>FWWM01004781.1_pt1 | contig 30948 bp, 31 predicted proteins | sample 2228351 | NCBI WGS metagenome assembly FWWM01 (sample SAMEA103939774, study PRJEB20133) | metagenome | reverse complement strand
AAAAAGGCTGTGTGCAAGGTGGGCGAAAAAATGGCCGCTTTTTATGTATTCGATACGCCCCGCGGCGTCTACTTAAGGCCGGAGATAAAGCTTGTGGACGACTGGATTAAAGTGGCGCATAGGGGCGATGACAGTTAAGGCGATGTGCGTAAAAGTGGCGCTACCAGAGGCCTACCGCGGAAATTCGGCATGTCGTGGGGGTGTTTCTCGCAGTTCGAAGGCGGTTTTGCCGCCGAAACTCCCGGCCGGGGCTCCACTTTATATTAGTTCTCAATACGGCCAGATCGCATTCACCTTTTCACTGGAAATGAGGCTTTGAGTTCACAGCAACTTAGGCGTGTTGTTGCTGGCCTCATATTTTTTAAGAGGATCGTGAATTAAATAGTGGCGATCTCCGGCCTTTCTGAGACGTGATGATAACCTGGTTGGCGGACTCAGCAAGGGGTTTTATCGCTTTAAATCCGGGGAGTTCCACTTAAAAGTTCTGTACGTTATTAACCACCCCTCTCTTAAAAGCTTGTAGTAGGCCTCGTCTAGGTTTATGCTCTCTGTTATAAAAGCTATGTATTTTACAATCCACTTGGCGAGCTCTAGCCTTTGCGTAGGCGCCAGCTGGCCCCATATTTCGTACGCAACTTCTATTGGATTTGGCGGGTATGTGCCGCAAATAACCACCTCCTCTCCCCTGGGCGCTCCCAGGACTAAGGAGGGCTTGGGCGGCGGCCTCGGCGTGTGGCTGAAATACGCGTCCCACTCCCTCAAGTCCACCCTCCCGTAGACTCTTGCTTTCAAAACCAGGGCGGCGAGCTTCACAGCCGCCATTTCCCTCCTCTTCAACTCTTCGGCAGAGCTGTAACAACGCCAGTTTGCCCTGACTTCGTAATAGAGGTTTAGTAGCGGCTCTAAATAGCCCTCAAGGGGGCCTAATTCCACCGGCCTCCCTCTGCACAGCTCAACGGGAAGTGGGAGCCAGAACTCGGGCAACTTGGGGGCAATAGCCTCTAAGAAGTCCACACAAGCCTCGACGCCTGCCCTTGTGAGAGAGGTGGTGGCTATGAACAGGGCTCTCCGCATTTGTAAGAGGCGCAGAGGGGATGTCCCGCGGGGGCGACTACTACTACTTTCTCAGGGGGGAGCCTGGGCAACAAGTCGGCGAATTCTGGGTAAAGGTATATTCTCTCCGCAGAGTCCAGCAGTATTAGCGCCAGGCCTGTCTCCTCCACATGTGCCTGTACTCCTCCCTCAACCTCCGCGGGATTGACCTCGCCGTAGCGGTCTATGTGCACTGCGCCGCACATCTTAGCGCGCCTCAGCCCTTCGGCTCCGCCACCAATTATAAAAAGGGTCGGCACCCGGTTCGTCGTCACCGCTCCGCGCTGCGAGTCCTCCTCACCCCCTAGCCGCTATTACTGCAATTTCTATTAAAACATCCCTGGGGAGACGGGCGGCTTGTACTGTGACTCTGGCTGGAGGCCTCTCGGGGAAGTACATGGCGTACACCTCGTTGAATAGGGGGAAGTGGTTCATGTCTGCTAAAAAGACGAAGGCCATGACCACGTCGTTTAAGGTATAGCCCGCGGCCTCTAAGACGGCCTTTATATTCTCTAACACTTGTCTAGTCTGGTCGCGTATATCGCCCTTTACGACCTCTCCCGTTTTGGGGTCTACGGGTATTTGCCCCGAGACGAACAATAGGTTTCCCACTCTCACAGCTTGCGAGTAGGGCCCAATGGGCTTGGGGGCTTTATCAGTGTATATCACCTCTTTCATAAGGGAGAGTTTAGCCGGTGCTATTAAATATTGCTGGGGGCGGCCTCCCGCATATAGCCTTAGCATTCCCCCTTAACGCTAAGCGCCTCCCCTCTCCGCTATCTTTATCCGCTCTCGGTATAGGGGTCTAGACATACGCCGCCCTCCGCATATAACGCGGAACTTCACTTTTGCTCTCCCCACTTGACAAAAGGCGTCGTAAGCCACTATGAGACACGACGTTGGCACCCCCAGCCGCTCCCAGTCCCACCATGACGTCCTCCTCGGCGATGGGTAAAGGACAAAAGGAATGTCGTTTTCCGTTAAACATCTCTTCGCCCTGGCGAGGCTCAGGGAAGCGGGCTGGGAGCTGTTGAGGTATAACTGCAGGGCGAGGAAGAGCTGTAAGGCGGCCGCGCCGGGGCCTACGGCGTGTTTCTGTAGCGTAGACCTTCCTCCTTAATTCCAACTGCCCCGTCCGTTTTTCACGCCTATTTACGTGCTTTTTTGATAAACTCTTTGACCCCCTATTATCTTTTCGGCATAAAGCTAATATTTTCATGTTGACTATACTCTATGTTGCCGGAGACTGTGAAAGTTCCTAAAATCGCCGTTGTGGACAAAGTCTCCTTGCCTGCTAAACAGACGGCGTTGGTGATAGTAGACATGCAAAACGACTTTGCCCACCCAGACGGCAAACTCTACGGCCCCGCCGCCAGGGAAATAATCCCGAGAATTGCATCGCTACTAGAGCGCGCCAGAGCAAAGGGCGTTAGAGTCGTCTACACCCAGGACACGCACTATAAGGACGACCCCGTGGAGTTCCCGATTTGGGGCCAGCACGTGGTCAAGGGGACGTGGGGCTGGCAGATAGTAGAGGAGCTCAAACCCAGGGAGGGAGACATAGTTATTGAAAAAATGCGCTACGACGCCTTTTTCGGCACTCCGCTTGACCACGTGCTCCGCATGTACGGCGTTAGGCATTTAGTAGTCACGGGCACTGTGGCCAATATCTGCGTTCTCCACACTGTGGCAAGCGCAAGGCTTAGGCTTTACGACGTGGTGGTGCCCATAGACGCAATAGCGGCCCTCAACGAGTTCGACTATGCCGCGGCGCTGAGGCAGATGGATTTCTTGTACAAAGTAACGCTGACGACAACGCAAGGCGTTGAGTTTTCATAAAACCCTATATTTGGTAATATTACGGATTATGCGGATTTTGCCATCCGGCGCAGTGAGGTTATGGAGTGTAAGGACTCTTCGCGAAAAGTTTATAAGACTATGAATAACCACGCTTATGCCATCGATAATACTGCCACCGAAACCCACGGCACTACAAAAGCCCCATATTAACTTAGCAGTAGTGGGCCATGTGGACAATGGAAAATCGACGTTAGTGGGCAGACTGCTCTACGAGACGGGCTACGTAGATGAGAAGGCGTTTAAAGAAATTGAGGAGATGGCTAAGAAAATAGGCAAGGAGGACTTCGCCTTTGCCTGGATTCTCGACAGGTTTAAAGAAGAGCGAGAGCGCGGCGTCACAATTGAGGCCACGCACGTCGGCTTTGAGACCAACAAGCTCTTTATCACCATTATAGACTTGCCGGGCCACCGCGACTTCGTAAAGAACATGATAGTAGGCGCCAGCCAGGCCGATGCGGCGCTGTTTGTCATTTCCGCACGCCCCGGAGAGTTTGAGGCGGCAATTGGCCCGCAGGGACAGGGCCGGGAGCACTTATTCCTAATTAGGACCTTAGGCGTACAACAAATAGTAGTGGCTGTTAATAAAATGGACGTCGTGAACTACGACCAGAAGAGATACGAGCAAGTAAAGGCCGAGGTGAGCAAGCTACTAAAGCTTTTGGGCTACGATCCCAGCAAAATACACTTCATACCGGTAAGCGCCATAAAGGGAGATAACATTAAGACGAAGTCGTCAAATACGCCTTGGTACACAGGCCCCACGCTTCTTGAAGTGCTTGACACTTTCCAGCCGCCTCAGAGGCCCGTCGACAAGCCGCTCAGAATGCCTATTCAAGATGTCTTTACTATCACTGGCGCTGGCACTGTAGTAGTGGGGAGGGTGGAGACCGGCGTGTTAAAAGTGGGCGATAGAGTAGTTATAGTGCCGCCTGCAAAAGTCGGGGATGTGCGCTCAATTGAGACTCACCACATGAAGCTTGAACAAGCCCAACCCGGCGACAATATAGGCGTTAACGTCAGGGGCATTGCTAAAGAGGACGTGAAGCGTGGAGATGTGCTGGGCAAGCCTGACAACGTTCCTACAGTTGCTGAGGAAATCGTCGCGCGCATTGTGGTGTTGTGGCACCCAACGGCCATAGGCCCTGGCTATGCCCCGGTGATGCACATACACACGGCCACCGTGCCGGTGCAGATTACAGAGCTTGTGTCTAAGCTAGACCCGCGCACCGGCCAGGCAGTGGAGCAGAAGCCGCAGTTTATCAAACAGGGAGATGTGGCCATTGTTAAAATAAAGCCCTTAAAGCCCGTCGTTGCAGAGAAGTTCAGCGACTTCCCGCCGCTAGGCCGCTTTGCTTTAAGAGATATGGGCAGGACTATAGCCGCCGGCCAGATTTTAGAGGTAAAGCCAGCTCAGGTGCAGATAAAATAATCCCTTTTATTACTTCCTTTTTAAACTCGGCGCTGTCCCCCCGTGCCGGGTCCATCTAGTATCAACTACTGCGACAATCGGCACGGGGACGGAAATGCCCGTTATTACGGCCTCGGTCTCGTCGAGCGCGCGCAGAGGCCTGGGATCGTCTAAGTGCTCCGCAACTGTTGATACGTATTTTAAGTCATGGGGGTTTATCATTCTTTTAAAGATCTGGGTCATTGCTTGCGACGCTACGTCGGGATCCAGCCTAGACGGCCTCTGGGTGATTAAACAGAGGCCTAGGCCGAATTTCCTGCCCTCTCTCGCTATTTTTACGATATAGCTCTTACTTACGGCTGGAGTAGACGCCGGGGCGAAGTTATGCGCCTCTTCTATTACTATAAAGGTGGCGAGGTTTTTCCTACGGGCGGCTGTTCTGTACAGCTGGTCGAGGAGAACCGCCACAAATATCTGTTGGTCAAGCCCGTCGAGGCCTGAGATGTCAAAAATGTGAATAGCCGGCGTGAGGTAAGCCTCGGGGTCTAGGAGTTTAATGGGCTCTCCTTGGAATGCGTCTCCGTATTTAGTAATAAATATGGGGCTTGTGTAAAACAGCGATTTCAGCCGGCCCTCAAGTCCGCGCATAGCCATCTCCCCGGCGTATCCAGGCGGCGCAGCGTGTTTACCTCCTTCTAAAACCTCGTTTACTAACTCCTCCACAGTAGTTAACGGCTGTCTCTCGCCGTAGCTCGTGGCCCACTGCCATCCCTCTTCGAGAATTCTCTTCTGGGCGTCAGACAGGGTGTAGAGCATGTCTAATATTTTCTCTAAAGTGCGCAGGGGGATGCTCCTCGGGTTAATTCCAACTCTTACATAACTCCTCGGCTTTCCGTATTTCTTTTTAAAAGCCTCGTCTACTGGGCTTACGTCTACCTTGCCCACTACGTAAATCCTTGTCTTTTCAGCCACTGCGTTGCCCTCCTCTGTGGCGGGGATAGACATTGCGGAGTACTCGCCGTGGGGATCTATTATCACTATGGGGATGTCCAGCAAGGAGAGCCTCTCCACAATGACGCCAGCTAGCCAGCTCTTGCCAGCGCCTGTGCTCGCCAGAATTGCGCAGTGTTGCGTCACTAATTTTTCTGCATCGATATACGCGGGTATTGATGTGCCCTTAATGCGACCTATGGAGATATACACGCCGTCATCCGCCGGGGCAAAAAACTCCTCCAATTCGCGCGCCGTGGCGCTGTATACATAAGTTAAAGGCTTTACCGGCTTTTGAGGTTTGTACACCCTCCTCCCGCGTCTCGCGCCAAGAACCACTGCCTTAGCCTCTGTGTAGTACAAGACCTCCTCTATTCCCAAAGTCTCTTTTATCTCCCTAACGGTAGTTTCGTCGTCAAATTGGGCAATTAGCCGCGGGTCTGCTGCCACGTTTTTATGTCTTATTGCAGTCACCCGGGATATTACCCTAACTCCGTCTACTTCGGCAATTACAAAAGCCCCCACGTCTAGCTCCACTCCTCTAAATGGCCTGAATATGTAGTAGTGTATAGAAGGGGATTTTATGACCACGCCGATTTTCTCCACATTTATTAAACCGCGGTATAATATAAGCCCAGCTGGCAACTATCCAATTAATTTCTTCACTATCTCAAGGAGGGGGGCTGGGTCTGTGATGTACACATGCCCCGCGCTGTCTATTATCTCCGCCCTATCTTCAAATACTCTTAAAGTATAAAGAGGCGGATCAGCTACGTAGAAGAGGCGCACGGGAAACGCCCTTCTCACAACTCCCTCAGTGTCTATATAGGCCTTAATATAATGATCGCCGTGTTGTACAAACACCTCGTGAAGCCCGCCCACGGGTTTTATACTCACGTCTATGCGGATCTCTACCTCCCTCTGACACACTGGACATTTAAACCTGGCCACGCCTCTCAATCTCACACCCTTTTAAAGTAGTGTCGCCGCAAGGCGCGGGTCAAGCCTGTTGTGAATATACTCGTAGTAGTTTATTATTGGGGTTTTAATTCGATCAAGGTCGTCTATTCCAATTCTCGGACAGGCGGTATTTATTACTAAATCGAACTGGAGGTCGTCGATATAGTCGGGAGATGCCTCGTCTAAAACCACCACAGTGTGGCCCCTCGCCGCAAGCTTCCTTGCCTTTTCGTCTTGTCTCTGGCCGGGCTTTGTGGTCAGCAAAACGGCCACTCTCTTGGCCTCTGTTACATGAGCCCTAGCTTTCAATTTCAAAATCCTCGCGAAGTCCCCCTCTACGTCCCTCACCTCTCCTCGGAAGGGGTCAATTTGAAAAACTCGCGACTCGGGGTAGAAGAGCTTAAGAGTTAAAGGGTAGAATAAGCCCGTCGCCACTACATACGCCACATTGCCAGGAGGCTCCCCAACCCAACAGCCAGTTATTGGCTCCCTCGCCATGGGGAACCCGGTCTGTCTGTGTACTGCCTCGGCGATTCTCCTATACGGCACTGGGAAGTATATCTTTCCGCCCTTCTGGGGAAGCGGCAGGCGCGGAGGAGGGATGTAATAAACTGGTATGAAGTACACCTCTATTCCCCCTGCTTTCAAGACGTAGAGATCAGTATCAAGCCTCTCCACCTTCCCGCCCAAGTTTTTCTCAAGGAGGTAGGCCACGTTGGGAGGGACGCCGTGTCCCAAGTGGAAAATTCTTTTATACCGCTTATCAAGCCTCACATCGCAACTGCCCCACACCGGCCGGCCAGATACGGCGGCGCCTGTCTTGCTGGCTATTTCTATCGCAAGCCATTTAAAGCCCGGCGGCGCCTCTATTAAGGTCTCAGAGTCGGCGGTCCAAGCAAGTGGGTGTATTTCTACGTTATCCACGGGACTGTTGTTGAATGGAGTATAAAGCAGTTTCAAGAGCTTTTTTAATCTCTTCCCTCTTGGCTTTTAGGTTTTGGTAGTATTTACTGAATTCCAATTTAATCTCCGCGATTAGTTTAGCCGGCGATACGCCGTCTTTAACAATTGAGTTTAGTGACTTCTCAATTTTTGCCCTAACTGTGGGCTCTATGAGCTCTGGGGCGTACTGGAAGAGCGACGTGGCCAGCGAGATCCCGAGGGCTGTTGGTATACACTTCCCCTTTACTAATTTTACATACCCCCTCTTGATATTTGTATAAATATGATCTTGCATAGTGGCGTCTGTGCCAATGCCGTATTTCTTCATGAGGGCTAAAAGCTCTGACTCGGTCATTTGAGGCGGGGGCTCCGTCTCCCTCTCCACCACCCTTATCTCAACTGCCCTGGCTGGCTCGCCGGGCGCCACGCGCGGCAACGGCTTTTCCGGCTGTCTCTCCCAGGGGTAAATTCTCCAGTACCCCTCGTCAATTGTCCTCTGGCCCTCTGCGGACAGCTCGATTTTGCCAAAGGACACTACGATTTTCTGCTTCTCAACAAGAGCAGGCGGGCTTAAAGTGGCGAGGAAGTGTCTGACGACTAAGTCGTATACGGCCCAGGCGTGGCCCCCAGCCTTCCCGAAGACTTTAAAAATCTCGGCCCTAGTAGCGCCCTTGGTGGGGTAAATCGGAGGATGCGCCCCGTCGTCTGAGTCGCCGCGTGTGGGTTTGAAACCCTTTCTTAATAGCTCCAGGGCGTACGGGCCGTGTTCTCCCGCGGTGAGCTCTTCTAACACCTCTTTGAGATCCAGAGTGGGCGGGTAGATAGTAGTTTCTGTTCTTGGATATGAGATGTACCCAGCCCTGTAAAGCTCCTCCGCTATGTCGAGGGTCTTTTTGGAGTTAATGCCCAGCCATCTGCTTGCCCTCCTCTCTAATTCAACGGTTTCAAGCGGCTCAGGCGGCTCTACGTAATGCGGCTTGTAAACCGCGATCTTGACTACGCCGCGTTTTATAGTGGCGGCGATGGCCTCCGCCTCCCCCTTAGTTTTAAATTTCGCATCAGCTGACATTTCGACTTTACTACTGCCAATCTCTACTACTGCCTTTATCATATAATACTTCTCCGGTTTAAAATTCCGCCGTTGAAGCTCCCTTGTGACGACTATTCCGAGCACCGGCGTCTGGCAGGGGCCGTAGCTGAGGAACTGGCCTTTATTAAGCGAATTCCTCACCGTTAAGGTGAGGAATCTGGTAAAAACGGCGCCCAGGGTCAAATCCACTTGCATTCGGGTGAAGACCTTTTCCACTTTTTTCAAGTCGATATAAGTCGGTTTTTGAAAGGCCGATACAATTTCTTTATAAGTCACTGCGTTGAACCGCACTCGGTACAGCCTGGCCCTGGGGTTCACCATTTTTACCACTAGGGCAGTCTCATAGGCAATTGCCTCGCCCTCCACGTCTGCATCAAGCGCGAGGTACACTTCATCCGCTTTAGTGGCCAGGGATTTTAATGCCTTGACATATTTCAAAGTCTCTCCTCTAAGGACTAGAATAGGCGTTGCGTTGAAAAGCTCCTCAGGGGGGAGCCAAGTCCAGACGTTCTGCCTAGCCGCGAAGTCGAAATCCATTATGTGCCCGCTGAGCCCTATCGCCACCGCCTCGCCGCCCCCGTAATTAAAACGGTAGACGGATACCCCGTACAGTTTTTGGCTTTTATAACTCCTCCCCAAGAATTTAGCAATAGACTGGGCCACTGAGCGCTTCTCTGCGACAATTAATTTCACGGCAGACACCTCACTTAGGTTTATAAGATAATCGCGGGAAACCTTTATATAATAGGATGTGGGTGGGCTTATGTCAGTAGACGATAAAGACCAGGAGAAGCCGCTTAGGAGGCCGCCTCCGCGTCAGCCGCCAGCACAGCCCTTGCCGCAACCTCCGCCAATACAATATCAACAGCCTCCCCCGCCTCCGCCCCCGGCTCCGTATCCCATTCCCCCGCCTACTGTTGTGAGGACTCAGAGGACAATGCCGCCTCCGCCTCCCCCACCCCTTATGCCTCAGCAACCTCCTCCCCAGCAGCCGCAACAAGAGGCGCAAATAGCGAGGAGGCCCGCGAGGGCGGCAGGTATGGAAAAGGCGCACTCCTTGCCCCTAGTCGGCGTTGTGGTGGCGTTAATAGCGGCGTTAATGGGCATTATAACAGCTATGTTTTCTGTTTTTAACGAGGCGTTGAGCATACCGCTTCTCGCCGTGGCGATAGCGGGCACAAACGCTGCGTTGATTGTAGTCGCCATGGCTATTTGGCGTCTTTTGACCAGGCGTTAAAAAACCTCTCCACGTCCTCCACGGCCTCTTCCACGTGGTTGACCACCAGGGCGCCTTCTACTAGATCGGATAGGCTGTTCCATAACTCGGGCTCGGCATAGCGCCTGTCTAAGAGGACTATCACCCCCCTATCCTCCGGCTTTCTGAAAAGACGGCCAACGGCCTGCCTAACGCTTACCATCGCTTGGTATAAATACACAGCGCTCCAAGCCCTCTCCCCCAGCCGCGGCTTCAACATGGCTACCCTCCTGTCTAAATACGGAGACGGCTCTGGATAGGGGACTCCCACGATTACCACAGTGGACAGCAGATTCACCCCGTTTTTTGTGTACTCAACCCCCTCTGCGTACCTTCCACGGGCCACTCCGCCTAGGAAAAACTTCTCGGGCAGGCCCTCCCACTCCACTTCATTTCTGTCTTCATACCAATGCGGAATTGTCACCTTCAAGTACTTCCTCACCCCCTTCATGACGTCGTATGAGGGGAATACGGCCAAAACGCCCCTCGGCGACGCGTTAATACATACTGCCAATCTATGAGCTATTTGGTAGTACATCTCCTCTGTACGCTCGGAGTATTTAGTAGTAACTCCCACGTCTATAATGGTAAGGTAGTTGGCCCGCGGTATATAGGCGTTGAACGGGACGTCAAGCTCGTCGTATTCCGCCAGTCCCAAATTGTCGGCGAACAGCCTAACTGGGAGAGTCCCGCTTATATAAACTACGCTATATGCGCCGCGTAGCGCCTCTTTCACCACAGCCGCCGGGTCTACGGGGTATAATGCCAGGGCCTTCAAGCCCTCAGCTTCTTCTATTTGTGCATAGTAACGGAGCCCCCCCTTAAGCGCCTCCTTGAGCTCGCTAATCAAAACGAGAGGGGTGAAGGGGTTTAGCCTGTTCATAGACTTAATTTTAGTAATCTCCCTCACGGCGTTGTCTACGTCTAAATCCGCCAATAGGCTTATGACATCTCCCAAATCCACATGCCCAGAGACTTTTTTTACAAATGTATAAAGGCGGTAAACTCCCGCCGCCTCCTCTACAAAGCCGTATTTACGGGCCTCTCTATAGGCCTGTCTCAACTCCCTCTCGCTTATTTTAATACTATTTAAGTGAATTACGGCGTCAAACACCGAGTGCGCCTCGTCTATAATTACGACTTTGTTCTTAACGCCTCCTCCGTCTCTGCCAAAGACATAGTAATAAGTTGAAATGGTCACCTCTGCGTTTTCTAACTTCTTACGGGCATACTCGTAGGGACAGCTCTTCGCGGCGCATAAAAACTTGACATATGTACTGACGTTTTTCAAAGGGGCTTCCACATCCCTCGGAGGGTAATAAGCACATTTCCCAAGGCGTTTTAAGAGGTTACACTCGGCGAGGAACTCCAGATACCCAAGTTTTTTAAGTTCAGAATAACAACACATGTCTTGTCTGCTTTTTATAACGACGTGATCAATATCTACTCCCAGGCTAATTATTCTCGCAAGTTCTCTAACCGGCGCCTCGAGCTCAGCCCGCGTCCTAACAGCGTAATGTACAGGTATTCTAGTTTCTAACATGAATTCAACAGCGGCTGCCAACACCGCAGAAGTTTTCCCAATGCCAGTGGGGGCGTTTATCAATGCCGTCCTCCCCCGTTTAAGAGCCTCGACTACCTTCTGATAAATCTCCCGCTGAAACGGCCGGTATTCCGCATAGGGGAATAACTCCACATTTTTTAAAAACCGGTATAAATTCAATCTAATGCTTCACGTGGCGACTCCCTCTGAAATTCTCTCCGGTCGTACCACTGACGTTTATTTCACGAGGACTGTGGAGGTGTTGAAAAAAGCGGGTCTTGGAGACGTGCGCGTCCGCGCCGAGTTTCACGTCTCTTCTCTCCCCAAGGGGTATAAATGGGCTGTTTTCACTGGCTTAAAGGAGGTAGTTGAGGTGTTAAGGGGAAAGAGGGTGACGTTATACGCCATGCCTGAGGGGACTCTGTTTTACGAAAATGATCCCATAATGGTTATTGAGGGCCCATACTTAGAGTTCGCAGTGCTTGAAACGGCTATTCTCGGGATAATCCGGCATTACAGTAGTATTTCCACAAAGGCTGCTAGAGTGAAAAAAATCCTCGGGGACAAGGCATGTCTCTACTTCGGGGCTAGGGCGTTGCACCCGGCGATTCAGCCCATGGCCGACCGCGCGGCTTATATAGGGGGTTGTGACGGGGTGGCCACTGTAATGGGGGCGGAGCTCATGGGCATTAAGCCCTCGGGCACAATGCCCCACGCCTTAATGATAATATTCAAGGCGGCCGTGGGGGATCACACCGCGGCTTGGGTGTGGTTTGACAAAACTATGCCGTCTGACGTGCCGCGGATAATACTGGCAGATACTTTTCTCGACGAGAGGGAGGAGGCCCTCCTAGCCGCGAAAATACTGGGCGATAGACTCTACGGAGTGAGGCTCGACACGCCGGGGAGCAGGCGCGGCAATATGAGGAGGATAGTTGAGGAGGTGAGGTGGTCTCTCGATTTACACGGCTATAAAAACGTCAAGATTTTTGTGAGCGGGGGGCTGGACGAGCCCCAGCTAGAAGTGTTGAAAGACGTGGCCGACGGCTTTGGAGTTGGGACTGCGATTTCATTTCCGCCTTCTATTGACGTCGCGATGGACATAGTAGAGGTAGAGGTCAACGGCCAGTGGGTGCCTATAACAAAGCGGGGGAAACTGCCAGGGTTTAAACAGGTGTATAAATGCGGCGCCAGGCACGTGATAACGCGCTGGGGCGATCCGCCGCCTTGTGGAGATCCGTTGCTGGCTGAGTGGATAAAAGACGGCCGCGTTGTTAGGGATCTTCCCTCAGAGAGTGAAATAAGGAAATACGTGTTAAACCAGCTCGCAGAGGTTGAGTTATAGTTTTTCCACCGGCTTTAGCAGTAGGCTGTACGTCGCCTCGCCGGTGTAAACCTTTGAATAGAGCTCTACCAGCCGCTTGCCTAATAGCTTAACTACGGGCTTCCTCGTCCCAATGGCCTTTGCTATGCGCGACAGGGCCCTGGTTTTTTTAACCTCTTCAACATACGGCCGCACTAACTCTCTATATATATCTACGGCGTATTTCTCCCTCCTCCATATTTTTAAAGCTGTATATGTAGCTACTGCCGCCGCAACCCCGCTGGCCACCGCGTAGTATATCCCCTCGCCAGTCGTGGCATCAACAAGGCCTGCGGCTTCTCCAGCCAGTATAACATTACCGCGCCCGAGGCCCCTCACGTGCCCAAGCGATAGGGGATGTCCCAGCACCGCCCCGGGCTTATACCCAGCTCGCTCTGCATATTCCGACACAAATTCCCTGAGATCTATCCACTTCCCCCAGCCTACGCCTGCGCCGATATTGGCCCCCTCTCCCACTGGGAATATCCACGCGTAGCCCACGCGCTTGACGGCGTTAATTACTGCGTCGAAATCAATTACGCACTTATCAGAGGGGGGGCCTTTTGCTATTGTCATGTACGCAATGGCGTGACTCCTTTCGCCTCGGAAGTTATTTATGCCTATTGATCTCGCCACAGTGCTAGTGGCGCCGTCTGCGCCTATTATAACTCTCCCCGAATACTCCCCGTTCCTTCCCACTACTGTGTTTCCTCTGACTCCAAGTACTTGGTCTCTTATAAACTCGGCATTGCTCTGTTTAAGTATGGCGTAGTCAAAATCCGGCCGCCTTGTGACAAGTATGGGCTCTTTTTTCAACGCAATTTTATACCCGGCAGCCCGCGTCTCTATTTCATTACAAGCTCCGTACACCGGGTAGTCAATTCCCAGGGCGTTGAGGAGCTTCCAACTACGGGGCGTCAGCCCGCCGCCGCAAGGCTTCTCCCGGGGCGGGGCCAGCCTGTCTATTACAACTGTTCTCAGCCCCAACCTCGTCGCTATTAATGCGGCTGTAGACCCGGCGGGGCCTGCCCCCACTATTACCACATCGTACACACAGTGTTACAGTTATGCCATAAAATATTTTACTATTAGCCGCTAAGGTTGCGTGTGGCAAGATCCCAAGTGGTATGAGGTGAAGTTTAAGTGTATTGAATGCGGCATATGTTGCCTTAACACAGAGATGGAGTTATTGGCTGAGGACATAGAGAGGATAACTTCAGCAGGTTATAAACTAGAGGAGTTTGCAGTGGAGAGAGACGGCATATACCGCCTTAAAAACGTGGACGGGCACTGCGTTTTTTACGACGCATCGACAAGGAAGTGTAAGATTTATAACATAAGGCCTATAGGCTGTCGCCTCTATCCGTTGATTTACGACGGCGAGAAAATCGAGGCGGACAGAACCTGTCCCACATGGCATACTGTCTCGAAAAAGGAAATAGAGCGTTTGGCACCGTATGTACTACAGTTTCTTGAGGACGTGAAGAAGGCGAAGATAAGAATTAGATTAAGGATTTAATCTCCGTCCCAGTGACTAAGGGGACGCCCAAGGTCTTTGAGTACTCCCTGGCCTCCTCTACCGGCATTGCCTCAGTGTGGTCGCCAAGGACCTCCACTATTACAACCGCTGGGGGCACGCCTGCCGCCTTCGCTAAAATAAGTGACAGCTCTGTGTGCCCCCACCGCTCTCCCAGCCGCCCGCCCAATATAGGTACGTGTCCAGGCATGTAAAAATTAGCTTTAAACGCCTCCCTTGCCTCCTCGGGATCTCTTTGTGCTAATTGCACGACTTTTGCCAGCTCCCTAATAGTTAAGGCCTTATCCACGTCTCTAATCCCGGTCTTAGTTTTGACGTGGTTTACATACCCCATGAAGGCCGGCTCGTCTCCGTAGGGAGCCGTGGCGAGAAATCCCCTCCTTTTGTAGTAACTACTCAAAAACTCTAAGCCGAGTATTTCGCCCACTTCCCGCGTCGTGACAAAACATAACAGCCCCCCCGCGTTTTGTCTCAGCCAGCGGATAGTGGTAGGAGTAACTGCGTCGGCCCTAATGACGAAATCCACTTCCGCCTCGCGGTCATCGCCGTCGTAGATCATGACGAGTCTGCCCGCCTTAAAAGCGGCAATGGCGTCTTCAATGCCCATGGTAAACTTAATTTTCTAACCTATTATACTTTGTGTCAACTTTTTTACACTCAACGGCGTATTTTACCACCACTTCTTTGCCGCATTCGCAGAGCTTTACGCCCAGAAGCTTTAAGTTAAATGGCATTTCCTCTATGTCTTTAAAGCCCTCCCCTTCTACTAGTGACACCCCACTGCCGAAAACATAGGGCGTGACAGTTACAATAACCTCGTCCACTAGACACTTGCTTATAAACTCCCAATTCGTCCTCCCGCCCCCCTCTATCAGTACTTTTCTCACCCCTCTGTTATATAAGTCGCTTAACACGCTTGCGGGATCAACGCGGTGGCTGGGGAACACCACCACCTCGATGCCCAGCCGCCTCAATTCGTTTATCTTCTCCGCCGGGGCTAAATTCGTCGTATAGACAATTGTGGGAGCAGTTTTGTCGAATATCCTCAGCGTAGTAGGCGCCCGGAGCGCCCCGTCTATTAACACGCGGGTTGGGTTTCTGCCCGCGGCGTATCTCACAGTTAGGCGGGGGTTGTCAATAATAGCCGTATTCGCCCCCACAATTACTGCGTCCACCTCGGCTCTTAAGGCGTGTAGTCTTTTTAAATCGTGTGGACAAGAAAGGCGGGAGTAGCCGCTTTTACTCGCTATTCGCCCGTCAATAGTTACGGCCGCCATTAAGTAGACGTACGGCCTCATTTGACGACTTTAACGCCGACTCTCCCCTTAACACGCATGTAGTCTAATCCCCTTGTCGCTTTAACAAAGGCGTTGTATGGCTTTTTCGCAACGCCGACGCCAACTCTTACTGATAATTCCACATCCCTCAAGACTTGGTAAATTGCGTCCACATTTGGCAGTAAGAGCATGATGTTATCCCCGCCGAGGTAAAAGGCGAGGCAGCCCAAGTTTTCGCAGCCGCTGTCTATAGTGCTTATTGTCCGCTGTATTAAGCGGTAGACATACAGCGGACCGTTTTTATTAGTTGCGGCGGTGCTGTCCACTACGTCCATGTGTGCCACTACTGAGACGCCCGCACTTTCTCCGGGCGTCGCGCCGCAATTCTCATATGCCTCTCTAGGAGTTCTGCCCACTCCTTCGCAGAATTCCACGTCCACTGGGGAAATTCGCTTGATTTTTGCCACGACCTCCCCTACCCGGCCCGTTTCTATATTTGTAGTCAAGGCCAGGCAGAAGTCGTATCTGAGGTGGTGGGGCAATGCGCCGATAGAGGTGAAATATTTCCACAGCGCTGAGTGAATCTTCGCCTGCACAGTTTGAATTATGTGCTCCCGCCTTGGGCCCAAAGACTCGGTCCACTCTCGGTATCCCCTCAAGCGTATCAGTGTTATTTTCTGCACCGGCAGTCAACAACAGTGTGTATATAAATTTGGGCGTTGTAAACATCAGTTGACTTTAAGATATAAAGCAGAGCTGGGATTTAGCCGTGTTGTGCATACTGCCCGTGGGGTCTTACGAGCAACACGGCCCTCACCTGCCGCCTACAGTAGACGCAGAAATCGCATATTATATAGCTAATAAAACAGCTGAGAGGATAGGGGCGAGGGTACTGCCGCCTATTTTTTACACGTGCAGTGAAGAGCACAGAGATTTTCAAAATACTATATCAGTGCGTTGCACTAGCTTTATACCCTATTTTGAAGAAGTGGTGAGATCTGCTGTGGAAAAATGCGGGGCTCTTGTTGTAATCGTCGGCCACGGCGGCGTCTGGGACGCGGTAAAACTAGTCTCTGAGCAGTTAAATTACGAACTGGGGCCGAGCGTCTTGCCCGTAAATATCTGGGCGTTAATATCGCCGAGAGACCACGCGGGCACAGATGAGACTAGCATTTATTTAGCTGTCGGCGGCTCGCTGACAGGCCAAATGGTTGAAATTTGTGAAGGGGACATATCGCTGTTTGGAAAGAGCCGGGTATCCCGCTTTTCAAAAACTGGAATAGTCGGCTGCCTGAAGCCGGCTGAGGTCTCCCCCGAGCGCGGGAGAAAAATGGTAGAAGTTGCTGTGGAAAAAATTGTCGAGCGAATTGAGAAATTTATGACTCTTCGCACTTCTTGAGGGCTTCAGTGAGCTTTTCAATTGCCTTAACGAGTTCCTTCAGCCCGGCTATCTGTATTGTGACGACGGCGGCATTGCCCTCCTCCTCCTCTTCGGTTTTTATCTGCGACAGAATTTTTTCCAGCTCGTCCTCCTCTTTCTTCTCGTTTTTTCTCTTGAGTATCGACACGTTAATTACTAGTATTTTTAAGCAACTATAAAGATTAAAACTAACTCATCCTCTATTACATGATCGTGTACTACTCAGAGGTTTTCAAAAGGCATGTCCCGCCATACCGCCACCCCGAGGCGCCGGATAGGCTGGATTATCTCATAGAGGGCGTTAGAGAGGCAGGCGGCAGGGTGAAAGAGCCTAAAATGCGAGAAGACGTCTGGCAGTTAATCCACTTGGCTCATGACAAAAACTATGTTAATCTTATCAACAAGCTGTGCGAAAAGGGGCAAGGCGAAATTGACGGCGATACTTACGTCTCGCCGGGTACTTGCGAGGCGGCAGCGCTGGCCGTCTCGGCTGTTGCAGACGCCGTTGAGAAGAGGGAAACTGCCTTGATTGCCGCGAGGCCGCCTGGCCACCACGCAGGCTTTATGGGGAGAGCCCTCACGGCGCCAACGCAGGGCTTTTGTATTTTTAACACGGCCGCAATAGCGGCGCTTTATGTGGGAGAAGGAGCGGCCGTGGTGGATATCGACGTACACCACGGCAATGGGACACAGGAAATACTATACGACAAAGATTTACTTTACATCTCGACACACCAACACCCCGCCACTCTCTACCCCGGCACTGGCTACCCGGAGGAAGTGGGCGAGGGGAGGGGTGAGGGGTACAATATAAACATCCCGTTGCCGCCGCAGGTTGGCGACGACGTTTATATAAAAGTAGTAGATGAGGTGGTTATTCCCTTGTTGAGACAATACGACCCTAAGGTAATTGTTGTCTCCCTCGGCTGGGATGCCCACAGAGACGACCCCCTTGCGGATCTCAACCTATCTTTAAAAAGCTACCTCTACTTCTTCGACCAGGTTTTGAAAATGCAAAAGCTCACTGTGGTCGTGCTGGAGGGCGGCTACAACCGCTCGGTGATTAAAAACGGCACGGAGGCGTTGTTAAGACTGGCGCTTAGAGGGGAGTTCGCGCCTAAAGAGAGCGCCACAGAGACGGCGCATAGCGTATATAAACATTTCGAGACGACGATGAGAGAAGTGAGACAATACGCCGGGAGGTATTGGCGTTTATAAGAGGGCCTCGAGCTCCCGCCGTATTAACCTACCTATTCGCACTTCTGCAAACTCGTTAAGAACAGTGTCTGTACATATGATCTTATCAACGCAACTCCTCACCCTCTCCCTTGCGTCTTTTAACAGCTGGCAGTGGGTAATTGCGGCGTAAACCTCTGCGGCTCCCAGAGTCTTGGCGGCTTTACAAGCGTCTACTAACGTGCCGCCAGTGGAGAGAATGTCGTCTACTATTGCGACGCGTTTATTACGCAAGTCAACGTCTTGGCGCGGTATTAAAGTAATAGCCCCTGTACTCCTGTCCCTATATTTTTCGAAATAGGTATAGGGCACTTGTAAAAGGCGCGCCACCGCCTCGGCTCTGTGGACAGAGCCGAAGTCGGGGCTGAGAACGACGTCTACGCCTCCAAGAGCTTTTGCGAACTCCTCAGCTGGGTAGAGGTTTTTAATAACAAGGCGGGGGGCGTACTCAGCGACATATCCTTTGTGTAAGTCCACGGTTATAATGCCGAAAACGTTTAAGTGAGCGAGGAGCTTAAGCACTGTCTTTGAGCTTATGGGCTCGCCCGGCCTAAACCTACGATCCTGCCTCGCGTAGGGCATATAGGGGATTACAAGGATAATCTTGCTCGCTCCTGCATCATTTAGGGCGTCTATAGTGAGGAAAAGTTTTATCAAGTTATCGTTGACAGCGGGATAGAGCCTGGCGACGACGGCCACCTCGCCCCTCGCCTCAGGTAAACGCACTAACACCTCGCCGTCGGGGAAAACTCTTTCCTCAATTTGCGCAACGGGGCCAATGCCTTCAAGCTCGGCGGCTAGATCTAAGGCGTTTTGAAAGGCGATAATCATTGGCCCAGCAATAAGATAAATTTTTTAATAGTTACTTAGCCACTCCACTGCCTGTTTTAAACCCCTCGGCAAGCCCCCTGACTTCACTGCCACTACTATTAGCCGATCTGAGTTCTTCGTGTAAGACTCCCCGTTGAAGTCTCCAAATACTTTCTCTACGGCAAAGCCCAGGCTTGTGAGCATTATTTTCAATTCCCCTAAGCTGTAAATCCGTAGCTCAAGAGTCCTCTCCCCCACGAATTTGCCGCTCTTATATATAAGCCTGGTTTCTCTAATTTTTGACGTTAGGGGGTTGTAATAGGCTGTGCTCAGAACTCTGTAGGGGCCTGCGGATATCCAGAAATTCCATACGTCGCCAAGAGCGGCATAAATGTTCTCCACCTTGTCCTTATTCGTCACGTCTATTAAGAGGCGCCCGCCGTTTTTAATAACGCCTGACAGCCACGTCAAAATCTCCATGTCGGCCTCATCTCCGAACATGCCGAAGGTCGAGTGCATAATATAAGCGCCGTGAAAAGCCCCCTTTCTAAAAGGCAAGCTCCTAATGTCTGCTTGCACTACGTCGCCGTATTTCTTCGCCAGCGTTAGATACTTGAGGTTTATGTCAACGCCCACGGCGGTGTCCTTAGGGAGAAACTGCATGTGACGCCCGTGGCCGCACGCCACGTCTAGCACTCTCTTCCCAGGCTCTATTTGCAACGCCTGTTGTATAAATAACGCCTCGTCCCTCGATATCTCCTCGCCTTTATAGTGCATCACAAAGTCTAAATAGACGTCGTCGAAGAACTCCTTTATCCAGCTCATATGTATTTCAATAGTTGCTCTGGGCTGAAAGCCTCTCTGTGCGCAGCGGCTTTGCGGATTCTGTTCATAATCGCCAGCCCAATTCCCCTCTCCTCAACGGCGGGGATAATGCCGATGTTAACAGAGAGTTTGTCTAAATCTCGTAGCGATTTGTAGAGATTTTTCGCGACTTCGTATAAATCAGTGCCGAGGTGGAGCGACGCGTCTGCGTCTGCGCACTTCCCAGCGGCGCATAACACAGCAACTTTCAAACCCCTCGCCTTCAAGACCTTAACCGCCTCTGCCAAATCGAAATGGACTATTACAAGCATTGTGTCGGGGGCGTAGTGTTTATACTTCATGCCAGGCGCCAGCGCGACTTCTGCCTCTGCTAACCCCCTGGCCACCGGAGGTATTTGAATCTCGCCGAAGAACTTTTCCAGCTCCTCCACAGTGAAAGGCCCCGGGCGCAGTAACGCTGGCGGCTTTCTCGTGACGTCTATAATAGTTGACTCTACGCCGAAGAAGGTAGGCCCTCCGTCGATTATGAGATCGACCTCATCCCCCAAGTCCTCAAGGACGTGTGTCGCCGTAGTGGGGCTGGGCCTCCCGGCTTTATTCGCACTGGGCCCCGCTATAGGCGCATTGAGCTCTTTTATAATTGCGAGCGGAATTGGGTGAGCCGGCGCTCTGACGGCAACTGTATTAAGCCCTGCGGTGACGCATCTGGGCACAACGCCGCGGGATTTCACCACAATTGTAACCGGGCCGGGCCACAGCTGGGCTAAAACGCCTCTTATCCCCTCTGGTATTTCTGCGATCTCGGAGGCCATCTCCACCGAGTCGACGTGTACAATAAGCGGGTTGTCCATAGGCCGCCCCTTTGCTTTAAACACTTTAACGCACCCGTCTTCCCTATAGGCGTGAGTAAAAAGCCCGTAGACTGTCTCGGTGGGGGCCGCCACAATACCCCCGTTTTTTAACACCTCGGCTGCAGTCTTAATTACCTCAGGGTCGGGCCTTGTGGGGTCTGTCCGCAAGAGACGCATAGAGGAGTAATATTTAGAGATATAAACACCTTTAGTTTTACTACGTGATGGAAATTACTGTAGTGGGCATGGGAAATATGGGGAGGGCCTTCGCCAAACGCGCGTATTCCCAAGGATTTGAGGTGTTGTGGTGGAACCGCACTAGGGAGAGGGTTAAAGACGCGCCGGGCCGCCCAATTGAAAAACTGGCAGAGGCTAGGGGGCTTGTTGCCGTATTTGTCTCAGACGACGACGCTTTGTTAGCCGTTGTGCCCGATATAGGCGGGGATTACGTCGCCCTATGCGGCACCTATTCAATACAGGGGGTAAAGCGGGCTCTTGAGATACTAACCGCGCGGGGGAGGAGGGCCTTTGCGATGCCAGTTGTGGGAAGTCCTAGAAATGTAGAGAACGGCGACGCGATATACATAGTGGGAGCGCACGAGGAGATATATACAAAGACGAGGCCGATACTGGAGAAATTCGGCGCGTTGTTTTACATAGGCGATAGCATAAAGGCCGCGGCGTTGAAACTCGCCTTTAACACTCTTCTTATATCTACTGTGGCGGTGCTGGGCGAGGCCACGACGTTGGCAATTAAATACGGGATTAAGCCAGATGTCTTTAAAGAGCTCCTATCCCAGACTGTGTTTAAAGAAATTGCGGCGCGTTATATAGACAGAATGTTAGGCAGTGCTCAGCCCACATTCACTCTGAAAAACGCCGCGAAGGATATGAGATATGCCTCAAACGCCGCTGGAGAGGCGGGGGCGGGCAACGTGGCTATGAGCGGCGTTAAAGCTCTTTACGAAGTCCTCGCCGCGTTGGGATATGGAGAAGAGGACTACGTTAAGGCGGGAATTATTGAAGGCAAATGAGTCTTGACGTAATAATAATTACTGGGATTGCTTTATTAATGCTCCTCCTCTTTACATATATGTTCTGGAGGGAGTCCGCCATAAGGAATAGGGAAAGGCCGGCTGAGGTATATACAGTAATTAGATGCGGCGACGGGGCTGAGCGGAGGAGGAAATACCAAGAGGGGGATTACGTGGGCAAACCGGCGGGCGACTGCGCCGGAGGGGTTATAATTGGCATTTTTAAAGAGGTAAGGCAGGAGTGACCAATGGAGCCGTATAAAAAGGCTATTACAATTAACGAGGCGCTGAAAAGAGGCGAGGGCCGCGTCACGTTGCGAGGCTGGGTCTACCGCAAAAGGGTTTTAAAAGAAAAGGCGTTTATTCTACTCCGCGACTCAACTGGGGTGATCCAGTTGGTATTTCCGCGGGAGAGGCTTAAAGACGCCGAGGAGCTCAACCTCGAGTCCTCAATAGTGGTCACGGGGGCGTTGGTGAGAGAGCCCAGGGCGCCGGGGGGAGTGGAGCTACATGTGGAGAGCGTCGACTGGGCGTACATAGGAGAGCCCTATCCAATAAACGAAGATGCAGTAGTTGCCGACAGCGAATACCTACTAGACGTGAGACATCTATGGGTGAGGAGCAGGAAGATGCAAGCCGTGTTGAAGATTAGGCATACTATATTTGGGGCTATACACGAGTATTTTAGGAAAAACGGCTTTTACGAAGTCCACACCCCCATGTTTATCACAGCGGCGGTGGAGGGGGGCGCCACGTTGTTTAAAGTCGATTACTTCGGACAGCCAGTGTACCTCACTCAGAGCTCCCAGTTTTATCTAGAAGTACTCATTTACAGCCTCGAGAAAGTTTACGTCATTGCGCCCAGCTTCAGGGCGGAGCCCTCGCGCACACGACGCCACCTCACGGAGTTTTGGCACGCCGAGATGGAAATGGCGTGGGCCGGCATGAATGATGCCGCTCGCGTTGGAGAAGAGCTCATAAGCTACGTAGTGGAGAGAGTACTGGCGGAGAGACAAGACGAGTTGAGGCTACTGGGCAGGAGGACTGAATTTCTCGAAAGGGCCAAGCCGCCGTTTTATAGAGTGAGCTACGACGAGGCGGTGGATATTTTGAGGAAAAAGGGGATTTCCATTAACTGGGGCGATGACATTGGCGCAGACGAGGAGAGGGCTTTAACTCTTGAATTTGACAAGCCGATTATTCTCTACGGCTTTCCGGAGAAGCTCAAGGCGTTTTACCACAGAAACGACCCCAAGAGGCCCGAGGTCACTTTGAGCTTCGACGTGTTACTGCCAGAGGGCTATGGAGAAGTTATTGGAGGCGGCGAGAGAATTTACGAGGAGAAAGAGCTAGTGGAGAAAATAGTGAGGTTTGGGCTGAACCCCAAGGACTATTGGTGGTATATTGATTTGAGGAAATACGGCTCTGTCCCCCACGCCGGCTTCGGGCTCGGGGTGGACAGATTAACTATGTGGATTACTGGGGCTGATCACATAAGAGACGTAGTGCCGTTCCCCCGAGATGTTCGACGCACGGCGCCCTAAGGCGTTGATAACTGGAACGCCCGGCGTCGGCAAAACCACTCACTGCAGAAAACTGGCGGCTTTTTTAAACACTAAGTGCATATCAGTGGGCGAGCTCCTCGCCGGCACTCCGTATGTAACTTACATCCCGGAGTTAGACACTTATGAAATTGTGGATTTGGACGGCGCCGTAAAGAGAGTGCACAGCGTCGTAGAGCCCGGGCACATTATAGACACTCATGTGGTGGAGTTAGTGCCCGACCCCGAAGTTGTAATTGTCCTGCGCAAGGCCCCAGACGTGTTATTTGCCGAGCTGAAAAGACGGGGCTGGCCCTTGAAAAAAATATTGGACAATGTTTGGGCGGAGATATTAGACGTAGTCCTCATCAAGGCGAGGGAGAGGTGGGGAGAGGTGGCGCAAATAGACGTTACCAGGAGAAGACCGGAGGAGACCTTTGAATTATTAAAAAAGTGCGTCGCGGGGGGAAGGTGCCACAGCGACGTGGTGGACTGGCTGGGGTACTCCGAGGAGTCGGGGTTTTTAGAATTTATCGAGCGTCTGTCTCGCTCGGAGTCTTTTTAACAGCCTTCTTCTCAATCATCACTAAAAGCCTCCATCCCTGAGACGCCAATTTTCTCGCCGTTGTTCTCAGAGTGTTCTTAGGCGAGATGAGCAGGGCGTAGTATATCACGCCGCCGTAGGTGTAAAACCTTGCCAAATACTTCCTACCCGCCGTGTCCTCTAAAACTGTATCCATTGCGTACATCTCCCTTAATTTAGGCATGAAGCCTATTAACTCCTCTTCAATGGCCCGTAGCTCTTTCTCGTACTTAGACGGCTTAGACGCCGTGTCTCTCAACCCGGCGATTTTAAGATCAAGAAAAGTGACGCCGTAGTCGCGGCCGACTTTAAACAGGGCTATGGACCTCATAGCCATGTCCATAATAACACTCTCTATTAAAAGATTATGCTGAGAGTACCTCTTCAGCAACTTTTAATATCAGTTGCGTGGGGTCTTCCAATTTGGGAGGAGCCGTTTTTCCAGTCTGCAACATTACGCGCACGGCCTTTAGACAGCTATCCAACTCTTTACACCGGTACAACGGAGCTCCCATTTCAACTAGATATTTATCTACGTAGTAGCTCCCCGGGAAATATGAAAGCGCCGGCACTCCAAGGAGCGCCGCTTCTGTGGCCGTGGACGCGCCGCCTGTGATAACCCCGGCCGAGAAGTAGGCAAGCTGTAAATGGTCAACAGCCTCTGTGATATTCACGACGCCTTCTATTACCTGGTCCGGATACCTCGGCACATTTACCACAACGTAACCCATTTCTTTCAACTCTTTTATCAGCCTCATGCGCACCTCTGCGTAACTCCACTTGTAATACGCCGCGTGGGCCTCCTCAGGCCTAAAGACTACGTAAGTGCCCGGGGATAGGCCGAGTCTCCTTACTGCCTCAGCGTCGGGGACGAAGCGAGATACCCACATGTACTCAAACACCCCGTTGAAGAAGACGATTTTCTTAGGGCAGTACCCCCTCCACGCCTCCTCGGGCACAGCCGCCGGCGATATTAACACCTCTGAAAGCGGTATGACCAGTCTATTAACATGCGCGGCGTGAGGCGTGTCGTTTAAAATAATCAGCGGCTTGCCCAAGCCGAAGATCACGCGGGCAGCGTCGGGAGAGGGGAAGCCGAGCATTGCGTCAACCCCCGCCCCAATATCCGCCAACTCCCTCTGTCTCTCCAAGCCGAATACGAGCTTTTCGTAGAGCGAAACGCCGTATTTGCCGATGCAACGATGAGGGACTCCGTACAGTCTCAACATATCGCCCACGTGCATATACTCCCGGCAGGTAATAACTATTTCAACGCCGCGTTTAGCCCCCTCAAGGTGTAAAACAGCGGCTATTCTGGCCTGCTTTGGCGTTAAAGCGTCAAAAAGGAGCTTAGTCATGGAGGAATACAAATTCCCTTGGCCCTCTCTTTTTCAAATAGCCGTATCTAAAAAACTGGACGTACTTGCCCACCTCTACTCTCTCCAGCCAGCCCTCTCCAAGCCCTACCTCCACCTCTTTCCTCCCCACGCCCGCAGGCTTTATGACGGTGATCTCAACGGGATCCCAGACCCATTGAATTATGGGCGCGCCAATTTTTTTAGCCTCGTCGAGGCTGTAACTGTGTATCCGCCCGTAGGCCACGTCGCCTTCAACTCGCACTATCTCAACATTGGCCAACTCCATAAGCCTCACCACTTTTCCCGCGACAGCATCGCGCCGTTGTATATACACTTCAACCCGCCCGGGGCCCAGCCGGTACGTCCTCTCCCCCCTCTCTTTAAAACTGGGGTGAAACGGCACGTGGGCTGTGAGCTCTTTGTCGGCCTCAAATACGAGCTTAACGGGGTCGGCCACGTACATATACCTATCGGCTATTGGCTCTATGTGTTTTCTATTAAAGGCAAATAGGTTGGCAAGAGCCACAGTTGAGTCCGAGGGCTTAATGCCGACGGACAGTATGAGGTCCCATATCGCCTCCGGCACAATGCCGCGGTTTCTAAGACCCGCCAACGTGGGCAGAGTCAAGTCGTCGTATTTAATCCTCATGGCCTTTAGCTTAGACTTACTCAGAGTAGCCCCCTCAATTCTCAGCCTGCCGAAGTGGATAGTGACCGGTTGCTCCCAGCCGAAGTGTCTAAATACGTATGACTGTTTAATGGTATTAACGCTGTGTTCCTGTGCTCTCAACACGTGGGTAACTCCCATTAAGTGGTCATCTATAGAAACCGCGAAGTTATAAGTCGGCCACACGATGTACTTGTCGCCCGTCAGGGGGTGTGGGGTCTTAGACGTGTCTATAATTCTAAAGGCCACCCAGTCTCTGACGCTGGGATCGGGGTGCGTCAAATCTGTCTTTATTCTCAACACGGCCTCCCCCTCTTTAAACCTCCCCTCCAGCATTTTATCCCACAGCTCTAAATTAACTTCGGGCGGTTGCTCTCTGTGGGGACACGCCTTTTTCTCATTTCTAAGCCTTCTCCACTCCTCAGGTTTGCACAAGTCCACATAGGCGGCGCCCATTTCTAGTAGCTTCTTGGCGTGTTCGTAGTATATCTCCATCCGTTGGGACTGTATATACTCCTCGTCCCACCTCACGCCCAGCCACCTTAAGTCCTCCCTAATGGATTCATAGGCGTTTACCTCCTCAGTCACAAGCGGACTCTTAATCCTGGGATCTGTGTCTTCAAACCGCAATATGAACTTCCCCCCGTATTTAATCCTATAGGCGTAGTTTAAAATAGCAGGCCGCGCACTGCCTAAGTGTAAAACAAAGTCGGGATTGGGGGCGAAGCGCACTACAACCCCCCCGCGCACGTTTGGGAGCTCCGGCAAACCTTCCAGCCCCGGCCTCCTCTGCTCCGCCCTCCTCTCCTCTAGCAACTCCGGCCAGCGCTCTCTTAGAATTCTCCTCTGCTCTTCTAGAGGCATTGAGTTGACCCGCGCCACAACGGCGTCTACTATTTGCTTAACCTCTCTGGCCCGGGCTCTTAACTCCGGCACCTCTGCCATGAGCTTTGCCATAACGGCCTTGACGTCGGCTTTGCCGCCGTATTTCACTGCGTTTGCTAGGGCGTATTTAAACGCTATTTCCTCAACGTTCATTACCGCCGAAGAACTTGTCCACCTCTTCTAGATCCTTTAGGCTGTCGACTGATCTCCAGAATACGTCTTTAAAAACCACGGCCTTCAGCCTTTTCTGTTGCGCCAGCCTAGGAAAGAGCGTCTCCTCAATGTTACCCCTATCGGGGAGCTCTTCTATAATCCTCCGCCTCAATACATAAACGCCGGCGTTAATATAAAAGCCCTCTAGCACCGGCTTCTCTCTAAACCTTGTGATAAACCCCTCCCCGTCGAATTCCACAATGCCGTAGGGGCTCCGCAGGGGGACGAGGGCAATGGCCCCATCGGCATCTCCCAGAGACTCGGCCATTTTGACCACCGACAGATTAGTCAAAACGTCGCCGTTCACCACGACGAAGGGGTCCTCCTCTAGAAATATTGAGGCGTTTTTCACCGCCCCGCCGGTGCCGAGAGGCTCCTCCTCAACGCTGTAAAAAATCCTCACGCCGAGTTTCCTCCCGTCTCCCAACGCCTCGAAGATTTTATGCCTGAGATAGCCCACGGCGAGTATTATGTCCGTTATGCCAAAGCTCTTTAACCACTCTATCTGCCTCACGAGAATAGGCTTTCCCCCCACTGTGAGCAACGGTTTTGGAGTCTCCGAGGTGAGGGGGGCCAGCCTTTTGCCGAACCCGCCAGCTAAGATTATTGCTTGCACAGAGGGCTTGATATAAGCGTATATATACATTACACCAACGCCCATAGGAATAGTCACTGAACGCGATATGGTGTACGTGCTGGCCAGTGCCTTCAGACATCCCCGCTTGAATGGTCATTTCTAATTGTTGCTCCTCTGTCCCTGTCCTTGCGAACTAGCCGGTTTCCCCTCTCTCCACTTGTCAATGACGTCTTTCAGTGCCTTAAATCGGCGCAAGGCCTCTAGCTGGTCGGCGTAGAGGTATACTCTGCCCCTCTCCGCCTCTTTTCCTGTCAGCGTTTCCAACACGGCGGCTTCCACATCGTCCTTCACCGTTAGCCATGCCCTTTCGAAGAAGTACGTGACAGTCGCGTCGCCCTTCTTTTTTTGTTCTCTGCCCCAGTACCACTCCATCCTGAGCTGTTTTCTCTCGCCGCTAGGCAATTCATACTCTGCGATTATGCGCAGACGGCAGTCCTCACCGGCGCAGTGGCTCACGACCTTGCCGTTTTCCACAAATTCATACTTCAAGTCCACAACGCGGGCAATTAAGTTGCCCCTATCGTCGCGTACTGGTAGCGGTAGCTTCGCTGTCCCCTCCTCCCTAGCCGGCGTTAGCACTTCAATCAGCTTCTTTACCGCGTTGTCGCCGTATCTGCGCCTCAAAACGTCCTCTAGCTCCCTTATAAAGCGGTCTGCCTCCACATCGCCTTTCAACGCCATACGTTGAATTTCCCTAAGGCCGTCGTAAGTAAGGCGGATTACGTAGACTCCGCCCCACTTAACTGTAAAGTCCTCGCCCTCTTTCAACCCTGCCGCCTTTAGGGCGTTTGCGACTGTGTCTTTATGCTCTTTTTTAACGCGGATTTCACGTCTTTTGTCGTAAATAGCGTAGTGTTTGCCCTCTTCCAGCCCGCTCTGTGCCAAGGCCTCAACAGCCTTGGCGTATGCCTCTTTCGTAACGTAAATTTCGTAACGCCCAGCGCCCTCTGTAGTAACCGTAAAGTGTACGCCCTCCCTCAGACCCCTCGCCATTAAGGCGTTTAAGACGGCGTTTTTAGAGGCCTCGCTACCCTGGCGATATTCTACCACTGTTGTGTTGCGTGTGTCGTCATAATTAACCGAGAACTTCACCCCGGCGAATTTAACGACGTTGGGGCCGGCCGTTATGTCCCTTGTCAGCTGTTCATGCCTATCTTTGTCGATCAGCCCCTTACCGTAAAGCTCGTCCACAAAGCCCCTCACTGCGTTCAGCCAGCCGTCATGGCGTATTGCCGTAATGCCGTCGGTATAAAGCTGAACCTTCCATTCCTTACCTATACGTTTAACTTCCGCCTTGCCTCCAAGTGCCTTTATGACGGAGGCTAAGCGCTCAGCGTTTTCGCGAGAGCCGATGAATTGGGCTTGTAGCTTATTGCCAGTCCAGTACATAACAATATGTGTCACCTCCTCCCCTCCCAGCTTAAAGCGGATTACGGCCTTAGGCCATTGCCCGCTGGTGTCTAACGGCCCCCTCTCCACGGTGATGTTTTTGTAGACGTAGTCCTCGGCCATTGTAATTATTTCATTTAGTTTTCTGAAAAAGCCTTCTGTAGTTACGTCATATGTCCAATCAATGCCGAATTTCTTTTTAATCGCATCACGTGTAACAACTTTAAACGCGTCTGCGAATTCTGTCAAGGCGTCCCCAAGCCCGTACAACGAGGGTAGCGTTATCGTCTTCAACAAGCCGTTTAGCTCATCGCCTCTGAAGACAATACGGTGCGCATCTCTGCCGGGATATACCGAGCTTGGCTTGAGGCCTAGCTCCTTCAGCGCCCAGAGCCAGAACACAGCGAAGTGGTCGTGAGTCATGAGGGGTTTTTCCTCTTTCTCGGGGCCGCCAACGGCAAGCTGAATTTCGCCTCTGTACACGCTACCGTCGTATAAAACGCCGAATATTACTGCTAATGCCGCCTCCTCTCTGGACAGTTCACCCCTCTTGTACGCTTCCACGGCGTATGCCAGAGGCAGAAGGACGCGCATGTACTTGCCCAGCCTGTCCACGGCCTCTTTATCGCCGTTTTTCTCCGCCTCCTCCCACCTCGTTAACAGTTCCCTAACGCGCCTCCAGAACTCGCCGGCCGCCGCCTCTAAGGCTGTCTTTATTTCATCACTCATTTTAACATCAGCGAGAACAGCCTTTAGATCAACGCCGCTTTCCAATAGCTTATTAAGCGCGGTACGGCTCCTACCCAGTACCTCTTTTACCGTCTCCGTGTACTTGCCCTCAACGTACCACACCGGCTTTAGTCCCTCTTCAGAGGGATACACTCTCTCGAGGTTTATCTCGCCCTCAGCCAGCGCCAAGTAGGTAAAGGCTTGCGAGAGGTAAGAGGAATCACCGAGGACGTACTCACGTCCGGGATATAGGACGGCGTCTGTGGGCAAGGCGCCTATTGCAACGGCCTTGGCGATTGATTCAACCGCCCTCTTCACCCTCTCCGCTGTTTCTACCGCTCTCTTCCATACTTCCTCGTTCAGTCCCTCTAGCAGTTTAGAGCCGGAGAAGGCGGTTGTCGTCAAATTAGCAACTTCCTTTATCGGCTTTACCGCCTCCCCCTCCGCCCAAAGCGGCATTAACCCGCTGTCGGCATCCCAAACGGCTTTGAGAAGCTCGCGGTCGTTCTCTACAAACGTGGCGTATATGAGCCTTTTGCCGTTTTCTGTTTTCTGCTCTACGCGTACTTCCACGCTTTGTCTGCCGGCCAGTATTGTCCTCACTAGGGGATCCGCCAGCAGAGCGGTAACGCGGAAGGCCAGCTTTTTGGCCTCTGACGGCTCCTCCGCGCCGCCAGCTGAACTAAATACATTGTAGAAGCTCATTGGCGTACTCCTAACAGCCGACGCAATGCTGAGAACGCCTATTGTCCACTTCCCCTTCTCCGCCAGCGCCCTTTCTACAGTGACGCCGAGGAGGCCGCCGGTTACAAGCGATAGTAACGCGGCCACTGCCCTTTCGCCCCTAGTGGTGTCTATGTTGGAAAGGTCGTCTGTGGTGGCTTCCACTAGCGTCATTACCTTCTCCATATCCACTTCCAGCCTTTTGGCAATACCGCTGTATCCAGCCATCTCTAGCCTATCAGCAATTGTGTTCAACTCGTTAGCAACTTTTCTCGCCCTCTCCTTGGCCTCTGCCAACACATTGAGGTCGTCCCACACGTCACTAAGGGCAAACTTACCGCTTTTCACAGCCCCCTCCAGCTTATCAAGCGCTCTATATACTTTATCCCTCAGCTCTACAAACTCTCTTAAACGGCTCAACAGGACGAAAGAAGCAATTAGATATGCCACCTTGTCGTCCTCGTCTTCAAAGACCTTTATGCCTCTTCCAGTCTCCCTCGCCCCCAACACTGTCAGCGCCCAAAGCGCCGCCGGGTTTCTTTGCTCATACCACGCCTTTGAGGCCTCCTCAAGGATCCTTTTGTAGTTAGCGGCTTTCATCGCCTGCACGTAACTAGCCAGGCGCCTTAGCTCTAACACTGCATTCTCCATTTGCTCCTTAGCTACTGCGTGCCTCAGCGTTGAGAAGGCGCTTACCGCCTTCTCCACAACGCCCTTGTCAAGGCCCAGC
>FWWM01004777.1_pt1 | contig 30960 bp, 20 predicted proteins | sample 2228351 | NCBI WGS metagenome assembly FWWM01 (sample SAMEA103939774, study PRJEB20133) | metagenome | reverse complement strand
CAATGGGAGGCTAAGGTAAGCTTTTTAGATGAGGTAACAAGGGGTATTTGGGTAAGATATTTAAATGAGGCAAAAAGCAGATATGGAGTGCCGAGAGCCTTTCCCGGGTTGGTCTTGACACCTTGAAAACAGCACCAACTGCCAATCCGGTTGATCAGAGCCGAAAATCTGGGGAACCTAAAACATAGCCTCAGGTTCGGCCATTTCAAGGCGATCCGGGTGAGGGATCACGGGTTGCCGGCCGGCGCGCTGGATCAAGGGCCTTGAAGATCAGCGGGGCAAGGAATTAAAATTTAACCATGGAAATACTCTTGGCTTTGCTGTCCTTTGAGAGCATCCACCAGGCCCAGTTTGCCGAGCACGAACCCCTGCCATACATTGTCCCTCGTCCGACCATTTCCCTCATAGACAGACACCAGGTTGACAGGACGGTCTATGGTTTCTATCCCTACTGGATGGGAACCGCCTACAGGAAACTTGATTATGATCTTCTCTCCCATGTTGCTTGGTTCGCGGTCTCGGTCAACTCAACCGGGAACATAGGCACATGGAACAACTGGCCGGGGGGATGGGCTGAGCTGGTTGACAGCGCTCATGCCCACGGGGTCAAGGTCCACATGACCGCAACCTGCTTTGACGCGGCCACCATAAGGAGCATAATAACCAGCTACAAGGCCTACTGTTCGCATGTCCTGGTTGAGGCCGCGCTGTCCGGCGGCGCGGACGGCATAAACATTGACTTTGAATTCCCGTATTCGGCGGATTCCCTTCTTTTCCTTGACTTCATGAGGGTGCTTTCGGATTCCTGTAGGGCGAGGGGCCTTGAGCTCTGCCTGTGCGTGGGCGCGGTGAACTGGAACGAGAGATTCCTTGTTGACCGCCTCGCGGCGCTCTTAGATGGGATATTCATAATGGGCTACGGATACTTCTGGTCAGGCTCGCCCACCACCGGTCCGGTCTCGCCACTTGTTGGTTACACCTACAATGTCACGAACTCAATCGCTTATTATGTGAACTACGCCGGTGGCCCGGAGAAAATAATAATTGGCCTCCCTTATTACGGCTACAAGTGGAGGGCAAAGGGGCAAAACCCGGGGGATTCAACCCTGGCTACAGGAACCGCCATAACCTACACCAACGCGAAGGACGAATCAGAGACATACGGCCTGATCTGGCACTCCTATTCGCAAACCCCGTGGTATAGGTATTACTCGTCGGACTGGTATCAGACATGGTTTGACAACGACTCATCCCTTGACCTGAAATATGACCTGGCAATAGAGAGAAACATCCAGGGGGTCGGGATATGGGCGCTCGGCTATGACGGTGACAAACCGGAGCTTTGGAACGAACTGGAGGAACACTTCTTCATAGCGCGGATAAACGTGATGGTCGGGCCGGATTCCTGCCTTATAACATGCTGGGTTAATCCGTCGGACTCGGTGGTGTGGCAGAAAAGGGTTGCCCCAGGCCCAGCCCAGGTAATTGTCAGGAGACGCGCCACATACGACCTCGCGTTCCAGTCTTCGCCGGGATACAACTCAGCCTTCCTGGAAAATCTGTCCATAAGGCGAGACACATCCGTGGGTAGCATAGCCCTTCACGGCAGGGACACGGAATACATCATAGACGACCTCGATCCGGAGTGTTTTTTCTCAGGGGCCTGGACCGCCTCGGAGCAGATAGCCGGTTATTGGGGCCTGGGATACAGGTGGACAAGGGGGGGCGCGCCCCGGTCCGCGCTCTTCATTCCGGAAGCAATAAACCCCGGAGCTTACCGGGTCTTTTTGAGATACACATCCGCGCCCAACAGGGCCACAGATGTCCCGGTCAGGGTCCATTACATCGGGGGGGATACCTTGATAATAGTGGACCAGACAACTGGCGGAGGAGATTGGCTTTACCTGGGGACATTTGACCTCGCGCCGGGGTGCTACCTGCAGGTAACCAACAACATATCGGACACCACCAGGGTGGTTATAGCTGACGCGGTCTGCTTCACCAGGGATGATGTGGGAATAGTGGATGATGGGGGGAAACCTGGCCTCCTGCTCTCATACGATCCGCGAACAAAAACGCTTTTCGCGGAAAGCCCATACCTGGCCGTCCTCTCCTTATACGATGTCTCAGGGAGGCTTATCCGATCGGAGCGTTTCTCCGGGAAGTTTGCCATGGGCCTGGCTGATCTGTCAAAGGGGGTTTATTTCGCGGTGATGGCAGGACGCTATGTTAAAGGCAAGCGGATACTCAGAGCCAAGTGCGCAGTGAGGTAAAACAATTCATTGCTACTGCGGAGAGCCTTTCCCGGGTTGGTCTTGACACCTTGAAAACAGCACCAACTGCCAATCCGGCTGATCAGAGCCGAAAATCTGGGGAGCCTAAAGCATAGCCTTTAGGTTCGGCCATTTCAACGCGATCCGGGTGAGGGATCACGACCGTGCGAGACCATGTGCGACAGCCTCCCTTTGCCTTATAATATAGGGTGATCATTCTCCTTCTTTCCTGGTCCATAACCATAAGAAGCTCTAATGAGATAAGCGATTCACGGATAGGCTGTCAGACCCTCTGGTTCCCCAGGACACAGGTTGAAAAGGCCGAATACGAGGCGCTCGCGAACGCGGGGGTCAAATGGGTTCGGCTTGGCCTGCCGTGGAACGACTGCGAGGGCGACACAGGCATCTACAGCTTTGACCACATTGATTGGATCGTTGACACCCTGGCTAGCCTGGGCATAAAGGTCTATATCTGTATAGGCGGCAACAACCCCATTTACAGCGCGGTCTCCCCGACCCCGGCTGATCCTTATTATTTCTCAAGGTATCTCGCTTTCGTTGATACCGCGGCCGCGAGGTTCGGGGACAGGGTGAAAGTTTGGGAAACCTGGAACGAAGCCAACATAGACGGGGTCTGGATTCCTTACAACCCCGGGGCATACGCCGCAACCGCGTGTTCAACCGCGGCGCACATAAAGGCCAAAATACCGGACGCTTTCTGCGTGCTTACAGGCACCGCACTCGTTGATGTTCCGTTCATAAGGGCCTGCCTCATTGCTGGCGCCGGGAACTACTTTGACGCGGTAGCCTTTCACCCATACAGGGCCTGGCCAGAGATAGACCAGGAAACCTGCACTGTCTGGTATCCCAACCCGGATTTCGCGAGCCCCTACAGCTCTTACGGGGAGGAAATAGAAGCCCTCCGGGACACGGTCGGGAAATACGCGCCTGGACTGGCCCTCTGGGATACGGAGGGAGGCTACCTCTCTGACACGATAAGCTGGTTTCCCTTCAGCCCAGGCGGAAAGCCCATGGACTACACGGAGGCGACCCAAGCGAAATACCTCGCGCGACACTACATACTGAACATTGCCCTTGGTATCAGGATGACCACCTGGACGACGAATTGGGATTTTCATTCCCTCTACGGCAACATGGGCAGGGAAACCTGGATAGACGATTACAGGAACGAGGATGACTGGGATTTCTCGTTTGCGCCGTTCTTTGGACTCACCTATGTTTCGCCGGAGAGCCTCCGAATCTATTCCCTTCAAGGTGAGGACTTTGACTCGGTGATACCCCACATGCAGTTCATGTGGGACGGTCTCGCTGAGGGACTCGCGTGCGTTGGTGTTCCTGTGGATTCTGCCGCGGATGGCGCCGCGCACTACATCCTCTCCCCGCCCGATGGCCAGGCCCTCTTCTGGGGAAGGACGAGGGGCAATGGTTCAACCCTGGGCATATTCGCGGCCCAGCTTGACACGGTGAGCTTTGCCTTTGGCAACTGGGGCTTCCCCGAGAGCTATAGGTGGTATCCATCAGCGCCGATTCAATTGCCCGCCGGCCCGCTTGAGATGTGGGTCTTCCCCTTGTATTCCGGGACCCGTTTTGACGCGGCCAGGATAACCCATATCCCCCGCTACATAGAAAGGAAAAAGGCATGGTGGGCTATGGCCTACACATGCGCGGTCTTTGACGAGCATGTCCTTTTGGACTCAACCGGGCTCCGGTTTTATAACCTCACCGCGGACACCTTTGACTTCAACCGGTTGGAAGGATTTTCTTTCGCTGACACTCTCTGGCACGCCAGGTGGGTTCCCTACTGGTTAGGGATTGAGGCAAAGGACACTAGACCACCGGATTCCATAAGCCTTCGGATAATGCGAACGGATGTCCAGAACCCGTTCCTGGTTGACTTCCTGTCCGGCCAGGCGTGGCCCATTACGGATTTCAGTGTGGACGATTCAAGCGCGTGGTTTCCGAGCCTCCCGGCCAACGACTACCCTATGGCAATAGCGTGGGGGGGATATGTCCGGGCGGATGAATGGGTTGGATCGTCCGAAATCCTCATTTTGGGCAGTGTTATCCGTGATGGTCTTCTGACCATCCTATCCCCGACCAGGGCCGAAGCGGTCATTTACGACATCACGGGCAGAAGGGCTATGGCCATTATCCTTAAGTCAGGCAGAAACTATATGGACATCCGGGGTTTCTCACCCGGTGTGTATTTCATTGTGCCGGAAGGCGGTCGTGCGATGAGGTTCACGGTGGTGAAATAGTCCACAGTGAGTCTGTTCCACAAATATATCCGAGAGCTCTGATAAAGTAGCAATAACTTACTGGACTGAATCAGAGCCGCCTCATCCAGAGGATCAAGGTTCTGAGAGGGGCCCCCTGAAAATCCCGTCATGAAAGCGTTTCCGTGGAGGCTCGGCCTCTATTCTGCGGAGGCCCCATGGTCAGGGGAAAAGACAGAGGGGGATTTTCAGGGGTTTCATTGCGCAAATGGCAATCTTATATGCCCTGATAACAAGTTGGCCCTTAGCCCAATTGCAGAAAATATAACCCTTATCGGGATTTCATGAGCTTTTGGTTAAAATCAAGCTATCTCCCCGAAAACCCTCTTTCTCAGGCGTTCGTAATACTGGCGGTATTCGTCAATGTAGCGGTCATAGGGGAATTCGGGCAAAAGCTCACCCCTTGCCAGCTCTCTGGCGCGCGAGAGCAACTCTTCTTTTTCCGCGGGATCAAGCGTCGCGTCTGCCCTCCTGATAATGTCTTCCAGCTCCCCTAGGTCTGTCCAAACATCACCCTCAAGCTGGTAGAAATCCCTCGTTTGGACGAGGAGCTCGGCGCGTCCCAGGTGCTTTCTGATGGTATTTATGGCTGTGTATAGCCCGTATTTATTCTTCCTGTTGTAAGCCTTCCTCGGCCAGAGCAAATAGAAGAGGTGGTCCACGGGAAGCCTATGTTTTGACGAAAGGAGAAGATAAACGAACGCTTTTATAGCCTTGTTCCTGTGCCACTTAGCGACCCTGATCTCCTTCCCATCAACGAAAACCCTGAACTCCCCGATGAGATACACCTTTATGCCCTGTGTTTCCTGGTTAGGTTTCAGGGATTTCGCCAGAAGTGGCCCTACCTCGTTTATAAAATCCCCCAAAAGCGGGTCTTTTTTGAAGCCCGGATGCAAGGGAACAAGGGGCGCTATGAGCTTAAGAGCCTTCGTGAAGATTGGGCTGTCAGTTTTCCAGGCGAGGTATGACGCAGTGAGGCCCGAAAACAAGGCCTCTATGTGTTGATAAGCTCTCAGGTAGTTCCCAGCGGCACCGAAAAGCCCCCGCGCGGCCTCTGAGTCATCCTCTTTGAGAAGTGCCTCTATTTCCTCAACCGCGGCCTGTTCGCCCCAACTACCTCTTTTGGCCAGTCTGAGAGCTTTCCTTATAAGATCCGCCGGAGGGGGGTCAAGACCCGCGAGCCTTGCAAGTTCAAGGGCTTTGGCGACAGGGAAGACCGAGTAAGAGGAACCGTATGTAATGTAGTCCATAGCGGACTCAATGAAGGCCTCCATGGCATCAGGAAACTTACCGGTTATCCTGAAGGCAAGGGCTTTAATTTCCCCGGCGCCAGGTTTGGCCGGGATCCCCTCTTCAATCTTGCGGAGTATCCTGATCGCTTCATCAGGGTTGCCCCTGATCAGAGTCAATGTGCCGAGAAGAACATGGACATAAGGTCGCCAGAATCCAGGTTCCTTTCCATAGATCATGAGGCTTTTGTAGGCATGCTCATATTCTCCCCTAAAGAACTTACTCCCACATATTTGAAATTTCGTTCTGTAAACCGCTTCTTTATCCCCGGATAGTTCGGCCATTTCCAGAGCCCTCTGGATGTAATTCTCGGCTGTATCCATTTCGCCCATTCCCATGTGAGCACTACCAAGTGATGTAAAGAGTCGCCAGGCTAACCATGGACTTCCACTCACACGTGGAATCAGCCTCATACCCTTCCTGACCGCAAGAAAGTATCGGTCCTTTATGAGGTGTAAGTAAACATCAACCAACGAGAAGGCCAATTGGTCCTCTATTTTCAGCTGGTTGAAATAGAGAGTAAACTCTTGGGTGGGCCCGGCCCTCTGGAACATATCCAGGGCCTTCCTCACCCTTTCCTCTGTGGTCATGGTGAAATTTTAACTGATTTGTAGGGCTAATATCAAGTCATACTAATGGTTAGAAACAAAACCCGTTAGCTATCCGTTAGCTCCCATCTTATAATATGATCTTCAAGGAGAGTTTAAGATGATAGGACATGCTATCTGTGTAGGACGAGCTAGGAATAGTTGGTCCGTATTGGGGGATGATTCCCTCCGCAAATCAACCCAGCTGCTCAAAGGTGCTATGGCGATAATCCCAGCAATCAAGGGGTGTTTCTCCATCGGAGCATCGGTAGCCGAAGTTGATCGGGGAGTATATGGCCTGCAGGTTCTAAAACAAAGAAAGGAAGGGTTATCATGATACATCTCTTCATAACCATTATCCTACCGAGTCAGCTGTTTGCCAGGACATACGGGGGGACAAACATAGATGTAGCCTGGTCAATCACCCGGGCAAGCGATGAAGGCTACGCCATGGTGGGATCAACATGGAGTTTTAGCACGGGCCAGAGTGATTTCGTTGTCTCCAGGTTCAACGCGGATGGTTCCCTGGCCTGGGCAAGAACATTCGGGGGAACAGCTTGGGAGGAAGGCCGATCCATTGTTCAGACTACAGATGGTGGATACGCCGTAGCGGGAACCACGAGGAGTTATGGTGTTGGTCTTTATGATTTTCTTGTGCTCAAGCTCAATCCGGACGGCTCCTTGGCCTGGGCGAGAACCTTTGGGGGGACGAGCTATGAGTACGCAAGCTCTATCGTCCAGACCACCGATGGAGGCTACGCCATGGCGGGCTCTACGAGGAGTTTCGGCGCAGGGGGTTACGACTTCTTTGTGCTCAGGCTCAATCCGGACGGCTCCCTAGCTTGGGCGAGGACTTTTGGGGGGACAGGCACTGACCAGGCCTTCTCCATAATCCAGACCACCGATGGAGGCTACGCTGTGGCGGGATACGCGGGTAGTTTCGGTGCGGGCGACTATGACTTTTTCGTCGTCAAGCTCAATCCGGATGGCTCCCTGGACTGGGTGAGGACTTTTGGGGGAGCGAATACTGATGTTGCTCCTTCTATCATCCAGACCACCGATGGAGGTTATGCTATCGCGGGATACACACGCAGTTTCGGTTCGGGTGGTGATGATCTCCTCGTGCTCAAGCTCAATCCGGACGGCTCCCTAGCCTGGGCGCGGACTTTTGGGGGGGCTGGCACCGACTACGCCTACTCCATCACCCAAGCCAACGATGGGGGCTACGCTGTGGCCGGCGAGACAGGAAGTTTCGGTTCGGGTGGTGATGATCTCCTCGTGCTCAAGCTCAATCCGGACGGCTCCCTAGCCTGGGCGCGGACTTTTGGGGGGACAGGCACTGACGAGGCTTACTCCATCACCCAGGCCAACGATGGGGGCTACGCCATGGCGGTATGGACAAATAGTTTCGGCGCAGGCGATTACGACTTCCTTATCCTTAAAATCGGAGCTGATGGAAGATATCCCAGTTGTGTTCTGGATTGCACTCCAACCATGATGGCAGTGAACCCGAGCACATCAACCCCCAGTGTGGGAGTGGACTGCTCACCAAGCACATCAACACCGAATCCAGCCACAACAATCCCTTCTCCCACTACAACCAACCCTTGCATGCCAGTTTACGAAGATGTTGGAGAAATCATCCCGGGTTCTCATACCAGAATAACCTGCTCACCCATATCTGGCGGCCTTGTCTTCTTGTCCTATGGAGACCTGCCAATAAGGATATACATTGCTGACGGCAAGCTCGCTTATGCCGGAGAGATTCAAAAGGGACAGAACCTTATTAGCCTTGGCCAGGGTGTTTATCTCTGGCAAGCTGGGCCATACAAAGGAAAGGCGGTTGTAAGGTAACCCAATAAGCACCTGCCGGTGAAATTCTATGCGCTTCTCGTGCCAGCGGAACAACTTGAGCCGCGCCGGGGTCTATCTGTAAGCTATGCAAATGAACCTTCTTTTGGCTCTTCTGTCGCTCCCTTTCTACTCCGGGGAGACCCTTACTTTCAAGGTCAAATACGGCTTCGTCTCAGCTGGCGAGATGACCCTGGTTGTTCTCGGAACCGAGGAAAAGAACGGCGTTTCCTGCTGGCACTTCAGGCTCAAGGCTGATGGCGGAATCCCCTTTTACGATGTGAAGGACGAGATACACTCCTGGGTCTCGGTCTCTGATTTTGCGACGGTCTATTACCAGAAGGACATAAACGAGGGAAGCTACCACAAGAACACCTGGATCTCATATGACCCCGTGAGCTACAAGGCCTTTTACCCCGAGGGCGACACCCTGGACATACCGAAGGGCGCGTTGGATCCCCTGGCTGTGTTTTACTACGCGAGGAAATTGCCCCTTGAGGAGGGAAAAGTGTTCTGGCTTCCATACCATGTTGACAGGCGCTCGGAGATGATGAAGGTTGAGGTGAAGAAGAAGGAGAAGGTAAAAGTCCCATACGGGGAGTTTGATTGCTACCTCGTTGAGCCAAAGGTCTCCACGGGCAAGAACATCTTCGGCGCAAAGGGGGGCCTGAAGATCTGGTTCACGGCGGACGACCAGAAACTGCCCGTGAAGGTTGACACCCAGGTCTTCTTCGGTTCAATGACAGCGGAGCTCAAGGACAAAAAGTAGGGGCAGATCGCGAGAATCGTCCCTAGAGTCCAATTCTTCGGAACATTCCTCTCGTGCGCTCTGGTATAGATTGGGTTCAGGAAGTCGCGCCCTCACAGCCATTATAATTTGCCCGTGATAGAGGTCAAGGACCTTTACAAGTCTTTCGGTAAGAACCCGGTGCTCCTGGGTGTGAGCCTTGCAGTTAGTGATGGTGAGACTATCACCATCCTGGGGAAGAGCGGCTCTGGAAAGACGGTTTTGCTCAAGAACATCGTTGGCCTCATGCGGCCCGACAGGGGCAGTGTGCTCATTGATGGACTGAATGTTTCCAGGGCTGGCGGAAAGGCCCTTTATGCTATGAGAAAGAACATGGGCTTCGTGTTCCAGTGGTCCGCGCTCTTTGATTCCATGACCGTGTATGAGAATGTTGCTTTGCCATTAGTTGAGAGGAAGATCAGCCATAAGGAGATCGCGGAGAAGGTCAAAAGGGCCCTTGAGATGGTTGAGATGGGCGGGACGCAGAAACTTTATCCCGCGGAGCTGTCCGGCGGCATGAAGAAGAGGGTCGGGGTGGCGAGGGCCATAGTATCAGAACCGAAGTATCTGTTCTACGACGAGCCAACCACCGGGCTTGACCCGATTACCGCGGATACCATCTGCGACCTCATTTCCGAACTGGACGAAAGGTTGGGGACAACATCCGTGGTTGTAACCCACGACATGCACCTTGCCACGAAGGTATCTGATAGGATAGTTCTCCTTTCGGACGGGAAGATAGCCTGGGAGGGGACGCCTGCTGAGGCCCTGTCCTCAGAAGATACTGCGATCGCTGATTTCCTCAAGGCAACATCATTACAGACCCAGGAGCGACGCCGATGAACGATCTTGAGAGGGTTTTCTCTCGCGAGGCCATGGTCGAAGCCGAAGAAATACCGGAGTTCTCCGGCGGATACGAGGACATAACGGACTGCGAGGCCTTCGCGGTTGATGACCCGGAGATAGCCGATCCGGATGACGCCATATCCCTACAATCCATTGGAAAAATCTACAGACTTGGGGTTCACATCTCCCTGGTCTCCTGGTTCATCAAGAAAGGGAGCGCGCTTGACAGGGAAGCAATGGACCGAGCTGTCTCGGTTTATGTGCCAGGCAAGAACATATACATGTTCCCGGAAAGACTCATCAGGGAGAAGATCTCCCTTTCTGAGAAAAGAATCAGCCCCGTGCTTTCCCTCTTTGCTGACCTTGATGACGATGGAACCCTCAGCAGGATTGAATTCAAGATCGCGCAGATAAGGCTCTCTGCCAGGTTCTCATACCGGGAACTCGCGGGCCTCCTGAAGAGTGAGCCCCGGATACGCCAGCTATATTCCCTCTCGTTGGCCCTCGCGGAACGCAGGGCGATGTCCGGCGGCAACCTCATACCCATACCATACCTGAAGGCCTCAGAGGTTGATGGGGAAATGCTCTTTGAGAGGATTGACCCGGAATCCCCGGAGCAATTGATGATAACCGAACCCATGATCCTCTACAATCACCTGGTGTCAAAATTCCTGGCCAATGCTGGCGCGCCAGGGGCGTTCCGGCACCAGCCCGAACCCCACGGCAGGCCTCCCTCGCCCAGAAATCCCCTTTACCCGGTAAAGGCTCTCTACGCGCTGAAGAGATCCCACCTCTCCCCTGAGCCAAAACCACACAGAGGCCTCGGTTTTTCCTCATACCTACAGGCCACATCCCCGCTGAGAAGGTTCACTGACCTGGTTAACCAGCGACAGGTTCGCGCCATCCTTGAAGGCAGGGAGACCCCATACAACATGGAGGAGATGGCAGAACTGCTCCCGGACCTGGAGGAAAAGGAGTCCGGGTCGCGGAGAACCCAGCGCGAGGCCATTCACGCCGCTGTGATGAAACACCTAGAGGGCAAGACCGTTTCCGCGGTTGTCTCAAACAGGAGAAGGGGCGGCCTGGTTTTCTTGCCGGACTACCTGGTGCAGGTTCCGCTTGCCGAGGGTGCGGAGGGCATGAAAGAGGGACTGCGCGTGAGCGTCAGGATAAAAAACGGCAAGGCTTACCGGACATGATCGGCGCCTCGTTCCTCCTTATTCGTATGGCCGGAGGGTCACGCTATGGGATACCTGAAACTCGCTAGACCTGGCCAGTGGATCAAGAACCTCTTCGTCCTGGCAGGGCCACTTTTCGGGATGAAACTCCTGTCTCCGGGAGACGTCCTGCTCGCGGCCGGCGGATTCGTTGCCTTCTGCGTCCTTTCCTCCGGGGTCTATTCCCTGAACGATTGGGCCGACAGGAATACGGACGCCCTTCATCCCACTAAGAGCCAGAGGCCGATCCCATCGGGCGCTGTTTCGCCGTTCGGCGCGCTGATTTTCGGGCTAGTTCTTCTGATTCTTGGCCTTTTGGGTTCGTTTGCCCTCTCCCTCCGGTTCGGACTGGTTGCCCTTGGTTACTTGGTCCTCAACATCCTTTATTCGGTTGCCCTGCGGAGAATGGTCATCCTGGATGTTCTATCCGTCGCGATCGGTTTCCTTCTCCGGGCGATCGCTGGCGCACTTCTCGTTTCGGTTTCCTTCTCACACTGGCTCCTGCTTGCTACCCTGTTCCTTGCACTCTTGATAGCCCTGGCAAAGCGGAGACAGGAGCTGGCCCTTATGGGCAATGGGGCACGGAACCACAGGGAGACCCTGGGAAGATACTCACAGGGATTTCTGGATCAGCTGATAACCGCGTCCGCCGGGCTTTCAATCCTGACCTACGCCTTATACACCGTCTCTCCGGAGACCATAGCCAGGCTCGGAAACGACTGGGCGGCCTGGACGACGCCAATCGTGGTCTACGCGGTCTTCAGGTTTGTCTACCTGGTTGAGAAGAGGGGCGAATCCCCTGACAGGGTCATTCTACGCGACCCCGGAATAATCATCTCCGTCATCCTGTGGACGGCCGCAATGCTCGCGATAATCTACTGGAGATTCCTCGCGGGGCGATAGCTCCGCTGATTGCTTTTATCCTCTACTCAAAAAAGGAAACCGCTTCTGCTTCCACGGGAACAAAATCCCCCTTTTCCCTGTCTAATCATTGAGCGACAAAGGCGTTTTATAGGATAATTTGGCAATGATAGGGTGGGAGTCCCTTTTTCTGGGAACAGCCCTCCTGGCCCAGGGGGGCGAGGCTGATAGCACCGGGACTTCCGACACCCTGGCCGCGCCTTACTTTCACTCCCACTTCTCGGAGACCTTCCTGAGAAACACCCAGGGCATAAAGGACACCTCGGCCATACGAGGTGACTATGTCTTTCTCTCCAGGGTCTACAGACAGGTGCCAATAGACACCTTCAGCATGATGCCTCTTTCGCGATACCTTGCCGAGCGCGTTACCTACAAGAGGAGGGAGTGGCTCGTGGACGCCCTCCTGGCCGAGAACAAGGAAGAGAGCCAGAAGAGCCAGGGGCTTATCCCCGATGTGGAGATACCGGTCCAGATGCCCGGACAGCTGGCCTTCCTGGGTGAGGGAGGCAAGCTCCAGATAGACGGCCAGAACAGCATCACTGTTGGTGGCAGGGGGGATTACCCCATAGGTTCCCAGATGGACTATGGCACTGGGACGCCGTTTTCCCTGGAAATGGACCAGACCATGCAGATAAGGCTCACTGGCACGGTTGGCTCCAAGATAAAGGTTCTCATAGACCACGACTCCGAGCGCATGAACCAGGCCAAGAACCAGGTGGTCATAAAATACGAGGGAGAGGAGGATGAGGTCGTCCAGTTGCTGGAGGCCGGCGACACCAAGGCCGAATTCCCCTCAACCCAGTATGCCTCATTCCCCGGCGGTTCCAGGACCGGCCTCTTCGGCGCAAAGGGGGTCTTCAGGATGGGCGGCCTGACCACAACCCTCCTGGCGGTCCGGGACAGGGGGTCAAGGGAATCAAAGCAGTTCACTGGTGGCGCGGAGATGGTCACCGAGACCCTGACCGCTGACCAGTTCATTAGCAAGAAGTTCTTCAACCTGGACATAGACCCGTCAACCGATAGCATCCTGGCCCTCGCTGTCTACCTTGACGATGACATACTCTCCAACAACTTCCAGCTTCAGGCTAAGCCGGGCGTCATTTACTACGACGGGGACACCACTTCCAGCATTAGGGAAACGGGCTGGTTTCACCTTCTCTGGCCGAACAAGGGTGATTACACCTTCTTCCAGTATAACACCTGGATAGAGCTGAACTCAGCGCTTTCAAGGGGCCAGAAGCTCGGAGTCTACATGGTTCTGAAACAGGGGCAGAATACCATCCAGATCGGGAACATCTCCGGGGATACCCTGAGGCTCAAGATGATATGTCCAGGCTCCTTCCCGGATTCAATAGACTGGCACACTGCTTCCCCGGAGACCCTGGAGGTCTGGAACTATGAGCTGAAGAACATCTACTACATATCCTCTGATATGTCCCGCCAGCCACTGAAGGTGACCATATTCAAGGACAAGAACCAGGGCGAGAACAACCCTGTTGGCGACTCCTCCAGGGGGACATATGTCTCTGCCCTCGGACTTGATAGGGACGGAAATGGCTATGTTGAGGAGATGGTCACCATAAACGGCGTTCCCCTGCGACTGGTTGATTACAGGGAGGGATTGCTCATATTTCCTGATCCAATGCCATTTATCTCGGATACCCTGCTTGAGCCCGATACAATGATCTACTACAAGAAGCTGAAAAGTAGCGACAAGAAGCTATATAACCTGGTAATTCAATACACGCGGAAGGTTGACCAGATATTCCTGGCGCCGGACATACAGGAAGGCTCGGTGGTTGTTAAGGTCAACGGCCAGGAGGTTCCCTCCTCGGCATACCGGGTTGATTACAACATGGGCTTTCTATACATACTTGACGATTCCTACTTCTCCGACCCCAACGCGGTCATAGATATATCCTACGATGTCATTCCCACTTTCTCCCTGACCCAGCGCTCACTGCTGGGTCTCAGGGCAGACTACGAATATTCGGACAACATCACCTTTGGTTCCAGCCTGATAATGAGCACGGAGGCCACCGCGCAGATAAGGCCACGTATAGACGAGGTCCCGAAACGCGCCGCGGTGGCCGAGATGGACATGCAGGGGGAGTTTTACTACGACTGGCTCACCCGTGGGCTTGACCGAATGCCATTCATAGCGACCGACCAGGACTCCAAGCTCACCCTGAAGGCAGAGGCCGCGCAGAGCTTCCCGAACCCGAACACCATGGGCGAGGCCTACCTTGATGACATGGAGAGCATAAGGGATTCACGCTCGTTATCCACTATCCGGTCTGACTGGCACTACGGCTCTGTTCCGCCTGATAAGGACACCTCCGGCTATGTCGCGAGCGTTGTGTGGTATAACCCTCGCCACAAGTTCAAGAGAGGGGACATCTATCCCAACCTCCCCGCGGACGAGGCGGATGATTACGAGGAAAATGTCCTGGAGATAGCCCTGACCCCAGGCACATCCGATCCCGCCGCGAACTGGGCCTCGTTCAACAAGCTCGTTGCCAAATCAGGCGACAATTACTCCACGATGGAATTTCTTGAGATGTATGTCAAGGGAGACGGCGCGGTGCTTCACCTTGATCTGGGCTACGACATACCGGAGGATGCTCCCAGGCGCGGCAAGGATGGCGGGATAAAGGGCTATGGCATCCTGGACAACGAGGACAGGGACACCAGCGGTATTTTTGATGTTGGCTCCGAGGATACGGGCCTGGACGGCGTGTGGGGAGGTGATGGCCAGTGGAATGAGGGGGACGCGGATGAGGGAAACGACGACTACGACGCTTTTGACGCCAACAGGATGAACGGGACAGAGAGAAACTCCAAGTGGGATACCGAGGACCTTGACCAGAGCGGCACCATGAACATCCTGTCCAACTACTACTCCTGGACGATTGACCTTGATACCACCAGTTATGTTAGCGATTACAACGGCTGGAAATACTACAAGATACCGCTTCGGGATTCCTCCCGATACGAGAAATACGGTTCCCCGAGCTTTGACCTGATAAGATACGCCAGGCTCTGGGTGGATGGATTTTCCGGAACGGACACCATCTGGATAGCGAAGATGGACATAACTGGCAACCAGTGGTTCAGCCAGGGGACAACGGTTGATTCCTCCGGCCTCCCGATAAACTTCCCGGAGCGTTTCAGGACTTCCTATGTCAACAACAAAGAGAACGCCGCATACTACACCCCGCCGCCCGGGGCAAGGATAATGGAGACCGCGCCCGGCAAGTTTGAGCAGGAGGGTTCGCTCGCCCTGATATACGAAAACATCATGCCGGGACACGCCGGCATCGCGAAGAAGGGAATAACATATGGAAAGCACAACCTCCTGGATTACAAGCAGGTGGCGTTCTGGGTCAAGCCGCACCCCACAACCTCCCCGCCCTACCCCGTGGTTTTTTTCAGGATGGGGACGGATTCCCTCAACTTCTACGAATACAGGTATCAGATCACATCCCCGGACTGGCAGGAAGTGAGGTTTAGCCTTGATTCGTTGACCAGTTTCAAGAAGACAATCCAGGATAGCCTCGGAGACACCACCACCGCCTACCACAGCCAGGGTAGTTTCGGTTTCCAGGGGAGGCCAAACATAGGCGAGATAAGCTTCTACTGGTTCGGGATATACAACGCCAGCAACTCAAGGGTTTCCGGGGAGGTATGGGTGGATGAGCTCCGGTCAGCCGAACCTCACACCGAGGGTGGCAAGGCCTACAGGGGCCAAGCCACCCTGCAGATGGCCGATGTCGCTAGCCTTGATCTGATAGCCAGCAAGGAGGAAGCGAACTTCCAGGGACTCTCCGACGCATCGCGAAGGACAACCACATCCTCCAACGCGACATACTCCGCGACCTTCAACGCGGACAAGCTCTTCCCCAAGGCCTGGGGGATGAGCATACCCATAAGGTTTCAGGGAACATCCGTCTATTCTCTGCCCAAATATTCCGCCGGCGGCGACGCACTGCTTACGCCTGAGGAGTCCTACGAACAGCGGACCCTGGCTGGTTCGGAGAGCTACACCGCGTCCATATCAAAGAAAGGATCAACCAACAGACTGCTGAAGTGGTTCGTTGACCCGGTGAGGCTTCAGGCCTCAAAGACGAAAAATTATAACACCAGCACATCATCCCTGAGCCTAACCGACAACAAGAGCCTTTCCGCGTCATACTCATACACTCCCAGCATAAAAACTCCCCCTAAGATACTGAATAAACAGATACGCTATTTGCCAAGCTCTTACTCATTAAACTATACCCTTACCGACAACTGGCAATACCAATATCAGAAGACCTCCGGCAACATCGTGACCGACAATTACACCACACAAGGCACCTATGGTGGCGACATCTCCTGGACCCCCATAGACAACATATCCGCTCGCTACTCCTTGACGAAGGAGATAGACTACAGGGCCGACACCCTCTTTGATCCCGGCGACACCACGCCCAACTTCTCCGATCCATCTCACCAGCCGGAGAAGTTTCGTTTCCCATGGACGAGGCCCCTCTACGGCTGGGAGGCTGGCCACGAGGAGAACCTCTCCGGCAGTTACAATATAACCTTTTTCCAGGGATTCATCGCGCCGAGGCTCTCATACTCTTCCCGATATTCGGAGGATCACTCCGCGAACAAGCAGATCAGGGATACCCTGGGCAACATCCTTGATATAAGGGATGTCAACGCCTCCACCACGACCGATCTGACCATTTCTAACAAGCTACTCTCGTCCATATTTGGCCTCGCGGCCAGGTTCGCGCCAAAGGACTCTTCGGGCCAACCAGGCTTCATAGAAAAGGTTCACCGCGGCCTGGGCAACACCACCTTAGGATACACATTCACGCGGAACGCCACATTCTTGAGCCTCTTTGGCAGGCCAGACTGGATGTTCAGGTATGGCTTCACGGAGAACCCTAACTATGCCAGCCTGGTTGAGCTTTCCTCAAACATAACCGAGTCAAACTCCTTCAACCTTTCTCAGGGATTCAACTTCGCCAACCTATCGGTCAGGGGCTCCTGGGACCTGACATTCACCAGGAACCAGTCGCCCACGGCAGGCAGTTCAACCTGGGCGAGGAACCTGACCAATCCTCAGCTGAATGTCACCCTGTCCAACCTGAACTTCATCCTTCCCCCGGAATACCAGAAACAGGTGACTTCCGCGTCGGTTTCCTCCGGCTTCACCCAGCGCTTCGGCTGGACGGAGACCCTCCCAATCAAGAGCCTTTTGCAGAACACCATTGAGACCTCATTCTCGCCCCTGGCCCAGTTGAACATGAACCTCAGATCGGGAACCAGCATAACGATATCATACAACACGCGCAGTTCCATCACCCTCAACCACATTCCAGACCTCTCCAAGGATTCCCTGCAGAACAACAGCTTCTCAATTAACCTTTCCCACACCTTCCAGAATTTCGGGGGACTGAAGTTTCCCTGGGCTGAGGGCCGGATACTCAAGCTGGAATCCGAGCTCCGGCTCTCCTTCAAATACAACCTCTCCACGACCACAACCTACACGATACCTTGGTCTGATACCCTGGGAGACTGGGACAGGCCGGACAAGCCCGTATCCGGCAACAGGACAACGAGCTACGGCGTTGACGGGACCTACAAGTTCTCGTCGTCTGTCACTGGCACGGTTTCCTTCACGAACGACGAGACATTCAATCTAACGACGAGCACGGGATTCAAGACCATGAAGCTATTGTTCACCGTGAACTTCGTGTTCTGATGAACCACCCATCCCGCTCGGACTTACTGGATTAAGAACCGCTATTTTCGGATCTCAACGCGCTAGCACCTTGATCCTCTTTGCGAATCCCTCGTCCTTGTAGACCGCGAAGTAGATGCCTGGAGTCATGTTGCTGATGGGGAATCTCATGAAACCAGGCTCGGTATAGCCATCCAGCAGAACCATGACCCTCCTGCCCGAAGGATCATATATGGCCAGGTAGGCCCGTGTCGGCTTGGGAAGCTCAAGCACGAGGACACCGCCTTCCTGCCTGATGGTGAGCTCCGAGGACCCAGGATTGATGCCCTCATCTACCCTCTCGTAGAGCGGGCAGATGGTATACTTAATCCAAATCTCGCCTATGGTGGATATCTCAACCTTCACGGTGTCGGGCCTGAAGGCTAGTTTATACTGGAAGTATTTTATGCAGGGGGTTCCCAGGAGGGTTGAGTCGTGGTTGCTCTTGGGCAGTTGAGCCGGCCCCAGCCAGGCCATGGTCGTGCAGTCAGTCATTGTGTTCCCGTATCGCCAGTATAGGAGGACGGATGTATCGTTGGGAATGCAGGTTTCGGCTCTCCAGCCGAAGTAGGAGATACAGCCGCCCGAATCGGGATCCGGGTGCAGTTGGAGCACGGAGGAGACCAGCTCTCCCAGCGGTGGATACTGGAACGCCATCCGGTTCTCAAATACCGCATGCTCTCCCCTCCGGGTGGCAAGTATGTCTATATCCGGGGTGCAGGACAGTTGATCAAGGTCTTCGGGATAAACCCAGTGGGAGTTATTGAAGTCGTCTATGTAGTATTCCGTGAAGCTCGGCCACGGCGCTGGAGGCGGTGTCTGCCTGAAGTAGCCTATGAAATCGTGCGATCCAACGATATCGGGTGTGCCGTCAAGGTCCATATCCCTAGCTATTGAGCCATCAGTGTATCCCGCGGAGCTGGCCGTAAGGTCGTAGTGGATGAAGTTTATGCCGTCCCCGGTGTTGATGAGACCCCGGAAGTTCCAGGCAAGGGCCTCCATGCCTATGGTTATGTCCAGAATTCCATCGCCGTTCAGGTCATTCAGCCACATGCCGTCGGCCTTGGCCCCGAGGTTATAGGCCACGTAGACGATAAAATGGCCTGTGCCGTCGTTTATGTATGTGCGGACCAGGTTGTCGCCCGGATTCGGGCAGGTGACTATATCCAGGTCTCCGTCCCTGTCCAGGTCGCCTATTGCCATCCTCCAGATGTCGTTAGCTGAGCTGTAGACCAGCTCCTCCGTGAAAAGTCCCGGCCCCTGGTTCCTGTAGAGATAGACCTGGCCGGGGTTGAACTGGAGGGCAACGAAGTCCTTGTCCCCATCGCCATCCATATCGCCAGAGAAGGCCCTGCAACGGCTCCCGGTTGAGATCTGGCCAACCGTCCAGGCTAGGCCTCCGCCGTCGTTCCTGCAGTAATAAAGCCCCCCAGCTCCGGTTGCCATAACTACATCGCCATCCCCGTCGCCGTCAAAGTCATCCGCCCATATCCCGGAACGGTCAGACATGCTCGGGAAGGTGTATATGTCGTGCCCGATGAAGACCCAGTTGTCCACGAACTCATACCACCTTGCGATTCTCCCTGAGTGGAGAACCAGGTCCTTGTCCCCATCGCCGTCAATGTCAAACGCGGAAAACCCCTGGTAGTGCGCGGTAGGGCCAGGGTTGTTGTCTATGGCTCGCCTTATCCAGCCGCCGGAGCCGTATTGCCACCCAATGGCCATGAGGCTTATTATGCCAGGGTTAGCGTAGGTAACATTCCAGGACGAGCAGAAGGTGTTTCCCCAGTTCAGCACTGGACCGGTGACCCCGGGCCCCCCATACCAATCGGTCTGGACCTTGTAGGTCTGGGTTAAAAGTAGCGCCATCAAAAGCCCGTTCATTTCACACCTCCGGCTCGTAGTTATATTATAATATATCCGTGATAGATTGTCAAGGCCTTGTTTTGCCTCACCAAAAATCTTACCGAAATTGGGCCTGGCGCCCCGCTAATTATCAGTCCTTCCCGCAAGGGACCCGACTTTCTTACCGAAATGAGGCTGGAGGTTGGGGTTAATTCTCCTATGGGATCCTGATTTTATGCGGAGCGTGCGAAAGATTTTTTGGAGAGTGGCCCCCCAAGGCCTTTACAGGGGTTTTGCCTTTTCTGTCGCCCTGTCCCAGAACTCCACATCCGCGTCCGGATCCGCGTCGCGTATCCTTTGCTCTATGAGTTCCTTGAGATTCCTGAGGATCTCGTATCCCACCGAGTTTCTCCCAAGGGCGGCCGCGACCCGGCTCGTTGTACCCGATCCCAGGAACGGGTCAAGGACGGTCTCTCCCCTGTATGAGAACAATCTTATGAGCCTGTAGGCGAGCTCGTCCGGGAAAGCGGCTGGATACTCCGAGGCAAGCCAGTTTCCCGTCTGGTTCGGCAGGCGGTTGGTCATCTCCCAGAGGTTAAGATACCACTTGCCGCCGAGATACTCCTCCTTCTCTATGGGATCATCCTCGTCCCTCTTTGGCCTGAGAGCCTTGTAGTCCGGTTTGCCCTTCTGAAAAATCAGTATGGACTCCTGGATGTTGTCCGGGTAGTAATACATGGGCCAGGGATGCTGTAGGAGAACTCCGGATCTCCGGGATATCCGGATGTAGCCCTCCGGTTTCTTCCAGGTTATCCTGTCCCTGTAATCAAAGCCCTCCCCCATGAATATTCTCGTGGTGTCCGCGACAATGGGGTAGCGTTTCCCATCAACCAGCATGTCATCAGTGTTGACCGCGACGACCCGGCCGGCCTCCAGGACACGCATTGATTCTCTGGCAAAGTCCCTGATCAGGTCAAGATAAGCCTCATAGCTCGGAAAGAGTCCCTGGTAATCAAACGGCGCGTTGAAATAGGGAGGCGATGTGACGACGAGCTGGACGCTCTCGTCCGCGAGCTCCGGCATCTCCCTTGAGTTGCCGAATATAACCCTGTGAAAGGTTGGGCCTGAGCGCACGCTCTTCGTCACAACCAAATTTTAATCCGCCAGCATAAGCTGTGTCAAGCTAAGTCTCGGCCGCGCAAGGACTTAACGGATTCGGCCGCGATCAAGGAAATCGGCCCCGGGCAAGGGATTCAGGGGTTTTATTCCCTGACCAGGAGGTGAACCGCATGCGAAACCCCTTTGTCCTTTAATTCAACGAGGCTGATCCAGTAATATTTCCCCGTGCCCGAAAACCGCGAGATCCTTCGGCTTCTTGATGAACTCTTCGGCCCACTTGCCCGTGATCACCTGGACGCGCTGAGAAGGCCAAAAAGACCCGGCCTCCGGATAAACACCCTGCGGGTGAGCGTGGAGGAGGGGAAGGCACTGCTTGAGGAAAGGGGCTTCAGGCTGACCCCCTTGCCCTTTTACGAGCCGGGATTCCGGGTTGACTGGCACCCCGGCGAGATGGGGAGAACCCCTGAGCACGCGGCCGGTCTCTTTTACATCCAGGAGCCATCGTCCATGATCCCGCCGGTGATCCTGTGCCCCGGGCCCGGTGAACTGGTGCTTGACCTGGCCGCGGCCCCTGGCTCAAAGACAACACAGCTCTCCGCGATGATGGACAACCAGGGCCTCGTCCTTGCCAACGACCCGGACAGACAGAGGCTCAAAGCCCTGCACGGCGCGCTGGATCGCTTGGGCTGTCTGAATGTGGCCACATGCTCCCTTGACGGCGCAAGGATTGGGAAACTCTATCCGGAATCGTTTGACAGGGTCCTTCTGGATGCGCCGTGCTCGGGCCTGGGAACCCTGCACAAGAACCCTGAGGTTTCGGACTGGTGGTCATGGGAAAAGGTTGCCAGGCTCGTTAGGGTTCAGCGCAGGCTCATTCTTTCGGCTTACGATGCCCTCGCGCCCGGCGGCAGGCTTTGCTATTCAACCTGCACTATAACCCCCCAGGAGAACGAGGGCATAATTGACTACCTCTTGAAAGAAAGGCCAGGCGCCAGACTGCTTGATTTCTCGCTCAGAGGGGTTTCGCTTTCGCCCGGCCTGACGGAATGGGCCGGGAAACCCTTTCATCCCCCTTTGGCCATGACCCGCCGATTGTATCCCCTATATGAACCCGATCACGAGGGTTTTTACCTGGCCTTGATTGAGAAACCATGAAGCCGGGAGTGGTGGCAGAGGTATCGGCACATACCCCCCTCAAGTTTAATTTCGGCGCGCTTATGCTCTAATATATGAACATGCTTAACGATTTGGAGATGGCTGATTTCGTAAAAAGGGGCCACCTTACTGCCCTTTTCCTAGGTATTTTTGCCTACCCCTCGTTCATGCTGGTTGATTGGTTTGTCAGGCCAGAGAATTTTGCCTCGGCCTTGGCTGTCCGGCTTGCCTTTTCGCTATTCGCGCTTTTGGGGTTTTTCCTGTTCAGGAAAATACCCGCACGAAACCATCTCCCCTTGGTGTATCTGACGGTATCATTGATTTCTATTTGTCAGGTGTCCATAACACTCATCGTCCACGAGATCACTTACCTTCTCGCGTCTGTTATGATACTCTTTGTTGTTGGCAGTCTCATACCCATGAGCCTCACGCACGCGGTCGTGCTCGGTTCCGTGATGTTCGTGTTCATATACCTGATACCATTCCTGGCCCTGATTAATCCTTCAAACCTGGTAATGGGCATATACGGGTTGGTTACTGGAATCGTCGGCGCGACATTGTCCGGTTTTACGAGCATAACGATATTCAGGATGAGGGTTCGCGAGCTGGCCTCCTATGCTGAGATCCGCGCGAAGAACCAGGAATTGCTTGAACTAGCAGAGGAAAACAGGAGACAGGCTGAAATAAGCAAAATGGCCCTTTCGGAGCTGGCCAGCATGGTAAGCCCCCTGGCGGACGCGGTTGAGAGGATCCGCCAGGCCTCCTCGCATCTGTCGTCTTCGGCTGAGGAGATGCGAACCGGCATATCAGAGACCGCGAGGGCCAACGAGGAAGTATCCCTCAGCATAAGCAGGGTTGATTCTGTCATCCAGGCCTCAAGAAAGACGATCACTGATTTTGGTCGTTGGGAAAGGGAAGAGGCATCTCCAAGCAGGGATAGGCTCCTGGAGGTAACATCAAAGATGTCCGAGACGGTTTCCGAAATAGGGAAGATTAGCGCGATGGTAACGGACATGTCCCGCAAGACCCACATCCTCGCGCTGAACGCGGGGATAGAGACCGCGAGATCCGGCGCGGCAGGGAGTTTCGGGGTAATAGCCAAAAGGATGAGAGAATTCTCCGAGGAGACCAGGGGAAAAACCGGCGAGATACTGAATCTTCTCAGAAAGCTTGAGAATCAATCGGGGGCATTGTCTACCCTAATGGAAGTCTACGCTAGTCAATCAAGGGCCGCGGCAGAGTCTTTCACAAAAACAATTGATGAGTTTGATTCCGCGGCTGGGCAAATCAGCATTATAAGACAGATGTCCGAAGCTGTTGCCTCGGTTGCAGAAGAACAGTCCAGGGCGATAAGCGCTCTGGCAGAATCGGCAGTTGAACTTAATGGATTGGTGGAAGACCTGCGAGCCATTATGATCCGTCTGGATGAAGCCGAAAAGAGAATAAAGGATTCAATTTAGCTGATAGCTTCAGCCCAGCTCCGGCTTGATATTGGATCATTGGGTAGATGTTGATTTAAGAGCCTCCCCAACCACATACAACGAACCCGTTACCAGAATGATCTCATCCGGCCCCGCGAGGGCCCTAGCTTGCCCCACGGCCTCGGCTACGTCCCTTGTCCTGATGACATTTAAACCCATATCCCTTGCCAGAGGCTCCATGAGAAAAGGCTCCGCGGCACGGGGCGTTTCCGCCCTGGTAAGGATAACGAGCCTGGCGCTGGCAAGCAGATCCAACATTGCTTTGAGGTCCTTCCCCCTACTCGCGCCAAAGACCACGATCAGCTCTTTCCCGGGGAAAAGCCTCTTGACCTCGCCCAGGGTTGCCGAGACCGCGAGCGCGTTGTGCGCGCCATCAAGAACAAGAGGGGGTTCACCATCAAGCACCAGGAGCCGGCCCGGGTGTCTCGTCCCTGAGAAATCGGGACGCTTTATCCCAAGCCTGATAAGCCCGGCCGCGGATAGGGCCAGGTTCTCGGCCTGAAACCGGCCGATAAGTGGGGTTGTGTATTCCATGCCGGCCATGGCTATTTTTGTCCCGGCTAAATCGGATGAAACCAGTTCGTATTTCGGGATAACCATCTCCGCGCCGTGCTTTTCGCATGTGGCCCTGATCACATCCATGGCCTCCGGCTCCTGCTCGCATGTTATTACCGTCCCGCCCTTTATCAACCCGGATTTCTCGCGCGCTATATCAGCAATGGTATTCCCCAGGATGTGAGTATGATCAAGCCCTATTCGTGTTATCACAGTTAGGTCCTGCAGGACAGCGTTGGTCGCGTCAAGCCTGCCGCCCAGGCCCACTTCAAGAACCCAGAAGTCCGGCCCCTGTTCCCTGAAATACAGGAACGCGACTGCTGTCATTGTCTCAAACCAAGTCGCCATCCCTCTCCTCCCAAGCAGGTGAGGCTTTATCTCGGAGACCAGCCTGGCCAGCTCCTCCTCAGGGATTGGCGAGCCGTTCAGGGATATTCGCTCGTTTATGTTCACAAGGTGCGGCGAGGTGTATGTTCCGACAGTGTAGCCAGCGTTCAGTAGGCCGCGGGTCATGTGCGCGGCAACTGAACCCTTGCCCTTTGTCCCGGCTACTGTTACCTTTCTGCCGGGAGATTCGTGCGGCCGGCCCAGTTTCTCAAGGAGCTCAAGGAATGGTTCAAGGGATTTCGTGTAGCCGCCCGTTTGCTCATAGTTAAGTAGGGAGTTCAGGAAGCTTTGGGCCTCTTGCCAGGTCATATCTTAACAGCCCACCTAGCGGCCTTGAGTATGCTCGTGGTCACGATGTCCGGCCCAAGGCCATCCGGCGCGGCGTTCGCTATGAGGGCTGTCCTCGTCCCCATTGCTTTTCCCGCCAGGACATCCCTTGGGTTATCCCCTATCGTAACCGAGCGCGAGAGATCTATGTCCGGCCACTTAAGCAATATCCTCTTTATCATGCCGGGCGCGGGTTTCCTGCACCCGCATCGCTCCCCCGGCACATGCGGGCAAAACTCCAGGCCGTTGAACCTTATGCCCAGTCGCCTCTCCATTTCCCTGTGGGTCGCCATGAGGTTCTCCCTTGATATGAATCCCCTGGCCGCGCCGGACTGGTTGGTCACCACGAAGAGTAGAAAACCCGCTTCTTTAAGGGTTTCAAGCGCTTCCTTTGCTCCACGAATGGGCCTCACCATCTCCGGAGAACCACCGTAGTGCATGTCCTCTATTATCGTCCCGTCCCTGTCAAGAAATGCGGCTCTCATTTTTTAGCTCCGCGAAACAAGTTGGACTGCGGGGTTCTTCTGGAAGGCTTCAGGACGCGACATTTCTCAGCATCTCCTTCACTATACTGAAGGCCTTTGCCCTGTGGCTGATCGTGTTTTTCACTTCCGGCGAAAGCTCCGCGAAGGTTCTTCCCATCGGCGGATAAAGGAACACGGGGTCATATCCGAACCCGGCCTGGCCGCACTCCTCGGTGGTTATGAACCCCTCAACCCTTGCGTCAGCGAACGCGAAATCCACACCATTTGTGGTCAGGCACGCGACGGTCACGAACCACGCCCTCCTTCTCGCAAAAGGGACACCCTTTATCAGGGCGAGGAGCTTTTGCCTATTGTCCCGGTATGTTGCCCCTGGCCCCGCGAAACGAGATGAGAATACTCCGGGCATCCCGGAGAGCGCGTCCACGCAAAGCCCGGTATCCTCGGCTATCGTTGTAATGCCGTATGCACTGAACCCGTGCTCGGCTTTCAGCCGGGCGTTTTCCATTAGGGTTAGTCCGGTTTCCTCGGGCCCTTCTATGCCGATATCTTTGAGTGAGATTAGTTCAAGCCCAGGGAAAAATACTATCTCGCTAATCTCCCGAAATTTATCCGGATTGCCAGTCGCTACGAGGACTCGCAAGTGGCTATTGCTCGCCCCCTGTTCCCCCTTCCTCCTTGATGAAGACAACGGTCTCGGCCACAAAAGCGTCAGCGTAGCCAAGGGATTTCTGGACCGTGGTTAGGAACTGTTCAGCATCCTCCCTTTTCTGGAAGTCGCCTATGCGTATCTTGTAGAACGGGGGTATCTCCTCAATGTAGACCGGGAAGGCCACTTTCTCCTGGACCTCTGACCTTATCTTCTCGGCCTTGTCCTTGTATATGGTGGCGAAGACCTGGACACGGTAACCATAGACCCTCTTCATTCCCGGGGGGGTCACCTGGCCGTATGTCCACTGGCCCGAAGTTGATCTTCCTGCCGTGTCCTGGCTTGTGGCCTGGGCCAGCAGGAGAACCGGTGAGGTCTCCTCAACCGGCTCCTGGGAGAGGATAGCTAAGAGTATCAGTTCCATGGGAAACCCCCTTATTTGATGCCGTATTTCTCTTTGAAGCGCCTGACCCTCCCACCCGCGTCAACCGTTGACTTCAGGGCTCCGGTGTAGAAGGGGTGGCAAGCGGAACACACCTCCACCTTCATCTTTTTCTTGGTGGAGCCTAGCTTGACTGTGTTGCCGCACGCGCAAACTATTTCCGCGTCCCGAAAATACTCTGGATGTAAGCCTTTTTTCATACCTGCTCCGTTATCACGCTAGGAAACCCAGCCTGTCTACCTCCTTAAGAAGCGCTGTTATATCTCTCATGGCGGTTTCTCTTGAGACCCCATAGCGCCTGCTCATCGCGAGGGCCATTCGGGACACATCCTGGCCTCCGGCCATGACCATCTCCATTATCTCTCCTCCCGTTGAGTTCAGCCTCACGACGATGGGGCCCCTTCTCAGCACGAATTCATCCCCTCGCCAGCCACCCCGCGTCCCCTTTTTGAGCCTGGGGACCCAGCTAGCCGGGAGAGGAACTCTCCTCAAGGCCGCGTATAATAGGAGGCTCCCGGTGCCCAACAGGGCACTTTTCAAAAAACTCCTCCTTGTCATAGGCCTATATTCTAAGGTTTTTGCCATGGCCTGTCAAGTCCTAAGCCCGCGACCGGGATTGAACCGGTGACCTCGTCCTTACCAAGGACGCGCTCTACCGACTGAGCCACGCGGGCCTTTTGTAGTCCCGACAAAGCGGGAACCAGGATCCCGCTTTGGCCTTTTCCAAGGCGAGAGCCAGCGGCCCCGCGAGCACACCGTGCTAAGCGGGAGACGGGATTTGAACCCGCGACCTCCTGCATGGCAAGCAGAAGCTCTACCACTGAGCTACTCCCGCAGGCCCATAATTGTAAAACCCGGCGCGATGGCCAGTCAAGCGCGATGAAAAATCAAAAAAGCCCCGGTCTGATGGCCGGGGCCGTTTTTGCTTGGATAACTATGTTATTTCGTCCAGACCAGCTTCACCGTCCTGGAGAAATTACCCGCTTCTGCCCTCACCAGGTAGATTCCATGGCCGACCTGTTCGCCCGCGGACGACCTGCCTGACCAGTATAGCGTGTAAATTCCGGGCTCGCGCTGACCATCCGCCAGAACCGCAACACACCTTCCGGATATGTCATAGACCTTCACGCGAACGCGGGAGCTCACCGGGACAGTCAGGCTGAACCTGGCCTTGCCTTTCGCGGGGTTGGGGCCGGCCATGGCGAAGCTGAACGCCTTTGGCACGCCAGCGGATTCGCCCACTCCAACCTCCGGCGGGTCAGTGGTATATTTCAAGGCAAATGGCGGTTCAACCGGCGCCGCGCCCCTTGAGTAGGTGTTGTTGAAGCTATACATCAGGTAGTTGAGCATGTTGTTGTCCTGGATGCCCAGGGTCCCGTCCGCGACTGATGGCGAGGCCTGGTAGTAGCAGAATATTTCCCCGTCCCCGGTTACGGTAGGATTGTAGGCAGGGTCAGAAAGGACTATCTGGAAGGTGTTGGGTTCGCCCGTGCTGATGTCTTCAACGCCATACCACTCCACGATGAACCGGTGGCCACCAGCGTCGTTGTAGTAATAGACATAGCCGCCTCCACCGCCGCCGGCAGGCAGGAGGTCATCCCATATTCCGGCTATCATTCGGTAGGCGTTGGAAGAGGGCAATTGCTCGTTTGACCAAGCTGTGTTGGAGGACGAACCCATTACCAAGAACCCGTTTGAGCAAACCGAGACCTGGTTGTAGTTCGTCCCGTAATACTTGAAGCTAAAGGGCAGGCTCAGGGTCCGGATGTCGTCATCGTCAAGGTTGAGCGATGTTCCAACTCCACTTATCTCAAACCACTCGTATGTCGGGCACTCGGTATATAGCGTATCGGTCTGGTCATACGCGTAGTAGCCGTAGGCATCCGGCCCGACCGGGTCGTGCTCGGTTATCTCGCCCACGACCAGGTAGAAAGAGAGGGTGTCAATGTAGCCGTCCGTCGTCTGCGTTATCAGGGTAAACCGGACCGTATCCTCAATAGGTATGGAGGGGTCAGCGAAAACCACGAACTCGTCTCCCGTGTTGAACCTTGAGGAGTCAACCCTTATGTCCCCCCACGTGCCAGCAGAGTCCTGTATGGTTATCAGGGTGTGGGTTGTCCTCAGTTTGCCCGTGACGCCGTAGCCGTGGCCGTGGCCCGCGTTCTCCAGCTCAACGAAAAGCTTCGCGGTCTCCCCTGGGTCAAGCTTGTAGTTTGGTTTGGGCTGGCCCTGGTCATCAACCAGGGTTGAGGCTACCTCAAAAACCGGGGTTCCCAGGAGTATCTTCACCTGGAATGTCCACTCGTGGGCCGCGTCGTCCGTTATCACCATGCTGAACTGGGCAGAGTAGGCATCCGGCAGGCCTGCCACGGACGAGAATGTGAACTTGTCCGAGGATACGAGCGAATCCCCGGGCCCCAGGGTTCCTATGTTGCTGACCGAGTCCGTCACGGTCAGGTTGGGGTCAGTTTCCCTGAGCTTTGCGACCACGCCGGACGCTGGCTGACTCCCCAGGTTCTTGAAGGTGTAATAGAGGCTTATCGTCTCTCCGGGATTGGGTATCGTGTCCCCGTTGCCCCCGGAGTCGTCCAGTCTGTAGCGTATGGGCGCGACATATGCCTGGTCTGATATGACAATGGTGTATCCGCGGTGGGGTTTGTGGTTGTGCGCGGTCACGGTGACGAAGACCGTGTCAACCGCTATTGGGTTTATCGGCACCTGCGCGAGTCCGGCCGAGTTGGAATAAGCCACTCCCAGGATGGCTATCGTGTCACCCGCGCCCCTGTCCTTCTGCCAGACGCAGACCAGCGCGTTCCGGAGCGGCCCCAGGTTGTTTGAGACATAGACATCCATAACAGATGGCCCAGGCGGTACGGGGTTGTATGTGGCGGTTATCTCCTTCGGCACCAGGGTGAAGAGGTCCATGGACGGGTCTCCGAAGAGGTTATACTGCTCAAAGTAGCGGTTGACCGTGGAAGTGTTGCCGTAATAGGCGAGGACTCTGAGCATACCGCCGCCGAGGAATCCCCTCATCCATGTAACCGCGCTGTCAAATATGAAGTCATAGACCCCCTTCTGCAGGATGTCGTCCTCGTCCCAGTAGGAGGTCACGGAACTGCCCCACGACGCGACCGCGCCCTTGTTCGGCGCGCGTATCCACGCCTCCATGAAACACTCGCCCGTGCCCTGGTAATCTCCCGTGTAGCAGGCGTATGACTGGACCAGGGGGAGCATGTGGCCGTTGTTCAGGTTGTAGACATCCGAGTTGGAGAAGGAAGGCCCTCCCCACCCGGTTGAGCCGCCGTGGCCTGAGTATGTGGCCTGGGACCGGCCGTTGTTTATGGCCGTGGCAATCGGGGTGCCCGTTCCGTAGTAAGCCCAGAGCGAATCGCAGGTCATCCCGTTGGCCCTGGCCTTTGCCATGCAGTAGAGGTGGGTTCCCTCCGCGACCCCGTGGTAATCGCCGTCGTCCGAGGCCATGAAGTAGGCCTTCTGGGCCCAGGCGTCCGTTGGCCAGTTGGTGGTCTCGTATGCCATGACCTTTGAGACAACGCCGGCTAACTGCGCGTTGTTCGCGGCCGAAAGCCTCCCTATCCAGACATCAGGGACATAATCGGGCTGGCCCGCGCTCTCCAGGCACGCGTAATGCAGGTCGGTGTTGGCGTAGGTGCCCCCCCAGCCGGGAACGCCGTTGCCGTGGTCGCCCACCAGGAGAACGAACTGCAGGTCATACTCCCAGTTGTTGTAGAGGTTCTGGATGAAGTTCTTTATTGAAGTTGTTGTGGTTCCGGTCTCCGATGTCTTCGCCACCCTTACCCTGAACCCTTTTTCCTTTTTCCAATTTGCCAGGGGAAGGATGGTGTTATACATGCTGTCCGGTACGATGATAAGGTATCCTATTTCAAGGGGAGGGACTGCCCTGACAGTGGTCCTGTTCCACGCAACCATTGACGCGAGCTCGCCCATTGGCGTCAGGTCATCCGTGAAGCCAGCGCCCCCTGAGAACCTGACCTCAACCGTCCCCGATGTGATATAGCGCAGTTCGCCCCTTGCTGGGTTGTATGAGACCGGCCTAACCTCAAGGAGCCAGAGCTCGTGTCCGTGCATGATTCCAAGGGGTTCAACCCTCACCGGTTCTCCGGGCCAGGGCGCGTCAAGGGAATAGACCCTCCGGTCAATCGTGAAATCCGGGCGCGGCCCGGTCTTCGGCACTGGCGGCTGAAGGGGCCAGATGTTCTGGCTGATCACGAGATTTTCCTCCGAGGCCCCGGCGAGCCACGCGCTCACACTCGCGCCCTTCGGCACCTCTATTATCCTGCGGAAGACCGGCAGTTGCGGCATCCCCTCCTGGTTGGTGAACTCGTGCTCTGTCCCTTCGTAGTAGACGGCCAGATATGTCGTTCCCTGGTTTTCCATCCCCGTGAGCGCCGGCGCGCCTAGCGAGACCTGGGCAGTGAGGCCCCAGTCCCCTGACGAGGCGAGGGAAAGCCCTGGATCGGCACCCATAATCCCAATAAGCATTATCGCGTTCATGCTATCTCCTTGTGCTTTTTACCACAAATTTATAATGCCGGGGGATGGGCCGGATCAACCCCACGCTCAGCTCCAAAAATAAGATCACCGAAACGCGAACTGGTGTTTCAAAAATGTGATCACCGAACAGCTCTCTGTTT
>FWWM01004761.1_pt1 | contig 31071 bp, 23 predicted proteins | sample 2228351 | NCBI WGS metagenome assembly FWWM01 (sample SAMEA103939774, study PRJEB20133) | metagenome | reverse complement strand
TCTCCATGCTGTTGCATGGGGCCGACTCACCGCCAGTCTATTGGTCGCGCATTAGAGGCAGGCTAAGCCAGCCTCGCGTCGGACTCCCTGTTCACCGACCATTGGCCAACACATCCAGGACTTTGCGGCTTCAGTTCGTCAGGCCCGGCTTACCAGGCTGGAGATGCTTGATCCGTCGTCGCGTCGCGGCAATCTGCAAGAGAAGATACGGCGGCGTGCCGATGGACATCGCCGCGATGACCAGCGCAAACTGTAGCGGCCCCGCGACGATTGGCGAGCTCACAGCCTCGCCGGACGAACCTGGCGCAACCAGCGCAAGGACAGCGCCGAACATCCCTCCCACGAGGCCCGACGAGACCACGAACAGAAGTATGGTGTAGACCCACAACGCGGAGCGTTGCGCTTCGGGGTCCGACCATTCGCTCACGCGCGCGGTGAGCACACGCTCGATGCGCCATTTGACCACGAGCGCGATTCCTGCTGCGATCCCGAAGGCCGCGAAGAGGAACGGAGTCAGGGTTAGAGAGACCCCTGCCAGCCCGATGCAAGCTATGTGTGCCGTCGTCAGCGCGCTTGCCGCGAGACGCAGGCGGCTCACATCCGTCGTCATTGCCCGTGAGGCCGCAGGCAGCACCTCGCCTTCGATCGCTCGCAGCCGTTCGAGCATGCGGTGAAACCACACTGCACCTGGGACGCTCAGCGCGACGATAACCGGATACACGACAGCCATGAACGTCAGAAACCAGCGCTGATCTATCGCCTCATGAAAGGCGCTCACCTGGCGTAGGTCGCCATACAATCCGGCATAGACGAATCCTGCGAACACCACGCCGATGGCGAGGAAGAGGAGTTGTTCGTTGCGCCTCGAGCGCAGCAGACGCTGCGTGGCCCATTCGTCCAGCCGCCGTTCAAGCTCGCGATACGACCTCACGATGACGACCGCCAGGACGATGACGGTCAGCATCAACAGCCCTGCCGGGATGAACCATCGCAGGCTGAAGCACACCCACGCCCCGAGCAGCGCGAGCAGGCCCACCTGCTGCAGATCGTACCCTCTCAGCAAATCGTTCCACACCGAACCAGGCGGACCGAACGCCCGCACGCGACGACGATAGCTGATGCTGGCGAGGACAAGCGGCAGCGACAACCCGGCGCCACCGGCGAAGGCCAGGGTCAGCACGATCCGTTGGGCCTGCTCACCAGCGTCGAAGCCTGCCATCATGCCGGCGATGCCGATCCCTAACACCGCACACGTCACTGCCGCGAGCGCCGACAGGCTGTTTGCCCAATACACCTGTTGAAATCGCTCTTCTTTCTCGAGCTGGGCGCGTTCGCGTTGCTGCTGCGGCGACACGAGTGGCACATCGAAGATGATCGTCGTGCCCTGGCCTGGCGTTGAGCGCACCTCCAACTGGCCACCCAGCTCGGCGATGCGCGCGCGCATGTTGCTCAGGCCCATGCCGGGTTGCCTCGTTGACTGGTCGAAGCCCTGTCCGTCATCCTGAACGCTCACCCGCAGCCGATTGCGCCCGTCTGCTGTCTCGCGGGCGAGGCTCACACACACACGACGGGCCCGTGCATGACGGGCGATGTTCGAGAGCGCTTCCTGCACGGTGCGGAAGATGGCCTCCTGCGCGCCCGGCGGCATCTCGGCCTCATCGGGCAGCAGGTCGTGGCACAGCTCGGTCTCCACCTCGGCGCGAAAGTGCAGGGCGTCCAGCTGTTCCCGGATTGCGCCGATCAGCCCAGCCGTTGCCAGGAGCCGGGGGCGCAATTGAGCCAGCAACGCCTTCATCTCGACCAGGGCGGCCTGAGAAAGGTCGCGCACGCGTTGGACGTGCTGTGCAGCGCCAGCGGGATCGTGCGCCTGCAAGCTCTGCGCCGTGGCCGCGGCGACGTTGATGCTGAAGAGTTGCTGTTTGATGGTGTCGTGTAGGTCGCGGGCGAGGCGATTGCGCTCCTCCAGTGCGGCGGCCTCGCGCAGTTGCGCGGACACGGCCGATTCCTTCGACGCCAGTTGTTGAGCGCGCGCCTCGATCTCCTGCTGCAACCGGCGCATGATCACCCCGCGCATCGGCAGCCACACGGCCAACAACACCCCGCCCAGCGTCAGCAGGCCGGTGAGCACGGCCAGAGCGCGCTGCCGCAGGTCAACCACACCGGCCTGCGCGTCCGCCGGCATCTGCAGGACGCCCGGGACGAGCACGAACACCGCTGCCATGGCCGCAGCGGTGCCCAGGACGCTGATGACGACGATCAGCAAGAACAGTGTTTCGAGGGAAGGACGTCGCATCGCACCATTGGCTATCGCCTGATCTTTCATAGCCGATGAACGGTGCGGGCACATCCCCCAATCGAGGGAATGCGCCCGCCACGCAGTCAGTTCACACCTGGGATCGGCACGCCGAGCGCGACCAGCACGTAGAGCAAGACGAGTGCGAGGGCGTTGTTCAGCACGTGGATGAGGATCGGTGGCCAGAGCGACCCGCTGCGTTCGTAGACCAGCGCCAGGGCGACGCCGAGCAGGGCCGCCGGCACGACGGTGGCCGGCTCGAAGTGGGCGACGCCGAAGATCAGGCCGCTCACGATCGCGCCGACGGCGACGCCCCACCTGTCGCGCAGCCAGCGATATACCACGCCGCGGAAGAAAACCTCCTCGGCCATCGGCACGGCGAGTCCGGCCAGGAACAACATGCCGAGCGCAGTCGGCAGGGTGGTCGCACTCGGGGCGAACACTTGCGGCTGCATACTCTGCACGCCAAGCTGTGCCAGCAGGACAGACACAGCCGTCACCACCAGCCTCAGCACCACAAAGACCGCAACGGCAGCAGCAATCCAGCCGGGCGTGGTCGGCACCAGACCGACGTCGGCCCAGCGGTAATTGCGGCGCTTCAAGCCAAGCAGCCACACGGCACCCAGCATCACGACCGCCTGAACGGCCAGGACGCCAAGCGTGAACGAGGCCGGCATCGCCGGCGCACCGGGGGCACCTCCGCCCAGGCCAGTCGGCATCGCCAGCACAGCCGTGCCGATGCCAACGCCGATGACAATTGCCAGCGCCATGATCAACACGTCTGCGCCCTTCCACATGGATGCAGCGGGCCGGGATGGCATCGCTGCGGGAACGCGGGTAATCATTGCCATATCTTTACCTTACCTCCAGCCCACAGGCTAACCCCTCTGCGTCGTCGGCGCGTCGCGCCGTCAGATGAGAGTCACTCACCTATTCGAGGGATTCGAGGGAAAGGGGGTTTGACAATCGCGGCGATGCGACTTAAATGTCGGTGCCTATGAAATCACCCCGAATCGTCATCGTCGGCGCCGGCGGCTACGTCTTTCCGCTGAGGCTTTGTGTTGACATCTTGTCGTTTCCCGAGCTGCAGGCGGCCAACCTGGTCCTGTTCGACATCAACGCCGTCAACCTGCGACGCACTTACGAACGCGTGAAGCGGGTGGTATCGGCGCACCAATTGCCGACCCGGGTGGAGATGACGACCAGCCGGCGCAGAGCGCTGCGCAAGGCCGACTACGTCATCGTCGCCTTTCAGGTCGGCGGCATCGAAGCGTACCGCTGCGACGTCGAGATCCCGCGCAAGTATGGGCTGGATCAGTGCGTAGGTGACACGCTTGGGCCGGGCGGCGTTTTTCGCGGCCTGCGCAGCATCGCCGCGCTGAAGGAAATCGCGCAGGACATGCACGACCTGTGCCCGGATGCGCTGCTCATCCAGTATGCCAACCCGATGGCGATGAACTGCTGGGCGACGAGCGAGATGGGCATCAAGACGGTGGGGCTATGCCACAGCGTGCAGGGCACCAGCGCCATGCTGGTCGAACGGGCCGGCTTCCGCTATGCGGACGTGTCGTTCAAGTGCGGCGGCATCAACCACCAGGCGTGGTTCACGCGTTTCACCGACAAAGACGGCAACGACATCTACCCCAAGATCCGCGAGACCATGCTGCGCCAGAATCCCTCGCCGTTCGAGGAAAACGGCAGGCGCAACAAAAAATCCAGCAGTGGGTTCGTGCAGACCGGCATGGAACACCGGGTGGACGATGACGTGTATTACTACGAGCGCGTGCGCACCGAGATCCTGCGCACGTTCGGCTACTTCCACACCGAGAGCAGCCACCACGGGAGCGAATATACGCCCTGGTTCCGCAAGAACCCCCAGACCATCGAAGCCTACATCAAGACGCGCTGGGACTACTTCGTGATCAGCAGCGGGCGCGAGACGCCGGAGCAACAGAGCCAGTTGGAGCGGATGATCACCGGCCCGTTGAAGTGCAGCGAAGAATACGGCGCGCTGATCATCCACAGCATGGAGACCGACCAGAAGCGGGTGATCTACGGCAACGTGCCGAACGACGGCATGCCCGGCAGCAAAGGCGCACTCTCCATCAGTAACCTGCCATCGAACGCTTGCGTGGAAGTCGCCTGCCTGGTGGATCGCAACGGCATCCAGCCGACGATGCACGGGCCGCTGCCGCCGCAGTGCGCGGCCATCAATCGCACCAACATCAACGTACAAGAACTTGCCGTGATCGGCGCGATGACCGGTGACCGAGATGCGGTGCACCAGGCCATCGCCCTCGACCCGCTGACCGGCGCGCTGATGACGCTGCCGCAAATTCGGGCGATGGTGAACGAGCTGTTCGAGGCCGAGCGGCGCTGGCTGCCACAGTTCAATTGAATGCGCGATGATGGCAACGACTCCTCTCCCTACCTCCGGCGATCGCCCCATCCTGGAGGTGAAAGACCTCAGGACGTACTTCTACCTGGAGAGCGGCGTGGTACGCGCGGTGGACGGGGTGACGTTTTCGCTGGCGCGCCGGCAGACACTGGGCCTGGTAGGCGAGAGCGGCTGCGGCAAGAGCATCACTTCTATGTCCATCATGCGCCTGGTCCAAAGCCCACCGGGCCGGATCGTCGGCGGCGAGATCAACCTGCACCTCAAGGAGACGGACGAGGTGGTGGACATCGCCAAGCTTAACCCCAAAGGCACGCTGATGCGCCAGATTCGCGGCGCGGAGATCGCCATGATCTTCCAGGAGCCGATGACGTCGCTCAACCCATTGCGCACGATCGGCAACCAGATCGCCGAAGCCGTCCAGATCCACCAGGGCGTCTCCAAGAAGGCCGCGTTCGAGCGCGCCGAGGAGATGCTCGCCAAGGTGCAAATGAGCGCGCCCAGGCAGCGCGCCCGCGAGTATCCCCACCAACTCAGCGGCGGCATGCGCCAGCGCGCCATGATCGCGCTCGCCCTGTCCTGCAACCCATCCATCCTGATCGCCGACGAGCCGACCACCGCGCTCGATGTCACCGTGCAAGCGCAGATCCTCGATCTCATGCGCGCGCTGCAGAACGACTTCGGCTCGTCCATCATCCTTATCACCCACAACCTCGGCGTGGTGTCGCAGATGGCCGACCACGTCGCCGTCATGTACCTGGGCCGAATCGTGGAATTTGCGCCCACCCGCGACCTGTTCCATCATCCACTCCACCCCTACACCGAGGGCCTGCTGAACTCGGTTCCCGTGCTGGGACGAAAGGGCAAGCAGATGCTGGTGCCCATCAAGGGGATGGTGCCGTCGCCGACCGAGACAATCCGGGGATGCCCGTTCGCAGCGCGCTGTCCACACGTTATGGACATTTGCCGCGAGCGCGAGCCGGCTCTGGTCGAAGTCGCACCGGGGCATTCGGCCGCATGCTGGTTGCACAGCAACCCCTGAAGAGGAGGTGATCGTATCGCTTAGCAGACGAATCCAGGCCGATTTCGTTCTTCTCGCTGTGTCCATACACTTCCTAACTCATGTTCGAGGAGGCAAGCAATAATGATGAAGAAACAAAAGCTTTCGCGTCGCGAACTGTTGCGCATCGGCGCTTTTGGAGGCGCCACGGCTGTTATCGCCGCCTGTGCGGCGCCGGCGCCCTCCGTACCGGCCGAGCCGGCCGCGCCTGCTGCGCCCGCCGTACCAGCCGAGCCTGCCAAGCCGGCCGAGATGCCCGCTGCGATGGGCAAGATCAAGGATCCCATCCCCTACCCGGATCCGCCGCCGCTCGAGCTGGGTGGTGGCCAGCCCAGGCGCCAGCCCATCAGCGAGATCGTCACCTACAAAGCGCTCCCGGAGTACTCCGAGCCGGAGTGGGTCACCCGTTTGGTGAACGAGGGCAAACTGCCGCCGGTCAAGGAGCGCCTGCCGAAAGAGCCGCAAGTCGTTTTGAGCAGCGGCATGAAGGACGGCCCCGGCGAGTACGGTGACCTGTGGCGCGGCTTCTCGGCCTGCCCGACGGCCGGCTGGAACCGCATGGCCGGCGTGAGCGCCGGCTGGTTCGGCATCGAGTCGTACAGCGTGCAGAACCAGTCGCTGTTCAAGGTCGGCCCGCTCTTCCGCGCCGACCAGGACATCGAGCCATTCCCGAACCTGGCCAAGAGCTGGTCGTGGTCGGAGGACGGCCGGTCGCTCATCGTCAACCTGATCGAGGGCGCCAAGTGGTCGGATGGTGTGCCCTTCACTGCCGACGACGTGCTGTTCACCTGGGAAGCCTACGTCATGGATCCCAACGTGAACGCGATGCGGACGCTCGACGCCTTCAGGTATGGCGGCGAAGACGCCACGCTGGAGAAGATTGACGACTACACGGTCAAGTTCACCTTCGGCATTCCCAAGCCGCTGGGCGTGTACTACGACCTGAGCGAATACGGCTTCGTCGTCTCGCCCAAGCACGCGTTGGAGGACTTTCATCCCAAGTTCAGCAAGCGCGATCCAAAGCCGACCTACAAGGACTTCGAGAACGCGATGCCGCCGGATAAGCTGCCCATCCCCACCATGGGCCCATGGGTGCCGACGGAATACAAGACCGACGAGCTGCTGATCATGCGCCGCAACCCGTACTACTGGAAGGTGGACGAGACCGGCAAGCAGCTGCCCTACTTCGACGAGATTCAGTATCGCAAGGGGCCGAGCGGCATCGGGCGCGACCTGTGCACCATGGCCGGCGACTGCGACCACACCAACCTGGAAAACCCCAGCTCGTACGTCAACGCGATGACCAAGGCCCAGGAGGCCGACGCCAAGTTCGCCATCAACTGGGGGCCGGAGCTGCTGGGCTATGGCGTGGAGTTCAACTACGCAGAAGAGGTGGGGACACAGGACGACCGCGATCGAGCAGTGCGACAGCTCAACCGCGACCTGCGCTTCCGCAAGGCGCTGAGCTACGCCACCGACCGCGACGGCATCGCCCAGGCCATCATGCGCGGGCCGTTCCTGCGCGGCTACGCCGGCGGCCTGTACCCGGGATCGCCATACTTCCGCAAGGAGGACGTGGTCTACTACCCGTACGACCCCGAATCGGCCAAGATCCTGCTCGACGAGATCGGGTTGAAGGACACCGACGGCGACGGCGTGCGCGAATGGACGGAAGGGCCGATGAAGGGCCAGCCGGTGATCTTGCAGTTGCTCTCGTCCGAGGACGCGCAGGAGACCCAGAGCGTGGCCGAGGCACTGGTGAACCAGTGGGCCGCCGTCGGTATCAAGATCAACACGCGCGTCGCCAACAGCACCACCCTCAACGAACTCAACACAACCGGCAACTGGGACATCCGCGTGTATCGCGGCGGACAGGCATTCGGTCTGCCATCGGTGAACCCGACGGCCCTCGCGCCGATCACCAAGCGCTTCGGCATCCACCAGGAAGGCGATAAGCCACGCAACCTGATGGACTTCGAGCCGAAACTGGTCGAGCTGGTCGAGAAGTACCGCGTGACGTTCGACAGCACCGAGCGACAGAAGATCATGTCCGAGTACCAGCGCATCTTCACCGAGAACGTGTACCACCTCGGCGTGTTCAGCGGTCGCTACGGCCTCGGCCTGGCCAAGCGCGTGAAGAACATCCCGGTGGCGACGCCGACGTTCCTGTACACCTGGGTGGAGGACGCCATCCTGCTCGACCAGCTGTGGACCCCGAAGGATCAACAGCTGAGGCAGAACCGGCCGGAGACCATCCCGGTATATAGCGCCTAGCCCGTTGCATCGCCACATGCTGCGTATTCCGTATTCCGCATTGTCACGAGTGACGGAATACGGAATACGCAGCTCATACGATTCGCCATGGTCAACTACATCTTACGCAGGTTGATCATCGCCTTCTTCATGCTGATCGGGATCGCCTTCGTTTCGTTCGTGGTGATCCAACTGCCGCCCGGCGATGTCGCGACCAATTACAAGGCCTTCCTGCTGCAACAAGCCGGCATGACGGAGGAGCAGGCCGAGGAGCAGGCGAACAACCTGCGCCGACGATATGGCCTGGACCAGCCGATGCCAATCCAGTTCTTCAACTGGATCAAGGGGATCGTGACCGAGGGCAAGTTCGGATACTCTTTCGCCTATCGCCGGGATGTGGGCGAGTTGATCGCCGAGCGGCTGCCGAAGACACTGGCGCTGGCGTTGATGTGCCACCTGATCTCCACCGTCGTCGGCATCAGCGTGGGGATCTTCGTCGCCACGCGCAAATACAGCCTGGCCGACAACACCGCCGCCGTGCTGGCCTTCATCTTCACGTCCATCCCGCGCTTCGCCATCGCGTTGATCATCCTGTATGTGCTGGTGTTCACCTTCAAGCAGCCCAGCATCCAGGGCTTCTTCTCGCCGGAGTACGTGATGGCGCCATGGAGCCTGGCGCGAGTGGCCGACATGTTCAAGAACATCTGGCCGGTGCTGGTGATCGCTGGGTTGGGCGGCGTGGCCTACAACATGCGCGTGATGCGCGGCAACCTGCTGGACGTGCTGGGCGCACAATACGTCACCACCGCTCGCTCGAAGGGGTTGAAAGAAAGGCAGGTGATGACACGCCACGCCGTGCCGAACGCGCTCCACCCCATCGTCGCCTATCAAGGCACGGTGCTGCCCTACATGATGCAGGGCGAGCTGGAGGCAGCTATCGTGCTGAACCTGCCCACCCTCGGCCCGCTGTTCTACGCATCACTGGTCGGCCAGGACATCTACATCGCCGGATCGCTGCTGCTGATCTACGGCACGTTGATCATCGCAGGCAACCTGATCGCCGATTTGTCGCTGGCGGTGCTTGACCCACGCATCCGATATAGCTGAAGACGCGACACACGAGCCGCAGCGCCGTGCTTCCCTGACGCGCTGCGCCTTTCAGTCGAAAGCCTATGGCCACTGCGACTACTACAGGTGCCCTATCCACACCAGAGCGACCCGGCGCGCCCACCGGCCCAACCCTGGAACAACTGCTCCAGGCCACCGAGCAGCACGAAAGCTACTTCCAGCTGGTGTGGCGACGCTTCCGGCGCAGCAGAATCTCGATCATCGGCGGGTTGATCGTCATCACGCTGATAGTGCTGGCTGCCCTGGCAGATTTCTTCTCGCCGAATCCGATCGACCGCGACAACCTGAAGGACGCCTTCCTGCCACCCAACCGCATCCACTTCGTAGACGCCGAGGGCAACTTCAGCTTCCGCCCGTTCGTATACGGCATCGCCAGCGAGCTCGACCCGAAGACGTTCCAGGTGATCTTCACGGAAGATACCCCGAAGAAGTATTACCTGAGCTTCTTCGTTCGAACCTGGCCCTACAAGCTGCTGGGGATCTTCCCGACCGATCTCCATCTGATCGGCGTGGAGGAACCGGGCCGGTTATACATGCTGGGCACCGACAAACTGGGGCGCGACCTGTGGGGCAAGGCGTGCCAGGCCGGCCGGGTATCGCTGACGATGAGCGTGTTCGCGGCGCTGATCAGCATCGCCGTCGGCTCCATCGTGGGCGTGGTATCAGGCTACTACGGCGGGCGCGTGGACACCATCCTGCAGCGCTTCGTCGAATTCGTCAACGCCTTCCCGCAGTTGCCATTGTGGATGGCGCTGGCGTCCATCGTGCCCAAGACGGCCGATTCGTTCACCATCTTCGTCATCATGTCGTGCATCTTTGCCCTGCTCTCGTGGACGACGCTGGCCCGCGAAGTGCGCGGCAAGGTGCTGGCGCTCAGCCAGACCGACTTCGTCCTGGCCGCCAAGGAGATGGGCGCATCGGACCCACGCATCATCTTCCGGCACCTGTATCCGAACACGTTGAGCCACGTCATCGTCATCCTCACCCTTTCCATTCCCGGCGTCATCCTGGCCGAGTCGTTCCTCAGCTTCCTCGGCATCGGCATCCAGGAACCGCTGACCAGTTGGGGGTTGCTGATGCGCAACGCACAGAACCTGCAAACGCTCAGCCAGCAGACGTGGATCCTGATGCCGTCGGTGTTCATCATCCTGGCCGTGCTCGGCTTCAACTTCCTGGGCGACGGCCTGCGCGACGCCGCCGATCCATATGCGTCGCGGTGACGTGATGGGAGGCGGAAGTGGACCGGGCGCGTAAACGATGAACGCACGGATGCGGGGACCGATGTCGAGAGCACAGTGGGCGCTGGTCGGCTGCATCGTGCTGCCGGCGCTGCTGGTCGTGCTCGTCGCCTGCGCCGACCAAACCGACCGCGACTCGTCCGTGCGCCTGCCCACCACCATCTCCGGCACCGTGGTGAATGCCGACGGCCCCATCGCCGGCGCCATCGTGCAAGTGCAAGGCACACCGAACCGGACGACCACGGACGCCCGCGGCGCGTTTACACTGCATGGCCAGGGGCTGGGCGTGCCGCACGTCGTGACCGTGACGGCCTGGGCGGAAGGGCACTACATCGGCTGGACGAACCTCGACCCCCGTCGGCCTTCGCCAGAAGACGAAGGCATCGTGATCACGCTGCGCCCGCTCTTCGACGGCGACAACCACGAATACACCTGGTTCAGCGAAGAGGGCGTGCACGGCTCGGCCAGCTGCGGGCTGTGTCATCGCGAATACCCCGAGTGGCAGGCCGATGCGCACGCGCGCGCAGCTACCAACCCGCGCTTCACCTCCATGTTTCGAGGCACCGATGTGCACGGACGGCGCGGCCAGCCCACCGTCTTCGCCAGCGACGGCAAGTCGGTGCTTCCCCCCGACCCTGCCCTGCCCGATACCGGCCCCGGCTTTCGCCTGGACAACCCCGATCGCGCCGGCACGTGCGCGACTTGTCATACGCCGATGGCAGCGCGCATCCCGACGACCAACTCCTGTGCCTGGTCGGGCTGCCACGCGACCGGCACAGCCGACAACGCCGAGGTCGCTGGCGTCAAGCCTTCCATTCGCGGCGTGACGCCAGTGGGCATCGAGGGCATCGGCCTGGAAGGCATCGGCTGCGAGTTCTGCCACAAGATTCGCGAGGTGATCCTCGATCCGGGCACCGGTCTGCCCTACGCCGACATGCCCGGCATCCTCTCACTCAGACTCGCCCGGCCGCAGGAAGACGGGCAACAAGTCTTCTTCGGCACGCTCACCGACGTCAGCCGCGAGCGCGACAGTTATCTGCCGCTGCAATCGCAGAGCGAATTCTGCGCCGCGTGTCACTTCGGCGTGTTCGGCGGCGTGGTGAGCAACATGAAGATGACCGGTGGCACCGTCATCTACAACTCCTATGGCGAGTGGCTGAACAGCCCATACGGCCAAGCCGGGTCGAGCCTCTATCGCACCTGCCAGGATTGCCACATGCCGCGCCAGGATACGTTGTATTCGGTCTTCCCGCATCGCGGTGGCGTGGCGCGCGACTACGTCATCTATCACAATCACACGATGCTCGGCCCGTCGAACGAGTCATTCCTGCAGCGCGCGGTGAGCATGACCAGCACAGCGACCGTCGAGGGACGGGTGGTTCGCGTGCAGGTCAGCCTGGTCAACACCGGCGCCGGCCACGCCGTGCCCACCGACGCGCCGATGCGCTCGGTCATGCTGGTGGTCGAGGCACAGGATGCCGGCGGCCGCCCCATCCCGATGCAGCAGGGGCCCGTGCTACCGGACTGGGCCGGAGACTACGCCGGCAGGCCGGGCAAGGCCTTCGCCCGCGTGTTGCGCGATCAATGGAGCGGTGAGACGCCGGCGACGGCCTTCTGGCGCCCGGTGAGCGAGGTCGCAGACACGCGCCTTTTCCCCTTGGTGACCGATACGACCGTTTACGCGTTCGACTGGCCACCCAGCGTCAACGGCGTGGTCAAGGTAAAACTCGTCTATCGCCGCGCTTTCTACAAGCTGGCTCAACAGAAAGGGTGGAACGACCCCGATATCGTCATGGCGACGAGCGAAATCCCAGTACGGTGGTGAGGTAGCACACGAGCATGGACAAAGAGAACCTGATCCTGGAAGTGACCGACCTGCGCATGTACTTTCCGATCTATCGAGGCATCCTGCAGCGCGTCGTCGGATTCGTAAAAGCCGTGGACGGCGTCAGCCTGTTCCTGCGCGAGCGCGAGGTGCTCGGGCTGGTGGGCGAGAGCGGCTGTGGCAAGACCACGGTCGGGCGGACGATTCTGCGCCTGTATAACCCGACCGGCGGCGAGATTCGTTTCCGGCGCCGAACCGGCGAATGGGTGGACATCGCTCGCATTGGCCACCGGGAGATGAAGCCGATCCGGCAGGAGATGCGCATGATCTTCCAGGATCCGTTCAGCTCACTCAACCCGCGCCTGACGGTCAAGGACCTGATCAGCGAGCCGCTGGAAATCCACGGCGTGGCCCGCGGCAAGGAAGCCGAGGCGCGCGTGGCCGAGCTGATGCGCGCCGTCGGCCTGGACCCGAATTACATGAACCGCTACCCACACGAATTCTCCGGCGGGCAACGGCAGCGCATCGGCCTGGCGCGCACGCTCTCGCTCAACCCCCGGCTGGTGATCGCCGACGAGCCGGTTTCGGCGCTGGACGTGTCGGTGCAGGCACAGGTGCTGAACCTGTTGGAGGAGTTGAAGGACAGACTCGGCCTGACGCTGATCTTCATCGCCCACGACCTGTCGGTCGTCGAACACATCTCCGATCGGATCGCCGTGATGTACGTGGGAAAGATCGTCGAGATGACCGAGACCGAAGAGCTGCTTCACAACCCGATGCACCCATATACCGAAGCGTTGCTATCGGCCATCCCACCGGCCGACCCCGACATCCAACCGAACCGCATCAAGCTGCAAGGCGAAGTGCCCAGCCCGGTCAACCCGCCGTCCGGATGCATCTTCCATCCCCGTTGCAACTACGCGCGCCCGGAATGCAAAGTGACCGTGCCGGAGCTACGCGAGGTGAAACCGGGCCATTTCGTGAGCTGCCACTTCGCAGAAGAGCTGGAGCTGAAGGGAATCAAAGGGTAAGCCACGATGGGGAATTCACCGCTGATCGACACGTCTTCACGCATCGCCGGCGCCGTCGCCTATATCCCCGTCATCGGCTGGCTGTACGTCCTGCTCACCCGTCGGCAAGACGCCTTCGCCATGTTCCATCTCCGGCAGGCGGTCGGCCTGATCGTCTTCCTGATCGCGATGTTCGCAGGCTGGGCAGTAATCACCTGGCTGCTGGGCTGGATCCCCTATGCTTTCATCCTGGGCAACGCGCTGTTCGCCCTGGTCATTGCAGCCTACGTGTTCGGCTTCTTCGCCTGGATCGCCGGCATCGTGAACGCGTCCCGTGGACGCGTGGCGCTGTTGCCCATCTTCGGCACAATGGCCAACCGGATCCGCCTGTAGGCCGGCATCGCCCGGCCGGCGGGCCACTACGCGACGCTGCGCACGCAGAGCGCCAAGGCAACCGGCCCGACCGCACACTCATCGGCCGACAATCGGCAGATACAGCGCATCGCTGCCCATCACCACCAGCCACTGCGCCGTGACCGGTCCCCAGTGACCTGCGGCGTTGCGCCCGCGCACGAACAAGAGGCGCCGTCCCACGCCGAGGTCCATAGTGTCCAACCGTCCGATTGCGATCTCCGCGGGGCTGTCAAAGGCACCGTCCAGTGCGGTGAGCGCGATCGGCGTGCCGTTGGCCCAGGGTGGCATGTCAACATAGACCTCCACGGCCGCAATAGCTTGCTCGACCGGACGACCGACGCTGCGCGAGTCATCGCCATAGGCATCGTCGCTCACAGCCACCGTGAGGGTAACGGGCTGTCCGCGATCAACCGGGTTGTCACTCAGCGCGACCGAGAGCACCGTCGGGCCAGGTGAGAGCGCGTAGGGCTGGCGCGCGACTTTCGCTGCATACAGAAACGCATCGCGGTTCAGCGGCCAGAAGACATCGTCCTGACATGCATACGGTGGGGTGAAACCGCCACACGCACCGGAGATCGGCCCGATCTCGAACGTGAAGCCGGGGATGCCGAGCACGCCATAGGCCCAATCGTCGGTCGTGCCGCTGGCCGGATAGAGCAACTCCGATGCCTGGCCTGCCGCGTAGCCGTTGAAGTGGCTCATTCGGAAAGCGAAGGCGCGCAGGCCGGCGTCGTTCGGCGCGCGTTGCGAAGGCAGACACTCGCTGCTGCACTGAACCCAGCTCCACGGCAGCAACACCAGATCGCCATACGAATGCAGGGTGAGCATCGCCCCGGTCGTCGTGATCGGCGCGGCGTCGCCGTCGAGTGGGCCGCGCTGGTCGGCGAACAGGCCGCCCATCAACTGTTCGAGGAAGTACTGTTCCGGCTCCGATGCAGGGTTCAGGCCAGGATATGTCTGTGCGCACGAATCATATTGAACGCCGCTCACGCCCCAACGGAACGAAGCGTTGCGGTTCAGGTCCACGCCCGGTTGTCGGAAGGCGTAATTCGCATCGCCGGGCGGGAAGCCACATGCGCCCTGCGAGTCATTCATGTTCTTGCGCTGCAGGTACGGCGCAGCACCGCCCTGTTCGACCCAGTGCCGGCCATCGGGATTGGCGACCGGTATCACCCACAGCTCGTGATAGTTGAGCAACCAGGTCACGTCGGGGTGATGTTCGTAGCCATCCACCAGGAAGTCTATCCAGCGCCACGCCATCTCGCTGGCGCTCAGCTCGCGCGCGTGGATGGCAGCGATGAGCAGGAAGCGCGGCTTGTCGGTATCGGGGTCGAGCCGGCAATCACCCGGGCGACGCTTCGTGATGCAGATGGCTTTCAGATCGTGACCGTCCGGGCGGCCAGTGATCTTGCGCCATGAGTCCCCATAGTCCACCACGAGCGCCAGGTCGGGACGCTCGGCAGCAACGGCGCTCATGTGCGCTTCATGTTCGGCAACGGTGCGATAGCCGCCGAAATAGCCGAAGGACACAAACGGGGCGTCGAGGGCCGGCAGCTGGGTGTGAACGGCGACGTCGAACCCTTTCGTCCTCAGCGAAGCGAGGACCTGAGCATCACCCAACACGAACAGCGCGTCTCCCTCGCGCGCCTCGAGCAAGTCATAGCCGCCGCTGCTCAGCAGCGCGACGTCGCCGGGTGTGCGAACGACGACGCGGAGGATGAAGAAGTCGGATGGTGCTGCACCGCGTTCACTCACACGACCGCCATCATCACCTGTGCCGATGACTGCTGCGGCAGCCAAAAGGTTGGCCGAGATGAGGGCCAGGGCAAGTGCCATCCTGCGCCACACGCGGCGATTGTAACCTTCGGTCGGATGAGTGCTCGCCAGCAGGCGATGGCACCGGGCGCAGTGATTGCTCAGCCGGCATCATCACGCAGGAAGCTCAGCACGGCGCGATTGACCGCTTCCGGCTGTTCCATGTTCGACATGTGGCCGGCGCCGGGGATGACGACCTTCCGCGCGTTTGGGATGCGCCGCGCGATCACATCGGCGATGTCGAGGAAGTCGGGCACATCCCACGCCCCGACGACCACCAGGGTGAGGGCGTGGATCGTCTCGAGCCGCTCGTACACCGGTGGCGGCGGGAAGGTGTCGCAGTCGCGGTTCACCCAGTGCCAGCCAGAGTAATCGTTGACGATCTGCGTCAGCCGGACGGCCACGGCCGGGTTGCGCAACGCCGGGGCGAAGAACGCGTGGGCCAGCCAGTTGCGCCGGATTTCGGCTACGCTGGTGGCGCCCTGCTTGTAATCGAAGCGCATCGTCCACGGGTAACCACCCAGCGTCGAGTCCACTAACACCAGGCGGTTCAGCCGGTCGGGGTGCAAGCAGGCGAAGTCGAGCGCGATGCCCCCGCCGAGCGAGAGGCCCATGACGTGGGCACGACCCACCTGCAAGACATCCAACAGCGCGGCGAGGTCGTCGGCGTGAACGTAGGGGCGGCCGTCGGGCACGGAAGACAGCCCGAAGCCGCGCAGATCGTAACGCACGACGCGAAAGTGCCGGGCAAACGGTTCGACCTGGTCATCCCACATGCGCAGGTCGAGCGTGAAACCGTGCAGCAGGATCAACGGCTCGCCGGCACCGGCGAGCTGATAGCGCAAACGCGCGCCGCTGACATCGGCGAAGTAATCCATGCCCATCGCAGGCCCATCAGGGCGTCGCCACGGATCGCGCCCCCTGGGCCGCCACTTTGGCCCAGGCATCCTTCAGGCTCACCGAGCGGTTGAAGACCGGCCGCTCCGGCGTCGAATCGGGATCCACCACGAAATAGCCGAGGCGCTCGAACTGGTAATGCTTGCCGACGGGTGCGCCGATGATGCCTGGCTCGGCAAAGCCTTGCACCACCTCCAGCGACCTGGGGTTGAGGTAGCTCAGGAAGCTCTCACCTTCCGGCACGTCGTCCGGGTTGGGTCGGGTGAACAGGTGATCGTAGAGCCGCGCCTCGATGGGCAGGGCGTGGGTTGCGCTCACCCAGTGGATGGTGGCCTTGACTTTGCGGCCATCGGGCGCGTCGCCGCCACGCGTTTCCGGGTCGTAGGTGCAGCGCAGCTCCACCAAGTTCCCCGCCTCATCCCTGACCACGCCGATGCATTTGACGAAGTAGGCGTAGCGCAAGCGCACCTCGCGGCCGGGCGCGAGGCGATAGAACTTCGGCGGCGGCGCCTCCATGAAGTCATCCTGTTCGATGTAGAGCACGCGACTGAACGGGACTTTGCGCGTGCCCGCGCCGGGATCCTCGGGGTTGTTCACCGCGTCGAGTTCCTCGGTCGCACCCTCCGGGTAGTTCTCGATCACGACTCGCAGCGGGCGCAAGACGGCCATCACACGCGGAGCCGTCTTGTTCAGCTCATCGCGCAGGCTGTGCTCCAGCATGGCGATGTCCACCACGCTATCGGCTTTGGCCACACCGATGCGCGCGCAAAAGTCGCGGATGGCCGTGGGAGTATAGCCCCGCCGGCGTAACCCGCGCAGGGTAGGCATGCGCGGGTCGTCCCAACCGCGCACGTGACCTTCCTTCACCAGTTGCAGCAACTTGCGCTTGCTCAGCACGGTATAGCTCAGATTCAGCCGGGCGAACTCGATCTGCCGCGGCGCAAAGATCTCCAGCTCGCGCAGGAACCATTCGTAGAGCGGCCGATGGTCCTCATATTCCAGCGAGCACAACGAGTGGGTGATGCCTTCGATGCTGTCGCTCTGGCCGTGCGCGAAGTCATACATCGGGTAGATGCACCACCGGTCGCCGGTGCGGTGATGGCTGGCGTGGATGATGCGGTACATGACCGGGTCGCGTAGATTGATGTTGCCCGAGGCCATGTCAATCTTGGCCCGAAGCGTGCGGCTGCCTTCGGGGAACTCGCCTGCCCGCATGCGGGCGAACAGGTCGAGGTTCTCCTCCACGCTGCGGTTGCGCCACGGGCTTTCGCGGCCCGGCTCGGTCAACGTGCCGCGATACTCGCGGATCTCCTCCGGCGAGAGATCGCACACATAGGCCTTCCCCTTCTTGATGAGCTTGACGGCGTATCCGTAGAGCTGCTCGAAGTAGTCGCTGGCAAAGAACAACCCGTCCCACTGGTAGCCCAGCCAGCGCACATCCTCCATGATCGCATCGACGTATTCCTGCTCCTCCTTCGTCGGGTTCGTGTCATCGAAGCGCAGGTTGCATGTGCCGCCGAATTCGCGGGCGATCTCGAAGTCCACCGCCATTGCCTTGGCATGGCCAATGTGCAGATAGCCGTTCGGCTCCGGTGGAAAGCGCGTGCGGACGTAGGTGAAGCGACCGGACTCCAGGTCCTCGCGCACCGCGGCGCGAATGAAATCGGATGCTGTCTTCATGATGGTCGAATCGGCGCTCATAGACGAGTGGCGAGTATAGCCCGGTGAGGGCATTCGTACCAGGGGCTGACGACGGGCACGCCGGCCGCCCTCCAGTCATGAACTGGCGCTGCTGTAACGGCGCACCGCGAAGTCCCAAAAGCGGATACTGGCCGCGATTGCGCCCACGGCGAAGGCCCAGCCGTAGAACACGAATTGCGGCGTGACGCGGCCGATGATGACCTCGGCGGGCACGGTGGTGACGAAGGCGATCGGGATGATGAACGTCACGATCGCCCGCAACGGCTCGGGCAAGGCCGCCGCCGGATAGCGCCCGATTTCCAACAGCGCGAACACCATCTCGCCAAAGCCCTCTATCTCGACCACCCAAAATGCCAGGGTGGCGAGCATGCTCAACAAGGCACACACCAACAACAACCCGCCCAACACGAGCAACACGAAAAGCGCCACCTGCCCCGCGTCCGGCGAGGCGCCCATCCGGATCAGGCTATAGACGATCACGAAGACGCCGCCGAGGATGGACGCAAGGCGATCCACGCGATAGTGCTGCAGCATGGCGTGAAACTGCGAGTGCACCGGCTTGGTAAGGATGAAGTCCAACGTGCCCTTGCGAATGTGCTGGCCGAGCGCAACCACGTTCTGCCACACCACCGCGTCGAGGAAGCCGAACGCGACGAACAACAACCCCACCACTACCATCGCCTCGTGGAAGGTCCAGCCGGCAAGCGTGTCGGTGAAGGTGTAGAACAGCAACACCGCCGCTGCCGACCAGATCACCTCGACTAGGGTCATGAAAGCGGCACCGACGAAATTGGTGCGGTACTCCATCCCGACCATGACGCTGGTTCGAACGAAGAGCGCGAGCAGCTTCAGGTATTTCATGGTGCATCAGGTCACGTCAGTTTCCAGATGTCGGCGACGCGCCGGGCGCCCACCCGCGATTCATGCGCCCACCGCACTGTAACTCCGCAGCCCGCGCGCCCATAGCCGGCGCGAGAAGAGCGCCATGCCGATCACCCAGACCAGCGACACCAACGCGCCGCCGAGGATGCGCTCCGGGGTGGCCTGCCCGATCAGGATCTCAGCGGGCAAAGCCATGCTGCTCTGGAACGGCAGCCATTTGGCGATGGTTTGCAACGTCGGCGGCATCAGCGCCAGCGGCACGACATACCCACCCAGCAACGACTTCGTGAAGAAGAAGACGTCGTAGATGCGATAGACCTGCGTCGTCCAGAACGCCAGCGTGCCGACGGTGTACTGCAGGAAGAACTCGAACAAGAAGCCGATGGGCGTGACCAGGCAGAACGCCAGCACGTTGGCCGGCGTCAGGTCCCACTGCCGGCCGGGGATGATCAGCAGGACGAGGCCGATCACCACGCCCACCAGCAGCGCGTTGAAGATGCGTATCGCCATGATCTTGGTGAAGACCATGTGCACCACGTCGAGCGGACGCAGCAGATGAGACGACAGTTCGCCCGTGCGCACGTGCTCTTCGAGCTCGTTGATTATCCAGATGTAGGTGATGCGGCGTATCCATACCACGGCCAGGTAGTAGCCCACGAATTGCGCTGGCCCAAAGCCGCCGATCTCGCCGCCCTGCGCCAGGTTCAACCATACCGACATCATCACCAGCGGATATGTGCCAGTCAACGTCCATATCACGATCTGGACGCGATACTCGAGCGCCAACTGCCAGTAGGCGCGTAGTAGCGTGGGATATACGCGGAAGGACTGCAACATCGCTCGCCCGAGACGATACATGCCACCCCGGACACAATAGAGGTGTGCGAAGAACGTCGGCACGAGATTATAGCGAGCGCCTTCCACAGACCGGCCGCACTCCGACTACAATCCAGCCTACATATCCCTGTTCGATCGGCGCCCGGCAAGCCAGATTACACGAGGTTTGATCCATGAAGCGACTTCGCAATACGCTCATCATCCTTTTGGTCGTGGTGCTGACGCTTGCCCTGACGGCCGGCGGCGCATTCCTCCACTTCACCCGCCGCACTTTTCCCCAAACGACCGGGAGGCTGCGGCTCGTCGGCCTGAGCGGGAACGTCGAGGTCATCCGCGACGCGTTCGGCGTGCCGCACATCTACGCCGACACGCCAGACGACCTCTTCCGCGCGCAGGGCTTCGTCCACGCCCAGGACCGCTTCTTTCAGATGGAGTTCTGGCGGCGCATCGGCCAAGGCCGGCTGGCCGAACTGTTCGGACCAGGGGCGCTGGAACAAGACAAATTCATCCGCACGATCGGCTGGCACCGGGTAGCGGAGGCAGAGGTGCAGATGCTCGACCCCGACGTGCGGCGCGTGCTGCAGAGCTACGCCGATGGCGTGAACGCTTACGTCCTGCCCAACGCCGACAGGCTCGGCTTCGAGTTCAACGTGTTGAGCCTGATCGGCCGACGCTGGGCGCCGGAACCCTGGACGCCGGTCAACACCGTGACCTGGGGCAAGGCGATGAGTTACAACCTGGGTGACAACATGGATCACGAGCTGGCGCGTATGAGGCTGATGGCGCGCGGTGGCGAGGCGTTGACGAGCGCCGTCATCCCACCCTACCCGGACGATATGCCAGTCATCGTTCGATCGGCGACCGCACATCCGGGACACCGAGAACGCAGCGACGACAACCTCGCGCCTGCTGCATCGCCCGATCCGGCCGCGGCGCTGTATCGAATCCACAAGTCCGTCCAGCGTGCCATCGGGCTGGCCCACGATCCTGGCATCGGCAGCAACAATTGGGTCGTCTCCGGCGCGCGCACGACGACCGGCCGTCCGCTTCTGGCCAATGATCCCCACCTCGGCATCCAGATGCCCTCGATCTGGTACATCAACGGCCTGCATTGCCGCGTGGTGAACGACGCCTGCCCATACGACGTGGTTGGCGTGACCTTCCCCGGCGTACCCGGTGTGGTGCTGGGACACAACGGGCGCATCGCCTGGGGCGTCACCAACGCCGGGCCCGACACACAGGACCTCTTCATCGAACGGCCGAATCCCGCCAACCCCGACGAGTTCGAATTCGAGGGCCGATTCGAGCCAGCGCGCATCCGCGAAGAGCGCATCTTCGTGGCCGGCCAGGCCGAGCCGGTCACGATCAGGGTGCGCGAGACGCGACATGGCCCGATCCTCAACGATGTGCTGGATGAGCTCGAGGGGAGCGAACCGCTGGCGCTGCAGTGGGCAGCGCTGCAACCCGGCCAGTTGTTCAAAGCCGTGCTGATGATCAACCGCGCGCAAAACTGGGAGCAGTTTCGCGACGCGCTGCGCTACTGGGACACACCGGCTCAGAACTTCGTCTACGCCGACGTAGACGGCAACATCGGCTACCAGTTGCCAGGGAACATCCCCATCCGCAAGAGCGGCGACGGCCGTATGCCGGTGCCGGGATGGACCGGCGAGCATGAATGGGTCGCCGCCATTCCCTTCGATGAACTGCCCTCTGTCTTCAATCCGCCCGAAGGCTACGTGGTCACAGCCAACAACGCCATCGTAGATGCGCGCCGCTATCCATACCTCATCACCACCGACTGGGACTACGGCTATCGCGCCAAGCGCATCGAGCAGATGATCCTGGCCAGGGACGAGCTCAGCGTCGAGGACATGCGCGTCATGCATTTCGACGCACGCGCGGTCTTCGCCGACGACATCCTGTCAGCCCTCGAAGGGCTGGCGCTCCCAATCGAGGGCGGCTCGGCCACCGCGCAGGCCCTTGCGCGCCTGCAGCAATGGGACCGCACGTGCGACGCGGCATCGGCCGGCTGCGCAATCTTCGAGGTGTTCTGGCGCGAGCTCTCACGCACCACGTTCGGCGACGAGGTCGGCGAAGACCTGGCAGGCGACGTGCTGGCAAACGGCACACACGCCCAAACTGCCCTGCGCAACATCCTGAACGATCCCGATGCTCCCTGGTGGGACGACACAACCACGCCGGAGCGCGAGACACGTGAACGCATCATCGCCCGCGCCCTCGAACGCACCGTGAGCGTGCTGGAACAGCGCCTGGGCCGCGACGCCGGCAAATGGCGCTGGGGGGATTTGCACACCGTTACCTTCGCCAACCAGACGCTCGGCCGGAGCGGTACTGCGCTCATCGAGAACATCTTCAACCGCGGTCCCTTCCCGGCGCCGGGCAGCATGGGAGTGGTCAACGCCGTGGGCAACCACCCGGAAACCTTCGAAGTTCGGTCAGGGCCATCGTGGCGCGCCATCTACGACGTGGGCGACTGGGATCGCTCGCTCGGCATACACACCACCGGCCAGAGCGGCCATACTTACCATCCGCACTACGACGACATGATCCCGTTGTGGCTGCGGGGAGAGAATGTGCCGCTGCCCTGGACGCGCGAAGCGGTCGTGAGGGGCAGCCGGGAGACGCTGATCCTGACGCCTTGATCGGCTCACCTGGAGAGGTGTCACGCCGGCTGAGCAATACCGCTCCCAACGGAACAGGCCCGGACGGATCAAGTCGGGCACACAGCCACGTCAATCATTCGCAACTGGGCATATAATTTGAGGCATGCGGGTATAGCTGAGTTGGCACAGCGTCTGCCTTCCAAGCAGAAGATCACGGGTTCGAGTCCCGTTGCCCGCTTGACCCACACAAAATCCTCGAGTTTCGTCTTTCCTTCTCGGCGCGAGGGGGTGAGGGAAGAAGGGAGGAAGCCATGAAAGCGACCGTCATAGCCGATTTGTTGAATGTGCGCCTGAAACCCAGCCTGGAAGGCATGGTGCTCGGAATGCTGCGCAAAGGAACGGTTGTGGACGTGCTATCCGTCCGGGACGGCTGGGCGGCCGTTCCCCTGCAGGTCAGCGGCGCCAACTTGCGCTTTGGCCCCCAGGAGAGCGATCAGCCCGTAGGCGTCTTCGTATCCACGACCTGGTTGGAGTTCGAAGGTGAGCCGCCGCCCGACATCGTCGACCTCCCTATTCGCCCGAAGCGAACCACGTTCAAACTCGGCATCCACGCAATGACCAACAGCGAGGTCGCGTTCGAAGAGGCCCGAAACGGCTGCAAATTCTTCCTGTGCATGAACAACTTCGCTGGCGCCAGCCAGCTCAAACGCGCGCATCCCGATGCCGTCGTCATGGTGCGGCGATTCTTCGAGCACGGCGTGGTGCCCAGCGTCGAGCAGATCATCAACGGCCTGGAAGGTGCAACCGACAAGAACCTGATCTACACCGGTCTGAACGAAGCCGATCAGCTCGGCCAGGATGGAAACGACCTCCGACGGCGCGCGCAACTCGACCTAGAGGTAGCGCGTCGGATCAAGCAGGGCAGCGGCGCGACCTACGCAGCCGGCACCTTCTCCATGGGCTGCCCCGACTTCACCAATCCGGAGACTTGCCAGATCATCCGCGAACTTTACGCGCCGGCCTACAACAGTGGCCTGATCGCGTTCGACATGCACCTGTACTCGCCCAACCCACAACACATCAACCAGCCTGATGAGTGGAAGTGGTTCGAGCGACGCTGGGAATTCCTCTTCACCCGCTGTGGGTTCGACCCGAAGGTGCGCGCCATCTACTGCTCTGAGTGCGGCCTAGATCAAGGCGGCGTCGGCGGCTTCAAGGCACACGCTTACAGCCAGGAGAAATTCCGCGACTGGTGCGACAAGTACATCCGGCTGCAGAGCGCCCCGCTGGTGGTTGACGGCAAATCGTATCCCTCGCCCATCATCGGCGGCGCGATCTTCCAGGCCAGCGACCGCGATCGCTGGGACGGCTACGAAATCAGCAACTACCTGCCCACCCTGCGCCAGTTCTATGGCGGCCTGCCCGTACGCATCGCCCCGGAGGCGAAATCGCTGCAGCACGCGCACGTTCGAAAGTCACCTGCGCGCAAACCGCGCGCACGGAAGCGAGAAAAGACCTCAGCGTGATACAGTGACGCCGTGCAGGCCCACCACTGCGAAGCCGACGTCATCGCCGGCCTGGAGTCGTTCGCGCAGCAAGAAATCGCGATGTTGGGCGCGCAAGACGTGCGCGTCGTAAAGCCCGGCGCGATCCAGTTCTACGCCGACCCTCTGCACCCGCTGCTCCAACTCAAAACCGTCCTGTCGGTCTATCTGCTCCGGCGCTATGACGTCCCACGACCCAGGGCGTTGCTCGGCGACCAGCACCTGCGCGCACTGTTCGCACAGATCGGTGTCGTGCTCGGCCTGATGCCGCGCGGCACATACCGCACGTTCATGCTCGGCGCAGCCGGCTCCAACTCGCAGGTGATGGGTCGGTTGAAGACCACGCTCGCACAACACACTGGCCTGCGCGAGGTGGGTGCGGAAGGCGACTTGCTGCTCCGCATCCGGCCGACGCCGGGCGCCGGGCATCAGTATTCGCAGACGTGGGACGTGCTCGTGCGCATCTCGCCCAGGCCACTGGCAACGCGCGACTGGCGCGTGTGCAACATCGAAGGATCGCTGCAGGCAACCGTCGCCCATGCCATGGCGCTGCTGACCAGGCCGGAGCCAGGCGACGTATATCTCAACCTGGGTTGCGGTTCAGGCACGCTGCTGATCGAGCGCGCGCTGGTCGGCCCGGCGCGCCGGCTGATCGGCTGTGACGTTGACCGGGGCGCACTCGCCTGCGCGCAAGAGAACATCGCGGCCTATCTGAAAGGCGAGGATGGAACCTTCGAGGTGCACGAATGGGACATGCGCTGCCTGCCTCTGCCAGACGGCAGCGTGGACGCCGTCACAGCTGACCTGCCCTTCGGCAATCGCGTCGGGTCGCACGAACAAAACATCACGCTCTACCCGGCGCTGCTGCAGGAAGCGGCGCGCGTGGCCAGGCCCGGAGCGCACTGCGTGCTCCTCACCGCCGAAGTGCGGCTGATGGAACGCGTGCTCGAGCGGGCCCGATCGTTCTGGGTGCGCGATCGGATGTTCCGCGTAAACTTGGGCGGGCTACAGCCTGCCATCTTTGTATTGAGGAGAGTGTGACATGAGACGTTGGGGACGAGTCTGGATTTCATGCCTCATCTGTGCCATGGTCTTGTGCGCCTGCGCCGCGCCGCCTGCTGCGCCGACGACTGCACCGCCGGAACGCCCGGCCACGACGACCACGCCCGAAACCGAGCCTTCTCCTCAGCCCACGGCCACCCCGCGCCCAGCCCGACCGACGCCTACGCCGGATCGCCGGCCAATTATCGAGTCGCCGGCCTGGTTCAACGACGCCACGCTCTACCAGGTCTTTCTGCGCAGTTTCTATGATTCCGATGGCGATGGCATCGGTGACCTGCAAGGACTGCGGCAGCAGCTCGATTACATCCAGTCGCTCGGCGTCAACACGATCTGGTTGAACCCGCACTATCCGTCGCTCACCTACCACGGCTACGACGTGGCGGATTACAAATCCGTCAACCCAGAATTCGGCACGCTCGACGACTTCAAAGCTCTCGTGGACGAGCTCAAGAAGCGCGACATGCGCCTGATCGTGGACTTCGTCGCCAATCACACCTCGAAGGGTCACCCTTTCTTCCAGGACGCCTACGGCAATCCGAACTCACCCTACACCAGTTGGTTTCTGTTCAAGGACGCGAACAACCTGTCGTACGAGTCGTTCTATGGCATCGCCGACCTGCCCGAATGGAATCACAGCAATCGAGACGTGAACGCTTACCTGATCGCTGCAGCGCAGTTCTGGCTCGATCTGGGCGTAGACGGCTTGCGCGCCGACTACGCGCGCGGCGTCGAACGCTGGTTCTGGGAAGACCTGCGCCGAGCCGTCAAGGCGAAGAACCCCGATGCTGTGTTGCTGGGCGAAGTGTGGGACGGCGAGCCGTCCACGCTGCAGCGCTACTTCGACGAAGGGTTCGACGCATTGTTCGACTTCCCGTGGTATCTGCGCCTGTCCGGCGGGGAGAACTCGGTGGGCCGAGGCGTGCTCAACGGCGCGGTGGACCCGCTGCTATTGCAACCGGCCTACCGCGCCATGCTCGGTTTGTATCCGCGCGGCGCACAGCTCGTGCGCTTCGCGTCGAACCACGACACCAATCGCATCGCTTCGTCCGTCCAGGGCGACCCCGCGCGCATGCGGCTGGCCGCCGCCGTCTCGATTCTCACCCCCGGCATCCCGATCATCTACTACGGCGAAGAGATCGGCATGCGCGGCGTCAAAGGCCCCGGACCGATCTACGACGAGTTCCGCCGCGAGCCGATGGATTGGTATGCAAACGAGGACGGCCCAGGCATGACAACCTGGTTCAGACCGAACAATCGCAACAACAGGCCGAACGACGGCATCTCGGTCGAGGAACAGGACGACGATCCCGATTCGTTGCTGAACTACTACCGCAGCCTGACCCGGCTGCGCAACGAGCGGGCAGCGCTGCGGAGCACCGAGTTCCGGATGATGGACGCGGTAGACGGCTGCCAGGCCTGCATGGGCATCTGGCGCTGGTCCGGCGATGAAGTCATCGCTCTGGTCTTCAACTTCAGCGAGGAGGCGCAGACGATCACACTCGACGCTGCAGCGTCGCCCGTCCCGGTGAACGAGCGCGTCGAATTCTTGCTGGGCGAGGCACGTCCGCTCGATGCGTTGACGATTGCGCCATGGGGGACGCTCGTGATAAGCTGGCCGTGAAATATGCCAGAACTCCTTCGACTCCTCCCTGAGTATCACCACCGGGTATGGGGTGGTCGGCGTCTGAAACCCGATGCCGACCAACCGATCGGCGAAGCGTGGATCGTGTACGAACACAACCGGGTTGCGGACGGTCGCTATGCCGGGCGCACGCTGGCAGAGCTGGCCGAAGAGCTGAGCACCGCGCTGCTCGGTGAAGCCGTCGTCGCGCGCACCGGCAGTCGCTTCCCCTTGCTCATCAAACTGCTCGACTGTAATGACTGGCTCTCAATTCAGGTGCATCCCAACGACGCCCAGGCCCTCGAGCTGGAGGGTCCGGGACACTTCGGCAAGACCGAAGCCTGGTATGTGCTGGAGGCCGATCCGGACGCACGCCTGATCGCCGGCGTGAAGCCGGGCACCACGGCCGAAGCACTCGTCCGAGCCATCCGCGACGGCAGCGTGCTCGAGCTGGCTCAGTATCAGGCGGTGCGCGCAGGCGATACGGTCTTCATGCCGGCCGGCACCCTGCACGCGTTGGGTCCCGGTCTGTTGATTTACGAGGTGCAACAGACATCGGACATCACTTATCGGGTGTGGGATTGGAACCGGCCAGCCAGCGCCGGTCGCGCGTTGCACATCGAGCAATCGCTGGCCGTGACCGACCCAGAAGCCACGGGGCAGGTGCGACATCTGCGGCCGATGTTGGACGCCGACGCACAGCAACTCGTCACATGCCCTTACTTCACGCTCGACCTGCTCGCTTCGAACGGCGAAACGCTGGCGCTCGACACGAATGGGCGGAGCTTCCACGCGCTCACCGTGATCGGCGGACGGGCCATCGTCGAAAGTGACGGCACCGGTGTGACGCTCGATCGCTTTCAGAGCGTCATCGTGCCCGCAGTCAACCGCTTGTATCAGGTGCGCCCGCTGGAGCCGGTGCGCGTGCTGAAGGCAAGCGCCGATTGACACGGCTGGCGATCGCTCTACGATTCCCTCCGCATATGACGTTGACCCCCCAACAGATCGTCATCCTCAACGCGGCGGCGGGCCGCATCATCCCGCCGGATGACGAATCACCCGGCGCAGTCGAGTCGGGTGCAACGGCCAGGCTCATCGCCATGCTCGACGGCGACCTGTCGGCGGCGAAGAACGATTACGCAGCCTTCCTCACCCAGCTCGATTTGGAAGCGCAGGTTGCCTATGGCTCGCCTTTCGCCGCACTGAGCGCAGAACAACAGGACGCGCTCTTGAACACGTTTCAGGCTTCCGCCTTCTTCCGCCTCTTTGTCGAACACGTCCACGAACAGTTCTGGAGCAGCGAAGCGGGCATGAAGCTGGTTGGCTTCGAGGTGCGTGGATGAGCGCAGCGAAGCGGTACGACGTCATTGTCGTTGGCGCCGGTGCCGGCGGCGGTGTCGCTGCTGCGGTGTTGTCCGCGGCAGGCAAACGAGTGCTGTTACTCGAACGCGGACGCTGGCTGACGTTCGAGGCTGCCGGACGCGACCACCTGCGCAACCAGCGCATGTCCCTCTACGGCCACAATGCCGGGCCGACCGCCGATCATCCGCGCGTGGTCGAACTGTCGAACGGCCAGACGCGCGTTGTCATGCCCTGGCAAGATGGCTACCAGGCCAACGCAGCAGCAGTGGGCGGCGGCACACCGGTCTACGGCGCCCAGGCCTGGCGCTTTCATCCCAAGGACTTCAAGATGGCCAGCACTTACGGCGTGCCAGAGGGTTCGTCGCTAGCCGACTGGCCGATCGGCTATGACGACCTTGCGCCATACTACGAAGCGGTCGAGCACGAGCTTGGCGTGTGTGGCGACGCGAGCGCGATGACCCATCTGCCACCCTATCGGCGGGACTACCCGATGCCGCCGCAACCGCTCACCCGACCTGGCGCGATCCACCGACGAGGCGCGGCGGCGCTCGGCTGGTCCACTTTGCCCGTGCCATTGGCGATCAACAGTGTGCCACACGACGGCCGGCCGGCCTGCATCCGTTGCCAGCACTGCGTCGGCTTCGTCTGTCCGGTGGACGCGAAGAACGGCTCACACAACACGTTCATCGCCCGCGCCATCGCCTCCGGAAGGTGCGACCTGATCACAAGCGCGATGGTCGAGCGAGTGCTGATGCGAGATGGTCACGCGACCGGCGTCAGCTACTTCGATGCCGAAGATCGGCGCGCGGTCGCCGAAGCAGAAGTCATCGTGCTGGCTGCGGGCGCCATCGAAACGGCGCGCCTGCTGTTGCACTCCGGCTTCACGAACGACAACATCGGGCGCAACCTGCAAGGCCATGTGTACGTCGGCGCCGTCGGCTTGTTCGAAGAAGAGATGTACGATGGCCTGGGTCCAGGCGTAACCACGGCGACGACGCGCTGGAGCCACGACAACGACGGCGTCATCGGCGGCGGCATGCTGGCCGACGACTTCATCGTGCTGCCGGCCATCTTCTGGAAGCGCTACCTGCCCCCCGGCGCACCTCGCTGGGGAATGGCAGCCAAGCACTGGATGCGCGACAACTACCGTCGCTGCGGCGAGATCAAGGGGCCGATCCAGGACATCCCCAGCCCAAACGCCCGCGTGACGTTGGACCCCAACGTGAAGGATCGCTGGGGCATACCGGTGGCGCGGTTATCGGGAAGCACACATCCGGAGAGCATCCGCACGGCGGCCTTTCTGCACGCCAAGGCAGTAGCCTGGCTGGAGGCATCCGGCGCAATCGAGATCTGGGGTGAACCGCCGACCACGCCATACCTTTCCGGCGGACAGCATCAAGCCGGCACCTGCCGCATGGGCGACGATCCGGCCAGGTCGGTCGTGGACGCGCACTGCCGCGTGCACGGCACGGACAACCTCTACGTCACCGACGGCTCGGTGCACGTGACAAACGGCGGCTTCAATCCCTTCCTGACGATCATGGCGCTGGCATATCGCTCTGCGACGGAGATCGCACGGCGCTGGTGAGACAGTCTTTAGCCGGCGCCGGATTTTTACTCTTTCACCCGCTCGATGTATTCGCCGGTGCGCGTGTCGATCTTCAGCGCGTCGCCCTCTTTGACGAAGCTGGGAGCCTGGATGACCGCACCCGTCTCCAGCGTCACGTTCTTCAGCACATTGGTCGCCGTATCGCCGCGCACGGCGACGTCGGCTTGCACCACCTTCAGCGTGACGAACGTGGGCAGCTCCACACCGGCGACGTGAGAGCCATCGAGTACGAGCAGGTTGACCGTATCGTTCTCGCGCATGAACTGCGCGGCATCACCGACCATGTCTTCGTCCAGCGCGATCTGGTCGAAGGTCTCGGTGTCCATGAAGTGATAGGTGTTGCCATCCTTGTAGAGGAACTGCACCGGTCGTATCTCGGACTGGACCACGTCAATATCGCTCCCGGCGCGCACGCGGTCCTCGATCACCTTGCCGTTGTTGATGTTCTTCAACTTCATGCGCACCATAGCGCGCCAGTTGCCAGGGGCGATGTGCTGATACTCTATGACACGCCACACGTCGCCGTTGTAACGGATGAGCATGCCTCTGCGAAGGTCGGATGTCGTTGCCATGGTTCACCTGCAAAATCAACCCTCCCGCGGATCGCGCCGGGAGGGTCGAGACTGTCTCATTCCACTGCGCCGCCGCAGCGGTCTGCTATTTTACATCCTTGATTCGGTCGGGTTGCTAAGGGGTGCATTTCCGTGTAGGGGCAAATATGACCCCCACTGTCGGGGTGGGCGGTATCCGCTGGATGAGCACTTAGGGTTGCAGGGGGCATACAGTGCTGGACTGGAGCGCGAGATGATGTTGCTGGGCGCGCTGATGCCGTATGAGATGGCGGCACAGGTGATGGCGCGGCTGATGATGGCGCAGGCATCGGATGACACCCTGTGGCGGCAGGTGCAGGCAAGCAGGGAGCGGGTGCGGGCCAGCGATGCAGAGTGCTCACGCGCTCCGCAGAGTGCATCGCCAGCGCCTGAGGTGGGGCAGATTCAGTCAGATGGGGGCGACCATGGACGGGGTGATGGTGCACCTGCGCGAGGAGGGGTGGAAGGAACTCAAGATAGGCTGTATGTTTGAGTTGGAAGACACAGCGGGCGCGCCGCCGAATCTGGGCAGTGCTGAAGACCGGCAGGAGCGCCTCAAAGCAAGTCGGCAGACGTTGGTGTGGCACCTGGGCGGACCAGAGGCACCGGGAGACAGGCTGAAACAGGAAGCGCAGACGCGGCACTGGCATCGGGCAGCGCAGACTGCGGTCGTGGCAGATGGAGCGGAGTGGATCTGGGCGCTGGCAGAACGGCACTTCCCCGACAGTGCGTTCATCGTGGACTGGTATCACGTCAAAGCGCACCTGTGGGAGGCAGCCCGCGCCGTGCGCCCAGACAAAGCACCTGCAGCAGCGTGGGTCAGCCAGCACGTAGAGCTGCTCTACAACGGACAAGCCCGTGCACTGGCAGACCGACTGGACGGATTACGCCAGGGCGAGGCTGACACACCG
>FWWM01004759.1_pt1 | contig 31079 bp, 26 predicted proteins | sample 2228351 | NCBI WGS metagenome assembly FWWM01 (sample SAMEA103939774, study PRJEB20133) | metagenome | reverse complement strand
CTCAACGCTGCCTGCTTCTGGGAATTCCTGTATAATACCCTCGTGATCGAGCTCACAATCCCTGGGAAGGGTTTGCTCGAACTGGAGCATCTAGTCTGCGATGTGAATGGCACCCTGACATTGGACGGCCGTCTGCTGGATGGACTCATCAGACCGCTGACCCAGCTGCGCGACCGGCTGGAGCTCCACCTGCTGACCGCAGATACCCATGGACGGCAGACGATCATCGACCAGCAGCTCAATCTCATTGCGGTGCGTATTAAGCCGGGTGATGAAGCGGGGCAGAAGGCTGATTTCGTCCGCCGCCTAGGAGCCGATAACGTGGTTGCCATCGGTCAGGGTGCCAATGATGCGCTTATGTTAAAAGCAGCTGCTCTGGGGATCTGCGTCTTCACGCGTGAAGGTCTTGCGGTGGAAACGCTGATGGCTGCTGATCTCGTTGTTCCGGACATTTTTTCAGCACTTGAACTATTGGAGAATCCGATTCGGATCGTTGCCAGTTTACGAAGATGAGCAACTTCAACACGGACGTGATTCCTGATGACCCCGAACGCCTGCCGCCCGCCCGCCGACGCAGGGCAAGGCGCCTGCTGGCTCCGGTAGATGCCGATGAAAGGGCCGCCTTCGTATCAAGGGTGGCTCATCGCGCCTCGCCCAATTTCGATTTCTTCCTGTTTTCGGTGATTGCAGGGGTCGTGATGGCGGTCGCCTGGATTCTCGATGAAACCCCTCTGGCGGTTTTGGGAGTCCTTCTGGCGCCATTCATGGCACCCGTTTTAGGCCTGGCGCTGGCGACCGTGATCGGTTCCATGCGTTTCTTCTTTCGCAGCCTGTTTGGGCTTCTCATCGGCAGTTTGTTTGTCTTCCTTCTGGGTGGGCTGGCTGGCTACGCGGCGCGCTCCTGGTTCCCTTCAACCTATGATCTGGCTCTTGAACATACGCAGATCTCCTGGTCCGGTCTCCTTTTGACCTCTGTGGGAGCGGTCCTGGCTTCAGTCGGGATGGTGCGCTCCGATCGAGGCGCGCGACTGCCGAGTGTGGCTCTGGTATATGGGTTGTACCTTCCACTTTCTGCCAGCGGATTCGGATTGGGAGGCGGATTGATGGGGTTATGGTCGGATGGGATCGGGGTCTTTGCCATCTCCCTGGCCTGGGCGATCCTGCTGAGCGCGTTCACGCTGGCGATTTTGGGTTTTCGACCGTTGACCCTGTTCGGCTACACGCTGAGCGGGGTATTCATCCTGTTTGGGGTCGTCCTGATCATCGGGATCGGTGGAGTGGGAGCTGCTTTCGACGCTAAAATAACCGTGCCGACCAATGTGCCAACCCTGCCAACCGAGACACCCACCTTGCCGCCGCCACCGACAGCCACGGAGACAATGATGCCGCCCACAGCGACTGCAATTCCCACGGAAACCCCTCGTCCAACTGCCACAGCGACAGACACGGTAACCCCCTCCCCAACCCCCTTGCTTGCTTTTGTCTCTGCAGGCGAAGGCGGCGGGGCGCATTTGCGGGCTGAGCCGGGCTTTCAGGCTGCAAGCCTGGCTTTGCTGCCAAATGGCGCGCTATTGCAGGTGTTGTCCGACGAGGTCGTACAGGAAGGCGGCGGGTTCTGGGTGCATGTGCGCACCAGCACAGGACAGGAAGGCTGGATTCTTCAGGTATTGCTGGTGACAGCGACGCCAGCTCCTACCTGGACGCCACCCTGATCAATCGCTCGGATCCGGCAGATCTCCAGGACCAAAGGCATTGGGAAGCAACTCAGCTACGGTCGTCTCCCGCACCACTTTCCCCTCATCTGCGACGATCAATACGATCGTATCTCGTCCGAACTCCGAAAGCACCTGGCGGCAGGCTCCACACGGCGCACCACCGTTTTGGGTGGCAACGGCGATCGCCTCTAATTGGCGTTCTCCCTCAGAGACCGCTTTGAAGATCGCTACCCGCTCTGCACAGATGCTGGTTGGATAGGCAGCGTTCTCGACGTTGGCGCCATCGTAGATCCTGCCAGAAGTCGTCAACAGGGCTGCCCCGACTTTGTACCCCGAATAAGGCGCATACGCCCACTCTCTCGCTGCCAGGGCTGTGGCGATCAATCTCTCTTTCAGGTCATCGTCAAGCATGTTTTGCCCCTTCCTGTGCGCCAACCTCTTCCTGGTTCGCGATCTCTTCGGATTTATCGGAGTCAGGCGAGACAAAAGACGCGCGGACTTTCCGAATCCTCTGTCCACTGACCTGTTCGACGGTCAGGCTCAAATTGCCGATGCGCACCTGATCACCAGGCGCCGGAACACGGCCGATCCTGCTGTAAATCAAACCGCTCAGAGATTCGGCCTCGTTTTTGGGTAACGCTGTCCCCATGATCTCATTAAAATCATCCAGGTCGATGCGCCCCTGGAAAAGATATTCATTCTCATTGAGCATCTGGTAGACTTGTTCCTCCCCCTGATCATATTCGTCGCGGATCTCGCCGACGATCTCTTCGACGATGTCTTCCAAGGTGACCAGTCCAGCAACACCGCCATATTCGTCGACCACGATCGCCATGTGGATCCTTCTCGCCAGTAATTCAGCCAGCAGTTCATCGACCTTTTTGGCTTCTGGGACGAAAAAAGCCGGGCGTAGCAGCTCCCTCAAGGAGGCAGGTTGACTGCCCTCTCTCCAGACTCGTAGCAGATCCTTGGCATAGAGCAATCCGACGATGTTATCGACCGTGTCTTTGAAGACCGGAGCGCGGGAGTGTCCGGTCTGCAAGAGGACATCGACTGCCTGAGCGATGGGCGTATCGACCTCCAGAGCCAGGATGTCTATCCGGGGTACCATGATCTCTCTTGCCAGAGTATCGCCCAGCCGGAAAATGGACACGATCATCTTGTGTTCATCGCGTTCGAGCAACCCTTCCTGCTGGCTGGCATCTACCAGGTTGATCAGTTCTGATTCGGTCACACTGGCTTCTGATTCGGGTTGTCCACCCGCAATGATCCTAATAGGAATGGTTACGAAAGGGGCGGCGATGATCATCGCCCCTCTGGCAAGTGGGAGCAACCTGCGCGCCCAGGTCTCGGGTTGTCTGAGCACCAGCAGCTGGCCTGTCCATTCAACCAGGAAAATGACGAGCGTAATGGTAAATAGGAGCTTCAATACCTGCAGCGGGTCATTCTGGAGTGTTTCCCAACGGACGAATCGCCACAGGGCAACAGCTGCGATCAAAAAGCGCAAGATGGTCTGAATGAATTCCAGACTGGTTTTGAAGCGAGGCAAAGCATTGAGCAAGCGGAGCGCATGATCGAGCTGAGGCACAGAGCGCTCTCCCTGGTGGAGGATGAAGCGGGTCGGATCAATGTTCAACAACGCTCCACCAGCAGCGCTGGCAAGAAAATCGATAAGTATCGCAACCGTCAGGATAATGAAGGTCAGGAGGTCAATATCATTCACGTTTTTGTTTCTTACGAATCACCCGGGCGGGCATCCCGACAGCCAACGTATCGGGTGGGACATCTTTGGTGACGACTGCGCCAGCTCCGGTGCTCGCCCCCGATCCGATCTTCACCGGAGCGACGAGCATCGTATCACTCCCGATGAAGGCGCCCGATCCGATCTCTGTATGATGTTTTCGTTCGCCGTCGAAGTTGCAGGTGATCGTCCCTGCGCCAATATTTACCCCGGCGCCAATGGTAGCATCACCAATGTAGGAAAAATGTCCCATCTTCGTGCCTGGTCCCAGGTAGGCGTTCTTGATTTCACCGAAGTTGCCCATATGAACACCTCGGGCGAGATGAGCCCCCTTTCGCAACCTGGCAAATGGCCCCACTTCGACCTCGTCTTCCAAGATGGCCTTTTCCAGCATCGAGAAGAGCACGCGGCAACGGCTTCCAATTTGTGAGTCATAAATCAGGCTGTTGGGGCCGATGACACAAGCCTCACCAATCCTGGTCGATCCATGGAGATAGGAGTTAGGCCAGAGGACGGTATCCTTGCCGATCTGGACATCGGGTTCAATATACGTGGTCTGGGGATCGAGGAGCGTCACGCCAGATAACATCCAGCGCTCATTGATCTTTCTACGGAGGACCGCCTCTGCTTCAGCCAGGTGAAGGCGATTGTTGATCCCAATGGCTTCCCAGGTATCCTGGATTGGCAACGCCTGGATGGTGTAACCACTCTGCACCGCCAAAGCTACCAGGTCTGTCAGGTAATATTCGCCCGTGGATGAAAGCGGAATTTGGGGGAGGTATTCCCAAAGCCAGCGGGCGGTGAAGCAGTAGACACTGGCGTTGAGCTCATACGGCGGCGTCTCGTGATGTGGCGCATCTTTTTCCTCGACGATCGCCTGAACCGAGCCATCCGGTGCGCGCACAATCCGCCCAAACCCACGGGTGTTGTCATCCTTCAGGAAGAGCAGTGTGATGGGTGGCGCCGGGCTATGCCGGGCTGCCTGCTGGTGGGCATCGATCACACTCCGGAGGGTGGCAGGGGAGAGCAGGGGCATATCAGCGGTGGTCAGCAGGATCAGATCGGCTTCATTTTCGAGCAGTAGCCTGGTCTGGAGCAGCGCGTGTCCGGTGCCGAGCTGGGGTTCCTGCAAGACAAATCGAGCTCTGTCACCCGCAGCGCTTCGAATGCGATCAGCATCATGTCCGATGACCATGACCGGTTTTTCGCCGGTGGCTGCGTGGGCTGATTCGATCGCATATGCAAATATCGGTTTTCCCATCAGAGGATGCAGCACTTTTGGGATATCCGAATGCATGCGGGTGCCCTTACCGGCAGCCAGGACGACAGCGATCGTTCTCATCGCATCCCTTTTCTAAGGGTGAAACTCTAAGGGGAGTTCGCGTTCCATAATTTTTGGCTGGGGCGCCCGGATTCGAACCAGGATAAACGGATCCAAAGTCCGCTGTGCTACCATTGCACCACGCCCCAGGGTGCTCCCTTTCCGCAACCGAGCGGGCAGTATTGTATCATAACATAAAGAAGACGAGTCGAGAGCCTCTCAATCCCCAGTTCCCCCGGGGGGAACACTGCTATTTTCCTGATTCGATCTAGGAGCGATCATCACTCGACACGCCAGCAAGCCACCCAGTGATCTTCGCTGACTTCCTTGAAGGGGGGTTCCTCGATGGCGCAATGTTCCATGGCGACCGGGCAGCGCGGGTGGAACCGGCAGCCGCTGGGTGGGTTCAATGGGCTGGGGACATCCCCAGGCAAGATGATTCGCTCGCGTTTGAGGGTGGGATCCGGGATCGGGATGGCAGACATCAACGCCTGCGTGTAAGGGTGAAGAGGGTTGCGGAAGATCTCTTCCCGGGTGGCCATTTCGACTACTTTTCCCAGGTACATCACAGCCACGCGGTGGGAGATATGTTCGACAACTGAAAGGTTGTGAGCGATGAACAGATAGGTCAACCCAAATTCCTTCTGTAGATCGTTCAGGATGTTTAATACCTGAGACTGGATCGAAACATCGAGAGCGGAGACAGGTTCATCGCAGACGATAAACTTGGGCTGCAATGCCAGGGCGCGAGCAATGCCGATACGCTGGCGTTGACCGCCAGAGAATTCGTGGGGGTAACGACGGTAGTGATAATCCTCCAGACCGACCTTCCGCAGGGTGTTGATTACGATCTCGAAGCGCTCGCGCGGCGTGCCAATATTATGGATCTTGAGACCTTCGGCGATGGATTCCCCGATCGGCATGCGCGGGTCGAGGGAGGCATAAGGGTCCTGGAAGATGATCTGCATGTTGCGGCGCATCTTCTTGAGCTCGCTCCCCCGCAGGGAAAAAACATCGATCCCATCAAAGAGCACCTTACCGCCAGTGGGTTCGATCAAGCGCAGCATAGTGCGCCCCACGGTTGTCTTTCCGCATCCGGATTCACCGACCAGCCCCAGGGTTTCGCCCTCGCGCACGGTGAAGCTGACGTCATCGACAGCCTGCACCCAGGCCTGGACGCGCTGGAGCAAACCGCCCCGGACGGGGAAATATTTGATCAGATTCTTGACCTCGATCAGGTCGGGTTTACCATTGCGAGATTGGCTGAGTTGTTCGCTCATTGTGGTTCTCTCTTTGGTTGTGATCATGCCACAGGCTCCATGTCGGCGGCACGCAAGGGTGCGCGGTGTCCTTTTTCCTCGTAGCTTTGATACAGCCAGCAACGAACGGTATGCCTGGGGAGGATTGGGATCAGATCCGGTTCCTCCTCTGTGCATATGGCGAGCTGGTGTTCGAGGCGGGCGCGGCAGCGCGAGGCGAACTTGCACCCCGGCGGCAAGTCGATCAGGTTGGGTACGGAGCCAGGGATGACGTCCAGACGGTCTTTGATCTTGCCCAGCACCGGAATGGAGGCGATCAATCCCTGGGTATAAGGATGAAGTGGTTTTTCGAATAATGACTCGATATCGGTTTGTTCAACGATCCGACCGGCGTACATCACCGCTACCCGGTCAGCCATTTCCGCGATCACACCCAGATCGTGGGTGATCAGGATGACAGAAGTGCCCATGCGAGACCGTAGATCGCGCATCAAATCCAGTATTTGAGCCTGAATGGTGACGTCCAGGGCGGTGGTTGGTTCATCGGCGATCAGCAACTGGGGGTTGAGAGCCAGTGCCATGGCGATCATCACGCGCTGCGCCTGGCCACCTGACATCTCGTGGGGAAAGGCGTGCGCTTTCTTTTCCGGGTCGGGGATACCCACCAGGCGGAGCAGATCGACCGCCCGTTCCCAAGATTCCTCTTTGCTCATGTTCTGGTGAATTTGCAGAACTTCGGCGACCTGATCGCCCACCTTAAAGACTGGGTTGAGGCTGGATTGAGGTTGCTGAAAGATCATTGAGATCCGGTTTCCCCGCATGTCCACCATCTCGGCTTCGGAGAGCTTGAGGAGATCCCGCCCTTCAAACAGGATCTGCCCATCGACGATCTTCCCTGGGATGCCGATCAAACGCATGATCGAGAGGGAGGTGACGCTTTTCCCGCAGCCCGACTCGCCCACCAGTCCAAGCACTTCTCCAGGGTACACGACGAAGTCCACGCCATCTACGGCTTTGACGACACCATCTTCGGTAAAGAAATAAGTTTTCAGATTTTTGACATCCAACAAAGGTTTGTGATTATGATTGCTCACTGATTACTCTCCAAAAATCAGCGTATTCGGTCAATATCCTCATCCCCTATGGCGGGGGGCAGAGGGCATTTTCAACAAGATATTCCTTAATTGGGGCAGTAGTCCCCACATGAAATGATCCTGCTGCCGGGAAATCGAAACGCCGACCAAAAATAGCATTGGTTTGGGCATGTCTTCCGATGAGGGGGATGATGATCTTATCCACGTTCGAGAAGTACTTATACCGTGAATGAACTCGGATAGGAGCAGGATAGGCCAATTCTACCACCATCATATCTGGATCGGTTTGATATTGGCGGTAAGTTTCGTCGGACATGGTAAGCGAATCCCAGCGTTTTCTACCCGAAAGGGTCTGGTTGATGATCGCGGCCAATTCTGAAAAGTGATCGCTTCCTGTGGTGATCGGCACCTTCTCTCCGAAGCAGTATATGGTGATGGCGGATGGCTGATAATCAAATACGGGTGAGATCCAGAGCCAATCACCCGTATTGAGAGCGATGATCCCATAAATCAGGGGTACGAGGACGAGTATCACCATCCCAGCCAGTGTTAATATGGAGGGTGACGGAGACTGGTTCTTCACCGATGAGGTTAATGCTTCAGGCGAGGATCCATCGCATCGCGCAGACCATCCCCGATATAGTTGAACGCCAGGACACAGACGAAGATCGCCAAGCCGGGATAGAACACTTTGGCAGGCTGTGTCCACATCTCATTCTGGTATTCATTGAGCATGTTTCCCCAGGTGGGGACGGGTGGCTGCACGCCGAAACCCAGGAAAGAAAGTGCCGATTCAAGCACGATCACCCCGCCCAAACTGAGTGTGGCAGAGACAATGATCGGGGCAAGCGAATTCGGGATCATGTGCCGCATGATGATACCGAAATCCCCCAGCCCCAGGGCGCGGGCGGCCTCGGTGAATTCCTGGTTGCGCAGAGAAAGCACCATCCCCCTGATCAGGATCGAGGCGCTCATCCAGCCAAAAAGGGTCAGGATGATGGTGATGATCACCGCGCTGCTCCATTCACGCGGCAGGCCCGGGATAACCACACCGCGCAGCAGGGCAGAGAAAGCCAGCAGGAGAGGCAGGAGCGGGATCGTGATCAGGAACTCGACGAATCTCTGGATGACATCATCTACCCAGCCTCCGTAATAGCCCGAAATAGCGCCAACGATCACACCGATCAGGGTGGAGAAGATCGTTACGATAAAAGCGACCAAAAGCGAAATCCGCCCCGCGTACAACAATCGCGAGAAGACATCCCGCCCGATGTTATCGGTTCCCATGAGATGTTCCAAAGAGGGTGGGTCGTTGCGCAGGATCTGACCGTTTTCGTCGCGAGCGATATCCCGGATGGGGTGATAAGGTGCGATCCATGGCGCCAGGAAACAGGCCAGGGCGATAAAAGAAATCGTGAATATGCCTGCCAGCGCCAGCTTGTGCTTACGGAAGCGCCTCCAGATGATCTTCCAGGGTGATTCCTCTTGGACGGTTACAAGTGCTTCACTATCTAAGGTGGCGACGTTTGCCATGATTCATTCTCCATCAATAAAGTATTGCACAGGATGACGCACTGCATGCGATCTCCAGGTCCTCGCTCTCGCCTTCATGAAAACCTGATGCGCGGATCGATGATCGTATAGATGATATCCCTGACCAGTGTGGCGATCACCACCAACACAGCCACGATGAACAGATATGCCATCACGACGGGCCAGTCGCTCTGCCCCAAGGCATCGAAGTAAAGCCGGCCCATGCCCGGGTAGCTGAATATCGTCTCGGTCAGGATGGCGCCGCTGAAGATCCCAGCGATGTCGAAGACCAGGATGGTGACAACGGGGATGAGCGCGTTCCGCAGGGCGTGTTTGACGATGACTACCCGTTCGAAAAGCCCCTTGGCGCGAGCAGTACGCACATAGTCCTGGCGGAGAACCTCGAGCATGGAGGAGCGCGAGTAACGGCTCCAGCCAGCCATGTAGAGCAGGCTGAGCATGATGCCAGGCATCACAATGTGGGCGACCCGATCGACCAAACTGCCCGGGGCGGCGTTGATCAGCGCCAGGAAGCTGCCGGGCGGTGGTTCCCGCACAGAGACCACGCCGGTGGAGGGCATGAATGGCAGCCCCCACTGCTTGAACTGGTAGGTGAAAATCAGGATCAGCATCAAACCAAACCAGAAGACGGGCATGGCTGAGCCAAAGAAGGCAAAGGTGGTTGCCACGTAGTCCAGCTTGCTGTATTGATGGACTGCGGAATAGATCCCGATGGGGATACCTACCAGCAGAGACAGCACGACCGCGGTGGTCATCAGAGTGATGGTGTTGCCCAGGCGGCTGTTAATCAGATCGGCTACCGGTTGGCCAGGGGCTAATTTCCATGACCATCCGAAATCCATGCGCAACATGCCCTGGGTGGTACCGTGGAATTCGGCGTATTCACCCAGCAAACCTCCTGGACCGAACAACCAGGAGACATTCGCCCAGCGCCCCTGCGTGGGTCTTGGTTTGCCCTCGCCAGGAGGGAAATTCCAGATGGTGTTCGTGTCAGTGACGATGCGCGTGGTTCTTTGGTTTGGATCTGTGATCGTGATGGTCCAGCGGTCTTGTGCAATGATCGTCCCCCAGACCGTGACATCACCTGGTACCTTGGCTGTTGGGGGTGGTTTGACCTGGATCTGATTTGCACGGTATTCATCCGGCGCAGTTTGTTCTCCCCAAATCCAAAGCAAGTATCCAGGGTTGAGGTGAGCCACCCCAGGATTTGCCCAGAAACGATACTTGTTGTAAACATAATAACGTTCGCCAGTGGTGCGATCGATTTTGACGATCGGTTCACCCGTCTTACCAGTCTGGATCTCTCGGTATTGGGAGAATCCCACATAGACCCAGTCCGCTCCCAACCAGTCGTCCCCCAAAAGCCAGGTGAGGTAGCGTAAGGCCATGGGCTTGTCCAGGCCCAGGTAAGCCTCAAGCCGGGCGATATCCGCCTCACTGACGCGGGATTTCTGGTCTGCGGCCAGTCTCAATCCGGACAAAGGCCCCCCTGGAGCGACGTTCAGGAGGACATATATTGCAAAGGTGGATAACAGGACAACGACCATCATTTGAAAGGCACGGCGGATCAGATAAGCAGTCATGAAAGAGCTACTCCTTCCTATAAATTAGAACAATAATGCCTGAATGATCTCATTATAAACATAAACCTCATAAACATAAACCTCGAAAATATGCCGTCATTCGCCTGCTCAGCGCTCATTTTAATATTCATACTATGCGGTCGCATAGCAGGTTCAATCGAGGGAGATCACAGGCTGGTTTTTTCTGTAAATAGTCGTCCTTTCGAGTGTTGATGAAACAATAATGAAAATGGGTCAGTCAAAGCAATCAAACCCCGTATGCAGGCAAAGGGGAGGAGCCCATTATGCGGCCAACTTTTAGACTCGACTGGCGGGATCTGCCGGTTCCAGGGTCTGGGGGTACCTCGGCGTTGCGTTCTTCGAAATGCATCGAATGGCGTCGGCGGTCTGTCCTGGCTGACAGACCAATACCACCAGCACTCCCAGGAGGACCATCATTATTGAATGTACCGTTATATTGTTGAAAATTATATCATGTTGGTCAATGACAATCGATCGGTTTTAGACAGGTTTAATCTAAATATTAAAGCGTTCGGAAACTCCCTTCTGGTGAATTCTTCCGCTGGAGTTGGTTAAGCGAAAATCGAGCCGCGCAACGGAGATACCTGGTTGCTCTTGGAGAGGCGGACGAGATGCATTGGTCCCAGGATTTTGCGAGGGGTTGAGCCCTACTGTGAATGAACGAAAAAGGTGGCAGTCGAAAGACTGCCACCTGAGTGAGCGCTTCGCAGAGAAGCACCGCAGATTACCGTTACTGGCAACCCTCGCCGTAATCGAACTCCTCGATGTTCCAGAACTCGCTGTTAGCGGTCGGGTCCATGATGAAGTTGCACATATCGGGGCGGGTGGCGGCCAGTTTGATGCGCAAGAAGAGCGGGACGACGGGCAGCAGATCGCCGAAGAGCTTCTGGGCTTCCAGGTGGCCTTCGTCATACTCTGGTTGTCCGGGCAGGGAGGTCAGCGCTTTGTTGCAGGCTGCGTCATAATCCGCATTAGCGAAGCCGGGATCGTTCTGACCACCCCAACCGCCGATGCCGAACGTTCGCTCCTGACCATCCATGATCGAGATCCAGGTTGCCCCAACCTCACCGGGCACCTGATCTGACTTATACAGCTCGCAGGCGGGCTGAACACCGGTCAACCAGGCGAACTCGCCCAGGTCGAAGCGGCGGCCGAACAGCTTGCCCTCAGGACCATCGGCGAACCACTCAGCAGCCGGGTAGAGCTGCACATTGGCCTGAATGCCGCACTGTCCGAGTGACTGTTGAATGATGGCGGTCACCTGCTGGCGCAGGGTTGCGTCGGTGGTTTCGTAAGCCACCTCCAGTTTTGTGCCGGCCGGGATGTTGGGGTTATCGCCGGCGTAGACGCGCGGTGTGGTTGGGTCGCCGTCATCATCTGTCCAGCCGATCTCTTCGAGTAGAGCAGCGCCAGCTTCCACGTCGAAGTCATAATGGGCGACTTCGGCGTTGAACAGCGGGTGCTGTGGCGGCAGGTAAGTGTCGATCACGATCGATTGACCGAACATGATGGTGTCGACCAGTGCCTGGCGGTCCATGCACATGGCAAACGCCTGGCGGGTGCGCAGGTCGCTGAAGAAGTCCGGCCGATCGCCCGCCTGCCAGCCGTCATCGTACTCGATGCGCTGGATGCCAAAGTCAATGTGCTCCCAGACGGTGCCAGTGACGAAGGTGGCGTTGATCTGTCCGGCGCTCTGCAGCTCCAGCAACAGTTCGCTCTGATCGTCCAGGCCGGAAGTCTGATCGACGATGTCACATTCACCCGACAGGACAGCGGCGATGTTGGCGTTGGAGTTCTCGCCCACGAAGCGGTAGACCAGGTTTTCGAACTTCGGCAGGCCTTCAGCGGCGCGGAAGTAATTCGGGTTCTTATGCAGGCTGACATTGTCGCCCTGCACCCATTCGTCGATCACGTACGCGCCCCAACCGAGCGGCGCGCGGGAGGATTCCTCCGCCTCGATCAGCTCTGCGGCAGTGTACTGCCCCCAGACATGCTCGGGAGCCGGGCCGAAGAAGTTGATGTAATAGGTGGCATCCTTGTAACCAGGAAGGCCTTTCCAGACGACGGTGACATCATCAACCGCTTCGTAGGAGGCGGTGCGCTCGATGACGAATTTGGGCTGTGGGGTGTCCGGATCGGCCAGCAGGTTGAAGGCATAGACCGAATCGGCCGCGGTCAGCGGTTCTCCGTCCGACCACATCAGTCCAGGCAGCAACTTGAAGGTCGCGGAGAGCTGATCCATCTGGACCTCGCCACCCGTGTAGGGGACTGCATCCTCGGGTTTTCCACCAGCAGGGACGATCATGATGGGGGGATCAGCGGCTGGATCCAGGACGACCACGTTCTGGTCGACATCAACCACAGTATCACCCTCACCCACGGTGACCGGTTCGAGCACAGCGTCGCCATCAGCCAGGCTGGGGAGTTTCTCCAGGATAACCGGCTGGTAAGCGAACGAGTTGGCGTCGATGGGGCCATCCATCACAGCTTCCAGGATGTGGGAGCGAGCCAGCATGGCGCCGGCGTAGGGATACAGGGTATCCGGCTCCTGTCCCTGACAGACGACCAGGGTGCGTGGTCCGGTTGGCTCAGGCGTAGGGGTCACCACCTGAACGACTTCGACCGGCGTACCTGCAACGACCTGGGTGACGACGACGGTCTTTTCGACCACCTCTGGGGTCGCTGCTGGCTGGCAGGCTGCCAACACCAGACTGGCGATGACCAGGACGCCCAACGCGAGCATTAATTTTTTACTGCTAAACATATCTCCTCCTAAAGAATTGAATGGGAATTTGGGGGATTAGATTTGCTGTTATGAGCTCTATTTTATATCTTCTGCGAAGGGCTTCACCTCCTTTCAAGTGCGCTGATATCGGATTGACGCTTCAGGTTCTGGAAGACATTGTAGTGAGAGTCAAAACATGCAGAGAAATTGTGTGGTCCACCCGAAATGATTCGGTGCAAGAACGGGTTCAATATAGCATAAGTAAGTCTATTCGTCAAGAAACCTGCGATTAACCTACGGAATCCCTACGATTGCTCTACGACACTTGTCTAATGAGAGAGCTCCATACAATAAGAATGGATCATGCTTTCAACTGATCAGGCGCAACGTGGCGATGCGTCGATCGATGCAGTAAACAATCGCCCAGGAGAACAGGTCTTCTGGCAGGTTTGTGCTTTGATGATGCCCTGCCTTTTTGTTTTGCTGATGCGCTTTGATGTCTGCGGCGGACTTTAATATGCGCGCGCGGGCGTCCTTCGGAGCAGGCTGCCGGTTAATGGACGCCTTCAGGAGGTTGCTGAGTTCCTTATCGGTCGACTCGCTTATTTCGTTCATGTGAACTCATATCCAATCTCGGGTAAGGAGGGATTATCCAGACCAAGATATTGACGTAAGGCGCGCCGACCGTAATGTAGTCTGGATTTGACAGTACCTTCCGGGATCTTGACGATCTCGGCGATCTCTTGTAAGGACAGGTCGTTGATGTAATAGAGCACCACAACGACCCTATGGGAAAGAGGCAGCCTCGCAAGGGCTTGATGGATTCTCTGGGAGTCTTCATCCAATTCAGCCAGATGATGGGGAGAATGTCTTTTTCCAGAAGTCATCCACTCGGCGATATCCTCTAGAGAACCGAACCAGCGGTTGCGCCGCTTTACCCAGGAATAAGCAAGGTTCGTCGTGACTCGATACAGCCAGGGTTCCAAAGGTCGATCTGGGTCTATCCGTTTGGCAAAGCGAAACAATCGCAAGAACACATCCTGGAGTAAATCAGCCGCTGCATCCGGATCGTTGCTGATCGCCAATGCGGTGCGATAAACCAATCGCCGGTGGCGGTCATAGATCAATCCCAATGCTTCCAGGCTTCCTTCCTGGAGCGCCAGGATCAGATCACGATCGTTCGAACCTTCCAATGGTTCTGCCATAAGCTCGTTTCGGCTGTTTATAATACTGCGAACGAGAAGAGTTCGTTCACCCTTTTCGGTTTATTTTAGTCGGAATTTCCAGGAAGTCAACCTAGAAAAATCTCATTACCACGCATCTTCTCCCATGCGCAAACGTACATAGGATTCATAACGCTGTGGGTGGATCTTACCGTGCTCGACTGCTTCTCTCACCGCGCATCCTGGTTCATGGAGATGCGTGCAGTCGCTAAACTGACAGGCGCTCACGAGAGGTCTGATCTCCGGAAAATACGCATCCAGTTCTTCGGGTTCGATATCCCATAGGGCCAGAGACCGCAATCCCGGCGTGTCGGCGACATATCCGCCACCGGGCAAGGGGAACATTTCTGAGATGACCGTCGTGTGTTTCCCCTTTCTGGTTGCGCGGCTGACTTCGCGCACTGCCAGACCGAAGCCAGGATGGATGGCATTGAGCAGGCTGGTCTTACCGGCTCCGGATGGGCCGGTAAGGGCGGTGATTTTCTTCTCAAGACATCCCTTGAATTCATCCAGACCATAGCCTGTGTGGGCAGAGGTGTAAATCACCTTGTAACCAACATCCCGATAATGCCCGAAGATCTCGAGTGCTGTCTTGAATTCGACCAGATCTATTTTATTGGCGATGATCACCGCCGGGATTTCTTGTTTTTCGGCGATCACCAGGAAGCGATCCAGCATTCTCAGACGGGGCTCTGGGTTGGCACAGGCAAAGACCACAGCAAGCTGATCGGGGTTGGCGATGATGATCTGCTCATATTCTCCGCCAGGCAGAGGTGCCCGGCGAGATATCATCCGATCCCGAGGCTCTATCTCCTCAATCAGCCCGGTTCCATTTTCCAATCGCCTGACGCGCACTCGATCACCGATGGCGGCAATATCGCCGCTCGGTTTGCCCCGTTTCAATCGCCCGCGGAGTGTGCAGACCAGATCACCGATCTCGGTCTCCACTGTGAAGAAGCCCGACTGTGAACGTTTAATCAGACCGGAGAGCAGGTGATTCTCGTCTCCCAGAAGTCCCTCCACATCACGGACTGGGGGTCTCTGTCACTTCAGGGGTGGGGGTTTTCCAGACGCCAGGGAGGATCTCCCAGGTGAAGGGGTCACGTTTGCCGAAGAAATAGAGCTGCAGGATACCTTTGAAGACCGGGGCTGCTACTTCGGAGCCTTCACCAGCGTTCTCCAGGATCACCACGGCAGCTATGTCGGGTTTGTCCTCCCTGCCTTCGAAGGTGTACCCTGCGAACCAGGCATGTGGGCTGCGGGGTGTGTCCTGAGCCGTGCCGGTTTTCCCGGCTAGGTCGATGGGGAAATTGGCAAAGATGCGATGGGCTGTCCCCCGGCTGTTCTCGACCACACTGAGCATGGCATCCTGGATGATCTTCAAGTTTTCGGCGCTGACGGGAAGTGTCCCCCGGGTTTCGGGTGTAAAGGTGAAGACTGGTTCGCCATCCGGCGGGGCAATGCGTTCAACCACCTGGGGTCGGTAGAGGGTGCCACCATTGCCGACCGCTGCGATGAAATCGACCACCTGCAAGGGGGTGACTTGCAGGGCACCCTGACCCAGCGCAAGGTTGGCGGCATCCAGCGGGCTCTGTGGATCGGGCACTTGACCTTCTGCCTCGACCACATGCTCGATCCCGGTCGCCTCGCCCAAGCCGAACGCACGAGCCATATCAGATACAGCTGTGGTTAAACCCTGGAGGTAAAGATCGCTACCGATATGGGCGAAATAAGGGTTGCAGGAGCGCATCAATCCCTCGGGCAGGGTGAGCGGACCGCTGGGTGGAAGCTCTTTTTCATAAGTCCAATCGTAGATCACCACCCCGGTCAGCTCGGTAAAGGCATGTCCGCAATTATAGACTGTATCCACAGAGTACAATCCGCTCTCGAGGGCGGCTGCCATGGTAATGATCTTGAAAACAGAGCCGAGCGGATACTGCCCCTGGGTGGCGCGATTGAGAAGGGGGGTTGTGGTCTGATCGAACAGATCACCCAGCGCGTAGGTGCTGTTGAAGTTACCCGGTTCGAACAGGTTGGGATCGAAGCCGGGCGATGAAGCCATGGCTAAAATGCGACCTGTGTTCAGCTCCATAACCACCGCAGCACCACGGAATCCCTCGATCGCTTTCTGGACACCGAGTTGCAGCTCTTTATCCAGGGTGGTGTAGATCGCCTGTGCAGGGGCTGGCGCGGACTCGGCCAGTTTGGTCACTACCAGACCGTTTGGATCGATCACATACAATGCCCCGCCGCGTTTCCCGGAGAGGTACTGTTCTCCCCATTTCTCCAGACCAGCCATGCCGACGCGTTCATCCTGGCGATAACCAAGGCGTTTATAGGTCTCGACTTCTTCTGCAGGGATGGAAGCGACATAGCCAACCACGTGGGGGGCAACGCCGCCATCGAAATAATAGCGGGAACGGAAAGGACGCATGACCAGTCCGGCCAACCCGGAAAGAACGCTCTCGCGTTGTTGGACCACATCCGAGGAGACAGCCATCAGTGGGAGGTACCAGCCAGCGCCAGGGGGGAAATTTTCGTAGCGGGAACGGATATTATCCGGATAGATGCCGGTCAGCCGCCAGAGCTCGGTCAAGAGCGTGTCCTCCTGCTCGGGATCGATCTGATCCGGGAAGATCCCCAAAGCGGTCGCATCCGCCTGGGCCACCAGCGCCTGGCCGTCCCGATCATAGATGTTCCCACGGGAGGGGATCAAATATTCCATGCGCAGATTATTGCCCCCGCTTAATTCAGGCAGGATCAAGGCCTCGTCCCACTGCACATGCCACTGCCCGTTCTCCAGGCTGAGGTGCATGGTCGTGTCTCTCTGGATATCACCGACCAGCGCGCTGTGCAACACGATCCGATAAGAAGCCTGGGCGGAGTGTGTCTGGGTTAAAGATGAAAGGATCTGGGTTTCGATGCCGCGCAGGGCTGCCTCGGCAGCCACATTCCGGTAGTACGCTTCGAAGTCTTCAGCTGAGATGGCATCCTGGCTAAGAGAAGTGAGCATGGCGTACATGCCCTGATAATCCTCTGCCTGCCATCCCTGCAGATAAGCCTGAACGGTTTTCAGCACATCTGGAGCTTGGGTTGAGTTGACGCCAGGATCTGGCAATGTCGCTGTGACCTTCGGCGTCGGTGTGCTTTTGTCTGGGCTCCCCTGGCACGCAGCCAACAGGATTACAACCAGGATAATGATGAAAATCGATCGGATCTTCATGCGTTCATAACTCTCGTCTAACGAGCCCGATGATGTCAGAATCGGGCAGCAAGTTTAGATTCTACCTTAGTTCATGACCCATGGGGAATGCTTAAATCTTCAACCTGACCAGGGTGGGAGATCCGACAGTTCCAAGATCAGGTGAGTGAGCCGGCAGTGATAGCCCTCTTGGGATCTGCAACCCTGTGTTATGTCATTCGGTGGTCTGAGATGGAATTGTGCGAGCAGGCTGACCAGATGACAGAGTGGTAGTCCGACGACATTCGTGTAGCATCCGATCAGTTTTTCGACGGGATCGAAGCCGCGGTGCTGGATAGCGTATGCGCCGGCTTTGTCCAGAGGGTCTCCGCTCCTCACGTATGACCAGATCTCCTCGTCGGAATAATCTCGCATTGTCACCTCAGTCCTACACCAATCGGTGAGGGTCTGATTTTCGCCGCCGCCGCGCACAGCCAATCCCGAATAGACCTGATGAGCGCGCCCGCGCAGGCTCTTTAGCATGGTGACAGCTTCCTCTGGGGAGGAAGGTTTTCCCAAAAAACCGCCGTCCAGAACGACCAGGGTATCGGCTGCGATCACGGTATCCTCAGGTGCGCGCCTGCGAGCGATGGCAGCTGCTTTATTGGAGGCGATCCGCAGCACATAATCTATGGGGGACTCTCCATCCCGAGGGTTTTCATCGATACAGGCGGAGACCACCGTGAACTCGAATCCTAGAGCAGCCAGTAAAGCACGTCGCCGTGGGGAAGAAGAAGCCAGGATGAGCACAAAATGAATTCTAACACAGACGATCCATGAACAAGACCGAGTAACCTAATAGGATGATCAGACTCAAGTCAAAATTTCCCTACCCGACAGGCTAAAGAGGTTGTACAATCTACGCGGATATTTGACAATACTCGTCTAGACAAGGAGGGCAGCATGCAGGCTTTGAAAGACCGCATTCTGGCAGAGGGGAGGAATTTGGGAAACGGGATTCTCAAAGTGGATGGATTCATCAATCATCAGGTCGATCCAGTGTTGATGGATGCCTGTGGAAAGGAGTTTGCGCGTCGTTTCCGGGATATCGGTGCGACAAAAGTGTTGACGGCAGAGATCTCGGGGATCGCGCCGGCGCTGATGACAGCGTTTCACCTGGGTTTGCCCGTGGTTTATGCGCGTAAAACCAAACCGGTGACGATGCCCGATCAGGTGTTCCTGACATTGACGCCTTCCCATACCAAGGGGCGCACAGTTGAATTGATAATTTCGCCTGAGTATCTTGCTGGCGGGGAACGCGTTTTGATCATCGACGACTTTTTAGCTACCGGTGCGACTATCCTGGGGCTGGTGAGGCTGGCACAAACCGCTGGCGCTGTGATCGTCGGGGTTGGCGCGCTGATTGAAAAGAGCTTCGAGGGCGGCCGGGCTGCTCTGGCCCATTTGGGGGTGCCGGTGGAATCACTGGCGGTGATCGAATCCATGGAAGGTGATCTCATCCGGTTTCAAGATTGATTTTGCCGGGAGCCTTTGCTGATGGACTCGATCGCCATCCTTGATTTCGGTTCGCAGTACGCTCAGTTGATCGCCCGCCGCGTGCGGGAGGCACAGGTGTATTGTGAGTTGTTTCCATGGGATGAACCCCCAGAGGTTGTGCTATCCATCCATCCGAAGGGTTTCATCCTTTCGGGTGGTCCGGCTTCGGTTTATGAAGAGGGTGCGCCTTTCCTCCCCGTCTATGTCCTGGAGAGCGGTCTACCAGTTCTGGGGATCTGTTACGGCATGCAGCTGTTAACTCACGCGTTGAGCGGAAGAGTAGCGCCGGCGGCTGAACGGGAATATGGCCTGGCACAATTGATCACCTTGATGCCCAATCCACTTCTGCCAGCGGGAGATCAGCCGGTATGGATGTCCCATGGCGATCGTATCCAGCAGGTGCCGGAAGGATTCGTGGTACTGGCGCGCAGCGATAACTCCCCCATTGCTGCCATGGGAGATTTCCGGCGGAATTATTTTGGGGTGCAGTTTCACCCGGAAGTCAATCACACACCGGGTGGCACAGAGATCATCCGCCGTTTTCTCTTCGATATCTGTAAGGTGCGGCCCGAGTGGAAACCTGACTTTATCATTAAAGACATCGTCGATAAGACGCGCGACCGGGTGGGGAGCGAGCGTGTTCTGGCGGCAGTCAGCGGGGGTGTGGATTCAAGTGTGGCGACCGCGCTGGTCCATCGGGCAATCGGGGAGCAGCTGATTGCCGTCTTCGTCGATAACGGGTTACTGCGCCAGGGAGAGGGACAACAGGTCATCCAGGCGTTCCATCAGCACCTGGGCATCGAGTTGTTGGCGATCGATGCCAGCCATCGGTTCCTCGATGCCCTGGCTGGCGTTACCGAGCCAGAAGAGAAACGCCGGCTGATCGGTGAAGTCTTTATCCGGGTCTTCGAAGAGCAGGCTGAGAAGCTGGGATGGCCGCGTTTTCTGGTACAGGGGACGATCTATCCTGATGTGGTGGAATCGCGGGCTCCCGATCGAGCGAAAGCAGCCCGGATCAAAACCCACCACAACGTCGGGGGTCTGCCAGCTGAGATGTATTTCAAATTGCTGGAACCGCTCCGCTATTTGTTCAAGGATGAGGTCAGGAAGGTGGGGATAGCCTTGGGGCTGCCACCAGAGCTCGTCTGGCGGCAGCCATTCCCAGGTCCCGGCCTCGCGGTGCGTTGTCTGGGGGAGGTTACTGCCGAACGGTTGGAACGGTTACGACGCGCAGATGCCATTCTGCTCGAAGAGTTGTCCGTAGCAGGATTGCTGACCATGAGAGAAGGGAGAGGGGAATCAACAGGGTCTGCGCAGGCTTTCGCCGTCCTGCTCCCCGTGCGTTCGGTTGGGGTGATGGGCGACCAGCGTACTTACCAGGAAGTGGTGGTCATCAGGGCTGTGACGACCCAGGATTTCATGACAGCGGATTGGGCGCGGCTGCCTCATGACCTTTTGGCAAGGATTTCAAATCGGATCGTCAACGAGGTGCAGGGGGTCAACCGGGTGGTATATGATATCACCAGCAAACCACCCGCGACGATCGAGTGGGAATGATCGGATTAGCGAAGCTGGTGTAAAATTCTCCCATGCCATCCGGATTGACCAGGGCAGGCAAAGTGCTGGTGATTTTGGGGATGTTGGTTGCCGCCTCAACACTGGCACCTGCCCGGGCACAGGAGGGTTATCAGGCTTTCATCGAGCAGGTCGATCCGACGGGGTTCCCTGCTATAGCTGTTTACCTGGATGTCCGCACGCCTGAGGGTGATTTCGTCGATGGTCTCAAACCTGAACAGCTCTTCGTCCTTGAAGATGGTGTTCAACGACCGGTCGAAGGGGTGGAACGCCTGACGCGTGGGATTCAGTTTGTGCTGGCGGTCAATCCAGGGCCGTCGTTCGCCATTCGGGATGCACAGGGGAAATCGCGATATGATCATCTGGCCGAAGCGTGGCTGGCATGGGCTGAAAGCCGGGCAGGTCCTGTTGGCGATGATGTGAGCTTCCTGCCTGCAAGTGGGGGAGGAGAACACCATCTAAAAGACCTGACCCGTTGGGCGGCACTCCTGAGTTCTTACCAGCCCGCAGAACGCGGCTCCACGACCTGGCTGGATATGCTCTCAGAAGCTGTCGAGCTGGCTGCTGACCCTTCGGAATCGCTCATAAGGCGGGTGGTCTTGTTTGTCACCGGTCCTCCCGATTCGCCCGAATCACCTGCGATTGAAAACCTGATCGCCCGTGCCAACCAGGCCGGCGTGCGCATTTACATCTGGATGGTCGCATCGGCTGAGCTCTTTAATTCACCCTCGGCGGCTCTCTTGGGTGAAGTTGCCGGAAGCACCGGGGGCATGCTTTTCTCTTTTTCCGGTACGGAGCCAATCCCTGAGTTGGAGAATTACTTCGCACCGTTGCGGAACATCTATCGCCTGGATTATAACTCTCAGATTTCAACAGGTGGAACCCATCAGATCAGTATTGGCATCAACCTTGGTGAAGGCCAATTTTCCTCACCCGTCAGACAATTAGAAATCGAGGTCTTACCCCCGGCAGTTATGTTCGTCTCTCCCCCGACGCGCATCATTCGCACCCTGCCACCTGAAGAAGAACGGCGCGCCGAGAATCTGACTCCCAAGATGCAGACTTTCAAGGTGATGATCGAGTTTCCCGATGGGCACCCTCGCAAGATAGGCAGAACCGTCCTGTTCGTGGATGGCAGCGAAGTGGATGTGAGAACCGCTCCACCTTATGACGAATTCAGCTGGGACCTCAGCCAGATAGTGGTTTCTGGAGAACATCTTCTCGCCGCAGAGGTGGTCGATGAAATTGGGTTAATCGGGAGGTCGGCAGAGATCCCAATCATTGTCACGATCGAGATCCCACCGCAAAGCTTGATGTCGATCGTTTCCAAGAACAGGGTGATTTTCGCTTTGCTGGCGGTTGTGATCGCCGGTGCTGTCTTGTTATTAGTGTTATTGTGGGGCGGGCGGTTGCAGCCGGGAGATTTCAGGCGCAAGAGTCGCCGGCAGATACGAACAGACCCTGTCACCCAGCCGGTCGTTGTTGAACAGGCATCAACAGCGATGGTCAAGCCTGGCTGGAAGGGGCGTCTGACCTGGCCTCACCGTAAGCCAGCCACTCCTGAGCCCTATGCCCTGCTCATCCCCCTCACCGAAGGAGGGGAAGAGGACAGCACGCCACCGCTGCCTCTGCGGGATGACAATATCTTGTTTGGAAGGGACACCTCCCAGGTTGATTGTGTCCTTGACGATCCTTCCGTCGATCCAGTGCATGCCGTTTTGCAGAGGGACAAAGAAGGGGAGATACGCATCAAGGACAAAGGCTCCGTGGCAGGCACCTGGGTTAATTACACACCGGTTTCTCAGGAAGGGACATGCCTTGAGCATGGCGATCTGGTGCACATTGGGAGACTGGGGTATCGATTCGTTTTACGCCTTCCGGCGCGGGTTCGTAAACCGGTTGTGAGATACCTGAAACCTGATATTTAAGAGAAGATCAGGTTGAGTCTGTCCTTTCGATCTGGCGCCTGTTTTTCAAATTGCACTTACCCCCTGGCAAAATAGAAGGAAAAAAATTTATGCCTTACGGCAAGGCTGCATAGTAGACCTGACCTCCGACAGCGAGAAAGACCGTCCGGTTGGTTTTATTGATGGCGAAAGCGCTTGCCGGTGGCTCGGGGAGAGGTTCAGCGGGCTGGTATTGCCGGGCATAAGATAAGCGAACACTGAACAGGTTGATCCCCTTTTTGAAAGGATCGAGCAGATAAAGAGATGGTTCTGGTGGTGGGGAAAATTTGACCTCGGAAAAACTGGCGCCCTCGATGATAGGCCCGTTTTGCCGACCGGGGCGGGGATCACTGAATTCTGCTGGCTCTTCACAACGCGTCGGTGCGGTTTGCAGGCTGCTAAAGGCGCATTTCGTGATCTGACCGTTAGCGTGTAACAGGAAGAGGTCGTTCTGGTAAGCAGCCAGGTCGATCACATCATCCAGGTTTGGGAATTCCCGGTCGAAGAAAAGGCGCGGTGCATTGCCGATCTCCATTCTGCGGTAGACCCACACTGCTCTCGCCTGGGGATCTAACAGGTAAAGATCGGGATCGTCGACGGTGATCCGGCGCGGTTCCCCCCAGACGATATCCGGTGGATGCAGCGGCGCGGGTTGTGGCGGCTGGCCAGGAATACATCTAACCAGGGTGTGATTCTTGTCCACGCCAACGATCATGGCATTGCTGGCATCTCCACGAGGCGCTGGGGCGATATCCACCAGCGCCCCCACAATAAATCCCGCGAAGGGTCCCGGACCACATTCGAAGGTCGGGTCATTTTGGTAGCCTTGATTTGTGAAGACAAAGCGGAGGACATTGCCAGTATTGGCATCCAGGGCGTAAAGATCGTCATCCACTGCGACCAGGCGTTTAACCTGAAATTCCTCTGGCAGCCCGCCCACGATCGCAGCGCTGAACGACAGCCGGGTGACCCATTCGAGTTGATCGAGAGCAGCATATGCCTGCTGGCGCAATTCACGCGAGGAAGCGGTTATCCGATATCTCTCAGCGCGATCAAGCTCTTCGAGAACCGCCTGCCAGGCCTGGCGCAGTTCCTCGGGCTCTGATTTCGCCGTCGCAACGGCAGCTGCAGCCTGTGCACGGGAGAAGTATGTTTCGAATTGAGCCGTCCGTCCGCGCTGAAAATATACGATAGCAGAAGCTGAGACAACCACCAGTGGGACGAGGATAGCGATGAACGCCATGGTTCCTGCCGGAAGGGTGAAGATACCCTGGTCCGGCAAGACCTGGCGGGCGAGGACAACAGCGCCACCCAATACTTTTCGGGCTATGTTGCTCAACACGTTAGTGACATTTTGGAATATTCTGGTCACGCCCGCCAGGATCATCGGTCGCGGGATAGGCTTTCTCGTGCTATCTCTTCTCCCGGTTGATAAGGCAACAGATGATTGGGCTGTAAAATCACCTGGAGTGCGGGAAGGCGCAGCGCTTCTGGATTGATCCCTGGCATCAGCGGTTTGGGAAGGTTGTGAAGGCATCTGTTCTTGCCGGGGAAGCACCTGTAGGGGAGAACCTTCGCGGATTTCTTGTGGTTGAGTTGCGGGTGGTTGCCGATCCGTCTGAAGCGATCTTTGTGCTGTTGCCAGGGCGTGGCTTGTCTTGACGGGACGAAGCAGTCGCAGACGACCTGTGCCCGCCTGAACGTAAAGGAGAAGGGCGTTGATATTGGCTCCTGCCTGGGAGAGTAGCTTTCGTCGCAGGCTTTCCGGCCCCTGGCTACGCGAGCTTAGAAGACCTTCCGGGGACCAGGAGAGGGAGGGCTGCATGGCAATAATTGAGAAATCCTGAGGTTCGAGAGAGATCAGTGAATGATGGATCTGAGTGACTTTGCTCAACCCCAGACCGTTCCCGGAAAGCTGCAGATCGTGGTAATGCGTGCAGCCTCCGGCGGAAACCTGATAGGCATGTACCAGACCCGATTGGGCGAGTGCAAGACGTCCTTCACGCAACACAATCTGAGTCAGGTGGCCTACCAGCTGGTGTCCGGTCTTCGTTGTGTGGAGGTTTCGATCGAGCAGGTATTGATTGAGCTCTTCGGCGACAGCTCTCTGCGCTGTGGTCACCGTCCCGGGTGTGTTGTAATAAACCTTCGCGAGTCTTTGGAGCAGCTGTTCCAGCTCTCCGGCAGGAAGGGCATCACCGCCTTCCAGAGTGAGATGGAGAGCCAGATGGTCTTTGTCCCGGAATCGAGCAGTCCGGCGAGGTGGTGATGCGGCGTAGAGGCCTGGGGCGGTAGACTGATCCTGCCCGCGCCATCGCGCCAGGGGCAGGATTAACAGGTCGATGTCAGCTGCCATAGGGTAAGAAAAGAACTTGAAATTGCGGCATGTTCATCCAATGCGGTGCAAATTGTGTGCCGTCTCAGGAGGTAACCAGTCGACATTGGGTTAGAGGGTAACCGGCCTCGGCATCCCCAAACCATGGATTTTCACCTCTTCCGGGCTGGAATGCCAGATCCCCGGTATGCGTGTATGGCAGTTTGGACAGCATCCCTTCTCATCGATGTGATATTCCTGAATGATGTAACCGTAACGGGCGATCAGCAGCGTTCTGCAGCTGGGGCAATAGGTGTTTTCGTATTCTGCCACTCTGCCCGGGATATTGCCAGCATAAACGAAATGCAGCCCGGCTTCCTGCCCGATCTCAGCTGCCTGGATCAGTGTCTGCACCGAAGTTGGTGGCGGGTCGGTCATCTTGTAATCCGGGTGGAAGGCAGTGACATGCCAGGGGATATCCGGCGAGACAGAGGCGATGAATTGGGCGGCATCCATCAGCTCCTCTGTGCTGTCATTGAAGCCCGGCACAACCAGGGTGACGATCTCCAGCCAGAGACCCAGCGAGTGCACCAGACGGATTGACTCCAGGACGTGATCGAGCACGCCACCCAGCTTCCTGTAATGCTTATCCTGCATTGTCTTGAGATCGATCTTATAACCAACGATATAGGGACGGAGATATTCAAGCACTTCGGCTGTGGCATTCCCGTTAGATATGTAGGCACACTTCAAACCGGCTTGATTGGCGAACTTGAAGATACTGACAGCCCATTCAGAGGTGATCAATGGTTCGTTGTAAGAAGAGGCTACCACCTGAGCGCCGCTTCGTCTGGCGTATTCCACCAGCTGTTCCGGAGATGTCCGGCGGATGAACCCGAGAGAGGCGTCGGCGGCAGGATCACGCAGGGCTTGCGAGGTCAGCCAGTTTTGACAATATGAGCAGTGGAAATCGCATCCCAGCATCCCAAAGGTGAGCGCTTCTGCGCTGGGCAGGAGATGGAAGAAGGGTTTTTTCTCGATCGGATCGACCTGGAGGGCGGCGACATAACCCCAGGGCACGCGCAGTCTGCCATTCTCATTGAAGCGCACCTGGCAGATGCCGCGCCGACCTTCACGGATCAGGCAGCGATGCCCGCAGGCATAACACCGCACCGAGCCATCAGCCAGAGATTCGTACAGCTCTCCTTCAACGGTCAGGCGATCCAGATAATCTGCAAGAGTAGCCATCATAAACACTCCAAGGAACATTCAAGCCAATAACAGAGATCCTGGCCGGGTGGCACAGCGATCGGGTACCCTTGCTGAGATAATCATAGCGACAGACAGGATGCCCGGTTTAGCAATTTATCCGAATTGCCGGCCCTTTTATCATATTATAATCAATCCATGTTAAGTGTGGTGATCCAGGCAGGGGGTGAATCCCGTCGGATGGGTCAAGATAAGGGATTGGCCCCTTTTCTCGGTGAACCCCTGATCCTGCGTGCCTTGAAACGCGTGGCGCCGATCGCCGATGAGTTGCTCGTGACGACGAACAATCCCGATGCGTATCGCTTCCTTGGAGTGGCGTTGTATCCAGATGTCCTCCCGGGTTTGGGAGCGCTAGGGGGATTATTTACAGCGATCAGTTCAGCCAGAGGCGATCTCGTCGCGGTCGTTGCCTGTGATATGCCGTTCGTCAGTCTTCCTATCCTGTCTCTGGCCTATGAGCGCCTTTCCCGCAATGACGCAGATGTTGCTATCCCGAAGACCTCCCAGGGATATGAACCATTTCATGCGATATACCGAAAGGCTACCTGTTTGCTGCCCATCAAGCAGGCACTTGAAGCGGGAGAACGGCGATTGATCTCCTGGTTTCCATCGGTCACAATAACTGTCCTGGATGAGCAAGACCTTCGCCAGCTCGATCCATTGGGTCTGGCTTTCCAGAACATAAATACCCCCGAGGAATTGAGACAGGCGGAAGCATTAGCCAGGGAACTGGAGAGGCTGTCTGCATAAATAAATATGGATATATTTACCTGCAAATCGAAAGCATGAGTAGAGTGTTTATATAACATGACAATACTCAGGAAGCCGTTTATATTTTGTTCAGCTCGAGGATAGAATGTCAGAAGAAGCAATTTCACCAGAACTCAATGAGGCGAAGGGGTCGTTCTTTGAACAGCCGCAGGTTAAACGTCTGATGATCCCGGTTGGGGGAGGTATACCGCTCGGGATTCAGACTGTGACAAACTCGAGATTGGGCATCGGCGGCGCGTTCGGCACCTGGGGTTTCCCTTATGACAACACCAGGTTGCCTGCGTTGGTCGAATCCCGGATAGGGCGCCCTCTCGAGGAAAGTGAAAAAATGGAGCTCGAATCCCTCGGATTCACCTCTCGCCACCACCTCACCGATCTCACGGAAGAAGAACATCTCGAACTGGAGGTCGCCGTGGGGGCACATTTTCTCAGGGAGGCGGCCAGGGCTTCCGGTTGGGAGCCTTCCGAAGTTGAGGGGGTTTTAATCGGGACGAGCGGACCGGTGGTCGAAGATTACACGGTGCGGATCGCCAGGGAAGCCGGCATCCCGGAGGAAGCTGTTAAAGTCAGTGTACACAAAGCCTGCGACGGCTCGGTCGGTGCTCTCCATATGGCATTGAGCAAGGGTCTCGACCTGTATCGAAGTTTCAAACGCAACCTGGCTGAAGAACTGGCGGGAAAGAAGATCCTGGTTGGCGGGATCGAGGGGTTAAGTCGTATGGTGGGACTCTCGCACGACAGGAGTGCCTTGCAATTGTTTGGAAATGGCGGTGGAGTGATCGGGGTCATCCCAGGCGAGACGATGGAGTATCTGGTCGGAAAAACCCATGAAGTCTTCGATGAGGAAGGAGTGCTCGAGGTGCATATGTATTATCCACACTCGGGACGGCGCGATCCCTCCGGTTCCAATATCGAGATCAGCGAAGTTGAAAGCGGACATGTGCGCGTCGCCGGGTTAATGCACGAGCCGGAAGATGGCTCGGCAGTTGCCATGGCCGGACCGATGGGAATGGTCAAACTGTTCGTACGCAGCGGGGTTCAAGTGGTGCGAGATGTTTATGCGGCTTATCAGGCGATGATCAGCCGCATGGGGAAGTTCGAGAAGAAGATAACCGTGGCGATTGTGCACCACGCCAATCTGAAGATAAACAGGCTCAAGGAGAAGCATCTTCAAACTGAGGGCATCCAGCTTCCTATGCCATGGCTGCTCAGCGAGTTCGGGAATGTAAGCGCAGCCTCGAATATGATCGCCTTTCTGCGCCAGCTGCCGAAATTGAATCCCGGCGATCACGTGCTCTTCGATGGCTTCGGAGCGGGCACTTATTACGATGTGCTCGTCGTTTCACTGGGGAAGTAAACCATGAGGAGATCAGCGACTGGGAGTCGGCAGGCGGTCCACGAACAGGCAACCACCCTGGTTTTGATCAATAGAATTAGGCGTTAAACCATCGAGAAGAGGAGTCATGATACTGAAGAATGATACCTTCCGCCAGTATCTTACCCTGGCTTCAGTCATATTAACGCTTGTGGTGAACGGTCTGGCAAATGCTATTCCTTTTAATGGACTGACGACTGGCGAGATCTCCGACCGATTTCCGGTTTACTTCGTCCCGGCGGGGTATGTATTCTCGATCTGGGGGCTTATATACCTAGGTATAGTGGCATTTGCGGTCTATCAAATGCTGCCCGCGCAAAGGGAAAACCCGCGTCTTAGAAAGGTGGGTTATTTGTTCGTGTTAAGCGGGATCATGAACAGTATCTGGCTGTTCTTGTGGCATTATCAGCTCTTCGCGCTCTCTCTGCTGGTGATGGTTGGCTTGCTCGTTCTGCTCATAATGATCTATCTGCGATTGGGGATTGGCATATATCAGCCAACCACCCTGGAGAAATGGTGCCTCCACATCCCGATCAGCGTTTATCTTGGCTGGATAACCGTTGCAACGATCGCCAATGCCACCGATGTGCTTTATTATATCGAGTGGAATGGCTGGGGGCTGAGCCCCGAAACCTGGGGGGTCATCTTGCTGAGCGTTGGCGTATTGATCGCCACGGCTGTCAGCTTCTCCCGTGGAGATATCGCTTATCTGCTGGTTATCATGTGGGCTTATGCTGGTATCGCGGTCAAACACGCGACAGTCCCGATGATTTCAGCGAGCGCCTGGGCATCGGCTGTGGCGTTGCTGGTTGTGCTTATCGCTGGTTACATCTATCACCGCCGCCATATGATGGGCGTGTAGTAGGCTGGTGGGCATTTATGCGCCTGTGGAGTCTGCACCCCTCTTACCTGGATTCCAAAGGCCTGGTGGCGCTCTGGCGGGAGGGTCTGCTGGCACGAAAAGTCTTGCAGCACTTGACAAAGGGATATCGAAACCATCCTCAACTGGAGCGTTTCCGGTCACAATCTGACCCGGTGGCACTGATCGACAGTTATTTAAAGGCGGTCCTCGAAGAGGCGGAGAAGCGAGGATATCATTTCGATGCTGGCAAGATAGGGTCAGAGTTCTCACCCATTCAGCTCTATGTTACTGAGGGGCAGCTGCGCTTCGAATTAGAGCATTTGAAAAGAAAACTGCGTGTCAGGGATCTCGAACGGTACAAATCCCTTGAGAACATCGATCTACCTACGGCGAATCCGATCTTTACTGTGGTGGAGGGAGATGTGCAAGCATGGGAGAGAGCAGGTTGATCCTCAGTCAACTTGCTGTTGATTTATGTCCGCCAACACCTCCCCAAATCTGACGATCTCCTCGATAGTGTTATAGTGCACAGGTCCCACGCGCACCATACCCCCGCTTTGCTCCACGCCCAGACTTTCTGTGACCGATACGGCGTAATAATTCCCATCCCAAACGAAGATGTCCTTCCGAGCGAGACATTCAGCCACCTGGCGGGGATGCTTGCCACGCAGATTGAAAGCAAAAGTTGGCACGCGATCAGCCAGACGTTTGGCATCGCGTAGGCCGTAGATCGTGACGCCCGGCGTTTCTTCCAACACCTCCAGGAGAGCCAGGCTGAGCTGACGCTCATAAGCCTGGATGGCAGCCATAGCTTTTTTCAGGCTCAATCGACGACCGCTGAAGCTGCCCGCGTAAGTCGCGGTATACTCTTTCCCGCAGGTTTCCCCCAACCATTCCAGGTATTCCAGCGCGCCGAGCAGACCGGCAATGCCTTCGTGGTTCTGCGTGCCGGTCTCGAATTTGCCCGGTGGTTCGTCTGGGGCGGGGCGCACTTTGTAGGCTTTCAACTCATCCAGCAACTCATATTTGCCGTAAAGCACCCCTACATGCGGGCCGAAGAATTTATAAGCAGAGCAGACCAGGAAATCACAATCCAGCTCCTGGACATCGATCGGACCGTGTGGCGCATAATGTACTGCGTCGACATACACCAGCGCGCCGGCGGCGTGCGCCATGGCGGTGATCTCCTTTATCGGGTTGATCGTACCGAGCGCGTTGGAGGCATAGCCAACCGCCACCAGGCGCGGCCCTGATTCCAGGGCTTTGCTCAACGCTTCCAAATCCAGGGTGCCGTCTTCGAGGTTGAAGTCTACGATCGCGGTGTGCACCCCTCTCTCCTCCGCTGCCAATGCCCAGGGAGTCAAATTGGCATCATGGTCCAGACGGGTCATGACGATGCTCTCACCAGCCTGCCAGGTGCGGGAAATGCTGCGACTCATGTGCAGGGTCAGGGTGGTCATATTGGCGCCGAAGATGATCTCCTCCGGGCGCAAGGCGTTGATGAAGTCTGCTACAGCCTGCCTGGTTTCTTCCAGGGTGGCATCCGATTCCTGGCTGGTGGCGAAAGCCCCGCCATGATTGGCGTTGTGCTGAATAAGATAATCCACCATGCGGTCGAGAGCTGGCTTGGCGATCTGGGTTCCACCGGGGTTATCAAAGAAGATCGCAGGTCTATGAAGGGCGGGGAATTGGGCACGCGCAGAAATGATGTCAATCATATAGCCATCCTGAAAAATGGCAAACGCCTGGGTGAGGGGGGCACCCAGACGCTTGCCGTTACTATCATATCATGAATTTGAGTTGTCTGACAAGATCATCCCATGCACAAATGTGCATCCTGACAGATTTGTAACCTGCGAGGCTGCGCCTGGCTAGATAAAGATCAAACGCCTGGGTGAGGGGGGCACCCAGACGTTTGATTGATTTACTATAACCTATTTTCATGAATTTTGCTAGGGATTTTTGTCCCAAACAGCTTAGTTTTTTGAAAATT
>FWWM01004746.1_pt1 | contig 31137 bp, 30 predicted proteins | sample 2228351 | NCBI WGS metagenome assembly FWWM01 (sample SAMEA103939774, study PRJEB20133) | metagenome | reverse complement strand
GACAACTGATGTCGGAACTCATAGAATCGATGTGATGGTAAGAGATGGCAAGCACAATCCGGATGGAGATGCGAGCACATCGTTATCCTACACGGTAGAGGCGAGGGTTGTACCTAACGAGCCTCCTGTGATGGTTGGCTTGAGCGCATCTCCAGAATCTCCACAGGCAGCAGGAACCGCGGTTGCATTCAGAGCTGATGCCTCAGATCCGGAAGGAGATGTCTTGGAGTACATCTTCCTCTTGGATGAGAATGTTGTTAGAGACTGGTCTGCTGATAACGCATGGCTCTGGACGACGACAGATGGAGATGTTGGACCTCACATAATCGATGTCAAGGTAAGAGATGGCAACCACAATCCGGAAGGAGATGCGAGCGCATCGTTATCCTACACGATAATCGCGCCTAATCAGCCTCCTGTGATGCTCGGCTTGAGCGCATCTCCAGAATCTCCACAGGTAGCAGGGACTGAGGTTGCATTCAGAGCTGATGCCTTGGATCCGGAAGGAGATGTCCTGGAGTACATCTTCCTGCTGAATGATAGCGTTGTTAGAGACTGGTCTGCTGACAACACATGGCTCTGGACGACGACAGATGGAGATGTTGGACCTCACATAATCGATGTCAAGGTAAGAGATGGCAAGCACAATCTGGAAGGAGATTCGAACACATCGTTATCTTACACGATAGAGGCGAGGGTTGTACCTAACGAGCCTCCTGTGATGGTTGGCTTGATTGCATCACCTGAATCTCCACAGGTAGCAGGAACCGCGGTTACATTCAGAGCGGATGCCTCAGATCCGGAAGGAGATGTCTTGGAGTACATCTTCCTGCTGAATGATAGCGTTGTTAGAGACTGGTCTGCTGACAACACATGGCTCTGGACGACGACAGATGGAGATGTTGGAACTCATATCATCGCTGCTGGCGTCAGAGACAACAAGCATGCGACAAACGGAACTGCCGATAGCATAACAACAATAGAGTATGTATTATATCGAGCAGCCGCTGCGGAGAACGTTACCGTGATTGGTGAGGTGAACGTCAGTGCGAACGTTACAGCTCCCATCAATGTAACACCACCCATCTCCGAGGAGAATATACAAGTTATGAGCATCTCCGGCTACAAGTTCAACGATCTCAATGGTAACGGCGTAATGGATTCTGGGGAGGTGGGTATCGAGGGCTGGACTATCGTTCTTACAATGCCTAACCAGACCGAGGTACAGGGATCAACAGGTTTCGATGGTTACTACAGGTTTGATGGCCTAGCTCCAGGCCTGTACAATGTAAGAGAGCTTGCCAGAGCAGGATGGGATGCCACTACAGCTGAGAGCCGTGCTGTTAACCTAACAGACTCCGATATAACGGGAATCAACTTCGGCAACAAGGCCAGGACTTTCTCGATCAGCGGAACAGTATTTGAGGACAAAAATAATAACGGTGTGAGGGATGAGGAACCCGGCCTAGCCGGCTGGGAGATACGACTGACGAGACCCGATGCAACAGAGAGCATCGCGACCACAGGCGATGATGGTGCATATAGATTTGAAAATCTCACGCCAGGGACCTACATTGTAAGAGAGGTTCTAAAGCCGGGATGGAATGCCACCGCCATATCTAGAGAGATCACAATCACAGACTCTGATATCACAGGCGTAGACTTCGGGAACAGGCTGATAGGATATACGATCTCAGGAAAGGTCTTCAACGATCTCAACGCTAATGGCATCAACGATGGCGAGCCTGGATTGTCAGGCTGGACCATCAAGTCGACCATGCCAGATGGCACCGAGAGAACAACCACGACGCTAGAAGACGGCTTCTACGCATTCGATGGTCTGAGCCCTGGCAGCTACAAGGTGGAAGAGCTGAAGCAGGATGGCTGGAGCCAGACGGCTCCGAAGAGCATTACATACACCGTGGAGGTCAAGGAATCAAGCATACCCGACATAGACTTCGGAAACTCCGGCCTGAGGTCGATATCTGGCATCGTCTTCGAGGACAGAAATCTCAACGGCATTAGGGATGGTGACGAGAAGGGCGTGGCCGGATGGAGCATCACCCTGCTCCAGGGAGAGAACGTCACGGCCATGGTGGAATCAGGAGCTGATGGCTCTTACAGATTCGACAAACTATCTCCTGGAAGATACAGAGTGGATCTCATAACACAAGAGGGATGGCGAAAGACCATAGAGAGCAGGGAGATACAATTGGGCGAGTCGGATGCCACCTTCGACATCGGTGTTGCAGGCAACCTCTCCATAAGAGGCATGAAGTATTACGATCTGAACGCGAATAAGGTCAGAGACGAGGGCGAACCCGGAATACCGGGAAGCGATGTCAATCTCATTGAGAACGGAAAGGTCGTAAGGAGCACAAAGACATCCAGCGATGGAACTTATGTATTCGATAACGTCGCCCCAGGAACTTACACGATCAGCGATCCACTGCCAGAGGGATATGTGGTGATAACATCCTCGACTATAACAGTGACTGTGACGACAACCACAATAATCGATGCGAGCTTTGGAATAACAGGCGTGTACTCCATATCAGGCAGGAAATTCAACGATCTGAACGGTGATGGGAGCGATTCCGGCGAACCTGGAATACCCAGCTGGGGCATAGTTCTGGACGGCACAACAAGCATGGGCGGCGTGCATATAACACTGACAGAGTATACGAAAGCTGATGGATCTTATGAATTCGAAAACATAGCGCCTGGTACATACAAGATAAGCGAGCTCTCGAGGCCCGGCTGGACCCAGACATATCCTGGCGGAGATGGATCTCATCCGGTAACCATTACCAGCAGCAGCGTTACGGGAAAGAACTTCGGCAACAGGTACGTCTCGACTAAGGCCTCGGTCTGGGGTGCCAAGTTTAACGACAAGAACAACAACGGCGTTAGAGATGCAGGCGAGATCGGGCTGCAGGGCTGGGAGATAAAGATAAGCAACAGCACCTACACGAAGACGACCATTACAGATAAGGATGGCTGGTATAACTTCACTGGTCTGGAGCCCGGGACTTACACGATCACAGAGACCGTAAAGCCCGGCTGGAGTGTAACAAAGCCTGCCGGTGGATCTTACACTGTAACGCTTGGTCCCGCTGAGACAAAGACCGGCATGGACTTCGGAAACTACAAGTCTCTACCAACTGGGGCAACACTGACGTCGAATCCGGCAAGCCCGCAGGATGTTGGAACAGTGGTTGTCTGGACAGCATCTGCCACATCTACGGTTCCGCTGGAGTACAGCTTCTGGCTCAAGGGGCCGTCCACCTCTGGACTATGGCATGAGATGAGGAGCTGGTCGAGTGCTAATACATGGAACTGGAACACTGCTGGGCTAGCGCCCGGTACCTACGAGGTGCGCGTCTGGATAAGAGACGGATACCACAGCGATACCGGCGATGTGCAGGTTACGAAGAGCTTCACGCTCAAGAGCACCAACAAGCCGCCGGTGATGAAGCTCATAATGGTAGACAGGGCGAGCCCGCAGTATCCAGGCGCTTGGATCAGCTTCAAGGCAGTGGCATCGGATCCAGAAAGGGATCCGCTGCAGTACAAGTTCCTGCTCAAAGGACCGGCCACAGGCTATAGATGGATGGAGATGACATCTTGGACCAGCAGAAACATATGGACATGGAAGACATCGTTTGCAGATATCGGATTCAACGAGATAATGGTATATGTTAAAGACGGCAAGCATTCCCCCGATCACGATGACAAGAAGATCTGCGGATACATGATACTTGGATTCGTCCCGCGCCCGAATCTGCCGCCGGTGATAACGAGCTTTGGCGCGAGTTTGCCGAGCCCGCAGTACGCGGGAAGTACGATCGTATGGTCAGCTACGGCGATTGATCCCGAGGGCTACCAGGTGTACTACAGATTCATGTTGAACGGCCCATCGACGGGCTACACATGGCAGGTTGTGCAGGATTGGTCTCTCTCAAACACCTGGACCTGGAGGACATCCGATATCGATATAGGCCAGTCGAGGGTTCTTGTGCAGATAAGGGACGGTCTGCATGCTCCTCCAGCGGGCTGGGACGATGAAGCCGGAGCGGTCTTCAATATCATTGTAAGGCCGAACATGCCTCCTGTGATCACCTCGCTATCTCCAGACAAGCCGAGCCCGCAGAGCAGCGATAGCACCATAAAATGGACAGCTATCGCGACCGATCCGGAGAGGGATCCGATCTACTACAGATTCTGGCTCAAAGGGCCATCGACGGGCTACACATGGCAGATCGTGAGAGACTGGTCGACCTCAAACACCTGGACATGGACGCCAAGGCTGCTGGATGCTGGTGATTACACGGTATTCGTCTATGCCAGGGATGGGAAGCATGCATCAGCAAACGCTTATGACAGCGCAAAGGGCCAGGTCTACAGGCTTGTTCAGCCAAAGAAGGGTCTGACAACAGGCATGCAAGTAAAAACGCAAGTAAGAGATGCTCCGAGACTGGCAGCCACCGATAGAGGCTTCGTGCTTGTGTATCAGTCCTGGGAGAAGGGCAAGGGCAACAATGGCGATATCAAGATACAGAGCTATGATAGCAATATGAAGATGTTGAAGAGCGTCTTCCTGACGAGCGATACAGCTTATCAGGATAGACCCTCTGTCCTTTACGACGGTCAGTACTGCTACGTTGTATACGTCTCGAACGAGAAGGGCAATCTCGATCTGTTCATGAAGAAGCTCGATACGAATCTCAATGTATTGGAGACAAAACAGCTCACCACATCCCCCTACGATGAGGACTCGCCTGCTCTCTTGAAGGTAGGCAATGATTTCCTCTTGGCCTATCAATCATGGGAGCGGGGCAAGTCGAGCAATGGCGATATACGCTTGATGCGTTACGACTCCAAATGGAATCTTTTGAATGGTGTATTGCTCACACAAGACCGGTACTACCAGGACGTCCCCACAATCGTCCTAGCAAGCGGCTATCTCTATGTCTCATATGTATCCGAGGAGCGCGGGAGCTTCGATCTCTTCGTGAAGAAGCTCGATATGAATCTCAATGTGTTGGAGACGAGGAGGCTCACAGGCGATTCGGGCGAGGAAGATCAGCCGTTCCTGATGTGGAGCAATGGTGAGTTCATACTGGTGTACAGAACCGATGATGGAATAGTCTTCGAGAGGTACAAGCGCGACTGGAGCAGCATCGAGAGGAGGATGGCGCTTAACGGAGATCTAGAATGGCCATCTCTAGCTTACGGGAACGGGCTTTACTGGCTCTCATATCTGGATAGCGCAGATCACAATGTCTACGCGGTACCTCTTAGAATCGAGAGCACTCTGCGACCCTGTGATGTCAGGGCGAGCTTCTCCTCGAGAATCGCAAATCGTGCCTATACGATGACTCTGAGATTTTACAACAACTACGGAGAGCTCACGGATCCCACAGCTCTGAAGATGACATGGAGCCCGCAGGATGCAGCAAAGCAGGGGAGCACACTCACCAAGATCTCCACGGGCACTTACAGGATGCGCTCGACTTTCGGCTCGAAGGGAGAGAAGAGCTTCAGGGTAACCGCTACAATCGATGGCTGCCGGCTGGATAAGACTATAAAGGTCACGGTAAGATGAGGTTCTGGCATTTTTCTGCCCGAACCCATTCTATTTTTGAAATCTAGCCGGACCAATCTTTCAGACGACCGGTTTAACGGATCTGTCCGGATAAGCGCTGAGGCCAGAAATTTTGAACTTTACTGCTTCTGCATGTCAGGAAGACTTAATCCTTATTCGGACAGGTCCGGTTTTAACGACAGAAAGCTTTATCCGCCTTACCGTAATACGCGAGAATCATGAAGGAGATCATAGCACTAACAATTGCTTTGTTGATGCTGACCCCGGTTCTTGGGATTGATGTAAGCTATCTCTCACCGGAGTCCGAGATAGTGACCACAGAGTCTATAGCATCCTTCCTTAATGACAGCTGGACACCGAGCAAGTTCATGCCCATAAATGATACTGCAGTATGGCCTGATAATAACAAGACGCTCGCAAACGGAACCGCTAACATATACAGCGTGCTCAGCGATCAGTGGACTCCGAGCACTTTCGTGCCGCCGGTTGATTATGCAGTATGGCAGAACAAGGACAAGCAGCTGCTTGCAGCTGGTTACGCTATCTACGACTTCCTCAGAGAGGATTGGACACCTCAGGATCCAGTCCCAATCGTCCAGACCGGGCTCTACAAGCTCCATCAGATGAATTGATTGCTGCTCTTTTTTTGCGGCATACTTTTTTAATCGAACATGCTTTGTGCTCGTCATTCATGGCAGTATCTTCGAGTGGTGAATGCCTCGAACAAGAGTTTTGGGAGAGCATGCATCTATGAGATCGATCGCAGCGCCGTAAGGTCCGCGTCTCTGACGTGTCCGAATAAGGATTAAGCGTTTCTGAAATGCAGAAGCGTAACAAACTGGCCTCAGCGCTTATCCGGACAGGTCCCGCGTCTCTATCGATATATTCATAAACGCCCCCGACGCGAGAGCATCCATCCGAGGTGTACTCCATTGAAGGTAATCGGTCTTGCCGATAGTGAGCTCGAGTCGAGCCTGCGCAGGGCTGGAATCGGCATGTCTGCATCAGAGGCGCGGTCCATAGCATCTATCTTGGGAAGAGATCCGACGATAGCGGAGCTTTTCTGTTACGATGCCATGTGGTCCGAGCACTGCTCGTACAAGAGCAGCAGATCTGTGCTCAGAGAGTTTCTTCCCACTGAGGGGCCAAACGTCGTAATGGGCCCTGTCGAGGATTCCGGGATAGTCAGCATAGATGATGAATGGTGTGTGGTTATATCACACGAGAGCCACAACCATCCCAGCCAGATACTTCCAAACGAGGGGGCTGCAACAGGCATTGGAGGAATTGTGCGTGATGTCAACTGCATGGGCGCAAGGGTTGTTGCGACCGCAGACCCTCTCCGTTTTGGCGATCCCTATGGAAGTGAGGCAAACAGGGTCAGATGGGTTGCAGAGGGCGTTGTGGATGGAATATGGCAGTATGGTAACGCGCTCGGCGTGCCCGTAATAGCAGGTGATGTGGTTTTCAGCAGATCCTTTGACTACAACTGTCTTGTGAACGTAGTCGCCATAGGGGTGGTGAAGAGGGGCGAGATCATAAGATCACGTGCGCCGCCAGGCGCGGGCGAGAAGGGCTATGATGTGATACTTGTTGGAAAGCCAACAGACTCGTCTGGGTTCGGCGGAGTTGTCTTCGCATCGGATACTCTAAGAGAAGAGGAGGAAGAGGCGAATCGCGGTGCCGTCCAGATTCCGGACCCCTTCCTGAAGAACGTCCTCTTCAAGGCGAACGAGGATCTGTTCAGACTGGTGCGGGAGGAGGGCATCGAGATCGGCTTCAAGGATCTTGGAGGCGGTGGTCTCACCTGCGCATCATCCGAGATGGGAGCCGCAGGCGGCTATGGCATGGAGATAGATCTCGATAAGCTCCATGTGGCTGGGGATTTCCCCGCAGAGGTCTTATGTATTGCAGAGACCCAAGAGCGCTTTCTAATCATAGCTCCGAGGGAGCTTCGCGATAGGATTCTAAGGATATACAATGAGGACTGGGACCTGCCAAACGTCTATGAGGGCGCAAGGGCGAGCGTCATAGGAAGGATGGCCAGCCATGAGAGATACATAGTTCGTCACAGAGGAGAGGTAGTAGTAAATGTGCCCATAAAGCATCTGACAGGTGGCATAAGGTATGAGAGGAGATGGAAGCCCAGAATAAGAAACCTCCTCGAGCCTGTTGTGGGAATGCCAGATGATCTCAACAAGGTCATGCTGGATATGCTGGCCTCTCCGAACATCGCATCGAGGGAGCACATCTACAGGTACTACGATACCGAGGTTCAGGGCAACACGGTCATCAGGCCCGGTGAGGCGGATGCGGGTCTCATAGCGCCTGTGAGGGGTAAGGACTTCGGCATAGCGCTATCAGTCGACTCGAACCCCTTCTATGGGAGGATAAGCCCCTACTGGGGTGGCGCGACAGCGGTTGCCGAGGCCATGAGGAACGTCGCCGCGATTGGCGCAACCCCCTCAACTCTGACGGACTGCCTCAACTTCGGCAATCCGGAGAAGCCGGAGGCGTTCTGGGAGTTCAGGGAGTCCGTTCGGGGGCTCGCAGATGCCGCGAAGAACCTTTGGCTCAAGGGTTACCCGAATCAGCCAGTGCCTATTGTATCCGGAAACGTGAGCTTCTACAACGAATCCCCTGAGGGGGCAATAGATCCCTCGCCCATCATAGCTTGTGTAGGCATAATAGACGATGTGCGCAAGGCGATAACGATGTCTCTGAAGGAGGAGGGTGATGGTATCTACCTCCTCGGCCCGAGGTTTGATGAGCTAGGCGGCTCGGAGTACTACAGGGTCGTATGGGGCATCACAGGAGCAAACGTGCCGATAGTGAGATTCCCGCTTGAGAGATCGATGATTTACACGGTCATCGACGCGATCGATAGAGATCTCCTCCTAGCAGCACACGATATATCGAACGGCGGGATGGCGATAACAGCAGCTGAGATGTGTCTGCTCTCAGAGCATGGTATAAGCATAGATATCTCTGGATTGGGAGACTTAAGATCCGATGCCCTTCTCTTCTCAGAGTCATCAGGTTTTCTTGTGGAAGTAAAGAGAGGAGCAGAGCAGGAGTTCATGAGCATCGCTCGGGAGTACGATATAAAGCCTATGAGGATAGGCAGCGTCTCAAGCGGCTGTATCGAGATCACAAGGAACGGAAAGAGGATCTCGAATCTCGAATTGGATGCTGCAAGAAACGCGTGGACCTCTGGCCTGCAGGAGGCGATGAGATGAGGATCGCCGTTATTCAGTTTCCAGGCACGAATTGCGAATACGAGACGCTCGTGGCTGTAAAGGAATGTGGTATGGACGGGGAGATCTTCAGGTGGAACCGGCCTGAGCAGGAGCTTTGCGACTTCGATGGATACGTTATAGCGGGCGGATTCTCGTATCAGGACAGGGTGAGAGCAGGCGTTATAGCGTCAAAGGAGCCTGTTATGGCTACTTTAAGGGAGGAGAGCGAAGAGGGCAAGCCAATACTGGGAATATGCAACGGCTTCCAGATACTAGTTGAGTCAGGAATCCTTCCTTTCGGAGATGGTGTGAAGCTCGCGCTCGCCCAGAACGTTATGCGAAGAGGAAATGAGATAGTGAGGCGCGGCTATTACTGTGCCTGGACCACACTGAGGCATGAGGCAGACCAGAAAAGATGCAGTGGCTCTTACATTCTTAAAAGAGGGGATCTTTTGAACATACCAATTGCACACGCTGAGGGCAATCTCGTGGCAGCGGATAGGAGGATCATCGATAGGATCATCGATAACGATCAGGTCGTCTTCAGATACTGCAGCCCCCGCGGAGAGATCATCAAAGAGTTCCCTGTGAATGTAAATGGATCAACTGAGAACATCGCCGGTATATGCAATCCAGAGGGCAATGTGCTGGGAATGATGCCGCATCCGGAGAGGGCTCTCTTCTCATGGCAGCTCCCCTGCAAGCATCCAAGAGGGCAGGGATACGGCCCTGGGCGGCTCATCTTTGAATCTATGAAGAGATGGATAGAGGAGAGGCGATGATGATAATCAACATTCGAGTATGGCTGAAAATACCCGATGCAGAGGCAGCCACCGTCAAGAACACACTTCTCAGGCGCATGGGCTACCATGGCATCCTGGAGGATGTGAAGCGCGAGAGGTTGCTGAGCATAGAAACAGATGATGTAAGAGATCCGGAGGCTTTGATAAAAAAGCTTACGAGAGAGCTTGTCAATGAGAACAAGGAGAGCTTCTCAGTATCCATCGACTCGCTGGAGCTGGAGAATGGCTATATCCCTGTTAAAGTCAGCCTCTGGATCGAGGATGGGGAGGCCATATCGATAAGGGATCGCCTTGTGAAGCGTTTGGGTCTTGAGGAGATAAGATCTGTAAAGCGCGCCAATATCTGGAAGCTTTACATAAAAGGGGAGGAGCCGGAGAAGGTTGCGAGGAGGATCGCCGAGGATCTCCTCGTGAACCCCAACAAGGACAGGTATGAGATACTGCTGCCCACTAAGTAGCTCTCAGCTCCCTATTTTATCAGCTTGGAGAAGCAGTCCTTGCATACGATCTTTCCGTTTACAAGCCTCCCGCGTATCTCCATGAAGCTCTCACCGCACACCTGGCACTGGATCGATGGATATATCCTGGCCTTGGGAGGCTCCGGAATATCCACCTCTCTGACAGAGAGCAGGGACTCATCCGCGGAACTCAGTATAGCATCTATTGCCTTCGCTCGCTCTTCCTCTCCTCTGCCTCGACTGAATATCTCCCGGAGGATATCATCTCTGAAGTATATCCTCAGCGCCTTGCCGTCGCTCCTGTGATAAAATGTGAACACCTGTTTCCCGTTATCCACGAATATGAGATTGCCCTTGCCGAAGGTGCAGCCCAGCATCTGCTGTATGGCATCGACGCTGCAGGAGTTGTTCTCAACAACTGCCACAAGCTCTTCATCATCAGCTCTTCTATAATGATTCCTCACGTACTTCGCGACCCTGTATCCGATCGCCAGACCAGGGCACATATGGCCGTGGAACTCCACCGCCCTCTTCAAATCATCATCCATGCTTCTCAAATTGCCAACAGATCACATCAATCTGACGATTGCCCGGCTGGATGTCCGAATAAGCATAAAGTAGTTCATATGAAAAATCTGGTGCACTGTGCTGTGTTGAATAATGTTCAGAAATCCAATAGCAGAGGACCAATTCATACGAATTTAAATTTTGATAAGAATCGATATCCAGTGGCCACATCACCTCGAATTATTCAACACAGCAGCGCACTGCAGATTTGGTATGAAAATGTCCCCGAACCATTTTTCAGATATGATGGGGGTAGTAGTAGCGGAGACTCCGGTCATCAGGCCCGAGAGGAAGCGAGCCTCATTGCTGAGGACCTGTCAGAATAAGGATTAGGTGTTTCTGACATGCAGAAGCGTAACAAACTGGCCTCAGCGCTTATCCGGACAGATCGATTGCTGATATAGAAAATATATATAAATTGAGTATATATCTCAGTACGATGCTTCAAACCTTGATGGTTCGGCTTGCTCCAAGCGATGAGCAGTATCAACTTCTCCCGGAGACTATGCATCGCTTTAATGAGGCGTGTAATTACCAGAAGCGGCTTTTTCGCTGGGCACACAACCGGCACACTAGAGACGAATTCAGATGTGAGTTGTGCGGTTTCGCTGACCGGCCGACCACATCGCAGCGATGAATATCGCACAGAGGCCGCAGTCAACTGGCCTATTGTCGTCCGTACTCTGTAAAGCGTTGTGCTCGGATATACAACCTCTGAGCGTATCAAAACCTGGAACGACAAGCTCACCAAGAGATATAAAGCATGTTTGTGAAAATACCAGCGATGAGAAGACTGATCGTTGCGAGAATAATCCATTTGCCTGCAGACATGGGATCGATGAGAGATGGGTTGGAGAGGATAGGTGTTTCTAGGATTGGTAAGGAGCGATGGGAAGAAAACCGCAAGAGGATCGAGCGCTTCTGGGATGAACTCGAGAGGGAGATTGATAACCTCGGACTAGACCTAAATCGTCTCAGAATATATCAGGATGGTCTGCCAGCTGGAGGCGATCTCGGCGAGAGAATCGTAAGAGATGCAGCCTCAAAGGGCAGCAGAAACTATCAGATCGTCCTAAAGCTAATGGAGAAGGGTGCGACGATAGAGGCCACGGAGAGCCCGGAGCTTCTGCTGATGGAGTACAAGCACATAAAGGATATGATATCAGCACGTGATGAGAATGAGCAGAGGATAGCCTTAGATGCCTACAACAGAGTAAAAGATAAACTTCTTGAGGAGAGGGATTGCTACATTGCAAGAAGAATATCCGAAACTCTTCTCGATGGCGAGACCGGACTTTTGTTTATCGGCGCTCATCATAATGTTGTGCCAAAGCTGCCGGCAGATATTGAGGTGATTATGCTTAGCTGAGGGCTCATCAAGCTGATTGGGTCGTGTACTCGCTCTACTGAAAATCGTCACTAGAATCAAATGCAAGGGATTTATTTCCTGCAAAAGAGCGATCAGTTCACCGGTTAGCGCTATTCAGTAATCTGAGTACGCCACCGACTTTTGTTTATCTGGCTAATCATAATGTTGTGCCAAAGCTGCCAGCAGATATTGAGGTGATGATGCTTAACTAAGGGCTTGTCCAACCGATGGTTCTTGGTACGAAAAATGCCCCTAACCACGAACCATTTTTCATTCTCACGGCTGAGCGGTTTGGTCACGAGTATTTTTCGATAGCATAGGGTTGATTCACAAAATCTGAACTTTGACAAGAATAGATCTCTATCAATTCATACGAATTACAATTTTGATAAGAATCGATATCTTTCGGCCACATTACCTTGAATTATTCAACACAGCACCTATCAACGTCTCGACTTATTTATCATAGCTTTTTTGCTCTTATGTAGCAGTGAAGTTTTCCAAATGAGAAAAATAATTTGATATAATTTATGAATCATATCATGAAATTATTTTAGACAGATGGTAAGATATTTTACCGACCGGTTGGCAGAAATAGCAGAGGAGGACTCGAGATTGTTTGTAATAGATGATCTGCTTCTGAGAAGCGTTGGCATCACCCTTCCTGGTCTTGATCTGATCTGGACGCTGGGGCAGATCAAGAAGTATGCTGAGAGGGAGTTTTATAATCCAGAGAAGATCAAGAATAAAATCAAAGAGACGCGGCTTCTTTATGAATTTGGTGAGATAGACCATGATACATATGAGCGGAGGATAGAGCATCTGATGCAGATGCTCAAGATAGCAGAAGAGCTTGCAAGATAGAAGAGCTCGAATGAATTCCAACTGATTGTTAAGACTTCCTCGGAGGAAATAGATGAATGGTAGTGCTTGAGAAGGATACAGATCGTGGGCTTGCTGCAGCTATCGATAGAATACTCGATAAGGGTTTAGTGATCAATGCGGATATAACGGTTTCTATAGCGGGGGTCGAACTGCTTGGCATTAAAATCAGAGCCGCTCTCGCATCATTTGAGACTGCTGCTAAATACGGCCTCGAGTTCCCCTCTGGAATCAATTACGATGCGCGTGGCTGGAAAGAGTTGGAAAAGGAGGAGTGTCCACAGTGCGGCAAGAAGATGCCACGAGAATTGCTTATGCATGAAGGCTGTCCGTGGTGTGGCTGGATCAGCGCTTTTGCTAGGGAGAAGATGCTGAATACAGCATTTATTCTGAAAGATGATTATGGAACCTGAAAGAAACACAAATGCTGGACTTGTTGATCTCCTAGACAGGATACTGAACAAGGGTATCGTGCTCTATGCAGATGTGCTGATCTCAGTCGCTGGGGTACCTCTGTTAGGCATCAATCTTCGGGCAATGCTTGCTGGAATGGATACCATGCTGAACTATGGCTTATGGGAGGACTGGGATGCAGCACAGAGGGCAGTGGCAAATGAAGAGCAAAAGAGAATGCGAGGTGTTTTATTGGTGGAAAAACATTAAAGTTCTTTATATGAATATATTAATAATTGCTAGGAGATATCTAACATTTCATCAAGTATATCGACCGATGAGAGCGTGTGTGCAGAATCGCCTATAGTTTATGCACAAAATAAAAAATATCTCCAGAAGTAAGGCAGCTTAAGTTCAACCAAATCATTGTGAAAAGTGGAAATATAGCCATTATATCGAAGTATTCAGGTGCGGGATATGGTGCTTAACATAGATGAAGATAACTTGAAGCATGGAGTTCTTGGTCTCGTTATAGCGCTAGTAGAGGTTATACGCGATGCCCTTCGAATACAGGCGTTCAAGCGTATGGAATCAGGACTTCTGAGCGATGAGGAGATAAACAGACTAGGTGAGGCCCTGATGGAGCTTGATATTGCTATCGACGAAATAAAAAAAGAGCAAGGGCTCGCGGAATCTGTAAAGGCGGTTCGGGATGGATTAGATGAGATCGTAAATGATCTTCTCGATAAGATGATAAATCCGGAGAGATGGAGTGAGGAGGCAGAAGAAAGAAGATGAAGGAAAATGATGAGCTTAAAAAGATAATTAGGGACATTGTTGATGCTGAGATACATGCGATAGAGAAGGAAATAAATGATATAGTAGCAGAGGCAGTACGCTCTGAAATCATACCGGCAATTAGAGCGGCAATAAGAAACTCAATAGCGCGAGAATTGAGCGCGACTACCTCAGAACTGCACGGCAAGCAGCTGAATTGTACAGTTTTTAATATACGCGATGAAAAGCTATCTGCCAACTCAAACTCTATTGAATCTGATGTTCATAGCGTAGCTGGAGCGAAGTTCGGCGAGCCAAGCTGCGATCATGGACTGTACCTTTATGGGTTAGCACCTACGGATGTATCTATATCTTTAGGCAATGTGGGAATCGACGGTTGTGAAGTATATACCATCCCGCATGAAGGAATCTCTGCAATAGTCCATAAATGCCCCTTAGAGCCTTACAAGAGTGATGACGATGAAACTGTGAAGAGGTGGATAAAAACACATCAAACTGTTCTGGATCTCGCAAGCGATAGATTTGGTACGGTAATGCCCTTCGGCTTCGATACTATAATTTCGCCAAAGGATAATTTAAGCGCAGAAGATGTCCTGAAAAAATGGATATCTGCTGAGCTTGATGAGATAAAAAGGAAACTAAAAAGGATAGAGGGCAAAAAAGAGTATGGAATCCAGGTATTTTACAATCCTGCTGCATTCGTTGATAAAATAGAGAGAGATTCCGCGGAGGTGCGTAAGATAAAGGAGGAGATAGCATCTAAACCACCAGGAATGGCTTACATGTATAGACAAAAGCTTGAGATCGCTGTTAAGAGAGAGCTGGATGCGATAATCGATGGATACTTCAAGGAGTTCTACGATAAAATCCGCAGAAACGTCGATGATATAAAGATCGAGAAGCTGAAAAAGAGCGAAGACTCCTCTGTAATGATGATGAATCTCTCGGTGCTTGCTAGCGACGAGAAGGTTCTTGGTCAGGCACTAGATGAGATCGAAAGCGTGGAGGGGTTCTCGGTTCGTTTTACTGGTCCATGGCAACCCTACTCGTTTGTTTGAAAGGTACAATCTTCACGACTAAGAGCCCACCGGGGGAATGAAATCGGTTCATGGGTCGGAGGCGTTTTTGTACCACGAGCTATATCATGTTCGCCTTAATTCGGAAATTAAAAATTCCAATGTAGCCACCAGGTTATCGATAATTCTTCGTGTAATAACGCGCCCCTCTGGAGTAAGTGCATAAAACTTTGTTCTCATATTTCCTCTGCGATACTCACTTCGTATAATGCCTTCTTGTTCCAGATAATACAATGTGGCATATATCGTGGTTTGACTTAAGAGAATATTATACTTAGCATAAAAATGCTTAATAATATCATAACCGCACAACGAACAATTTTCTAACATTGATAAAATTAAAATATCTCTATAAGTCTTTACAAATCTCTTCAGGTTGTTTTCCAGCTCATTGGTCTCTAGCTCTTCATTCAAATCCTCGTTTTTTCCAATTGAAATATTGGCTAGTGGATTACCTAGTGACATAGTATTTCAGTTACGTAACTATCTTACTGATTAATAAACAATTTCATTTTTCAAATTTTGAAGTTTGAAAACTGTTATGCTTTTTCCAAAATAATTAACATTTCCGATAATTATAGAAAAAACAAAATTTGAAACTATTTCTTAAAAATGAAAATGTTTTTAGCCCATCACGCCATCTCAATATATCTGATGACTACGACCAAAGGGATCCTAAATCTCGCAGTTGTTGACAGCAATTGCCTTAAGGACTCTGAGATGTGTCGGGTCGTGCTCATCCATTCCTGTTGGAAAATGTGGGAGGGCGACATTCCTCAAATCTATCATGCTCCAAGAGTTTCTCTCTGGAGAAAAATGCATTGGAGGTGAATGAGAGATGGTGACATCAACACCGGATTCGTCCAGTCTTGCCGAGGTTCTCGACAGGATCTTGGACAAGGGCATAGTGGTCGATGTCTGGGCGAGGGTATCCCTCGTTGGCATCGAGATACTAACAGTCGAAGCCAGGGTAGTGGTCGCATCAGTAGACACGTTCCTGCACTACTCTGAGGAGATGGCGAAGATAGAGCAGGCAGCAATCGCTGCAGCACCAGGAGTTCCTGCCTGAACAGGAACTCCTGATTTTGGTTTTAGATAGTTGGGGGACTTATGGAAGAGACTGTTGAAGAACTAGTAACAAAACATACCCGGCGAGAGCTTGAGGAGATGGCAGTCGCGCTTGGAATTCAGAACCTTGGCGGAACAAAGGCTCAGCTTGCTGAGAGCATAATCGAGAGGAGAAAAGCTGCACAAGAGGTTGCTAAAGAGGTGAAGCCAGCTGAGGTAGAGGTGGCCGAAGTATCAAAGGAAATGCCTGAGAAAAAAGAAGAGGTTAAAATAGAGGTGCAGGAAAAGGTTTTGTCAGAGGGCAAAGGGGTTCTGGCGAAGAGAGCTGAGATGCGCAGGAAGTCTGAGGAGCTAATAAGCGCTGGGTCTGCTATCCGGAGAGAAGGGGTGAGCAGAATGAGCAAAAGCGTGAGCGCGCTGAAAAAGGCCATAGACGAGCAGATCTCGGATAACAAGAAGGGTATGGCCAAGATTCGCACAGGCGTGCGTCAGATGAAGCTCTCTATAGGCAAGACCGCGGACGATTTCAAGAAGGCTGGAGAGCGTATCAGGGAGGATGGACGCAGAAATCTCAGTGAGGGCCTGAGAGAGTTCAAAGCAGATCTCGATAAGCAGATCAAGGAGAATCGCGAGGCCGTCTCCAAGATTAACAGTGGAGCTAAGGAGCTGCACGCCAGAGCGATTGGCTTCGAAGAGAAAATACGCCAATACGCTGAACAAGATTTTGGCAAATATATCAGAGATTTCTACTATGGCTAACCCCTAGTAGATATTTTTAGAGGGATTTCGATGAGGTACACTCCTGCTCATCCGAGACGTGTGAGAGGCGAGTCTGTTCATCAGACTTCGTGGGAAAAAAAGCTGCAATCAAAAGATAGCGAGGAGGACGTCGAGGTAAAAGTCCGATCTTCGAGAACAGCGCGCAATCTAGAAGTTCCAGAGGCCGTACGTAGTGAGATAGAGGCTACATACCTCACGCCTGTGGTCAATCACTTCGTGGAGACTCCTGAGGTGAAAGAGATCAAAAGCAGAATGAGACTCTGGCTAGATGCAGGATACCCTGTGCATCTCATAGGCCCTACAGGCTGTGGTAAAACGAGCCTAGCAATGCATGTAGCCAGCGAGCTAGGAAGACCGGTTGTCTGGATAAATGGGGATGAGTCCATAACGACTGCAGACCTAATAGGGGGATATTCACAGATAGAAAATGAGAGTGTTCGGGATAAATACATTCACAATGTGTTCAAAAGCAAGGATGTAATAAAGGTGGAATGGGTCGATAATCCACTCTCGCTCGCATGCAAATATGGATACACGCTGATATACAACGAGTTCTCTAGAACGAAACCGGCTGCAAATAACGTTTTGCTATCGGTTTTCGAAGAGGGTGTTCTAGAACTTCCAACTAAATTCGGTGAAGACAGATACATAAGAGTTCATCCTGATTTCCGAGCCATTCTGACATCCAATTCCATAGAGTATGCTGGTATACACAGACCGCAGGATGCTTTGCTGGATAGAATGGTTGGCATCTATACAGATTATTACGGATACGAGACCGAGGTCAAAATAGTAGTTGAGCATACTGATCTTTCTGAGGATATGGCACGCAGAATCGTAAAGATAGTCAGATATTTGCGGGATAGACTTCCCGAAGCGCAAAAGCCCGGAACGAGAGCCTGTATAATGATCGGCAAGGGTCTGAAGATGTTGAATGGCAGATCCACAATAGGTCTCGATCAGATATGTATAGATGTTATCGCTAACAAGACCAGTTCGAGAGCTGAGATGGAGGAGAAGAGAGAACTGGTGCGCGAAGCTATAGCTATGTTTTGAAGGGATCTGGTGTGAAGAGAGTAGATGCCATCATTCAAGATGTTAAGGTCTCGAGAGTGGCAGAGATATTTAAAAGAAGACCTAGGTCCTTGAGGATAAATGAGACCGATGCATTGATAGTACGTGCGAAGACTGCAGATGGCAGGGAGGCGGCAAGGGTCTTCTATCTTTGCTTGAAAGCAGATGGCACAGTGGATTTGGAGACTATAGCTTCAGGACTGAGCAGGGCTAGACGCAACAGGCTTACATCGTTCCTGAGATACTACGGGCTTGTCAATAGTAAAGAGCGGCGTTATAAGCTCAAAGAATCTATAAAGAGCTGGAGTGGAAGGCATGTAGAGGCTCTGGCAGATGCTGATCTGATATTTGTTCCGTAGGGGTCGCCAGATGACAGAAAAGCCAAAACTCAGGGATATGCTGAGAATCGCCAGAACTGTGGCTGAAGAGATCCTCGGGAAGAGATTTGAGTCGATAAGCAGCATATCAAAAACAGACAGCGGCTGGACGGTAAATGTGGAGGTACTCGAGCGACGGGCGATACCAGATACACAGGATATCATCGGACGATACGAGATGAGCTTCGACGATTCGGGAGATATAACTGGCTATCGGCGGGTAGAGCTACGCCATAGGGGTGGCCTAGAGAGGATCGAGGAAGAGGTATAAAAGTATGGCTCCAGCAAAATCCAAGCAAAAAGGGCTTTACGTATATTGCATAATAAAACAGCAGGATGCTGATTTTGGTCCCATTGGATTTGGGGGAAGTGATGTTTACACGATGGATTACAAGGACTTCAGCCCAGTTGTTAGCACGGCGGAGCTGAAAGAATACGGTGTTGATGAGAAGGATGTGGAGGTTCATAGAAGGGTGGTTAGGAGGATCTTGGAAGAACATGATGTGCTTCCTGTTGCATACGGGATGGTCTTCAAAGGGAGGAAGAATCTTGTCGTGGCCATGAGCGCTGGATATGCAGCAATGAAAAAAGCTTGGCATGTAATAGAGGGAAAGGTCGAGCTTGGCGTCAAGGTCATACGGCCAAAGGGATTTGAGATCAACGGCCAAGAGGAAGAGATAAAAAGATATATGACAGAGAATCTTGTAGCCATCTCTGCCGATTTCAAAAATCTGAATCTCTTCAGCGATCGTCTGCTTTTGAATACAGCGTTCCTTGTGGAACGTTCTAAGATCGATGATTTCTCAGAGCGCGTTGGCGCTTTGGGGGAAGCGCATAAAGATCTCAAAATAAACTACTCCGGGCCATGGCCTCCATACAACTTCGTAGATATCCACATACTTGGTAGTAAGCGAAAGGGCATGAGATACTAGAAGGGGAATGATTGATTGAAGATTTTGAGCTTTCCAGGGAACTTATACGTATTTTCAAAGATCTTGCTGCCAATAAGCTCGATTTCGAACGAGTTTCTGGCTCCGCTCATGGGCCGTTTTGCTCAACGGTGAGGTATGAGATATCGATCAGTTCGCTGTTCAGGCATCTAAAGGATGGTGAATATGTCAAGAAGATCGAAGATGCTCGAGAATAGAATGATTCAACACAATACCGAGATCGCGCACAAAACCCGGCTAAGGGAAACGATAATCCCATACCTCAGAGCTAAAAGAAAAGATCTGAGGATAAAGGCTTCTAATCACAGGATCAGAATACAAAGTTGCTGGAGGAAGAGATTGGTATCCGCCAAGCTACACCTTCTCGATGCAAAGAGAAAGCACAGAGCTACGGTTACTCAGCATAAAATGAGATTGGCCGAGATCAGATCAAGATGAACCCAATGGATGATTTGCAGAACCTAGGAAAATTGATGGCTTTAAGATCGTTAGCAGACAAAATAAAAACAAGGCAGGGGAAACATTTTGGGGGGTTAAGACATGTCTGATGTCTCTAAGGACCGCCTGGACGAGATCGAGCGCAGATTGAATGAGATAGAGAATGTTCTGAAATCTATAGAGGATAAGCTTCTAAAATTGTTTGCGACAGAGGAAGATAAAGTTAAGGAAGAATCATCTGTAATTGAGGGTATGGTAAGCCAGTTCATTCCTGGGCTTGGGGGCGTGATAAAGGCACTGGAATACGCGTCTCCTGAGTTCAAGAAGCGTATAGCACAGACCGATGCAGAGGTGCGCCATAGAATAGAGGTCGGCTGGAGCAGCAGGCCGGTAATTGAGTATGGTGTATCTGTAAGGCCCCTCAACATCATGCCATCTACCGCAAGATCCCCCTCAAAGCCAGCTGAGTTTAGAATCGCGCGGGCTATGAGGAGAGAGCCCATAATCGACGTGATGGATGAAGGCGAATACATAACAATCGTCGCAGAGATTCCTGAGGTCGAAAATAATATCTCTCTCGATCTGAGAGAGGGCGTGCTCGAGATTAGGGCGGGTGATTTCAAAAAGTACATCAATCTTCCACCAGACGCAAAGAATATAGTCAATAAGAGCTTCAAGAATGGCATACTTCAGCTCAGGATAAGCCGTACCTAGGCAAGTAGCGTTTTGAGTTGCTGTAAAGGTGTGCTCAGCTACCGACGATCAAGAGCATGTGTTAGTTCATCAATGAAACAGCATCAGCTGCAGCAGATCAGCTTTAACAAATCGATATAAGATCCTCATCATAGCTTGTCGAGCTCCTGCTGCTATCCATTCATGAAGAACGGGGGCACGGGGGTAGCGGATGCCTGCAACTTCAGTTGTGGGAGGGAGCGATCCCCGTTGCTGATATCAAAACCTATATAGACTGACCGTAAATATCAATTACGATGCTTCAAATCTTGATGGTCCGACTTGATCTAAGCGATGAGCAGCAACATCACCTAGAGACGATGCATCGATTTAATGAGATGTGTAATTACGTTGTAGATGTGGCTATCTCGCTATGCAACACAACCGGCCCACAAGAGATGAATTCAGATGTGATTCGTGCGGTTTCGCTGGAGCAGCCGACCACATCGCAGCGATGGATATCGCCTAGAGGGCTGCAGTCAACCAGCCTATTGTCGTCCTCTGAAAAGAGCGTTACGCTCGGATATACAACCTATGAGCACATCAAACCTGGAAAGAGAAGCTAGCCCGGATTGACGGGCCATCATGCCAGCAAATTCATTGGGGATAGTTGACAGAAGTGGGCCTGGCCGGATTTGAACCGGCGACCACTCGGTTATGAGCCGAGCGCTCTAACCGGACTAAGCTACAGGCCCGTAAAACCACAACCTTGAGCCCGATTTCGAACACCAACTCGGCGTTATGCCTACTTTCCACACCACTATTTATAGGTTATGTTGCTATATGCTATGCTGGACAAGATCGAAATCAAAGATCCAGCTATCATTCAGCTTAAGGTGGTGTACTCAGAATTACTGAATAGCGCTAACCGGTGAACTGATAGCTCTTTGGCAGGAAATAAATCCCTTGCATTCGATTAGTGAAGATTTTCAGTAGAGCAAGTACACGACCCAGCTTCACATCTCTAAATTTTCAAAATTTCAGTGAAGTAATTTTATACTTACTTCTGGCTTTTATCTTATTCGGACAGGTCCGGCTGCCTTACCAAAAGGCCGATATACATATAATGCTTTAGCGGGGCGTGAAAAGGCGATACGATGTTGGTAGGAATAGATGTCGGCGGAACAACAACAAACGCGGCGCTGGTGGACGGTCATAAGGTATTGAAGACCGCCATCGGCCCGACAGACCATCAGGAAGTACTCCGCAGCCTCCTCAGTACACTGGACAGGCTCATTGAGGGGGTTGATGTAAATAGGATCGAGAGAGTCGTGCTGAGCACCACACTGATAACGAATCTCATAGCTGAGGGTAAGGAGGATCGGGTGGGTCTGGTTCTGATACCAGGGCCTGGTGTTAATCCGAGAGACTACAGATTCAAGACAGAGCCGGTGATACTCGACGGAGCGATCGATTACAGGGGAAGGGAGATAGCCCAGCTGAGAGATGATCAGATCAGGATGGCTGCGCAGAATCTCGCGGATCAGGGATATCGAAAGGTGGCTATCGTGGGAAAGTTCTGCCAGAGGAATCACGATCATGAGTTGCATGTAAAGGAGATCTTCTCAACAACCACCCCATCGATAGAGGTCGAGATGGGGCATAAGGTCTCTGGTCAGCTCAACTTCCCGCGGCGGGCTGCCACAACCCTTCTAACTCTTGCTACCCGGGATCACTACAAGAGATTCGCGGAACAGGCGGAGCGCGCCATACGAGAGCGTGGAATAAAGGCCCCAATATATATTCTGAAGGCAGATGGCGGAACTCTCCCACTCGAAAAATCCGTGGATAAGCCGGTGGAGACGATATTCTCAGGTCCGGCTGCAAGCGTGATGGGCGTGATGGCCCTTACCCCCAGAGGACAGACATCGGTCGTTGTTGATATAGGCGGGACCACAACAGACCTCGCCCTGATCCTCTCTGGGAAGCCTTTGTTATCATCGAAAGGCGCAAGGATAGAGGATATGCTTACGCACATCAGGGCGTTCGCTGTAAAATCAATAGGCCTCGGCGGAGACAGCGTTGTCAGGGCGAAGGATGGAATGCTCACCATAGGACCTGACAGGGCAGGGCCGGCCTTCGCACTCGGCGGGCCGGAGCCAACGCCGACGGATGCTCTTATGGTTCTTGGTCTGACGAATCTGGGTGACAAAATCCTCGCCAGAAAGGGAATAGGAATCGTAGCAAAGGCCATCGGATGCAGCACCGAGGAGGCTGCCAGGAAGATAGTGGATATGGTTGTCGATAAGATTGTTGATACTGTGAACATGATGTTTCTGGAGTGGGAGCAGGAGCCTGCCTACAGGATCTGGGAGATACTCCAGAGGACGAAGGCCAGGCCGCAGAATGTGGTTGGCGTTGGTGGTGCCTCCCCGCCCTTGGTGCCGCTGGTCGCCGAGAGGCTTGGCGCGAAGGCCGTTATTCCAGATCATGCACCTGTGGCCAATGCGATAGGCGCAGCTGTTGCCAGGCCTACGATGACATTGAGCCTGAGGATAGACACGGAGAGGAGCATCTACACTGTAGAGGAGGATGGAACACTGGGAGAGATCAAGGGAAGGAACATAAGCCTGGAGGGGGCTGAGGAGATGGCACGGCGTCTTCTCAGGGAGAGGGCGGAGCGCTTTGGGATTGATGAATACGCCAATGAGGCCGAGGTGATAAGCAGTGAGGTCTTCAATATGGTCAGGGGTTGGTCGACTGTTGGAAAGCTTATCGATGTCAAGATGGCGATCCCAGCGGGAATCCTCGCAGCATGGAGGGGAGACGATGGCAACTGATATTCAGAGCGGTGTGAATAGAGAGGAGGAGATGAGATACATCAAGCGAGTGAGACCGGCAAAGACAGCATCCACGAAGAAGACAGGCCTGATATTCTTCCCAGCCTTCGACTGGGCCATATCCCCGACGCACCCCGAGAGGGAGGAGAGGCTTCTTTACACCAGAGACCAGATATTCGAAGAGGGGCTTATGGACTTCCCTGAGATAATCGAGTACAAGCCCAGGCTGGCAGAGCTGAAGGATGTTGCGAGAGTGCATTTCTGCGTCCCTGATGTCGATTCGCAGGTGACTGAGGCCCATCTGATAGCAGCTGGCAGCACTCTGGTCCTCGCGGATGCATTGATGGCCGGAGAGATAAGAAACGGCTTCGCGCTTGTGCGCCCGCCAGGCCATCACTCGATGCGTGTCGTCCATGGCAACAGAGGATTCTGCAACATCAACAACGAGGCTATAATGGTCGAGTACCTGCGCAAAAAATACGGCGTTAGGCGCGTCGCTATAGTCGACACAGATGTGCACCACGGCGATGGCACGCAGGACATCTTCTGGCATGACCCTGATGTGCTCTTCATAAGCTTCCACCAGGACGGCAGAACTCTCTACCCCGGCTCGGGGTTCAGCAACGAGATGGGCGGACCCCTCGCGCTCGGAAGAACCCTGAATGTTCCGCTCCCGCCCGGGACCACCGATGAGGGCATACTCTACGTCCTTGAGAACCTGGTCCTTCCGGTCCTGGAGGAGTTCGAGCCGGAGCTAGTCTTCAACTCAGCCGGTCAGGATAACCATTACACAGATCCGCTTGCGAACATGCGGTTCACGGCACAGGGATACGCTAAGCTCAACGAGATGCTAGCGCCGGACATAGCGGTTCTGGAGGGCGGCTACGCAATCGAGAGCGCTCTGCCTTATGTCAACACAGGAATAATACAGGCCATGGCCGGGCTCGATTACTCCAACGTCAGGGAGCCAGATTATGTTCCCGGAAGGTTCGTTCTGACCCCAGAGATGAGGCGATCCATAGAGGCCACAGTTAATCATCTTCTGACCATCTGGGAGAGCAGGGACGATCTTGTAGCAAAGGCGAGGCAGGAGCACGGCAGGTTCTATTCCAGACGCAAGAGGATCTTCTACGATACCGATATGATCACGGAGGGACAGGAGGAGACGTTGAGGATGTGCACAGACTGTCCCGGCTATCTGACGATAGCAACCCAGGCCGCGAGAAGCTACGGGCGACTGAACACGGCATTCTGTGTATCGATTCCTCTGCACGCATGCAAGAGCTGCATAGAGGACGCGCGTGAGGAGTACGAGGAGTACAAGTCAGACACAAAATACGACTATATCTATCTCCAGGACAAGCCATCCGACAGATACAAGGCCTACTGCACAAGAACACGAAATGAAGTCGTCCTGTGAAGAAGCCGCATCGGGGATATCTCAGAGATCCCTCTCCAGGGCGAAGGATGCGACTCGAATCAGAGCGGAGGGGTTTCTGGACATCCTCACGGCTATGGAAGGGCGTTTACAGGCCGTCAACCGAGATCACAGGTTCGCAAAGGCCCTCGCCCTTTACGAGCTCGCATACCTTCCCCTCAGACCTGAGATGTGTCCATTCTGCTTGGAGTACGCAGACGATAGGTGTGAGGAGTGCGGATACGCAAAGACTCACGGGGGAATATGCGATAGAGAGAGCTCAAGGTTCGTCCAGCTCACGGATGCGATCAACGAGCTCGCTATAAGTATAAAGTTCTCAGCTGCGGAGGATATCGATATAGATGTCTTGGAGAGCTCCATCGACTCCGCTCGCACCTCCACTCTTGCTCTGATCTCAAAGCTCGAGGGGCTCGATTCATCTGGTTTCATGCAGACAAAGTCCTGGTACATAAAAACCATACTCTCCGCCATTCCAGTCAAGGGCTCTCTGGAACAGCTGAGAGAAGAATGCCTGAAGAGAGCAGAGAGATACTGGTAAGAGGATGAGATTCGGGTCGTGTACTCGCTCTACTGAAAATCTTCACTAGAATCGAATGCAAGGGATTTATTTCCTGCAAAAGAGCTATCAGTTCACCGGTTAGCGCTATTCAGTAATCTGAGTACGCCACCGAGATTCGTTTAGCACCCCCTCTTTGGCCAATTGGTTATGTTGGATCAACAGATCTCGATTCTCTGGTTTTGGTGAATCGGTTATGTAGTGGCATGCTGAAATTTAGGGAGGATTAGGCCATGAAAGCTCACTCTTCAGGAGCGGGATAAATCGCAGCTGCTCGAGCAAATCTATAAATGTCATAACTGCGATAGGCCTCTGACCGGATTGGGTCTACAATTGGCTTGGTCCGTAAAAAGCCCCGTTCCTCGGGAATGGGGTTCAGTCATTTGAAGTGCTAAAGAGATGGGGTGTTATGGCGAAAAAGAAAGGCGAGGGTCCGGGCCTGATGTCATCGGCCGGCCTGATGAGATACTTCGAGTCAGAGGAGACCTCGATAAAGCTCGATCCGAAGGTAGTTGTGGGCGCTGGCATAGCATCTGGAGTTGCAATAATGGCTCTCAACATCACATTTGGGCTGTGGCCCTAGAGCTCATCCAGCCTGAATGTGATCTCCCCTTCTAACTCCACGCTCTGGGGCAGACCACCGAAGCTGGCCCTGAGGATCAGATCCGCCAGCTCCCACTTGACCACCCGCGCGCATCCTACGATGGATGTCGTGAGTCGTGCGTTGACATCCACCACTCGTGGAAGATCGCCCACGACAAGATCGATGCCTGCGTATCCTCTGAGATCCAGAGCATCGGCAGCTCTTTTAGAGACCTCCCATATCTCCTTCGCGCGAGGTGATCTATATGGAACCTGGCTCCCCGAATAAGCGAACTTGTTGCCCTTCATCTCTATTATCTGCCTGTTTATCGTGAGCGGCAGAAATCCATCAACTCCTCGTATGAAGCTGACGCTGAGATGAACGCCCTCCACGTACCTGGTCGCTATGTATCCATCTGTAACGTTCGGGAATGATGATAATATAACACCCTCTGAGCCGCAGCCGTATCTCGGCTTGACCACATACATCCTGCAGCCGGATTCATGCCCATCCACCACCTCGGCCACGGGGACTCCTGCCTCTTCCAAAAACCTGGTGCACTCCAGCTTGTCCGCGCATAATCGCGCCGTCTCCTTGCCGGAGCCCAGATTCACCATCCTTCGCTCGATCACATCTATAAGATCCGGGGCAAGGGCATCTGGCGCTATGATAAGTCCAGCATCCGCATCCACTCTTTTGATGAAATCCATGAGATCCCCGGAATCCAAGAGCAATGGCACGCCGGCCTCGACCACAGGTCCGGCTGTGGGATAAACGACCTTATGGCCGGACCGCAGGAAACTGCCGGCTATCGTTGAGAGCATGGCCCTGCCCTCGATCTCGTATGTTCCGCCAAGGCCTGTGGCGACCGCATACTCCGCGACCAGTATCCTCATACAGACCTCAGTACTGCCTCGCCATGTATGTGGATCCAGTGGTCTCCTGTCCGCATATTATACAGCGCATTCTCGGTATCTCATCATCTCTGGGCTCCCCGAGAAGGTTTGCCCCGACCTGATCCTCGAGAGCGTGGCCGCACTCGACGGATCCGCACCATGGAACCCTGGCCACACCCGACTGTGTCTGAGCTCTCGCCTCCTCTATGCTGGAGACCAGCTTTATCTTGGACTCCATGAAATTCTTTGCCCGCTCGTACAGCACCGCTTGGAGATCATCGGCTTCTCTTAAAATTGCGTCCACTAGACCATCCCCCATGGGGATCGTCTTTCTCACGCCATCTCTTCTAACAATGGTGACGACACTGTTTTTGATATCCCTCGGCCCAATTTCTATCCTCACAGGAACGCCCCGCATCTCCCATTTGTAGAACTTGGCGCCAGGTCGCTCATCCCCATCATCGAGCCTGACTCTTATGTTTTTATCGGCCAGAAGGCGTTCCACAGATCTGCAGACCTCGACTATCGGCTCCTTTTCTCCGAAGATGATCGGAACTATTACCACCTGGACTGGCGCGACCCTCCATGGAAGCACCAGTCCCCTGTCATCGCCGTGAACCGCTATAAGCGCTGCTATACACCGCTCTGATATGCCGTAACAGGTCTGATTGACGTATCTCTGCTCACCATGCTCATCCTCATATGTTATCTCGTATGTCTTTGCGAAGTTCGTGCCCAGCAGATGAGCGGTTCCCACCTGCAGCGTTCTTCCATCTGGCATTATGACATCGAGCGCTATCGAGTAGTCTGCGCCAGGAAACTTATCCCAGGAGGGACGTTTGCTCACCAGGCATGGAATTGCAAGGCGTTTGTAAAACTCGAGATACCTCTGAACCGCGATCTCAACCTGCATCGCGGCCTCCTCCCAGGTGGCATGCGCTGTGTGCGCCTCTTTGAAGGAGGTGATCTCCCTGAGACGGATCAGTGGGCGCGTGTGCTTCGTCTCGTACCGGAACGTGTTGACTATCTGGTATATCCGGAGAGGTAGATCTGCATGCGAACGTATCCAGAGTTTCAGCATCGGATATATCGCGGTCTCGCTCGTCGGCCTGAGCGCTAGCTTGACATCCAGCGGATCTCTTCCGCCATGCGTCACCCAGTAAACCTCATCCTCGAAGCCTTTTATGTGTTCGGCCTCCTTCATGAACTCCGTCTCCGGAATAAGAAGCGGGAACTGTGTTTCGTAGTGATCGACGTCTAAAAGCTCTTTTATTATACCATAGACATGGCTCCTCAGAGCGAAGCCGAAGGGGTACCATACGCTCATACCCTTGACCGGATACCTGACGTCGACTATCTCCGCGCTCTTCAAAAGCTCATGATACCATTCGCTGAAGTTCGACTTCGGTGGAAGCTTTGCCTCCGTGCTATCTCTCTTTTCAAGCTGGACTGCTTCTCGAGCATCGTTCATTTTGACCACTACCGAGATGCAAGGGATATTACAAGGGGTGTGATAAATGTTTCAATCATGGCCGCGAGGAAAAGAAGCGGTGCAGCTACAAATATCAGAAACTCCATGGCTTTACGCGCCTCATCTCCTATATCATCGCCTCCTCTCATTATCGTGATGAGAAATAGATGGCCCAGTCGAAGGCCTATTGCTATGCACATCAGCACCGTGGGAAGCTCGATTATCCCATGCGGCAGGATGCCGGCTATCAGATACAACACGCTCTCCTTCTGGATGGTATGATACGAGACTATGCCGACGAGGATGCCATTGGAGATAGCGACGAGCAGCGGCACCGCGCCAAGAGCTACTCCAAGGAATATCGCCATCGCGCATGCGATGAGGTTCTTTGCAAATATCATGATCGCGATCATGGGCGGTGGAAGATCTGTTATCCATTTTAGCATCTCAAGCTCCTTCAGCCACTCTTCAGCGATTGCCGGATTCTGCTCGGCAACCGTAAAACCCATGATCGCCGTGCCGAAGAAGAGCAGCGTGGATATCACAAAATACCGCTGCAGGGATCGCAGATATGCGCCGTAACCCATACGTTTCACCATCCAATAGCGTTAAACGCTCCGCTCAAGTAGTACAGGCCGAAGAGTATCAAGAAGATTCCACATGCTGAGAGCACATACCTGTAGCCCCTCTCAGAAAGTATGCTCCTGCCCTTGTCGATGCTGGTCGAGACGAGTGTGTACCAGCCGAAGTCTGCGCTCCAGTGGCCTATCATGAACGCTACGGCTAGGAGAACACCGCCCCTCAGGCCATCGAGAAGCAGCGCGGAGCCGACCGAGAGCCACCATATCCAGAAGTACGGGTTGGCAGCGCTTGTAAGAGCTCCAGCTATGTACGGATTTGAGGATATCTCCGAGTCCGCTGTGGCCATGGTAGCGCTGCTCGCACCCCTGAAGGTCAATGCGCCGAAGACTATGAGGGCAGAGCCACCGATCAGAGATATCGGAACTCTGTATGATTCTGCTGCGCCGCTGAGACCCATGAGTATGAGCAAAAAAATGAGCATCTCAACAGAAGCATGCCCCAGCGATACCTTCGGGCCGGAGAGCCAGCCGTTCTTCAATGAGCTGTTCACAGTGGCGACGAGAGTTGGCCCGGGCGCGAGCGCGCCTGTGAGCCCGATGACAAACGCGATCACAAGCATCTCTACGATATTCATCGCTGTATGGTTTGCACAGGGGTTATTTATGCATTCTCAGAGATCTGCTGGAGTTGGCATACAAAAACAGTGGAACCGCCGGCTGCTCCGGCCTTGAACACCAAGATTTCCGCTGCCTCGCATCGCAGCTATTGATTTCCGGGATTTACACTGCCTTCTCAGAATATGTATCGATCTGGCTCGAATCTCGCGAAAGATTCTCATCTCGAAATCGGCTATCAGCAATTCAAAACACGCGCCCCAGAGCGGTGATTTTTCAGATGTTATGAAGATCATGGACAGGTCGGGATTCGGACCCGAGGCCTCTACCATGCCAAGGTAGCGATCTTCCAGCTGATCTACCTGCCCCCAAGGAGCATAGAGAACAGAAGGGCAAGATAAACATATCGGTCACATCTGGGGTGTGCCGGAATAAGGGATAGCGTTCGAGAACTAAAACTCAACGCTTTCGATCTCAGTGGAGCTATAGTGTATCGGAGAGAACGCCGAAAGACGTTGCTCTGCATCTCCCATCTCATCTATTCCAAGCTTCTGTTACGCTGCAATAATTTTGAATTCTAAAATATAATAAAAATATAAAAAAGTTTATGTTCTGTTGATCGCTGCTACCACCGGTTTGAGATCGACCCGCATCAGTGTAGTTGCTAAAATTGGATAAGTTATCTCCCTCACGTTATTTGTCTCGTTGCTCTCACTTACGCCCCACTCATAATAAGGCGCATCCGGATCGAGGTTGTAATCCACCATAGCCCTTATCTTCCAGCTGGTTCCAGGCTGCATGGGCGCGTTGATCGGATTGGGGCCGAGCAACAGATACCCTGTGAAGCTCTTTTCTCCGGCTGGGCCGGCTCCTATGCCATGAACCAAGACCCCTCCGCGCTCAGGCATGGTCTCGGTTCCTGGAGATGCGAAGTCGAAGCCATAGACATTTCCGTCCAAGGCCCATCCCTCGGCGCCAACGTTGAAGTCCTGTGTGGTAGCCGATCCAAGATTGGCGATGGTGATCTCCAATGGTATCATCACAGTCCTGCTGTAGGAGAATACCACAGGATCTCCTGTGACCTTTACAGACTTCACAATGAGATCGGGCTGCTGAATCGCCATGGCAGAGCTCGATGGTTTTATCGCCTCTACAGGCGCCTGCGTCACCTTGATATCAGCAGCGAAAGCAACTAACACCAAAAAAACACATAGGGCCAAAAGATATAAAATTATTTTATTCATTTTTTCACGCTCTTTACCCTAAAAGATCCATTCTTCTACAGGATCTTCAATATTGTATCGAACTACGTACTGAAATAGTTAACGATCATATAAACCGGTCATGAGTCGATTAAAGGTTGGAATTTTGATCCACCTTGGAATTTTGTCTCATAGGATGCTGATATTCTGGAGATGATTTCAACTGATTCATGTTCACATCTATTGCTATCCGCAAACGTGTCTCTAAAACTCCAACCTATTTCAGGTTCACGACCTCAAAGTGCTGTTGTATAGTCCCGAAATCTTTGGCTTTATATAGTCTTCCTGAGTGCATGGGGAAGCGCAATAAAGCGGTAAAGCTAACAGATCGAAAGATTAGGCA
>FWWM01004743.1_pt1 | contig 31173 bp, 19 predicted proteins | sample 2228351 | NCBI WGS metagenome assembly FWWM01 (sample SAMEA103939774, study PRJEB20133) | metagenome | reverse complement strand
CCGCTCTGCGGAGCGCTCCCGCCGCATCCTGCGCACCGCGGCAGCGTTGATGTGGCTGCCCGATACGTGACCATCTATCTAAAGTCGGTATCACGTATTGAGTGGCCACGCTAATCCCGCTCCGCCCCAAACGATCAGTGAGGGCGATCAGGGTGTCGATTGCTGTTCGCCTCGCCAATGGCAGGCCTAACGCTGGAACAACAGTATAAGGGGCAACCCGGCGGGCCGCCCCTCCCGTCATGTTTGGGATTGTTCTCGCGGAAAGGTATGCCTCGGCAAACCAGGCGACCACCAAGGCATCATCACCACGTTACGCTCATCATGGCGCAGTTCAGGCCAGAACCGATGCCCAGCAACCCAACGTGGTCACCGGCGCGCAGACGACCGGCTTCGGCGGCCTGCGCCAGCGAGATGGGCAGCGCGGCAGGCCCGATATTGCCCAGCAGCGGGAAATTGAGAAAGAGTTTGGCCGGGGTGATGCCGATCGCCTTGCTCACCGCCGCCATGTGGCGCGCTCCGACCTGATGGGGCGCGTAGAGTGCGATCTGGCGATCGCTCCAGTTCGGCAGCGTCTCCTGCGCCAGCCGCCAGGTCGCCGTCGCCAGCTCGACACCGGCATGCATCAGGGCAGCGGCGTCAGTCTTCATATAGTCAGGCTGGCCGAGGCAGAGATGGTTGTATTCGGTCGCTGCCAGCGTCACCACGCCGTTCAGCCGGTGTCCGCTGCGCGCCAGTCGCTCGTGGGTGAGCAGCATTGCCGCACCGCCTGAACCGAGCGTGAGCGTGGCGAAATTGTCACGCAGATCTTGCTTGGTCGTTTCCGGTCGGCGCAATCGGCGAATCGTCGCCATCACCGCATCCTGAGCGCCTTCACCATCAACGATCAGCGCATACTCAATGACCCCGGCATCGATCATCATCCCGGCAATGGCCATGCCATTGAGAAAACCCAAGCATGCATTGCGCACATCGTGGTTGATCGCCCGCGCCGAAAGACCGAGATTGCGATGCACGAAACAGGCCGTCGATGGCTCAAGGTAGTCTTGACAGACCGAGGTATTGATCAGCAGGCCGATCCGATCGCGATCAATTGCGACTGTGTCTAGCAAGCGCTCAGCAGCCATCGTTGCCACTGCGCTCGGCAACATTCCCTCATCCCAAAATCGCCGCTCGCGGATACCGGAGAGCGCTTCGAGTTTGCCGCGCGGGAACCGCAGCCGCTCCATCGTTTCGGCAATCTGATCTTCGATCCAGTCTGATGTAATTCGGTGAGGGGCCAGCACATAACTGACCGCTTCGATCATGACATGCCTGAACAGCACCCAGTCCTCCCTTATTGCTTGTCGTCGCGCGCTGAGGCAAATGTGCGCCGCAGTCCCTCTTCGATACTTATCCGTGGAGCATAACCAAAATCGCGTTCGGCAGCGGCATGGCTGAACCAGTGCGAATGGCTCAGTTCATGCACCATCAGGCGGGTCAGGGGTGGCTCTCCCGGCAGCCGCAGCGTCGAGTAGAGCAACTCCAGCGCGGTTGCCAGGCGATAGGCAGCGCGCGCCGACACCCACCCGCGCACTGGCGGACAGCCGGCACAGGCCAGAATCTCGCCGATAAACTGCCAGAGATTGACCGGTCGTTCCTGGCCGATGAAATACGCCTTGCCGCGCAGAGCCGATCGCGCCCCCAGCGCATCGGCGGCGAGCAGATGCGCAGTGGCGACATTTTCCACATAACAGACATCGACCAGATTCGTGCCATCGCCGATCTGAAAGAGCGCGCGTCGGCGCGCGCGGGCAATCAGGCGCGGCAAGATGTGCGGATCGCGCGGCCCCCAGATCAGATGCGGACGGAGCGCAACGGTGGCGATGGCTGTCTGCGCCAGCACGTAGCGTTCGGCAATCGCTTTGGTTTGCGGATAGGGCGCAAGGTAGCGCGTTGGATAGGGCGTCTGTTCATCGGCTCCGCACAGATCGTCCATCCCAATCGCCACCGAGGGCGTCGAGGTGTAGACGAGCTTAGGCACGCCGGCGCGAATGGCCGCCTTCACCACGCGCTGCGTTGCGCTGACATTGGCCCGGTAGAAATCGTCGTAGCGCCCCCACAGGCCGGCCTTGGCCGCCACGTGAAAGACGGTCGTCACGCCCCGCATCGCGCGGGCCAGCTCCGGCGCCGACTCGGGGGCCGACAGATCGACGCGAAATGTCTCAACGCCCAGCGCCCGCAGGTCGGGATAATCACCCCGCCCAACCACGCGCACATGATCGCCACGAGCCAGCAATTGCTCGACAATGTAGCGGCCAACAAAACCGTTGCCGCCGGTTACCAGCGCTATCATCCCTGCCTCGCCGTCAAGCCGTCGCGCCCAGCCGCCGGGCAGCCCAGACAGCCAGTTGCTCACGAAAAATCTTGGCATTGTGCCGAATATCGACCGGAAACGACGGATGGATCAGAAACTCTTGAATCACAGCAGTCATCTCCGTCGTAGCGGCCAGCCGACGCAACTCAGCGATCAGTTGCGCGCGCTGCATGCGAGCATCAGGGCGCAATTCGACCACGACTACCGGCATTTGCGCGCCTGCCGGGCCGATTCCAACCAGCGCCGACCGGGCCACTGCCGGGTGCTGGTTGAAGAGCAGCTCGACCGGCTCAGTGAAGAGCGGACCGCGCGCTGTCGTTACCCGCTGGCTCTTGCGGCCATAAAACCAGAGCCGCCCGCGCTCGTCGAAGTAGCCGAGATCGCCCATGCGATGCCAGATCCGTTCGCCATCGGCAATCTTAGCCAGCGCAGTCGCCTCTGGGCGCCCAACATACATTCGCGTTACGGCTGGGCCGCTCACGCAGATTTCACCTACCACTCCGACCGGTAGACAGTTCGTCGCATCCCAGACAGCGATCGGTTCGTCGCTGATCGGAATGATTGCCACCTGCACACCCGTCACAGGCCTGCCAACGCAGGTGCCGGCCAGCGGCGACGGAAACTCGGCGCGCGCCGCCAGCACCTCGCGACCGCTGATCGAGGTGACCGGCAGCGCTTCAGTGGCGCCATACGGCGTGTAGCTATCAGCCGGCGGAGTCAGGATGCGGTGCAGCCGCTCGTGCAGATGGGCCGGCACCGGCGCGCCAGCCATTAACACGCGGCGGAGCGAAGGCAACTGAATCTGATGCGCCTCACAGAAGCTGGTTACTCGCTCCCAGATTGCTGGCGAACCGAACGTCGAGGTCACGCCCAGATCACGGATAAACTCGACGACCGCCGCCGGATCGCACTGAGCGGGTCGCGTGGGATCGATCGGCGGGATCGCAGAGGTAACGCCGAGGGCAACGTTGAAGAGCGCAAACAGCGGGAAGGCTGGCATCTCGATTTCGCCCGGCTCGATGCCAAACACCGCGCGCAGCGTCTGGATCTGCGCCTCGAACATGCCGTGGGTGTAGAGCACTCCTTTCGGTGTGCCGGTGCTGCCGCTGGTAAAGACGATCGCAGCCGGATCATCTGACTCAACAGCAGCGAGTTGAAACGGCGCGCTGATTGGCACATCCAGCTCGCGCAGCGCCACAGCGCCGGGCAAGGCCGGCCCGACTACGACCGCTTTGCGAATGGTGGAGCAGGCGCGTGGCGCAATCACCCGCAAGAGATGCGCGCGCGGCACCCCGATCAGCGCTTCCGGCGCCGCTTCGGCGATGCACTGGGCCAGGTTACGCCGTCCCATTGCCGGATCGATCAAGATTGGCACACAACCGGCCTTGAGCAGAGCAAAGGTCAGCGTGATCAGCGGCATGCCGGCAGGCGCCATCAGCAACACCCGCATCCCGCGCTGCAGGCCGTAGGCGGTCAACCCCCACGCCAGCCGGTCGCTAGCTGAGTGCAGGCCGGCAAAACTCTGGCGGCGATAGATCACTCGTCCGGCCCGATCGCGCCCAACCCCCATCACCACTGCGGTCTGTTCAGGCCGGGACTGAGCCATCCACGGCAGATAGCGTGCGACATTGGCGCCGGGCAGACTGGTCAGGACTCTATCCCCAACGCGGTCAGAATGAAGGCGTATTCCCATGCAAATTCCTCTAACCTGGCGAATCGGCCTGAATTCCCGCTGTGACCGGCCTGCAGATTCACTCGCAAGAGCAGCATCGTGTCGTTGGTCTTGACGGTGCGCAATTTGGCTACCCACTTGGCCGGATCCCAGTACGGCACCTGCAAATCATACAGACCGGCAGTGACCAGGATGTGCGGATAGGCTCCCGGCTTCAGGTTGAGATACGGATCATACGAGCGCATCACCCGGTATTCCGCCTCGTTTACCGGATTGCCCCACTGCTCCCACTCGGTAACCGTTAGCGGCAGGTCGGCCTTGAGCATCGCGATAATCACGTTCGTAAACGGCACGCCGGCCACCACTGCCTGAAACAGATCCGGGCGCATCGTCACCACCGCTCCCATCAGCAGCCCGCCAGCGCTGCGACCGCTGATCGCGAGCTGCGGCGGCGACGTGTAACCTTCCGCGATCAGATATTCTGCGCAGGCGATAAAGTCGCTAAAGGTGTTGGGTTTGTGCAGCATGCGGCCTTGCTCATACCACTGCCGGCCCAGCTCCTGACCGCCACGCGCGTGCGCGATCGCGACCGCGAAGCCGCGATCGAGCAGACTCAGCCGCTTGCTGTCGAAGACGGGATCGTAGCTGAAGCCATACGCGCCATAGCCGACCAACAAGCATGGCCCGCCGTTGCGCGGTCGATCGCGCCGGTAGACGATCGAAATCGGCACCTGCGCGCCATCGGGAGCAGTTGCGGTTAATCGCTCGCTGACGTAGGCTGCCGGATCGTAGCCTGATGGAATCTCTTCCTGTTTGAGCACCTGCCAGACACCCTGCGCCATGTCGTATTCGACCACCGATGCTGGCGTGACCAGCGAGCTATAGTGCAGACGCAGGCGGCTGGTCGCAAACTCGTCGTTCTGCCCTACCGAGCAGGTATAGACCGGCTCAGGAAACGTGACATAGCGCGGGTTGCTGCCATCGGGCGCGCTGATCCGGATCTGGCGCAGGCCAGCGCGCCGCTCAGAAACGACCAGGTAATCGGCAAAGCAATCGATCTGATCGATTAAGACATCAGCGCGCCCCGGCAATATCTCGCGCGTTGCTGTCAGATCGGTAATGGGCGCGCTGAGCAGCCGGAAGTTCTCCGCTCCATCATTCGTCATGATAAGAAACTGCTCGCCGTGATGATCGACGAAATAGTCAATCTTAGGCCGGCGGGGGTAAATGACCTGCCATTCAGCCAGTGGAGTGGCAGTGGGAAGATAACGCACTTCGGTGCCCCCATGGCTGTAGCAGGTCAGAAACAGATAGTCTCCTGAGCGCGCGCGCCGCAGACTCAGGCTAAACCGCTCATCGGTCTCCTCGTACACCAGCGTATCATCAGCGGGCGATGCGCCCAGCGTGTGGCGATAGAGCCGATACGGACGATGCGCATGATCGTACACTGTGTAGAAGAGCGTCTGATCATCGGCCCATTGCGCCTCATCAACCTGTTCGATCGGCGCATCGATCAATTCGCCGGTCGTCAGATCCTTAATGTACAGCGTATAGATGATCGCGCCGGTCGTATCAAGGCCGTAGGCCAGTCGTTGCTGATCCGGTGACGGTTCATACGGGCCAAGCCGACAAAAAGCCCGTCCGACCGCCAGCGCATTCAGATCAAGCAACACCTCTTCGGGGCCATCATCGCCCACAGTGCGACACATCAACGGATATTCGGCGCCGGCTTCGCTGCGCGCATAGTAGCGATAGCGCCCGCGCGGGGTCGGCACGGTGCGATCGTCCTCTTTGATCCGCCCGCGCATCTCCGTGTAGAGTCGCTGACGCAGCGCTTCAGCGGGCGCCATGACCGATTCGGCGTAGGCATTTTCGGTCTCAAGATAGGCGATTACCGCTGGATCGTCGCGATTCTCCAGCCAGGCGAATGGATCAACAATCTCGTCGCCGTGCAGATGAATCACAACCGGACGCAGCTCAGCGCGCGGCGGCGCAACCGGTTTGGTCGTCATGACTCTCCTCCTTCCTCTTGCAACAGCCAGCGCGCCAGTTGCGCAATGACGGCGTCAGGGGCATCTTCCAGCACATAATGCCCGGCATCGTCGAGGCGCGTCGCCAGCGCATTGGGAAAGCGCGCCATCCAGCCGGCCAGAAATCGATCATCGAAGCACCAATCGCGTCCGCCCCAGACAATCCGCACCGGTTTAGCCCGCAACAACGCCAGCTCGCGATCGATCGCATCGATCAGCGGCCAGGTCGGATGGCCGGGATGGAGCGGAATATCCTGCACGAAACGAGCGATCGCAATCCGGCTGGCCGGGGTCTGGTACGGCCAGAGATAGCCAGCTCGCACCTCTGGCGCGAGTGGACGAACGACAGCCATCCAGGTAGCAGCCAGCGCAAAGGCATTCATCTGCTGGATGGCCCAGGCTCCCAGGCCGGGAAGTTTGCCGGCGGCGATGCGCAGCGGAATGTGGGGCGAGAGAAATGCCGCCGAATTCAAGATCACGATTCGCCGCACCAGATCAGGATGGCGCACCGCCCATCCCATGCCAATCGCGCCGCCCCAATCATGCACAACCAGATCAATCGGCCCCAGCTTGAGATGATCGAGCAGATGTTCAAGATTGGCAATGTGCGTGGCAAGACAATAGTGAACGCGCTGCGGCTTGTCGGATAGACCGCAACCGAGATGATCGGGCGCGATGACCCGCCGCTGATCGCGCAACGCTGCAATCAGACGCCGGTAGAAGAACGACCAGGTTGGATTGCCATGGAGCAAGACGACCGGCGCACCCTCGCCCTCATCAACAAACCGCATCACGCCGGCAGAGAGCGATATTTCACCGATCTGGAAGGGAAACAACTCGCGCATCGACGACTGGCTGATAAATTCGTGTACCTGCATGCCGCCTTACCCTATCACCGGCGACCGATCATCGTTCGCGCCGGCTATCTTTGAGTATACAACGAATAGCATCAGCGCGGGGAAATGTGACCGATGCAGTCATCTTCCCGGCATGCGCTTCATACTGATCAGATCATTGACACTAGAAGCGGCGATGAGTATGCTAGAACTGCGCACTTTTTGGGATCTGCCTTTTTCAGGCGATCGCAATCGCCGCCATACAGCTTGCGCGCAAATGGAGAGGGGGGAAAGATGCGTTACAAGCGCTGGCTGGCGGCACTGATCTATCTTGCGCTCATCCCACTGTTCAGTGTCACCGCAACTGCACGGATTCAGTCATCACCAGCGCCACAGGCGCCGATTCGTCTCCGGATTGCCACTTTTACGCCTGCCAATGGCGAAACGCCGGCTATTCCACGCGACTTGAGCCAGATCGCAACCGACGATGACACACCCGGCTACTACCTTGTGCAACTGATTGGCCCGATCGAGCAGGAGTGGCAAGATCGGCTTCGCCGTCTTGGGGTTGACATTCTCGACTACATTCCTGATTACGCTTTCAAGGTGCGCATGAATGCAACGACCGCCAGCCAGGTGCGCGCGCTCGCCATGGTGACGTGGGTTGGCCCGTTTCATCCGGCATACACGCTTAGCCCAGACATCACCGAGGCGGCGCAGCTTCTGCTCGTTCGGATCGAGCGCGGCGGCAATAGCAGCATGATCAGGCAGGTTGCCGAAGCGATGGGCATCATCGTTCTCCAGAGCAATCCCGAACGCCTGTTACTTAGCGCAACCGGCGCGCAGGCGCGCGCGCTGGCCCGGCAGGCCAGCGATATTGCCTGGATCGAACCATTTCAGCTTTACCAGACGCACAATGAGTACGGTAGCGGGATTATCGGCGCTCCGATTGCTCACAGCAACGGATACGACGGCTCGACCCAGATCGTGGCAGTCGCTGATACCGGCCTGGGCGGCGGAACGCCCGCCACCGCGCACCGCGACCTGCCCTCCAGCGCCATTGTGGCAATGCAAAACTTTCCCGGCGAGGCCGACATCTGCTTTGAAACCATCTACGACGACGGCGCAGTCGATGTTGACAGCGGGCATGGCACCCACGTGGCCGGTTCTGTTCTCAGTCGCGGCGGCCCCAGCGGCGAAGGGCGCGGCGTGGCTCCGGCGGCGCGTCTGATCTTTCAGGCGACCGAAAACTATGTGGAGACGTCATTGTTATGCAAGATGTTGCTTAACCTGTCAGACGGCTACTATCTGACGGGCCTGAACAATCTGAGCGACCTCTTCCAGCAGGCTTACAACAATGGCGCTCGCATTCACGCTAACTCGTGGGGAGCAAATGTTGACGGCGTCTACACGATCAGCAGCGCTACGACCGATCTATTTGTCTGGAACCATCGTGATCTAACCATCACGTTCTCGGCAGGGAATGCTGGGGCTGACCGCGACGGCGATGGCATCATCGATAGCGGTTCGATTGGCGCGCCAGCCACCGCCAAGAATGTCATTTCGGTCGGCGCCAGTCAAAATGATCGGCAAGGGAACTATCAATGTGACCGCACCCTTGCCTACCCTGATGATCAGTTGGGCGTCACCTGTGACGCCCTCGATGGCATGAACCCGGTCACCGGTAATGCTAACCAAATGGCGCCGTTCTCTTCGCGCGGTCCGACGAACGATGGCCGCATCAAGCCCGACGTTGTTGCGCCGGGGACATGGATTCTCTCGACCTATGCCGATCTCTACCAGCGAGGCTACGACGCCAATCCTAATCCGCGCAACAACGCATTCCAGTACGACGGCTGGGGCCTGCCACTCAACGCCTATTACAAATACCTGGGCGGCACCAGTATGGCCAATCCGATTGCGGCTGGCGCAGCAGCAGTGGTCAGGGATTTTTATCAGAAACGCTACAGTCACGCCGCCAGCGCCGCTCTGGTCAAAGCCAGTCTAATCAATACCGCCGTTGATCTGCTCGATGAGAACAACGACGGGCTGCCAGACAATGCCTTTCCCATTCCCAACATTCACGAGGGATGGGGGCGGATTGATCTGGCGAATGCCACCGATGGGAGCGCGCTCTGGCACGATGTCACACCGGGTCTGACAACCGGCAGCAATACTGTCTATACCGTTACTACCACGGGCGGCACACCGTTAAAGATCACGTTAGTGTGGACCGACTACCCCTCAACCGAGACCGCGGCAATCAACCTGGTCAACAATCTCAACCTTACGGTCACAGCGCCAAATGGCGAGATCTACCGGGGTAATGTCTTTAGCGGCGGCTGGAGCGTCAGCGGAGGAAGCGCTGATACCCTTAACAACGTGGAAAACGTCTACATTCAAAGCGCAATGGCTGGCGTATGGACTATTCAGGTCAGTGGCGCAAATGTGCCGCAAGGACCGCAACCTTTTGCGCTGGTGATCGATGGCGCAAGTATAACTCCGTCGACTCCGACCGCCAGCCCGACCGCCACGGCTACCGCCAGCCCGACCGCCACGGCTACCGCCAGCCCGACCGCCACGGCTACCGCCAGCCCGACCGCTACGGCCACGCCCAGCCCGACCGCCACGGCCACGCCCAGCCCGACCGCCACGGCCACGCCCAGCCCGACCGCCACGGCTACCGCCAGCCCGACCGCCACGGCCACGCCCAACCCAACCGTCACGGCTACGGCTTCGCCTATACCAACCGTTGCGCCAGCACCCTCACCGCAACAGATATATATTCCGCTGGTGACAATCAACTCATAACTGACGAATCCAGAATCGTAACGCTGTTGCGGCGCAACAGCGTTACCAGCGAGCAAGCTCAGCGCGAAGCCAGCCACCTGGTCACATCGGAGGCCGGTAATGGATGGCCGATCAGATACCCCTGCCCATAGTGGCACCCTACCAGACGCATGCGCTCAAGGTGGCTGGGCGTCTCAAGACCCTCCGCCACCACCTCTAGATTAAGACTCATGGCTAAATTAACAATGGTATTTACTACTGCCTGTGAGTGTTCAGTTTGATCGAGTTGCAAAATGAAATTGCGATCAATCTTGATCATGTCAATCGGCAATTGCACCAGATAGCTCAACGACGAATAACCAACCCCAAAATCATCAATCACAATCTGAATCCCGGATTCGCGCAGGCGGGTCAGCACCTCTGAGGCAATGCGACTCTGCTCCATCAGGGCATTTTCAGTAATTTCCAGCTTCAAACAATATGGCGGAAGCTGATATTGGGTAAGCAAGGCGATGATGCGCGGGTAAAGGTCGGACAGCATAAACTGTCGCGCCGACAAATTGACGCTCACCGAAAGACGATCGGTATTCGGCAATGTCTGACGCCATTCCACCAGTTGCTGACAGACCTGTTCGAGCACCTGCCAGCCAATCGCCTCGCTCAAGCCAGACTCTTCAGCAATAGCCAGAAATGCCGCTGGCGACAGAATCCCTCGCTCAGGATGTTGCCAGCGCACCAGCGCCTCGAAGCCCATCAACCGGCCAGATGCCATAGCGATGATCGGCTGGTAAAACACCTTAAACTCGCGCCGCTCAATTGCCTGCCGCAGTTCCATTTCCAGCTTCAGCCGAGCCTGGGCCGCCTCACGCATCCCCGGATGAAACACCGTGTACCGTGACTTTCCGCCCGCTTTGGCCTGATACATGGCAATATCAGCATCGCGCAATATCTCGACAGGATCGCGATACTCGGTTGCGTTGAAGACAATCCCCACGCTGGCCGAGATGTGCAGCACATGGCCTTCACACTCGATCGGCTGACGCACCTGCTGCAGAACGCGCCCGGCTATCTGAATGGCATCGGTCTCTTTATCGATATCATCGAGCAACACGACAAACTCATCACCCCCATGTCGGGCGCAGGTATCAACCGAGCGTAGACAGTGTTGCAATCGCGAAGCGATCGTAATCAACAACCGATCGCCTACCGGGTGCCCAAAGCTGTCATTGACAAACTTGAAGTGATCGAGATCGAGGAAGAGCACAGCAAAATGATAATCGGGATTGCGCTGGCTCCGTCGGATCGCCTGTAACAAGCGGTCGCTCAAGAGTAACCGGTTCGGCAAACCGGTCAGCGGATCGTGCAGAATGCGATGCTGCAAGCGCAACTCGACATGTTTACGCTCGGTGATGTCACGATAATTGACGATGACCCCCTGAATGGCCGAATCGTCAAGCCAGTTTGATCCGGTTGCCTCAAGCCAGCGCCACGAGCCATCACCATGGCGGTAACGAAACTCTGCCGTTTCCATTGCGCCAGGGCGATGGATGAGACTGAGCAACTGATGACGCACTCGCTCGCGATCGTGGGGATGGATCAAGGTAAACGCATCGACGGGCCGCGCCAGAAAACCCTCAAGATGATAACCCGTCAGGCGTCCCGTCGATGGGCTGGTATAGCGGATGCGACCAGCCTGATCGACAATCGCAATTGCATCGCTGCTCCGCTCGATCATGGCGCGAAAGAGTCGTTCGCGCTGCGCTAACGCTTGCTCGGCCTGGTGACGTTCAACCAGCAACCGTCGTTCACGCAATGCGCGTTCAACGATCCGCGGCAGCTCAGCTATACTGGCTGGCGTTTTGACCACATAATCCAGCGCGCCAGCCTTCAACGCCGCCACCGCCGCCTGCTCATCGCCGTGCCCTGTCATTAACACGACCGGCAAGGGCAAACCATCACTTGCCAGCAATAGCAATTCGTCGCCGGTTCCGTCTGGCAACAGCAGATCAGCGACAATCAGATCGAATGACTCCCCGTCCAGCGCCCGGCGGGCGTCGGCCAGCGATGGAACAGTGGTGAGGGCGATCTCGCTCTGGTCACACGATCGGCGCGCCAGTTCGATATGGTCAATCTCATCTTCAACCAGCAATACCTTGATCGTTGCCACCCTCCACCACCTGTTCAATGCAGTTGCCGTTGCAGCCAGCGATCCGACTCATCCCATCGGCGCCGATCGATCTTCATTGAGTGACGTGTTCCATCCCAACCAGTACGAGCCAACATCGTTGAGCATCTGCGTAAACTGGAGAAAATCGACCGGTTTGACCAGGTAACTATTGGCGTAATGCTGATACGCGCGGCGCAGATCGCGCGCATCACGTGACGTAGTGACAACCACGACCGGAATATGACGGGTCAACACGCTGCTTTTGACCTCCTGCAATACCTCTAATCCGCTGATCCGAGGCAATTGCAGATCAAGCAACACGATGTCAGGTTGAGGGCTGGTTGCTGGATCGGCATACTGCGCGCGACGGAAGAGATAGTCAAGCGCGGCCTCGCCATCAGCAACGTGAACGATCTGATTGGGGATCGCGTGATCCGCCAGCGTGCGCATGATCAGTTCAGTGTGATCGGGATTGTCTTCTACCAGGAGAATGGTCAGTGGAGATGTTTGGTCTGGCATGGATGTCTATCCTTAATAATGGTGCCTGCCTGCCCGCTGCCGTAGAATCGCCACCGTCACTACCCCGCCGGGATGGTCAGATAAAACGTTGAACCTTTGCCGTATCCTTCCGACTCAACCCATATCTTACCACCATGCGCTTCAACGATCCGGCGCGCAAGGGCCAGGCCGATCCCCGTGCCTTCAATCTGGTGATTCAAACGCTCGAACAGACCAAAGATTCGCTGCTGATGACGCGGTTCAATCCCGATCCCATTATCGCGCACGCTGACCAGTATCAGACCGGGATCGTCAGCCGGTCGCGCTTCGATCCAGATCTGCGGCGCCGGCTGATCACCCATAAACTTCGCTGCATTGTCGATCAGATTTTGAAACACTTCTCGCATGCGATTGCGATCAACTCGCACTATGGGTAGATTTGGCGGAAGATGGAGATAGACGCGACGCTCGGCCAGTCGTCCGCTAACGCTGGCTGCGGCTTCGCTAATCAGCAGACTGAGCGAGACCGATTCCGGCGGGTTAAGCTGGCGTCCGGCCCGCGACAGATTGAGCAGATCTTCAAGCAACTGGCGCATGCGATCGGCAGCAGCGGTTATCCGTTCCAGATCGTGCGGAATTCGATCGAGTTTGCCTGCGGCCAGATCTCGCTCGATGTAACCGGCAAAACCCTTGATCGTAATCAGTGGACTCTTCAGGTCGTGGGAAACGGTATAGGTAAATTGTTCTAGCTCGGCATTGCGCGCTTCCAGTTCGGCAATCAGTTGCTCGCGTTCAATTTCGGCCCTCTTGCGCTCGGTAATGTCAATCCCCAGCGCTTGATACTCAATCGGTTCGCCATTTGCGTCCAGCAGCAGGCGATTGACCCAGCGCTGCCAGCCGATCGAGCCATCGGGGCGCAAGACTTCGTGTTCGTGTACCATCGTGGGTTGCGCCGGGCTGAGCCGGGCAATACCCGCTGCCACCTGCGGTCGTTGTTCGGGTGGAATCAGTTCATAGAAATTAAAACCGATCAATTCATCCCGCGAGCGCTCGAACATCTGACAGTAGAGATCATTGACAAAGGTGAGTGTGCCATCAGCGCGAAAGCGACACACCATCGCTGGCAAATCTTCCACCAGGCTGCGATAGTACAGCTCGCTGCGCCGCAGTTCGATCTCGGCCAACTTCCGTGCCGTAATATCGATCTGCAAGCCGTACATCCCCCGTAACGCTCCGTCAGCCCCCACGATTGGTTGACCGGTGCCGCGCAGCCAGCGTATTGCGCCATCGGGAAAGAGCACGCGAAACTCCACTTCAAAATCAGCATGCTGATGAATCGAACGCTCAACCGCAGCCCGCACCACCGCCCGATCCTCAGGATGCACCAGATCGCGCCAGCGCCGGAAGGTCAGCGTATCGGTCGCCGGATCCAGTCCCAGCAGCGGATAGTTCTCTGGCGACCAGTAGACAGCGCGCGCCGTTGCATCCCATTCCCAGGCGCCAGCGCGCGCGGCCAGCAACGCATCGCGCAGACGTTGCTCGGCGCGGGTTCGCTCGGCAATTTCACGGGTCGTCGCATCGATGGCCGCGGTCAGTTGGAGATCAACAATGAGCAGAATGATCCCGGCCAAGACCAGAATGGCCAGGATCATCACCGCATACGCTGTTGATGTCGCCAGCATGTCTGAGGGCGGCGGCAGACGACCGATTGCTTCCAGACCAAGCATGATCATTAAGGCGGCACTGTCGGCCAGCGCGGCCAGCAGGGTTCCGCGCCGACCAAAACTAATCGCCGCCAGCAAGACAATGATCACATAATGCAAGACCGCTGAACTACGCACCCCGCCGCTAAACAGCGCAATCAGGGTAACCACCAGCCAGAGCGCCACGCAGACCATGCCAGCGGCAAGATGAGGAGCGCCCCGTTCGATCAGCCAGGCGCCGCTGGCGAAGACCACGGTCATAATCACTGCCGCAATTAACGGCAGTGTCGGCGCCGCGTACAGCAGAGGCGTGGCAAGGGCGAACAACGCCGACAGCAGCGTGAGGATGTTCAACACGGGCAAGAGCAGGATTACAACTCGCTGACGCTCATCGCTGAAGAGCTGACTGAGCTGTTGACCTGTCGGCCAGAGCGAGCGGATACGGCGAAGCGACGACATACGTTTGCTAGACTCGTTCAGAACAGGAATTTACAGATAGCATTATACTTCTTCAGGCGTCTATTATTTGATTTGATCCAAAAAGGGGGCGATTCTGCATCGCATGATAGACTCTCACCGCAATCCGGCAAGAGTATGATATGGTGACAGTAATGCTTGTCTATCGCTGCTTGAGAGAACATCGCATGTTGCAACGTAGTTTTCTGTTGCTCCTGACGTGGTTGCTAATTGCCTGCGGGGCGACCGCGCCCGCGCCGCTGGCGACGCCAACGCCCGCCGTCGCGCGCGCCACGCCCGGCGCGCAAACGCTGCCCGCGCCGCTCTACACGCTTGATCGTGGTCAGATCGCCCGCATCGAGACTGATGGCATCACTCGCCGCCAGATCACGCGCGAGCGGATTGAACTGGAAGGGATTCCTCCGATCAGTGATGTTGACATCCATCCGACCGCCGGATTGGTCTACGTGGTTGGCGCTGCCGCCGGCGACTGGCTGGTGCGCGCTGCGACGGATGGAAGCAATCGACAGGTCTTATACGACGAGGCGGGCCATCAGTTGAGCGATGTGCGCTGGTCACCCGATGCCCGCTACATCTACCTGCGATTCCAGAACAATCGTGAACCGCGCGATCTGCCCGACGGTCTGTATCGGATTCCGGCCACCGGCGGGGCGCTGGAACCTATCCTGACCGACGATCCGGTTGATGATCCGCTCAACCCGAGTCGCGCAGTGCGTAGTTACGCCCCGGTGAGCTGGAATCCGGATGGCACGATCTTGCTGGTCGCTTCGTTCGCCACCTTTTATGAAGATTGCGCGTTGGGATTGTTCAACCCAACCAGTCGCGCCCTGCGCCTGCCAGTCTTGCCGGAAGGAATGCAGAGTCTCTGCGGCGAGGCAACCTGGCGCGCTGATGGCAATGCAGCCGTGATGTTGATCGGCCCGCCGACCGGCCCCGGTGTGTGGCAGATCGATGCGCAGAGTCTGCAACCGACAAAGCTCAGCGCTGGCGAAGCGCTGGCGCGCGCGCCATTCATCGTGGGGGATGATCTGCTCTTTGTCGCGGTCGAACGACAGGCTGACGGGTTTCGCTTCACGCTGACGCGGCAATCACCCGATGGCGCGCACAGCGCATTGCGCCCACCGTTCAGTGATATTCCGCTGATCATTCAGTGGGCGCCCGACGGCAGCGGGATCGTGGCGCTGGTGCGCACCGAGCGCGGCAATGCTCTGCGCTGGTATCCGATTGGCGAACAGCCGCCGGTTGAGTTACCCCAATCTGAGGCTGGGGTGACGTGGTTTGCCTGGCACAATCAATAGCGAAGGGGACGCAGTATGGCTGCGCCCCCAGCCTTTCTTGCCACCGGATACCTGTCGGCTACGCGCTCATGCGCCGGAGCAGTTCGACGAGCAGACGCACGCCGACTCCGGTTGCGCCGCGCGTCTGGTAGGCGCGGTTGGGCCGTTCTACCCAGGCCGTGCCGGCGATGTCGAGATGCGCCCACGGATAATCGCCCACAAATGCGCCGAGGAACGCAGCGCCGGTAATGGCGCCGGCGTAACGCCCGGCAGAATTCTTCAAATCGGCGATCTCGCTCTTCACCATGTCGCGATACTCATCCCAGAGCGGCAATTGCCAGACGCGCTCGGCGGTCGCTTCACCAGCCGCAATAATCTGATTGGCCAGCTCCTGATTGTTGGTCATCAGGCCGGTGGCATGCGTGCCAAGCGCAACCATCACCGCGCCGGTCAGCGTCGCCAGATCGATGATCGCCGCCGGCTGATAACGCTGAGCGTAGAAGAGACCATCAGCCAGCACGATCCGCCCCTCAGCATCGGTATTCAGCACCTCGATCGTCTTTCCGCTCAGGGTGCGCACGATGTCACCGGGACGATACGCGGTAGCGCTCGGCATATTCTCGGCTGCGCAAACAATGCCTACCACATGCAGCGGCAGTTGCAGTTCGGCAATCGCCTGCATCGCGCCGAAGACAGCGGCTGCCCCGCTCATATCCATCTTCATGTCGTCCATCTTCTCAGCCGGCTTGATGCTGATCCCGCCAGTGTCGAAGGTAATGCCTTTACCGACCAGGCAGATGGTTGAACCTTGCCCGGCAGTGCCATGCTCCATGACAATGAAGCGCGGCTCATTGGCTGATCCTTGCCCAACGGCCAGAATACCGCCAAATCCCTGCTCGATAAGCTGTGGCTTGTCGAGCACGGTCACCTTCAGACCAAGACGCTCACCCAGCTCAAGGGCGGTTTGACCAAGGAAGGCAGGCGTGATGTCGTTGGCCGGGCCGTTGGCCAGATCGCGGGCAAATGTCGTTGCGCGCGCAATGATCTGCCCCAACTGCGCGCCAGTGTGGGCCGCGTCAGCATCTGATCCGGCCTGCAAGGTAACGTCAGGCGCAGCAGTTTCTTCACGGTCGCTCTTGTAACGGGTGTAGCGGTAGGCGCCAAGCAGACTGCCCTCGGCAAACGCCTGCCCAAAGAGCGCAGGCGCGAGCGGCAGATTGCCGTTGTAACCGAGATGATAGGCCGAAACCTTCAACTCCTGCGCTTTTTGCATTGCCAGCGCCGCTGCCTGGCGCACAGTGTCAGCGGTGATAGCGGAACGCTTCCCCATCCCTAGCAACAACAGCCGCCGCGCCGGCAATGCCCCGCGCGGGTAGAGCAACGTTTGCTGCTTCCAGCGACCGCTCGCGTCCCCCGCCTCACCCAACTCGGCGACCGCAGCCGGGAGCGCCTCATCTTCGGTATACAGCAAGACTGCCAGTTCTGCGGCAACTGACAACAATTCGCCACTCTGCACATTGCACTGCATGGGTAACCTCAGATATATGATCAGTCATTAATTCCAGGCTTCATTGTACGTTCGAGTGAGAAAAGCGTCAAATACGTCGGGCCAGCTCTGCAACTGGGCGTGACGTGGAGCTTGCCCGCGCGCGAGGCGATCGCTGTCAGATGAACTACCGCTGCCAGCGCCTGATAGCGGGTATGGTACAATACGCCTGCTATTGGCATGTGTGCAGGGAGCCTGCGATATGACCCCTATTATCCAGCTCGGTCTTGGCGGTGTTGGCCGTGCGCTGGTCAGGCAATTACTGACAGTTGCCCCTGCCGCGCGTCGGCGCTATGGCATCGATCTGCGCTATGTCGCGCTGGTTGACAGTCACGGCGCGATTGCAGGTCAGCCGGCCCTGACCGATGCGCAGGTGCAGGCGGCACTCGCGGCCAAAGAAGCCGGTCGCCATCTCGACAGCCTGCCGGGAGCGATCACCGATCGGCACTGGCTCGAGCTCTTGCCGGCCAGCCTGGCTATCGTGGTCGATGTCACTGCTGCCGCTGGTCATGCTGCGCCACTGGCTGCGGCTGTCTCGGCTGGACACCGGATCGTGCTGGCGAACAAACGCCCGTTGTGCGAGAGTTATGATCTCTTTGCGGCATTGACTGAGCGCGGCGCCACCCGCTACGAAGCGACGGTTGGCGCTGGCTTGCCGGTGCTCAGCGTCTTGCAGGGGTTGCTCGACAGCGGCGATGAAGTGATCCAGATCGACGCGGCGCTCAGCGGCACCCTTGGTTTTCTCATGAGCGAACTTGAAGCCGGAAGCGGATTTGCCGCTGCGGTGCGGCAGGCTCATCGCCTGGGCTATACCGAGCCTGATCCCCGTGACGACCTCAGCGGCGCCGATGTGGCCCGCAAGGCGCTCATTCTGGCTCGCACCTGCGGGATGCGCCTGCCCGCCGACGCTGTGACCGCAGAACCGCTCTTCCCCGATCACCTCAGCGCAGTGAGTGTAGCCGAATTCCTCCAGCGCCTTGAGGAAGCTGAACCTGCGATTATGGCCCGTTTCACCGCCGCGCGGGCCAGTGGTCACGCGCTGCGCTACAGCACCCAGATCACCCCTGATCGGGGAGTGGCTGTCGGTCTCCAGACGCTACCTGGCGATCACCCGCTGGCCAGTCTGCGTGGCCCTGATAACCTGATCAGCTTTACTACCCGCCGCTACCACGATCGCCCGCTGGTCGTGCGCGGACCGGGCGCCGGGGTTGAAGTGACTGCCGCCGGCGTTTTAAGCGATATTATTGCGACTGCGCGTGAATTATGACAACCGCTGCTCATCTGTCGCAACCACGCCCGACCCGTGACGCTGCGCCGGTGGCGCCCGATCTGCCCCTGATCGATCTCCACCGCCATCTTGACGGTAACGCGCGCCTGACCACTATCCTCGAACTGGCCCGCGCATACGGCATTCGCCTGCCGGCTGACACCGTGGAAGAATTGCGTCCCTACGCGCAGATTCAGGGTGTCGCCGCGTCGGTGATGGATTTTATCGCCCGCTTTGAGCTGCTCAAGCTGATCTGTGTCGATGAAGACGCGGTAGCGCGCATCGCTGAAGAGAATGTCGAAGATGCCGCCCGCGAGGGAATCGATTATATCGAGTTACGCTGCTCGCCGGCATTTATGGGCGAACGATATGGCCTCGACCCAACCAGGGTGCTGGCAGCGGTCTGCCGTGGCGTAAAAGCGGGAATGGCGCGCTACCCGGTGCAGGCGCAGATCATTGGTATTATGTCTCGTCACATGGGTGAAGAGAGCTGCTGGCGCGAGCTGGAAGCGGCAATCGCCCTGATGGGTGAAGGGGTTGTCGGGATCGATCTGGCCGGTGATGAAGTCAATTTCCCCGGCACGCGGTTTGTCAGACATTTTGCCCGCGCGCGCGAAGCCGGCCTGCGCATCACCGTTCACGCCGGCGAAGCCGCCGGGGCCTGGAGCGTGCGTCAGGCGATTGAGGAACTGGGCGCAGAACGGATCGGGCATGGCGTGCGCGCAAGCGAAGATCCGGCGGTGATGGCGCTGCTTGCCGATCGCGGCATCCCGCTTGAGGTCTGCCCAACCAGCAATGTGCAAACCCAGACTGTCAGCAGTTACGCCGCCCATCCATTGCCCCAATTGCTGCGCGCCGGGCTGTGCGTGACCCTCAACAGCGATGACCCCGGCATCAGCGCAATCGATCTCCCGCACGAATACCGGGTAGCGCGCGACCGACTCGGCCTTACCGCAGAAGAATTGCGCGTTGTGCAGGCAAATGCGCTCGCTGCGGCGTTTATCGATGATACAACTCGCGCCGCGCTGCTGGCCCGCAGACGCCCAGCAGCATGATAACCGCCGGAACCGTCGCTGCCCGTTGCGGGCTTGAGTTTTATGACGCGGTGTGTTACAATTTGGCGCATAGCAGCACAAAACTCGCTCCCCCGTACCGTTCGCTCAAGGAGTCTTGCAATGGTGCATGAATACTCCCCGGCAGATGTTCCGCAGTATCAACTGTACATCGATGGGGGCTGGCAACCGGCCAGCAGCGGCCAGACCTTCACCGTTTTCGACCCAGCCAGCGGCCTGCCGCTGGCCGCCTGCGCCAGCGCGACCCGCGCCGATGTTGATCGGGCGGTAGCCGCTGCCCGCGCCGCGTTCGATCACGGCCCCTGGCCCCACACCTCACCCGCCCGGCGCGCCGAGATCCTGCACGCGATCGCCGATGCGCTCGAAGCGCGCAACTTCGAGCTGGCCGAGATCGAGTCGCGCGATGCCGGCATCCCGCTGCGCAAAACCACCTACAACGATATTACCCTGGGCATCGAGATTTTGCGCGGCTGCGCCGAGATGGCCCGTCGCCATCCGTATGAGCCGCTGCCGTGGAATGATCTGCCGTCAGTCTCGTGGAACTTCGTCTGGCGCGAGCCAATTGGGGTCTGCGCCCAGATTATTCCCTGGAACTACGCTTTCTGCATGGCAGCCTGGAAGCTCGGCCCGGCCCTGGCCACCGGCAACACCGTCGTTTTCAAGCCGTCGTCACTGGCGCCCCTCAGCACACTGGCAATCTTTCAGACCATTCATGAGCTGGCCCTGCTGCCCAAAGGGGTGGTCAATCTCGTGCTTGGCCCCGGCGGCGAGGTGGGCGAGTATCTGATCGGACATCCGGAAGTTGATAAGGTAGCATTCACGGGCAGCACAGAGGTTGGGCGCAAGGTCATGGCGCTGGCAGCGCCGCACATCAAGCGGGTCACGCTCGAACTGGGCGGTAAAAACGCGATGATCGTGCTGCCTGATGCCGATCTCGATCTGGTGACGGATGGTGTGTTGTGGGGCGCCTTCTACCACTCTGGCCAGTTGTGTGAAGCCGGTTCGCGCCTGCTCGTTCCACGTAGCCTGCACGACACACTGGTGGGAAGACTGGTAGAGCGCGTGCGCGGGATGCGGATTGGCGATCCGATGGATCTGGAAACCGATATTGGCCCGTTGATCAATGCCCGCCAGCGCGAAAAGGTAGAGCGCTATATCGCCATCGGGCGCGAGGAAGGCGCGACGGTGGTTATCGGCGGCGGTCGGCCTCTGGGTGAAACGTTCGCCAGTGGCCACTACGTCGAACCAACCATCTTTACCGGCGTTCGCCCTGAGATGCGAATAGCCCGCGAAGAGATTTTTGGGCCGGTGCTGGCCGTGCTGGCCTACGATGACGTCAGCGAAGCGATCCGCATCGCCAATGACAGCATCTACGGCCTGGCCGCCTCGGTCTGGTCTCGCGACCTGCAACAGGCGCTGGCCGTGGCCCGCCGCATTCGCGCCGGTACCGTCTGGATCAACGAGCACCACGTGCTCAACCCGCGCGCGCCGTTCGGCGGCTACCGCCAGAGCGGTTTTGGCCGGGAAATGGGCTACTACGGCCTCGATGAGTATACCGAGGTGAAACACATTCACGTTGATCTGATGCAGCGACGGCAAGGCCGCCTCTGGTGGGATACGCTCTTGCCGGAATAACGGTGTCTGATGATGGGCGATCTGGCAACAGTTACTATCAACCTTCAGCGCGATTACCTGACCATCGCGGAAGCGTTGCGGACGATCATCTCCTTCGATGGTGAAGGGCGCCCGATTGTCGCCTTTCTCGATGGTGTCAACTATGTGCGAGGTCTCAGCGGTGAGATGCTCGCCAAACGGGTGATTGCGCCGGGCCGCAAAGAGCGGCGAAAGCTCTCCGCAGATGAACGTTGCGTCACGCTGGAACGGTTGCTCACCCATGCCCGCCGCATGATTGCGCAGATTGAGTCAACAGCATCACCGGCGGCGCGCGAGTGGTTTGCCCGTATCACCCGCTGGGATGTCGCGCAGCTTGAAGCCGAACGCGAGCGGTTTTGCGCCGTCTACAAGCCGGTGAGCATCGTGCCGCCCGACCAGTACCGCGCGCTCGTTGTGCAGGCAACCGAGGGATGTAGCTGGAACCGTTGCCATTTCTGCACCTTCTACCGCGATCGCGCCTTTCGCATTCGCTCACCGGCGGCGTTTCGCGAGCATCTCCGGCAGGTCAAAGCGCTGGTTGGCGCGGGGATTGGTCTGCGCAAGGCGCTCTTTCTCGGTGATGCCAATGCGCTGATCATTCCCCAGCCGCGCCTGCGCGAACTGCTCCAGATCGCGCGCGAAGAGTTTACGATTGGCCCCACAGCGCCGTTCAAGGGCATCTACAGCTTTCTCGATATCTTCGGCGCTGAACGAAAGACCCTGGCTGACTATCAAGAGCTGGCCGCTGCCGGTGTCCGCCGGATCTATCTTGGACTGGAAAGCGGCGACGAGACGGTGTTTCGCCTGCTCAACAAACCCGGCTCGCCTGCGGAAGCCGTCGAAGCGGTACACACGATCAAGGCTGCCGGCATTGCCGTCGGTGTGATCCTCCTGGTCGGCGCAGGCGGCGATCGCTTCGCTGCCGACCATGTCGCGCATTCGCTCGCCACCATTGCGGCAATGAACCTCGGCCCGGGCGATATTGTCTACCTCTCGCCGCTGATCACGTCACCCGACAGCCCCTATCTGGCTCAACTTGCGGCCAGCGCCAGTCAACCGCTCGACGAGGCAGCTATTGCCGATCAACTGACCACGCTCAAACGCAGCGTGCATGCGCCGGGAGCAAAGGTGGTCATCTACCATATTGAGGAATGGGTGTATTGAGCGGTCTGCCTGGCTGCGACTGTTGGCCCCCGCGAGACAGGTATCATCAGCGCGGGCAGTAAACCATTTCTCGCGCCAGCGGAGGGCATAGCTTCAGGGACGAGCGCGCCCTTGCAATGATACTGCCGCTCCGTGTGTCATCGCGCGTAAGCCGCTTCCTCACCCCGCAGCCGATCCTCAAGCCACAAGCGAAGCTGCTGCTGATCGGCATCGGGCCAGAGCGGGAGCAGGGTCAGCCCGCTGGCGTAGGTGGTTACCGGGCCGGCGCCGGGGAAGAGGAGCGCCAGCCCGATCACGGCGCGCTGGCCGTCGCTGCGGCCAATACCGGCCAGATAACTATACCCTTCATCGATCGCGCTGGCCGGCAGCTCGCCGCCATCGGCGCGATACTTGGCATCGAGCGCGATCAGGCGTGGTGGTTGCCCCGGCATGATTACTTCAAGCCCAATATCGGGGATGCGGACCCGGGAATCGAGGGAAGCGAAAGGCTGACCGGCGGGCGCATACCGCGGCTGGTAGCGCAGAGTCAGCGTATCGCCGGTCGCGCGGGTTAAGGTGAGCACCGGCTGATCTGGCTCGATGCGCAGCGCGGCATCGTGATCGATCAACGCCTGCGTTTGCGCATGCCAGTCGGCGAGCGCTAGCAGCGCCATCGCAACCTGGATCACGCACCACAGTTCGTATAACCGCGCCACCTCGCGCACCGGGATCGCGAAGAGATCGGGCGTCCAGCCCACGCCAGCCTGACGACGCAACAGTGGGTAGTAAGCGCGCAGCCGGCGCTCGCCAGCCAGCGCTGGCATGCCACCCGACAATGCCACTGCTGGCCGGGCGGGCTGGGGCAACTGAACGCGGAGCGCGCGCAGGCGCGCCATGACACCGATCAGGCGCAACCGCACATCAGAGGGGAGCGGCGTAGCGATCAACCAGTTCGCTGCCATCAGCAGACGATCCGTCACCAGCGCTGCCAGATGCAGACTGCGCTGGTTGGGATCCGGCAGCGGCATCTGCATCCAGACCCGATCGGGCCAGCCGCTCCCCGGCAACGGCACAGCATCGGCGGCGATCCGCCAGCGCGCCGGGTCGGGATCGCGCGGCCATGCTCCCAGTTCGCGCGGGCCGGTCAGACGCAGCCGGCGTGGAGACGGACGCCGGGCCAGTTGCGCAACCGTATCGATGATCTGGCGCGCAGTCGGGCCGGTGAGCAGGGCCAGCAAAGCCATGCGATCCGGCACGCCGTGGTCACCCATGCCAGCCGGTTGCCAGCCGCCGGCCAGCGCATGCGCCGCTCCCGGCAACAGGCGAGCCAGATCGGTCAGCAGCGCCGCATACCGCTCGGCATCGAGCAACGATGGCGTGACATCCACCACGTAGCGCCATTCGATCTGTTCGGTAGCGGTTGTGATCGTGAGACAGACCGGATACGAACCGGCGCTGGCCGGAGCCACCCAGCGCCAGCGCCAGATCGACTCGCCAGGCCGCAGAAACGGTTCCAGCTCAGTGTCACCGATCCGCAGGCGCGCAGTTGCGCCAACTGGCACAGCGCATGACCACTCGCCCGCAGCGCGTTCGCAAATGATGGTCGGCGGTTGACCGTTGAGCAACAACACTGGCTCGTCTACCACCATTGTCTCCGCTTGAAATAGATCGACAAACCAACCGCGATGGCCATCATCAATCCGAGCGCAAAGGGATAGCCCCACGGCTGTTCGAGTTCAGGCATCAGGACAAAATTCATGCCGTAGATACCGGCCACCAGCGCGCAGGCCATCAGAATAATCGACCAGAGCGTCAGCACCTTGACCAACTGATTGAGCTGATTGCCCTGCAACGACAGATAGCTATCAAGCGCGCTCGACAACAGATCGCGGTAGAGATCGATCGACTCGGTTAGCCGCACCAGATGATCGTACACATCGCGCACATAGTTCAGCTCGCGCGGCTGAAAGATCCGCACTTCCTGCCGCAGCAAGACATTCAGCACGTCGCGCTCAGGGGCAACAATGCGGCGAAAGAGCAGCAGATTCTTCTTAAGGGTAAAGATCTCGCCTGCCACCTCATGCCGACCGCGGCTGAAGATCGCCTCTTCGACCTCGTCAATTCGATCACCGAGCGCATCAAGCACCACAAAATAGTCATCGACCATTGCATCGATCAGCGCGTAGAGCACGCTGCTCACCTGATAACCGGGCAAGAAACCATTCGCGCGCCAGCGGCTCAGGGTTTGCGCAATCTGCCGCACCGGACCGGAACGGATGCTGACCAGATAATTCGCTCCGACAAACAGGGTCACCGGCTGGAAGAGCAGCATCGCTGCGTCGGCATCAATCTCGACACTGTAGAAGATCATCAGATAGTAACCGGGATAGGTCTCGACTTTTGGGCGCTCGTGGGCTTGCAGCGCATCTTCAATCGCCAGCGGATGAAAGCTAAATTCATTGCGCAACAAGTCGATTTCATCTGTCGTCGGCGTCTCCAGATCAAGCCAGAGCAGCGTGCGCGGCTGCGCCAGCAGGTCACTGATCTGATCGAGATCGCGCACTTCTTGAAAGTGCTGCCGTTGAAAGACGGTCAGGGTATGCACGAGCTACGCTTCCCAGACGATCAACGCCGCGTGCGGCACGAGATCATCGCGAATATGATCGTACATGATGCCGCGCACGGTAAAACCATTGCGAAGCTGCGGCGTTAGCGTCGGATCGGCAAGCTGACCGGCCACTACCGCCGCCACATACGCTTCGACCGTCATCTGGTCACGATAGGCGGCATAGCCGGGCAACATTCCCCCCGCCACCATGCCCCGCATTCCCAGCCGTTGAATCAGGACTTTGCGGGCATCATAGAGCATCCGGCTGATCCCGCGCCCGCGATACTCAGGATGGACACTGATGTCGGCTCCGTACAACCACTCGCCATTCGGATCGTGATTCCCGAAGAAGCCGTGATCAACAATCTCGTGAAAGGTATGGTGAACGAACACCTTATCACCGCTGATACGAAAGGTGCTGCTCTGACCGATCACGCGATCGCCATCGAGCGCCACATGCTGGCCTTCAGGAAACACGCGGAGATGAGCGGCAAACTTTTCCTCTGTAAAGAGATCATCGGGATCGAGCGCCGGAAAACAGATCCGCTGATGGATGACCAGTTGTGGAATGTGTTCAGGGCGGGTCTGCGTTACAGTAATGGTCATAACACCCTCGTCACAATTCAGCCACGCATCGCGCCAATCAATACCTCTAACCCCTCATCGAGCTGATCATCGGTAATCACCAGCGGCACCAGCAGGCGGATACAGTTGACATACAAGCCGGCCCGCATCGCCAGCACACCCCGCTCGAGCGCGCGACCGAGGATGGCGAGCACCTGTTCAGCCGCAGCCGGCGCGCGCTTGCGCCGGTCGGTCACCAGCTCAATCCCGATCATAGCGCCGAGACCGCGCACATCGCCAACCAATGGATTGAGCGTATCATCGGCAAGCAATGGGCACAGGCGGGCGCGGATCCGCTGACCGATCGCCTGCGCCCGTTCGAGCAGACGCTGCTGTTCGATGATCGACAGAGTTGCCAGCGCGGCAACGCAGGCCAGCGGATTACCGCCATACGTGCCGCCCACGCCGCCGTAATGCGCCCGATCCATCAGCCTGGCCCGCCCAATCGTTGCTGCCAGCGGCATCCCGGAGGCGATGCTCTTGGCGGCGACGATGATGTCTGGCTCAACCCCAAACTGCTCGATGGCAAACAGCGTACCGGTGCGACCAAAGCCACTCTGCACTTCATCGACAATCAACAACGAGCCATTGCGATCGCAGAACTGGCGTAAGCGCCGCATAAACTCTACCGGCACCGGCACAAAGCCGCCTTCCCCCTGCACCGGCTCGATCAACACTGCGGCAACTGTTTCAGGATCGACACCGGCGATCTGCATCCGCTCAAACGCTGCCCAACACTGCTCGACCGCCTCGGCTTCGCTGACGCCCATGCGGTAGGCGTAAGGAAACGGCGCGCGGTAGATTTCGGGCGCGAAGGGGCCAAACTTCTTTTTGAAGTAGGTGCGCGAGGTGAGCGAGAGGGTGAGTAACGTGCGCCCGTGATAGGCGCCGTCAAACACAATGATCGCCGGGCGACCGGTCGCAGCGCGAGCAAACTTGACCGCATTCTCAACTCCTTCCGCGCCCGAATTGGCCAGCAGCGTCTTACACGGCTCGCTGATCGGGGCAAGCGCATTGAGCCGCTCACACAGAGCCACATACGGCTCGTAGGTTCCGACCAGCGCCGACAGATGGATCAACTGCTCTGCCTGATCACGGATCGCCGTGACCACCTCAGGCGGGCAATGACCGGTTGCCAGCGTTCCAATCCCGCTGACAAAATCGATCAGCGTATTGCCATCAACATCGGTCACCAGCGCCCCCTGCCCCGAAGCGATTGCAATCGGTGTTGCCCGACCTAATCCGGCAACCACGGCGGCATCGCGGCGGGCCAGCAACTCACGCGAGCGCGGACCGGGAATCTCTGTTACCAGACGAATGTGGCGGGATGTCATGATCTGTGCTCCTTGCAACACGCAACCCGAATGAGCGCATGGATCTGCTCATGCCAACCTTCTGACAGAGTGCAACCGCATCGGTCGCACCGGCGCTTTCCTGCACAATGGCGAGCTGTCTCGTCATGCAATTGTTGGCGCAAGCGCGATGTCGCTCATTATAACAAAAAGGCGACAGCGACATCGCTGCTGACGGCGGAAACGCGACAATATAGCGCTGCCAAATCCAGAACTCCTCTGCTATAATGAACGCGAAGGTCACACGCGATACCGATTGGCATCTCCACAGCAGGCAGGATCGGCGAACTCATGGTAGATCATGTTCGTCCTCAGCTCGATCTCGACCGCATCGCTCGCTACCTTGGCGCTGAACAGGCCAGCGCGATCATGCGGGGCGATATACGCTCCCACGATCTCTACGCAGCATGTGCGCATCTGGCCAATGCCCAATACACGCTTACCACCTACCTGCCCCGCCGGCTTGTGAATTACCGGCTGGCCACAACCGACGATCAACCCTGGCTCGAATGGGTCGATGGCTCACTACTCTTTGCCGATGTGAGCGGATCAACCGCGCTCGCCGAACGATTGGGCAGCCTTGGCCGCGAAGGGATCGAAATCGTCACTGACACCCTGAACACCTATTTTGGCCCGCTGATTCGCCGTATCCAACAGGCCGGCGGCGACCTGATCATGTTTGGCGGCGACGCCTTGCTGGTGTTGTTCACCGATCCTGATCACGCGCGCACGGCAACTATTGTCGCTCGCGATATGCTGCAAACCCAGGCCAGCTTCGCGCGTGACGTGCCAGGCGTCGGCACCTTCCCCCTCACCATGCATATCGGGATCGAGAGCGGCAGGGTAGCGCTGGTCAGCGCTGGACGGCCTGAGTCACTGCGCTATAGCGCGATGGGTCCCATGGTTGAGCGGGTGGCGCGCGCCGAAGAACTGGGCGGGCGCGGCGAGATCGTCGTTGGGCCAACGGCATGGGCGGCACTCAACGGACGCGCTGAAGGCGAAGAAGTGGCCAACGGCTATGTCAGAATTATCGCGATTGACGGCGACACCCCAACAATGTCGTTACCCGAACACGAGCCGCCGCCGCCGCCCAGTCGTGAAACTGTCATGCAGCTCGCGCAGGCGCTTGATCGACTCTGCCCATACTTGCCGCCAGCGCTGGTCAACCGGATTCTTGCCGATCCGCGACGCCCCCAGCTCGAAGCTGATCTGCGGCCTGTATCCGTACTGTTCGCGCAGATTGATGGTCTGACCCCCTTGCTCGATCTCCAGCCGCCCGAACTGGCAGCGCGGGCGATCGATGCAGTCTTGCGTGTCTGTTTTATGGCGATTGAACAGTACGAAGGGTATGTCAATAAAATCGATCTCTCTGGCGAAGGAAATAAGATATTAGCCATCTTCGGAGCGCCGATCGCGCAAGAAGATCACCACGAACGCGCCGCGCGCGCCGCGCTGGCCCTCCAGCGCTCGTTCGCAGCGCTGAAAGCTGATCCGCCGCGCGGCATCACCCTCGATCAGCTTCGCTTGCGGATCGGGCTGAACAGCGGCAACGTCTTTGCCGGCAACGTCGGTGATGTGGAACGTAAAGAGTACACGGTGATGGGCGATGCCGTCAATGTAGCGGCGCGCGCGATGAGTCACAGCGACTGGGGCGAGATTCGCGCGACCACGATCTTCGCTATCGCCGTCGGCGCCACGATGACCTTTGTCGATGGCCGCGAGGTCAGCGCGCGCGGCAAGCGCGAACCGCTGCAACTGCTCAGGCTGGCAGGCGAACGCGAAGCGCCCTCGTCGCAGACTCAGCGCAGCATTGTGGGCCGTCGCCATGAACTGGCGTGGCTGCAAGAGCGATTGGCGCTGGCGCTCGCCGGCAAGGGTCGGGTCGCGCGGATCAGCGGCGATGCCGGGATCGGCAAGACCCGGCTGGCAGCAGAATTGCTGGTGAACGGCGCGCCACGAGCGATCAAAATTGTCACCGTCCGCTGTCTGTCGTACCAGCAAGGCACGCCCTATGCGCCCTGGAGTGATGCGTTGCAGGCCCTCTGTGACATTCCCGCCGAGGCTGATCAGGCGACTCGCGCCAGTCGCCTCCGCCAGGCGCTGGCCGCTGCCGCCATCCCCGACGATTGGGCGCCGATCGTAGCCGATCTGGTGAAGCTCGACATCGACGAGAATACCATCACCCACGCGCTTGATCCACACCAGCGTCAGGAACGTCGGTTCGAGATCATTCGCGCCATCATCCATGCCGTTGCGAAACGGTATGGATTGATCCTGATCTTCGACAATTTGCAGTGGGCCGACCAGATTTCGCTTGAACTATGGCGATACGTTGCCGCCAGCCTGGAACACCACGCCATCTTGTTGCTTGGTCTCCATCGCGGCAATCTGACCTGGGGAGATGATCCGCTGGCTGACGGCGCAGAAGTGTTGCTCCTCAGCGAATTGCCCGCCGAAGACAGCGCCGCCCTGATCGCGACGATTCCTGATGGCGCGCGACTCGATCCTGAGCTGAAGCGCCGAATCATCGAACGCGCCGCCGGCAATCCCCTCTTTATCGAAGAGCTGGTGCGGGCCGTTCAACACGGCAATACCTCACTCGATGAACTGCCCGATAGCCTGAGCGGGTTGTTGCTGGCCCGTCTTGACCGACTCGATGAGCACACCCGCGCCCTGCTTCGGGTGGCGGCTGTGGTCGGGCAACGTTTCCCGCTTACTGTCCTGCAATCAGTCTACGGCAATGATCTGAGCAAATTGATTTATCACATCAGTCAACTCGATGCCCAAGACCTGACCCAGCTCGAGCGCGAAGCGCCTGAACGGGTGCATGTCTTCCGGCATGCGCTTTTACATGAAGTTACGTACCAGAGCATGCTGTTTGCTCGCCGACGGGAGTTGCATCGACGGATCGGTGAATACCTCGAGCAACGCTACGCCAGCGAACTGTCTCATCTGCGCCGTGAGCTGAACGCGGCCCGCCAGTATCATCTCGTGCAGATTGGGCGGAACAGTCCGCTCACCACCCGCGCTACTCGCGCCATTGCCACCCCCATCTTCCTGCTGGCGCACCATTACCGACACAGCGACGCTCCTGAGCGCGCCATTCAGTACCTTATCCTGGCCGGACACCTGGCCCGCGATGATTATGCCAACGAACAGGCTATTGCCTATTATCAGTGGGCGCTGGATATTATCGGCGAACGGGGCGATGATCCGCGCCTGTGGGAAGTGATGGAGTCGCTGGGCGACACGCTGTCGATACTTGGCCGCTATGACGAGGCCCAGCAGACATATCAGCGGCTGTTGACGCTGGGCGGTGAACGATTGCCGCCCGCTGTGCAGGCCGAGATTTTGCGTTCGTGGGGTGATGCGCTCGAAAAGCAGGGGCGCTATCAAGAGGCCCTCGAGCGCCTGCGCCACGCTGAAGCTATCGCCAGCGCCGCGATCAACCGCACGCCGCCCCTGCTGCAGGCGGCGATCGCCGCCGATCTGGCGCAAACCTTGACCCGCCTCGATGCCTTTGACGAAGCGCTGGCAATGTGTGAAGCAGGGCTGGCCCGGATTCGCAATGATCAGCGCAGCATTGAAGACGAGCGGATTGAGGCCGAGCTTCAGCAGCAACTGGGCAAGATCTACGGCATGCGCGGACGTTACGATCTGGCCCGCTACCATTTCCTGAACGCGCTGAGCGCACAGGAAGCGATTGATGACCTGTATGGTTGCGCGCGCACCCACAGCAATCTGGGCTACCTCGCGCAATTACAGAGCGACTACGCCGCTGCGGTCGAGCATTACGCCCAGGCCGAGACCCTGGCGCGCAAGGTCAGCGCCAAGTATGCGTTGTCGAGCGTGTTGCTCAACGCTGCGTATGCCCATTACCGGCTGGCCAGCTTCGCTGCTGCCGAGGCCGCCTGCTACGATGCGCTCACCCTTTGCGAAGAGATGGGTGACCGGCTTGGCGTGGCTCAGGTTGATGATTTGCTTGGCATGATTGCCTGCGCGCGCGGCGAGTATGAACAGGCGCTCCGATACTATCAGCAGGCGCTCACGATCTACACCGAGCAGCAGAACAACTACCAGCGCGGCAATACCCTGGCACTCGCT
>FWWM01004733.1_pt1 | contig 31206 bp, 27 predicted proteins | sample 2228351 | NCBI WGS metagenome assembly FWWM01 (sample SAMEA103939774, study PRJEB20133) | metagenome | reverse complement strand
CAATGCAGCTGCTTCTTTTGAACTTTCTCCAAAAAGAATCGTTCTACCATTATCCACCGTTATACTTACACTCTCTCCAAATATACTTTTCACGAAATTGATGAGAGTTTCTGAGTAGGAATTGTCGATAATGAAAAAAGTCTTTCCATAAGTTTTTCTGATTTCATCAATCTTAGATTTTATAAAATTCTCTTGACCTTTTGGGACACGAATTACGATGTATCCACCTTGTTCAAACGATGCTTGTTTTTCTTTTTCATACATTGGTAATCCAAGTAAGGTATGTATTATTTCAACCGGTGGGTCGTATATACTCTTCATCAATACCAAATTAGTAAAATTCTTTTCTAATTCAACTTCTAAAGACTCTAAAACTTTTGATTTTCCTGCAACAAGCTTTGAACCATCAGAGAACTCTTGTAAAATTGTGACATCGTATTTTTTCAAGAATTCTTTATCAGCCCAGACTATTTTTGTTTTTTCACTGAGAATGTCTATCAATTGCACAATCCTCTTGTATAGGTTTTCTGTTGTAAAAAGGGTTAGAAAGATCTTTCCATCCGAGCTTTTTACAGAGTAATCTTCTGGTTTTATCATGTAGTATTCCAGAGCTGTTTTGACCGATTCTTCATCGACATCTTTCAAAATAACGTACCAAGGTTTTCCGATTACTGGGTCTGTGTTCAGTATAGTTAGTAAATCAAAAAAGTCTTTTTCAACATACAGAAAACTTCCAACGACGTTAACTGTTGCAGACGGGTAAAGTTTTAAAATCGCATTTTTAACTCTTTCAGGATAATCCGATTTTAACGGAAGCAAATCTTTTATGCTTTCAGATTTACTAACCGGTTTATAATTCTTAATGAGTTGTTGAACTGTAGTGTTAATTTCAGCAGTACCGTGGATGGCTACTTGTTTTGTGCTTGGGAAAATAACGTATTGGAAATTGTATATTTCAGAAAGTTTTTTCACAAAATCTTCTATACTTCTGTCGTCCACAAAGTAGTTTATGTAGTACCAACTCGTTTTTTCAGAAGGAATGAGCGCTTCTGCGATAAGCCTATATTCTCTGACACCACCGTAGACAAATAGTTTTGATTTATCAGCAGTATAATACGCAAACGTTCCAGCACCCAAAACGTCTTTAAGCTTTTCTACAGAAACTTGTCCATCTGTAATTTGCCAAAATACCGCAAATTGTTTTTGAATTTCTTCAGTTGTACCGAAGTACAAAGCACCATCGGCGCCATAAGCGTATGAGAGACCTGTTAAATTAAGGAGATTTCTAATAACATCTTCTATAGTTGCATTCGAAAACTTCGTATTTATCTTTTTTCCTTTTGCACCTTCGTAAAGAACTATTTTTAAACCAAAGTAGTCGGAGATTTCTTTAATAAAGGTATCTATTGAGATTTCAAAAAAGCTTCCTGATAATCTCTTTTGACTCATACTTATTGGAAATTTAACGTATAAATTCTTTCCTGAAACGTAGTATTCAGGTTTTACAGGCGTGATCGTATACAGAAAGATACCCGAATTATCAAAATTTGGCAATACTTGTGTACCTTCTAAACTTCCAATGTTTGCAGGTACATATACAAAACCAATAGCGGGTTCGTTAACTAAGAAGTAGTGAACTGTCCTACTTTGGTTATATCTGTAGAGCTCAACTTTCGGGGTTTTTTTGAAAGAAAGTACCGCAGTAACATAACTTGAAGTTGAAGAATACGATACTGTTACTTGAGAGAAAAAGGTTAATGGAAAGATCATCAAAATAATCGTCAAAAATAACTTTTTCACCTCTATCACCCCTTACTGAATTTTATACGATAACTTCTTTATGTTACCTTCCGATAAATCAAACATAATTATGTAAGTAGGCTTTATACTTAGTAATCTATATCTTCCATCGTACAGCTCATTTCCGTAGAAATACTCTTCTTTACCATCTTTAGAGACGTAAACTTTGTTCTCATCACCAAATTTTAAATGTCCAAGGTAATAAAATTGATCGGTTGTGGCTTCTATTGGACTATTTGTTATGAGCAATTCTTCAGTTAGGATTAAGACATAAGGTTTCAATGAAGCTTTCAAAGATTCTTTTGCATTTTCTTGCATATTACCGAACTCTTCAAGTCTTCTTTTTATTTCATCGAAACTAATCACCCCTTGTTGAACGGTCTGCTGAGCACTTGTTGTTTGAGAAACCTGAACCTGTGATTGAACGGGCTGAACAGGTTTTGGCTTCAAATAGTTTATCAGGTAAATTATAGCAAATCCCCAGACTACAACTAAAACTACAAGTAGAATAATAGTACGTTTCGACATTTCACATTCCCCCACCGGTCACTGTATTAGATAATGAATTGTCTAAAGGTGATATGATAAATGTAAAGTCGTAGGTTAAATCAGATGCTTCAAAAAAAATCGGTATTTCAAATCTCGGTAAGATAGATAATTGCTTGACGTGTACGAGCTTGTTGGATAGCAAAAAGTCCAAATAGTGTTCTAATTCTTCGTACTTTATGCTTGAACTGAAGTTTAGACTAGATATTTCGCTCATATTCTGTTGTAAGTAGTTTTCTATTAGTTTCAGCCTGTTTGTATTAATCTCTAATTTTTTCATCAGATTTTCAGCTTCAGCAGTTAATTCTGAAAGACGGCTCACTATTTTTCCAGTAGATGTTATTGTATTATAGATTGCGAAAACGGAAGAAACTATAAGAATTAATATAGCCATTAGTACCCCAACTTTTCTTGGAATAACTTTCACATTTCTCCCCCCAGAGTGTATTTGTAATAGTAAAGATTGTTAAAAAGTTGCTTTGATTCTGAAAGATTAACAGAAACATTTTTGTAAATTTTTGAAAGTTCCTCATAAGTTGTAGTTGTCGAAAACTTTGTTAGAGATCCGAATTCGTAAAATTCAATAAAAAACGTAGATTCGTTGGCAGTTATCTGAGACAGAAATACCTTATTATCGATGTTAGCAAAAGTTTTAGCTAAGACTTTAAGGTATTCAGTTGACTTGAATGCAGAACAGATGGTACTTTCTAACTGGTAAACTTTCTGTTCTGTTACTGTGTTTTTTTGTTTTAAAGAGTTGTTGAGTACTTCAAGTTCATTAATAATACTGGAAGTTCCAGTTGAGCGTATATCCTTGAAAACCATCGGATGTTTTGAGAGTATTTTTTCTACATTTATCATTTTCCATGTACTTGAACCGAAAAAAATGGAAACGGAAGGTACTAAACTTATGATAATTAAAAAAATAAAAGTTTTCATCTTAATCTTTTTATCCTTTCTACCAGCGTATAGATTTAACTTTTCCAAACTCTAATCCCCCCCTGTAAAGAAGACCAAGTAATCCTGTATCTCCAAAATCCAAGATATTATTAAAGATAAATATAGGTTCTACAAGTTTAGAGTTAAATCCACCTTCATTTTCGGAGTATTTTCGTAATAACCTTATTATTTTTTTAGAATCACATACGACAACAACACCATCTAAATCGTTGATGGTAATTTTTCTTAACGTTGTTGTATTGAGTGCGACAAATATTTCTCTCTCAAGTTCTGAAACAAGGTCAGGAAGAATAGACTCTATGATTTTTTCAGCTTGTTCTAAAAGCTCTACGTTGTTAGATCTTTCAATTTCATTTAGAGAAAAACTTGTCTCCTCCTTAATCATTTCAAATACATATTTCAATCCTAATTCAGCTATTCTTGTATTTAGTATGTAGTCATTTTCAAAGATAGATATGTTAGATGCTTCGTTTCCAAGCACAATATGAGCCCAAGTGCCAGGAAGTTTTTTCAGAAGAATGAGTTGAGAGAGAAATTGAGGATATACTATATCAGGTTCAGCTGGAAATTCAGAAAGGTATCTTTTTAGCTCTTCTTCGAACATATAAAAAACGTATAGTTTATTACCTAACGTTTTTATGTGAGAAGCTACTATTTTTGCATTTATTTCTAACGTTCTTGAAAGTTCAAGGATGATAAAATTTTGTATCTCTTTTTCCTTTCTTACTGCCGGTGGTTCAATAATCGCGGTCCTAATAATTTCTAACGGAATCTCTACAATAACAATATCTTCAACATCAGGTTGAATAAATGTTTCGTTGGATATTTCTTTTATTATCACTTTTCCCGATTTGTAAAGGGCTCTACACGAAGTTTTTTCACTAGGTGTTTTGAACACGCAAATAGTAGATTTTGATAACAAATGCTTCACCCCCCCTTGAAATCTATCTTATTCTAAATACTATAGGTTCGATCTTAACACCATTTTTAAGTGTTTGACCTTTTGTGTAACTGAAAGACTGTATCACAACTCCGTTGAGTTCAGAAACAGAAGGCTTTAACATTCTAACAGATTCTCTTGTAATATACGTATTCTCTTCTCCATAAACAATTCTCGTTTCAGGAAGTGTCTTCCATAATCCGGAATAAACCGCGGTTTTAACGAAAAATTCGTTACATTCTAAATCAACAAGTTTCTGTACATTACTGAAAACAACTAAGAATATTATTACCAAGATCATTACTGAAATTAAAACTTGGAGACTCAAATGGATCACCTCATGAAAGAACCTTGAGCTGAGAAGATAACGGTGTACATAGAATAAGCTATAAATGCTATAAAGAGCCCGACAAAAGCAATCATCATCGGTTCCATAAGGCTCACCAATTTTTTCGTGCCTTGGACTACCTCGTCCTCGAAAAAGTCTGCAACTTTTTCCATAACGACGTCCAACTTACCTGTATCTTCACCAGTACCGACCATTTCGTATACTATTTGTGGGAAGATACCTGTCTTTTTCAGAGCTGTTTTTAAATTACTTCCAGCTTTTACATCTTCAACGACATTCATTATAACCTTTTCAAACTTAAGATAGTTAGAAGCTTTTGCAGCCATTGTAAGTGCAGTTACCATTGGAACACCACTGCTGACAAGAACTCCTAAAGTTCTTGTAAACCTTTCAACAGACATTTTTTCACGTAATTTTCTAACAGGTGGAAATAGATTGGCTAATAGGTCTTTGACAACGACAAAATAAGAAGTTTTCGAGAAAAAGTAAAATCCTCCAACTATGGCTAAGATAACAGGTATTGCAATGTACGCTCTTTGAGTAAAAATAAAATTGAGTGTCATCAAAAATCCGAACAAACCACCTTGTGGAACATTTCCAAAAACGCTAATGAGTCTTGGAAGTATAAAAACGGAGATTATAAAAACAACCGCCACAGCGAATCCTAAAATAAATACCGGATAAGTCATTGATGATTTTATTTGCTCTGTTAACCTATTTGTGCTTTCATAGTAGTTCGCAAGTTTTTTGAGAGTAGTATCAAGTACACCGCCTTCTTCTCCAGCTTTAACCATGTTTATGAATACTGACTCGAAAACTCCTTCTTGTTCAAGAGCTTCTGAAAATGACTTACCACTTTTTACCGTTTGACTAACATTTGCAATTATTTTTCTGAATCTCTTACTAAAAACTTCTTGTTGGCTCAAAGTATCCAATGCATCAACCAAACGAACACCAGAAGAAATCATCGTTTCAAGTTGTCTACTGAAAAGCACGAGTTCCTTCAAACTCAACCTAAAGAAAGATCTTTTTCCCCTTTGAACACCTATCGTTGAAGTCTTTGAAGAACCTATAGAAGATTTTTCCTTGATTTCAGTTACGAGAATTCCGGTTTTTCTAAGTTGTTCTAAAGCTGATTTAACAGAATCAGCTTGTGTTGTTCCTTGAATTTTTTTACCAGAAGGATCATAACCAGTATACTTAAATGTCATTCCTAAAATCACCACCAAAAAAATCTGTTGTATTGCCGAAAAACTCTAACTTTCCATTCGAAAGCTTTATAGTGTATTCACAAAGATCTTTAAAGAAGTCCCAGTCATGTGTTGAAATCAAAAATCCTTTGCCATCTGATTTAATATTTTTCAAAATCTGCCTTATTGAAAGTATCCCTTTCAAATCCAAACCTGCTGAAGGTTCATCAAAAATCAAAAATTCTGGATTGTGTAACAAAACAGAAGCAATAGCTACCTTTCGTTGTTCGCCACCTGAAAGTTTAAAGGGGGAACGATAAAGGATATCCTCTTGTAAACCTACCATTTGAAGAACTTTTTTAATATCTTCTTGGGAATATTCTACCACAAAGTTCTTCGGAGCGTACGTGATCTCTCCCAAGACTGTTTCGTTAAAAAATTGCTTTTCAGGCAGTTGAAAAGCAACTCCCATTTTCTTTCTATATTCCCTTAATGATTTGTTTGGAGTTTTTCCATCTACGTAGATTTCTCCTGAGTTAGGTTTTATTAATAGGTTCAACAAATATATTAAAGTTGTCTTTCCTGAACCAGTATCGCCCATCAGAAGATAGGTCTTTTTGGAATCTATAGTTAGGTTAATATCTATAAGGGCAGATTTTTCATTTTTTAAACCGGTTTCATAATCAACGGTAATATTCTTCAACTCTATTCTCATTCTTTTCTGGACAAATAAATCCTTATACCTCCTTCTTTCCAAATATCTTCAGCGTTTCCAAAAATTTCTTTCATAAAATTTCTTATTCTTTCTCCACCTTTGTTGTGGTATGCGACTAACTCAAGTGTCCCACCTGGCTTGAGATGATTGTATGCACCCCTGACAAGTTCCATCCAAACTTCTTTTCCTGCCGCTAAAGGTGGATTAGAGATAATATGATCGAAAATCATACCTTCCCACGGTTCGTAAAGATTTCCATGTTTTATTACGACCTCAACATTGTTATCTTTGGCATTTATTTTTGCAAACTCCACTGCTCTTTCGTTTATATCGGACATGTAAACTTTGCAATCAGGATATTCTTTCTTTATAATTATTCCAATTACTCCATAACCACAACCAATATCAAGTACGTCTCCACTTTTTGGGATGGAATGTTTAATTAAAATAGATGTGGCTTTATCTATGCCCCCGTACGAATAAACACCTGATGGTGTTTTAAAGGTATAAATATGACCGTTATCTAGCTCAAAAACAGTATTTTTTATTTTGAGTGAACTTGTGGGTTTTTCCGTAAAATAATGTTCGAATTTGTTTTTGTCATTATCTTTCATACTTTTCACTCCTTAAATTTTATCATAAAGAACTGTTTTGTATTCTCCTGTTTGTTTTTTTTATTTCCAGTTAAGCGTATATTTTCATTTGTAACATTTTCTTAATTTTTTCCAATTTATGGACACAAAAATATTTTACCACAAAAAATAAAAAATTCCAAAAACTTATGATATAATTCAAGAGTATAATAAAATATAGTAAAAGGTGATAAAATATGGTTTGGAAAGAATGGAAAATTTACGGTGTCGTTCAAGGGGTTGGGTTTAGATATTTTGTAAGAAACGTTGCAAAAGCTTTAGGTGTCAAAGGTTATGTCAGAAACGATCCTGACGGTGGAGTTACCATAGTTGCAGGTGGAAACGAAGAGCAACTAAAAGCCTTCAAAGAAAGGTTCATAGAAGGCAACGGATATAGCTACGTCGAAACCATTTTTGAAAAAGATCTACCTGAACAAGAATACAAGACTTTTGATATCGAATACTGATCTTGTAAATTTTGCAAGAAAGGATGATAGAAGTTGGAAAAAGCAGTCTGTTTTGGATTACAGTGGGGGGACGAAGGAAAAGGAAAGGTTACCACATATCTTTCCAAAGATTTTGATTACGTGATTCGCTACAGCGGTGGTAGCAACGCTGGACACACTGTCGAGTACGAAGATTTCAAAGTTGTTCATCATTTGATACCATCGTTCAATGTCTTTTCTGAATGCAAAGGGTACATAGCTAACAATGTTGTGTTAGATTTGGAAGTTATAGTCAACGAAATCGAAGCTCTCAAAGCACTTGGGTTTGATGTCTCAAAAAGGCTAAAAATATCTTCTCACTCAAACGTTGTTTTACCCGTTCACAAAATGTTAGATGAAAAACTTGAAATTACACGTGGCAGTAAGGCTATAGGAACGACAAAGCGTGGAATAGGTCCTGCGTACGCTGACAAAGTTCACAGAATAAACCTCAGAGTTAAAGATTTACAAAATAAGGAATCTGCACTTGAAAAAATGGAATACATTTCGCATATCTACGAATCTCTCTACGGGATAAAATGGAACGAATGCTCTAGGATATTTGAATTTTATGAAAAGATAAAAGATTTTGTTGTAAGTCCTCTTGAGATAAAACCTGTTTTGGAAAAATCTTCTCTTCTTTTTGAAGGCACTCAAGGAGTTCTTTTGGATGTAGATATGGGAACTTACCCGTATGTAACTGGAACAAATTGTTCAGTTACCGGCATTGAGGTAGGTATAGGTTATCCGATAACTCTTCAAAGAAGAATAGGTGTGTTCAAAGCATACGTAACAAGAGTTGGAGAAGGACCTTTACCAACTGAATTATTTGGTGAAGAAGGTGAAAATCTAAGACAAGCTGGGAAAGAATATGGAGCCACTACTGGAAGACCGAGAAGATGTGGCTGGCTTGATTTGCCACTTTTAAGGTATGCTATCGAAATAACTGGTTGCAACGAAATGATAATGACTAAAGCAGATGTTTTGGCAGGTATGAAGAGTGTAAAGGTGTGTACAAAGTATGTTGATACTGTAACAGGAGAAATCGTTGATATGCCTGTCGATGTCTCAGAACTTGAGAGGTACAAACCATTGTACGAAGAATTTACCGGTTGGAAAGACTTGGAAAATGAAAACTTTATGAAGTTCAAAGAATTTGTTGAAAAGCAAACAGGTGTTAAGATAACGCACATATCTACTGGAGCAAAGATTGATCAAATAATAAAGATATGAGGAAAGATGCACTGAAAATCTATGTTAGAATTTACGGTGAACTTAAAAAGCTTGTATCGTTTAGACTGAATTTATCTGGTTTTACAGAAACAATTGCATATCTTGGACAAACTATAAAGGATTACATCGAAGGTATAGGGATACCACATACGGAGGTATCCCTTATTTTAGTTAACAGCATTCCAGTTAAGCCAGACTACAGATTATCAAATGAAGACAGAATTTCGATATATCCGCACTTTAAAAACATAGACCTTTCCGATGAAATCTTATTTACACCCAAATACTACGGAGAACCAAAATTCATTTTGGACATTCACTTGGGAACACTTGCAAAGGTGCTTCGAATGTTGGGATTTTATACTGAATACGGCATAGTTGAAGATGAGAAGATTGCGGAAATTTCTTCAAGGAAAGGATTAATAGTTTTGACAAAAGACAGGGGATTACTCAAGAGAAACGAAATTACGTATGGGATGTTGTTACATTCGAAAGATGTTTTCAAACAAGTTTTGGAAATCAACGAAAGATTTGCGTTGAAAGAGTACATAAAACCTTTTACAAGATGCTTAGAATGCAACGGTGAAATAGTTATGATTGATAAGAAAGACGTAATTGAATCTTTGCCGGAGAAAGTTAAAAGGATATATGACGAATTCGCAAAGTGTTCAAATTGTGGTCAGATATATTGGAAGGGAACACATTACGAAAAGATGGAAAAAACTGTTGAAAAGATATTAGAAAAATTGAGGTGAGAAGATGGTAACTTTATTTAATCTAACGCTTGAAATTCTGAAATACGTTTTAATTACTGTAGTTGGAATTTCTTTTGGTAGCTATCAAGTTGCTATCAAAGCTTTGGAAAGTATTCCAAAGCCTGTAACGGTTGAAATTGAAGGATTTCAGTTTGCTTACAGAGAATACAATATAGAGAAAGAAAAAACATTAGTTCTGATACACGGTTTTGCTGGAAACTCTTTGATGTGGGATAGTATGGCAAAAAATTTAAATTACAGAGTTATTGCAGTAGATATACCACCTTTTGGGTTCAGCACAAAAGATCCTAATTACGATTATAGGTTGGAAAATACTGTCGAAAATATTATGAATCTACTAGAAAAACTTGGAGTGGAAAGATTTTATCTTTGTGGTCATTCTATGGGAGGTGGTATTTCAAGTTTCATAGCCTCAAAGTATCCTGAAAAAGTAGAAAAACTCATCCTAATTGATTCTGTCTTTTTAGAGAGTGATGTGCCTTCTGAAAGTAGGGAATCACTTAGCTTTCCTCCAATTCTTTTTGATCTAACGTTGAAGCAATATCCTATCTTGACTTCTTTCTATAAAGGACAAACGAAACAACAGAACAAGATATCGAAAGAAGAGATAGATTGGTTCTACGCACAGCTGTACTTTTTGCCTTCTGAGATATTTTTAAAATTCTCAAGAGAGTTTTGGAAAGATTTTAAAGGTGTAGACTATACAAAAATCTGTGCGAGAACACTAATTATCTGGGGGAGAGATGACAACGTAATACCTTTGGAAACAGCTGAAAAGCTAAAAAACAAAATACCTGGTTCTCAGTTGGTTACGATAGAAAACACTGGACATTCGCCGTTTGTTGAACTTCCAGAAGAAGTTACAAAAATAATTAACGATTTTCTAAACTGAGATCATTAACCATGAAATTCTTCAGTAAAATCCGCGATATTATACTCTTTTCCAGATATCAGAATTTTGTCGTTCTCTGATATAACGTGTTGTGCAAAATCTGAGAACTTAGTCTCACCTTTGTTCTGAATTGCTATCACAGTAACACCATGTTTTTTAAACAGCTCGCATTCCGATATCTTTTTACCTAAACATGGACAATCTCTACTAACAGTGATTTCTTGTAATCTAAGTGCTTGATTACCAAATGCTTTTATCTCGAAAACTTTAGAGTATTTCTTCTCAAGTGCACCAACCGCAAGCTCAAATCCTGCAAGTTCTGATGTTGCAACTACAACATCAGCCCCAGCGTAGTAAAGTTTTTTGACATCCTCGACATCGCTTGCCCTTGCAATTACTTTTATCGTAGGATTTAATGTTTTAGCAGTTAAAACCGCAAACAAGTTCATAGGGTCTTCGCGAAAGGTAGTTATCAATACTTTTGCATTCATAATCCCAGCTGAAAAGAGAGTGTTTTCGTTTGTGGGATCGCCAACGACATAAAAAAAGTTACCAAAATTTTTAGATACTTCACTGACAAAGCTGAGTAGTTTTTTTGCGTTTTCTTCAGATTCGGCTACCAGAACAACAGTCTCTTCGTTTCTAAGAAGCTCATACAAAACATATTTAGCAGTTCTTGTTGTTCCAAGCAAGATAATGTGGTCTTTTAATTTTTCTATCATTTTCAACATCTTCCTCCTTTTGAAATATTTCCTTACATTTTCATCGAAGAAAACGCTTGCGATATTCGAAATTCCGTAGGTTACCACTGCAATACCTGAGAGTATCAGGAGTGATGTGAAGATCTTCGAAAATTCTGATAAGTTTTCTTTTGGTATCCCGTATCCAACAGTTGTTATTGTTATTATTGTAAAGAATAGAGAATCAACGACGGGAACATCCTCAACGAAATGATAATATGCCGTACCAACCAATATTAGCAAAGTTATTACAAAAATAAGCAAAATTACCCTTTTTATTATGGAAATTTCTATATCCTGAAATGTGTGATTATTAACTGACATATTCTCACTCCCAAAATCCAGATTTCACAAATGATTATACCAAACCTATCGCAATTTTTCAAAAACTGTTCTAAAATATATTTTGAGGTGATGATTTTGGAAAAGTACAGGGAGATACATGTTTCGGTTAGACAGCTTGTAGAGTCAATTTATAGAGCTGGAGATATAGACATACGTTTTTCAACCATAGAGCGTGCTCTTGAAGGTTCTGAACTTCACAAGCTCTTACAAAACAAACGAAAAGAAGAAGGAACTTACTATTCTGAAGTTCCTTTGTCTCTAAATTACAAACTCAACAACTTTTTGATCTCAGTGGATGGTCGAGCTGATGGGGTCATATTTGAAAACGGTGAGATTACAATCGAAGAGATAAAATCCACTACAAAATCCTTAAATACAATAGTGGTAAGTCCTTCGCATTTGGCACAAGCAAAATGCTATGCGTACATTTATGCTTTCAAAAACGAAATAGATACGATATCTGTTCAGGTGACGTATATAAACGTAGAGAGTGAAGACTTTGTAAGTTTCAAAGAAACTTACACTTTCGGAGAACTCGATAAATTCTTTAGAGAACTTATTGAAAAATACATCTCATGGGTTCAAAAACTTGAAGAATGGGCACTTTTGAGGGATGAATCGATAAGAAAACTTGAATTTCCATATCAAACGATTAGAGAAGGTCAAAAGACATTTATGGGCTATGTTTCAAAAGTAATAAGCACGCGAGGAAATCTTTTTGTTGAAGCCCCCACAGGAATTGGAAAGACTATCGCAACACTTTTTCCTTCCATGAAAGCAATCGGAAGAAAAGAGGTTAGTAAGATATTTTATTTGACACCGAAAAGCACGACAAAGATGGTTGCAGAGAATACTATCAAAGATATGATTGAAAAAGGACTGAAAATAAAATCAATCTCAATAACCGCACGTGATAAAATATGCTTTTTAGTAAATGGAAGACTGCCCGAAGAAGAGAAAGACCAGATAGATTTGCTCAAAGAACTTGGAATAGAGGCTGAGAACGAAGAAAGAGATAAGATTTCAAAAATTCCTCTATGTGACCCTATCCACTGTCCATACGCGAAAGGACATTTTGACAGAGTTAACGAGGCTCTTGTAGATATATTTATGAACGAAAGTGTAATTAACAAGGAAATTGTGGAAGATTACGCTTACAGATACAAACTCTGCCCTTACGAATTTTCCTTAGATATATCACTTCTAACCGATATTGTTATCTGTGATTACAACTACACATTCGATCCGAGAGTTTACTTGCGCAGGTTTTTCGATGAAGTTCAGGGTGAATACGTCTTTTTGATAGACGAAGCACATAACTTAGTTGACCGGGCTCGGGAGATGTTCTCAGCTGAAGTATCATCTTTAAGAAACAGGGAAATAATACAAAGGCTTAGAGGATTTAAGTATTTGGAACTAAGAAATTCTTTAGAGCAGATAAATGATTTTCTAGCAGGGTACGTAAAAAATTCAGAACAATACGTTAGTGAACAATCACCTGAAAGCTTTAAACAAGTTATAAAGAGTTTCACAAAAGAGGCCCAAAATTTACTGCAGCAAGACACAACTCCAACATATACAAACCTTCAACTTTTGGAACTTTATTTTGATATGCTCTTCTTCTTGAAGATGCTTGAAAATTACGACAGTGAAGTTCACATAACCTACGCTGAAAAAAGAATTTTGGAAGACAAAGAGGATATAGTTCTTAAGATCTTTTGCAGGGATCCATCAAAGTTTCTAAAAGAGACTCTTAAAAAAACGAGGGCGAGCATCTTTTTCTCAGCAACGTTATCTCCGATCGAGTACTTCAAAGACGTTTTAGGCGGAAATATTTTTGATGAAGAGCTAAAACTTCCAAGTCCCTACGACAAGAAAAATCTTTTGGTAATGGCTACGAACCTTTCAACAAGGCTTAACGACAGAGGAAATTCTATAGCTCCTATAGTTGAGTACATATACAATTTTGTCACAAGCAGGAAAGGAAACTATTTGGTTTTCTTCCCTTCTTACGAATATATGAGAATGGTGTACGGTGAATTCGCAAAACGCTATCCCGAAATACACACGTTGATCCAAGAACAAAATATGACAGAGGATTTGAGAGAGGAATTTTTGGATAGTTTTAATCCTGCACCAGATGATTATTTTGTCGGTTTTGCAGTTTTGGGCGGTATATTCTCAGAAGGCGTTGATTTTAAGGGAGAAAAACTAATAGGTGCTGTTATAGTTGGTGTTGGGTTTCCAAGCTTAACACTTGAAAAGGCTATTATCGAAAATTACTACAATACCAAGAACAAAAAGGGGTACGAGTACGCTTACATCTATCCAGGGATCACAAAAGTTTTACAAGCGGCTGGAAGAGTGATACGCTCTGAAACAGACTTTGGTGCGATTCTACTCATTGATGATAGATATTTTAAGATGCCTTATAAAGAACTTATACGACAAGACTGGCGACCATTGAAAAGTGTTAGATCACCTTTGGATGTTAAAACGATTCTAAATACATTTTGGAGAGAAAAATCACAAGTGAATAACTTTCTTTAATTCGCTACTTTTGAAAGAAAGTTCTATTATTTTCATCACGTTTAAACCTTCCTGTGGACTGACAGGTGGTTTTGAACCTTCGACAATTGCTTTGAAAAGATCGGTATAAAATTCTTTGTAATCTCCTTTTTCGCTTTCAACTTTCGTTCGTATATCAACACCGTTAAAGACAACATTTAAAATTCCATAGTATTCTTCAGGTTCTTTACCCCAATTTGGATCGTCTGGTTTTAAGCCTTTTCTTAAATTTTCTTCCTGAGGATCACCACCGTATTTCACGAAATTTCCGTTCTCACCTGTTAGAACGTATTTTGGAAGTGATTCTTTTACAAGCATGCTCGATTTTAGAATAACTTTTAATTTGTCGTAGAACAAAGTAATCTCAAAATAATCGTCAACAGTTGAAAAACTTCTCTGAGCTTTTACATCGGCAAAAAGAGTTCTTGGCATTCCAAACAGGTAAAGCGCTTGATCTATCAGATGAGGTCCAAGGTCGTAAAGAATTCCAGCTCCGGGAAGCTGCTTTTCTCTCCAACCGTTTTTTGTTGAGTAATTTCTGAACCTATCAAAATGTGCTTCATATTCTACAAGTTCACCAAGAAATCCACTCTTTATGACCTTTTTAACGGTCTTGAAATCACTGTCATACCTTCGGTTTTGATAAACTGTCAGAATTTTCGACGATTTTTCGGAAAGTTCGACAAGTTTTTCAGCTTCTTCGACTGATACAGTAAAAGGTTTTTCGACGACTACGTGTTTTCCGTTTTCCAAAGCTTTTTTTGCGTATTCAAAATGTTTATCGTTTGGAGTTGCAACTACAACTAAATCGATTGTTTTGTCCCTAAATATTTCTTCAACATCAGAGCATACTGTAGCATTTGGATACTTCTGCTCAGCGATTTTTGCTTTAGAAGGATCTGTTGTGTAGATTTTCGAAAGTTTGTAATTTTCCAAAGAATCTATAAATGGTGCGTGGAAGATTTGTCCTGAAAGTCCAAACCCAATAAGCCCAACCGATATAGTCATACTTTTCACCTCGCAATCCTTCTGAAAAAATTTTACCACATAAGAAGAAAAAAGTCCCCACAGAAAGTGGGGAGTGTTAAGGAAGGTGCGGGATTGAGAATGAGATTAGTATTCTATTATGCTTTTTCCTGGATTAAGCGAATAAGCTTTTGAGTGAACCTTTACGTTCAATTTCCTGTCGGTTTCAAATGTAATTTTGTTTCTGGTTATTGAGATTTTCAGTGGAGAATTTTTGTACATAACCTTAAATGATAACTCTTTCCAATTTTGAGGAAGCCATGGATTGAAAGAAAGAGTTCCATCTTTTTCAAGAGACATTCCAGCAAAACCATTTGCAACAACTTGCCAAGCACCGCCTGCTGAAGCAGCGTGGAATCCTAAGTGTGTATTTCCTTGGTTGTTTTCAATGTCAACAAGAATGGTTTTCATAAAGAAATGGTAAGCATTTTTGGTATCTCCAACCTTCAGTCCCATGATTGAATACATAGATGGACTCAAAGAAGATTTATGCATTGTTCTCTTAACGTAGTATTCGTAATTTTCTTTCATTTCCTCTAAGGTAAATTCTTCTGGCAGAACTAACATAAGCATAATAACATCGGGTTGTTTTATTAGTTGTGTTTCACCAAGTTTTGAAAGATCGACTCCTTTTGGCCAAACTGGCATTCCTTTATCGTCGTACTCAGTAACCAAAACATCCTTCAATTTAAAATATCCTTCGAACTGTTCTAAAAGCTTTTCTCCTTCTTTCTTTGGAATATAAATCTTTTCAGCGATCAATTTCCACTTTTCTAAATCTTCTTCATTTATTCCCAAGTAGGTTTTAAGTGTGTTTAATTTTCCATTATCGTAATTTTTTAGCCATTCATAATATTCAATGGCTTTTTCGATATTCCACTTTGCTAAGTAGTTTGTATAGACGTTGTTATCGACATGTTCGTGGAACTCATCAGGTCCTATAACTTTTTTGATTTCGTATCTGTCAAATTTTCCGTTGTACTCAACTTTTGAAGCCCAAAATTTAGCAGTATCAAGTAATATCTCTACGCCATAGTTTTTCATAAATTCATCGTCGCTGGTAACCATGTGATAGTGAATCAAAGCTACCGCAATATCGGAATTTATATGATATTCTTCATCACCCGTCCATATTCGAACTGGATTTCCCAAGTAATCAACACCCCATTTTGGTGTTACTTCTGTTCCATCGTCAGCGGATTCCCATGGGAAGCGAGCACCTTTGTAACCCGTCTCAAAAGCGTTCCGTCTTGCACCTTCGATAGTGTTGTAACGATACAATAGCAGATTCTTAGCGTATTTTGGTAATGTGTACAAGAAGAATGGGAACATAAAAATCTCAGTATCCCAAAAAACGTGTCCTTTGTAGCCTTCACCGTGAAGTCCGCGAGCACCTATACTCACATATGGGGAATCGCTTGCACAGGAGAAGAGATGGAAAAGGTTGAATCTGATACCAAGTTGCGCTAACTCGTCTCCATCTATCTTTACATCAATATCTTCCCATATTTTTTCCATAAATTTCTCATGTTCTTTCAGTTCGTTTTCATATCCGAAAACGACAAATTTCTCAAGTTCTAAAATACTTTCTTCCAACGGGTTTTCGTGTTCAATATCTGAGAATACTGTACCGTATTTGTAGATTGTCACCGTTGAATCGTTGCTTAAAAAGAAAGAATATGATTCAGATGGATTAACACCAAAAGGAACGTACTTTCTGTTGGTGAGTATGTTATCTTTTGTTTCATCGATACCAACTAAAGCAGTTGATATTGCGATTTTGTGTTGTTTATCGTGAGTTTTCACTAAAGTGTAAAGTCCTGGTTTGAGCGAACCGAATTCAAGGACTTTGTAATGTTGAACCTTGTTTGAAGGATCTAAAGAACCATTAATAGTGTTGTTGTCGATATAGCTTTCTAATATGATTTTCCCTTTGTAACCTGTACTTGTAATAGTATATTTAACAGCAAATCTATGAGTTGAACTTCTACTGACAAAACGTTCGGACTTTATAATCAATTTTTCTTCGGCAAGCACGTACTCACTGTATAAAACTCCATTTTTGAGATCAAGGTATCTTTTGTAACCATCAAGATTTGTAAAGTCAATACTGATTTTACGATCATCAATGTAAAGGTTAATTCCAAGCGGATCAGGTAGATTCACAAGCTCCGTAACCTGAGCGGAGTGTTTATCGAAAATTCCAGCCATAAATGTCAGAGGTGATCGTATGTTTGAGAATTCTTCCGTGCCTCTGATACTGATTAGACCGTTTGCTAACGTGAATATCGTTTCGTAAACATAGTTTTCTTTGGGTGAGTACTTTGTTCTTTCAACAGCCCACACTTTCTAAACACCTCCAACTAAAATTTGATAAGTTCAAGTGTCTGGTTTTCGAAACTTTGAATAACTTTATCAGCATCTTTCAAAATATTCGGATTACCAACACCGATACATTTCATTCCCGCTCTTTTAGCTGCTTCAATTCCTGCAACAGCATCTTCAAAGACGCAACAACCTTCTGGAGCTATATTCAATTCTTCCGCTGCTTTTAGAAAAACTTCAGGATCCGGTTTTGCTTTTGTTATCTTTGTTCCATCGATAACTACATCAAAATAATCGTCAAGTTCGATTCTTCTAAGAATAGTCATCGTATTTTTACTAGCCGAACCGATCGCTATTTTTATACCGTTTTCTTTAAGAAGTTTAAGAAAATCCAAAACACCGGGTAGTATTTCATCTTTAGTCATTTGGTTTATGTACTCAACATACCAACCGTTCTTTTTATCAGCCAGTTGTTCTTTTATTTTCGGATCGTCTATTTTTATGTTTCCAACTCTCAAAAGAATCTCTAAAGATTCCATTCTGCTGACACCTTTAAGTTGCTCGTTATCTTTTTCTGTAAACTCAAATCCAAGTTCTTTGGCTAAACGTTTCCAAGCCAAGTAATGATACTTAGCGGTGTCAACGATAACACCATCAAGGTCAAAGATACAAGCTTTTACAAGAGCCATTTAATAACCTCCTCGCCTTTATTTTCAACTGTGATTTAGCCCTTAACCGCTGCAGATTTACCAGTTTCAACAAACTGTTTTTGGAAGATTATAAATATTATCAACATCGGAACGGTCATCAAAAGTGATGCAGCCATCATATATTGCCAGTATGTGTAGTAAGATGCTTTGAAGAAATTAAGTCCCATTGTAAGTGTGTACATCTCTTTTCTTGAAGTTATTATCAATGGCCATTGGAAATCATTCCAAGCACCTAAGAATGTATAAATTGCAAGAGCACTCATAGCTGGTTTTGCGTTAGGAACGACAATTGTAAAGAACGTACGTACTATTCCACTCCCATCTATTCTTGCGGCTTCTTCGAGCTCTTTCGGGAAATCTAAGAAAAATTGCCTCATAAAGAACAAACCGAAGACCGTGGCAACTTTAGGTAAAAAAAGCCCTGTATACGTGTTAACAAGACCGTATTTGACCATCATATTGTAAAGCGGAATTAATGTTACTTGCCCTGGTATCATCATTGATGCTAAGAAAAGGCTGAAAATGAGATTTTTCAAAGGAAAAGATAGTCTTGCAAAAGCGTAGCCACTAAGAGTGTTGAAAAAGACATTTCCTATAGTTAAGGCTCCAGCGTATATTACGGTGTTCAAAAACCATTTTCTTAAGAAAGGTACAACCTCGAATATTAATTTGTAATTTTGGAAAGTTAACGGTGCACCAAAAGCTTTAGGCTTTGGAAATAGTTCTATTTTTGGAGGCCAACTGAACAGATCAACGCCCTTTTCTGTACCATCTTCATCAACGTAAGTTATTGGGGTTGTTGAAACAAGCAACGCCCAGGTGAATGGGAAAAGAGTTATTAGAGTATATAAAATCAAAATTGTATATGCTATTATTTTCGAAATCTTGGATTTGTCCATAATTTCACCCCTAATATGTTTCTCGGATAATCTTTCTTTGGAGTAGCGACAATATAAAGATCGTAAGGAACAAAAAGACTGCAAGAGCCGATGCGTAACCCATTCTTCCGTATTCGAAAGCGTTTTTGTATATGTAGAAAGAGATTGTTATATTTCTTAAGCTTTTAATTAAGAAGTATATTTGGTCAAAGACTTGCATACAGCCTATGGTTCCCATTATCGAGACGAAGATAATCTGTGGTCTTAATAGTGGCATAGTTATTTTCCAGAACATATTCCAAGCGTTTGCACCGTCAATTTTTGCAGCTTCAAATATGCTCGAAGGTATATCTTGAAGTCCAGCTAAGAAAGTAACCATAAAATACCCAGCAGTGGACCAAATATTCATAGCCATAATTGCGAACAAAGCAATTCCGGGTTCATTTAAATAATCTATAGGTTGAAATCCAGCCCATCCAAATAGGGTCAGAAGAATTTTATTCAAAACACCAGGTTTTGAGTAAACAAGCCAGAATATCATTGATAGTGCAGCTGAAGAAGTTATGGCTGGTAAGAAAAATACCGCTTTGAAGAATTTTACACCTTTAACTTTGGAATTTGCAGCTACAGCTAATACGACTGCTAAAACCGTCTGTATAGGTACGACAACTATAGAGTAGAGAAGTGCGTTAAAAAAAGATATAGCAAAATAAGGATCTTTGAACATATTTTTGAAATTTTCAAGTCCAACAAAGTTAGGTCTATATTTAGAAAAACTTTGAGAATCTTTTTTCATATATCTCTTAAAAAATTCTGAGGTTCTCAATTCTTTATCTAATTTTCCATTTAGAAAATCGTTAGCAAATTTAGCTATATCAAGCTCTGATTCGACTAGTTTTTTCTCCTGTTCCGACAAATTTACTCCAACATCAAGTTCAATAAAATCTATGATATTTATCATTTCAGCAATTTCTTCAGCAGAGTATTTCTTCAATTCTTCAGCACTTAGCCCAGTATTTATTTCTAACGCTTCAATTGGATTAAAAGTGTAATAAAACTTACGAGCCTCTAATGGTTGATAATCAGTAAAACTATAGTAAAAAGCCATGATTATCGGATAGATTGTGAATAAAGAAAAAATTAGTATCATTGGCAAGGAAAACACATATCCTACTATCGCTTCTTTTGTTTTGTATTTCATATTTTGACCCCCTATTTAAATGGGGGAGGTGTGATCCTCCCCCCCAAGAATTCTTGGATAAAACTATTTTGAAACCCACTTGGAATAGTTTGTTTCTATAAATTTAATACCTTCGTCGACCGTCATTTTACCTGCAAAAAGATCTCTTAGCACTGAGTTAATCTGGTCATTAGCGGTTGAGAAGATTCCTGTTGGTGTTGGAACTCTCCATGGTGTACCATATTCAGCACCTTTGTAGAAAACAGTCTTTATTGGGTCTGTATCTTTTGAAGCTAACGATTTTCTTGATGCTAAAACTCCAGCACCTTTAACAAATATATCTTGACCTTGTGTTACCAAGAATTTGAGGACTTCCCAAGCAGCATCTTTATTTGGTGTTTCTCTGTTGATTGCCCAAGCAACTGTGTAGATCATTGTCGATTTTTTGAGCATTTTTGGCATTTCAACTACTTGAGCTTTCTTGAATGTATTTGGGAAGTTTTCTCTCAAAAATCCAATTAGCCATGGACCTTCCATGACTACCGCAACTTTTTCAGTTGCAAAAGCTTCACCAAGCCAACCTGAACCAAGGGCTGATGGTTCTTTTGCGACTTTTTCTTTGACTACCAAATCAACGTAGAATTGAAGAGCTTTCTTTGAGTTTGGCTCACCAAGAGCTACTGAAAGATCTGGTTTTACAATTCTTCCACCGTAGCTCATTATGAAAGGAATAATTCTGTTGAAATCTGCTGCAATCGACATTGGTGTTTCAAAACCTGCAGCTTTAAGTTGTTTGAGTTTCTTAAGAAGTGAATCCCAAGTTTCGTTGTTTGTTGGATACGGTACTTTGTACTTGTCAAAGATTTCCTTGTTGTACCAAAGAGCTAACGTTGAGAAGTCTTTTGCAATACCGTATGTTCTACCTTTGTACTTGAAAGCATCAACAAGTGATGTGAAGAAGTCGTTGATATCAAAGTTGTCTCTTTTTATGTATGTATCGAGTGGAAGCAGTACGTTTGCACCTGCAAGTTCTTCAAAAACATAGACATCGACGTAGAATAGATCTGGTCCTGTTCCGCCGGAAAGTTTTGTCATAAGTGTTTGTTTATAATCGCCAGCGACTGGTTCCCAAACTATTTGGATATCGTTTCTGCTCTTGTTGAATGTCTCAATCATGTTTTTGATAGCAGCTTCTTCCGCTGGGTTTCCTGGCCAACCACTAATAACTACTTTCGTTGCAGCAAAAATGTTAAGTACGAAAACCGCCGTTAAAAGAACTACTAGAACTTTCTTCATACTTACACCCTCCTTCTTCAAAGTGTGGAAATTTACTTGTTTCTCTCACTATAACCTGAACATCAATGATTTCCGAGAATACTTCATCGCCGAGCGATAGTTTGTGAACTTTTTCAGCAGCTTTTTCTCCTACAAGTTCTATCCTTTGATCGATCGTTGTGAGTCCTGCTATTTCAGAAAGTAGAATGTTATCAAAACCAACGATAGGTACATTTATATGATTTTTTTCGATATATCTTAAAGCTACGTAAGCTATAACATCTGAAGTGCAGAAAATACCATCAAAACTTTCTATGCTGCTTAATATTTCTAAGGTTTTTTCTTCTTCATAGTATGCGAAAGCTTCATTAATTTTCACACCACATTCACTGATCGCGCGTTTAAAACCGACAAGACGTTTTTTTTCAAATGGGAGCTTAGGATCACCACCTATGTACAACAAGTTCTTGCAACCCAAAGAACACAAATGTTTTGCTGCTAAGTATCCACCTTTTTCATTTTCAGTATCTACAAAGATGAAATCGTTCCTGCTGTTTTGACCTACACAAACGAATGGGACATTATATGACTTTAGTATTTCAATTCTTTCATCATCTTCTTTTATATCCATTAAAATGTAACCATCTATTAGTTTTGATCGTACAGCATTTGTGTAGTATTTTTTTACATCTCCATGAGTAAAGGAATCAACTATAAGTTTTAGACCATTTTCTGAAAAATACTTGACAGCACCCTTCAAGAATTTTGACACGTATGAATCTTCAAAGATTCTTTCAACACCACTCATAACGGCGAGCAAAAAAATTCCTGTTTGTTGTTCTCTTAAGGATTTTGCAATTGCATTTGGAAAGTAACCATACTTTTCAGCCAATTTCAAAATTTTTTCTCTCGTTTCGGGTTTTACTTTCTCAGGTTCATTAAAAGCTCTTGAAATAGTTGCAACCGAAACACCACAGATATTAGCAAGTTCTTTGACAGTCATTTATATTCCTCCTTATTACTGTAATTTTCCGTAATGTAATCGATTACTGTAATCGATTACATTGGCAGTATATCATTTTTCGATCTAAAAAATCAACTCGAAAATTTCTGAGAATTGTTTTTCTTTTTGCGTTTATAGGCTATATTCAAAAAATTTTTAATTTTTCCTACAAATTACTAATTTTTTCATAAAAAAGTAAAGCTACCACAATGCGATGGCAGCTTTACTTTGGTTTTTAATATTTGTAATTGTAATAACTACTTTTTCAAAAACTGTTTGATATTCTAGGTATTAAAACTTTTCCGTAAGATAAAACTTTTTCATCGACAACGAGAGCTGCGGTTGCATAATTTCTTAAGCCATAATTTGTTCGATATCTTGAACTTTTTCGATTGTGGCTTCGATACCAGTTCTTTTACAGCTTGTCTAACATATTCTTCAAGTTTTTGGCACTTTGGACAACCCATACCTACGAACGTTCCGTACAAGAGTCCTAGGCTACTTCGTTAACCTTAAGTGCTGATATTGTTACAAAAAAGTCACTCCAAGAGGAACTCTCGCTTCGACAAAACCCATAAAGAGTGGGACAGCAGAACAAGAGGCGTAACAATTCCCAAAAGTGCTGATAAAACGTTTCCAAGTCCACTTTCCTTTGTGCTTAGCAAGGTATTTTCTCGTCTTTTCAGGTGGAAAGAACGTACAAATAAACTTTATAGCGTAGATTATTATGAACAGAAGTATAAATATCTTGATCGTGTCATATAAAAAAAGAATTTAGTCCATCTCCAAGTTTTGTCTCTTTTCCTGTATTTGGTATCTCATAAACCAAGCAATCAGCAAATTTCTGAACGAGTGTGAACAATTTACTCACTACTTTTGTTCAGAAAACGAACCGTTATTATATTTTTCTTTTTCTTTAGTTTTATTGAAATCTTTCAAAAGTTGTGGATATCTTTCGATTGAGTTTGAAATCAGTTGACTCGTTCACAAAATCATCAATGGAAGGTTGTCAAGATTTCTCTGAAAAATTATCAAAAAAATAGAGCTACCGGTCGGTAGCTCTATTTTCGCTTCGATGTTATTTTGAATTTTATTCAAATTGTTCGAGTTTTCTAAGAGAGTATTTATACAAAACTCTTGCGGTGAAGAAAGAAATGATAATTCCAAATACAACCAATATTACAGGATTTATTTTTGTTACTCCGTAAATCACGTAAAGGACCAAGGCTATAAGAGCCGTTGTTAAAGCATACGGAAATTGTGTCTTTACGTGGTCCATATGGTCGCTACCTGAAAAGATTGAAGCTAAGACTGTTGTGTCGGAGATTGGAGAACTGTGGTCGCCGAAGATAGCACCAGAGAATACCGTTCCTGCCATTACTGTAACGGAAATCCAAGGATCTCCAGTAATCTTGTAAGCTATCGGTATCGCTATAGGTGTTAAAATAGCCATCGTACCCCAGGATGTTCCTGTTGCAAAAGATATCATCATACCAATTATAAATATCACAGGGATAATAAATGCAAACGGAAGTTCACTACTTACATTTGCAACGACAAAATCAGCAAGTTTCATATCTTTCGTGACACTTCCAATTGACCATGCGAGAACCAAGATAGCGCAAGCAAGTAGCATTAATTTAAAACCATCAACAACAGTTTTCATAGTTTCTCTGACAGTCATAAGCTTTGTTCCCAAGGCTAAGATTATACCAGTTATAGTCATTCCAAAAGCTCCCCAAAGGAGTGCAGTTGCAGCGTCAGCATTTCCAAGTTTTTCGATTAGTGTGTCTCCGCCTTCTTTAGCTCCCGTGTAATAAAATCCCCATATTGTAACTATCAAAAGTGCTAAGATAGGAAGAACGAAAGTTATTATCATCGGTTTAGATTCATCAGGTTTCCCAAGCTCAAAATCTAAGTTTAGCATCGGCGTAGATTTATCATCTATTGTCTTTCCAGTCTTTTTCGCTCTGATTTCAGCTTTTAACATTGCAGAATAGTCCCAACCTGTGAGAGCTATTATTCCAACGAAAATAACGGTTAATAAACAATAAATGTTAAAAGGAATACTGCCGATGAAAGCCGAAAGAGGTGTTATACCCTCGATCTTAGCCGATTCCATACCTTGTTGAATCATTCCGAGTTGGTACGCTATCCAGTCGGATATAAAGAATGTTGCAACTGGCGCAGCTGTTGAGTCGAGAATATAAGCGAGTTTTTCTCTTGATATTTTGTATTCTTCAAAGATATCTCTTGTCACGTTTCCTACGATAGCAGCGTTGATGTAGTCGTTGAAAAAAACAATAACACCTAAAATCCAAGCCCAGACAACAGCTAATCTCCTACTTTTGAGTTTTGTCTTTGCCCAATCTGCAAGTGCTTTACTTCCTCCAAGTCTCCAGATGAACGCTATACCCGCTCCCATAAACAGGTTGAAGAGAAGTAATTTCGCATTCCAATCATCAGACATTGAGGAAATTATCGTATCGATAGAATAACCAACAGCCGCAAGTGGGTTAAAGCCGTTCATAAGAAGTCCGCCTGTCAGTATACCGAGAAACAGTGAGATAAGAACGTCTTTGGTAACAAAACACAAAACAATAGCAACAAGTGGTGGTAATATTGCCCAAGCGGTTCCTGCCATCACGACACCTCCCAATTTTTGATGAATCATTGTACTGCAAATGAATGCTTTAAGTCAACAAAAAACTAATTTTTACTTTCTTTTTTCATTTCCTCTTTCTTTTGATACATTAACTTGTCAACTTCTTCTAGAGTTTTTTTGAAGTCCACTTCAAATTTTTTGAATCCGTAAGCAAAAGTGGGATGCGTCCAGTGGGATTGTCTGTACTCTCTGAGAGAGTTTTTTATCAAATTTTCCGCTCTTTCAAGTGGACAATTTGGAAGAATAACCAAAAATTCATCTCCGCCTAATCTAACTATGTAATCAGTTGAACGTATGTTCGAACGCAAAACTTCAACAAGCTTTTTGATTATTTCATCTCCAACTTCATGGCCATGAGTATCGTTTATTTTTTTCAAGTTGTTAAGGTCTATCAATACGACTGTGTCGTTGGATTGAAGTTTAAGATGATCTAAAAAGTGCCTGTTGTACGCCCCAGTTAGAGAGTCTGTAACACTCTTTGCAAAATGTACTCTTTCTGAAGTAAAAACATTTTTGTATTCTTCAATTAAAGTTCCTGAAATTGTTCCAAAGTAAATTATTGCACCTATAGGAATTAACGTTTTGCTTTCCATTAAGTTCAAATTCCATAGGGTGTCGTTAACGAGGGAAAAGGCCAAAACTATTGAAGAAAAGATGAGGGTTCGAGAATATGTTAAAAAGGATGCAATAACGATTAATCCGTATACTATAATTTGCAAAAAATAAATGTACGGATACTCTATTTCTGAGAAGAACAAGCGATTTGGTGTAAATATCGAGAGTATCAGTGTGAAAGCAGAGAAAAAAATGGTTACAATTCTCATCCATTTGTTAAATATTGGATGAGAGGAGTTCATCATCTTGTCAGTCAAACCAAGAATCAGAAATATGGGCGAGATAAACATTGATGTTATAAAAACTCTTCTTGTTAGATAGTACAATGTTTGACTGTCAAAGTACAAATGCGGGAGTAAATCTAATGTCCATATTGAAAAGAATAATATAGAAAGTGCGAAAAACAGAAAGTGTTTTTTTCGGCTTTTGTCCAATTTGAAGAAAATATACAGAAAAAATATTTCCGTTACCATCATAAGTCCCAGAAAGAAAGGAATTAGGAAGATTGAGAATGCATTAACTATAGAATATTTTGAAAGAGAATATGTAAAGAAAGGTTTGGCATTGATCCCCATCGACTCGTTACCGTAAAGTATAAGCCGGATTTTCTGAGAATTTTTAGGTACTGCGAAAACTAAAGGCTGGAACCAAGAATAACTAAGTCGTTTATTAGGTTCACCAAATCGTCCTTGTAAAATTCCATCTGCATATATTTCCATATAACTCAAATCAATGTCAGGAAAATAAATGTACACATATTCTTTTTCTGTGTATTTGCCAAAATCAAAAACAGATGCGGTTTTTTGTAAAAGAACTTTTATTAGAGAAATATTTTTTTCAAGAACAACGTAAGTCGGTTTTTCTAACTGGAAGTAGAAAACGCTGTGAACTTCATTAGAATCAAAAAGCTTGTCTTTGTCTTCGACAACAGTCCATTTTTCTATGGCGAGCTCTGTACCGAAAATAGATGGTCTAATACATATCTGCAAGATTACGAAAATTAGTAGAAACATAATTAGGCCGATTAAAACAGGTGTTTTGTAATAGTAGTCATACATATTAAGAAAATACGATAGCTTTTTCAACTCGACTCCCCCGAGAATATTTTAGTTTTTTCCGCACTAAATATATTCTAACATAAATTTTGTTATTTTTTCATTTCAAGATTTTAAAAATTAGTTAGATTACAATAATCACAAAAAAACAATGCTAATAATAATCTTTCCAACTTTCGTAGAATCAACTCTACTTTGTCTTTTCAACTATTTTGTCTGAAGCTAATTTACCTGTTATTATACAGGTTGGTGTTCCAGCCGGGTTGTAAGCCCATTGACCAACTTGATAGATATCTGGAATAGGTGTGAGAATTGATTTATTTACTTGTGCCATCTTAGAAACAACGGGTATTGGAGCTTCGAATGACCAACCAACTATTGCTCCACCGCTACTTCCAACTCTCTTTTCTATACTCAGCGGAGTGAATGAAAATTGTTTTTCCAACTTTTCTTTCAAACTTGTCCATACAGTTTTGGAAAGTAGGTCTACAATTTCATCTTCGATTTTCTTTATTAATTCTTCGTACCAACCTTTTTCTTGAGATTTTTTAAAGATCTCATATTCAGCAAGAAAGCTTACTATTATTCCTGTCTTACCTTCTGGTGCCAAACTTTCATCCCTTATTGCCGGAATAGAAATTTCAAATGTGTTGTATCTGAGGAATTTTTCTGTCCATAAGAGCAATTCTTCTTTCGATATCTTTTCCCAATTGCTAAGTATTCTCTTAAGTTCGCTTTTATGTAGTTCTCTCAATCCGTCTTTGTAAGGCGTATAGAAGAAATGGCCGTTGTGGAGATCCTTAAAGTACGAAACTGGAAGGTTGACCTCAAGGTATGTTGTAAAGACAGATTCACTGGGCTTACCTGCGAATATTTTTTCTTTAGTTTTCAGAAATTCTTTTCTAATTTTTTCCGGAAGTTCTTCTGTTTTTGTTATTGAGTAAAATGTTCTTAAATTCGCTCCCCATACTAGATATTTATAGAAATATTTTTCACCGGTTTCGGAAAGAACATATTTCTTGACAGGGTTTACTTCTTTGATAGCTGTATTTTTAATAACTTCTCCACCAAATTCTTCTATTTTTTTCTCTAAAGCTTCTGGTAATTTTTTTGTTCCACCTTTTGGATAGACGTATCCATTGTACAAAGTGAAGTAACTGAGAGCAAAAAAAGTCGGTGTGCCCTTAAAAAAATGTTGTGTGATTATATCATTCAAAGATTGATTTTTAACGAACTTTTTCAAATACTCATCGCAGGGTTCGTTGAGCTTATCTATCTTCCTAAGAGCTCCGAAAAACTTAGGTAGCCAGGGTAATAACTCTGTAAAGACGTATTTTGTATCTCTTTTAACGTCGCGGAATACAGGGTTGTCTATTCCGTATATAACGTCAACTAATTTCATTATTTCTTTCATTTTTTCTATAAAGTTCTCAATATCATCGATACTTTCTGGGTAGAGACTTATGAGCATCTGCTTGTAATCTTCAACACTTTTCCAACCTTCCACGTTGATTATCTTATCCTCTACTCCAATCGATACTTTACTTGGAACAACTTCAATATTAAGTTGGAGATCCTTAAGCATTGAAAGAACAACAGCTAAGATCGCTCTAACACCGGCATCAAACACAAAGCCGTCTGTCTCAAACGAACTTACCAAACCACCTACTTCCGTGTTCTTTTCAACTAGTAAAACTTTCCTTCCTTCTTTTGAAAGAAAAGTCGAAGCTGAAAGCCCGGCAAGCCCCCCTCCAACAACTATAGCGTCATAAATTCTTTGTTCCATTCTTCTTCCTCCAATCTTGCAAGCTTTAAGCTTAAATTCCATAAAATCTTGGCATTCTCAATATCTTTGGCAGGTGGTGCAAGTTCTTCAACTGTTGTGAGATTAAAAAATTTGTCCGAAATTCTTTCGACTTCTTTTGAAACACCAAGGTAATATAAAGCTTCGGCAGATATAGAAACATGGTTCAACTTTTTATCTAAAAAGTTTTTCTTGAACCATTTGTACACAGGACCGTTGTCTTGACCAGCGGAAGTTTTAACGGCGCCTGGATGCATAGAGTTTATTGTAACACCTGAACCTCTAAAATATTCGTCGAATATATGCATCGAAAGTATTTGAGCAAGTTTGGATTGCCCATAGCTTCCAAGACCAGTGTATCTACGTTTTTCAAAATTAAGATCATCAAAGTTTATTCCCCAAGCGGAAAACCGATAACCTTCAGAGCCAACCAAAATTATTCTACATCTTCCCTCTTGCTTAAGTCTTTCCTTGAGAATGTAATTGATTATAAAAGAAGAAAGGTAATTAACCATGAAAACTTTCTCAATTCCTTCTTTTGTCAATTCTCTCTTCGTTAGATAGATACCAGCGTTGTGAATGAGTATATCTATAGGGTTTTCTAATTCTAAGAGTTTATTCGCACTGTTGTAGACATCTTCCATTTTGCTTAGATCTGCTAAAATGTAGTCACATTTAACTTTGTATTCAGTTTCTACCTCTTTCTTGAGAGCTTCGGACTTTTCTTTGTTTCTATTGATACAAATTAGAGTTGCACCTTTTGAAGCATACTTTTTTGCCGTTGCATATCCTATACCAGAAGTTGCACCAGTAATCACGACGAGCTTTCTTTCACAACCATCGTTACAAATTTTCGGAGGTTTAGAATTGTTTTTTATCATTTCCAAAACGTTTGAAAATTTGTACTCTTTGAAGTATTCCTTGAACTTAATTCCAGTTGCCATATTTGACACCATACCTTTATCCGAATTTTTTCTTCATAAATTTTCTGTACAGTTTTCCAAATTTTGGAATGTTATCGAAGATATCTCCCCAAAGATCGTAATAATCGCGCTGTTCAATTATTTTTCCCTTGTCGTTTACTGTGAGTCTCGAAACTCCATAAAGAACTGAACTTGGGTATTTTTTGTAACTTATTGTCATTTCCCATTCTATGAAAAAATCGTTACCTGATTGTACAGCTCTTACTATTTTCATTTTTAAATCCTGAGATCTTTTTGCGAGTCTTTCTGTCATTTTTTTAAATTCTTCCATTCCGTGGATTTCTTGTATTGAATCCTTAAAGTGAATATTTTCGTCATAGTATTGAAGTATATGAGACCAATCCGGTCTTCCTTCGTTGTTGTAAGTCTTTGACCAGAGTTCTTTTAAAATCTCGAGTGTTAGTCTGTACTCATCTTTTTTCTCTTCAGTTCTTTCTTTTGTATCAGTTGCATCTGTGTTGAATTCGTTCACAAAGATTACCTCCAAGTCGTTAAATAAACATTCTTGTTCTTTTTATGTAGTTAATGTATTCTTCCCCGAAAAGCTCTATCATCTTTCTTTCCTCCACTATTGCTCTATACACAAAGGCAGTTGTGGGTAAAAAGAATATGAAAAGCGATGAAGGTATATGCGAGAATAGAAAAGCAAGACCTCCAAAAGCGATAATCTCTCCGGTGTAACTTGGATGTCTTATGAATTTGTAGATTCCTTTATCAACTATTTTGTGACCTTCAACCCTTCCAAGGTCTGGAGTGAAGAACTTTCCCAAGGTTAAGATAGCTATGAACCGGATAGTTACCCCAGCAAGAACTAAAAAAATGCCTAATATCTGAACTTTCGAAAATTGTTCAACTGTCCGCCATTGTGCTCTAAAGCTTGGATTGATTACGGCAAGTAGAACCCCTGTTAATATCAAAGCACTCATTATATACTTTGTCTTTTTGTCTGCTAACTCCTCGTAGTTTTTTCTTTTCAAAACTAACACATAAATCTCCATTCCCCACCAAAAGAATACCGATGCCCAAAATATAAGTCTCATTTTTCAACCTCCTGAAAATGAGTTTTAAAATATATGTTCAACACTATTATACCATATCTAATATAAATTTAAAAAAGACTCCGTTTAGGAGTCTTTTTTGGCGCAGATGTTAAACATCTTTCGATGATTTCCTTTACATCTCTTCCAGAACAATTTCCTAATGGCTTATTTATTCTGCACTTTGAATTTTTCGTTTCTTTTGCTCAATCCCGGCTTTTTCATATTCTGTGCATGACACCAGTCCATCAACAGGTGACGGGATGGCATTGCCAGTTGTTGGATGCTTAGCAAGAAAGCCAAATTCAGTGATAAATTCCTCGTGCTGGATCCACCGCGCCACACTCTGGGCATATTGCTCTATAAGCTGCGCAGGGATAAGATGAACACACCTGCGTTCCTTAAGCCACTGTCATATTTTTTCGTACAGCTCTGCCCTGGTTGGTTCCACATAAAAGATATCATCAATAATGATTAAG
>FWWM01004728.1_pt1 | contig 31226 bp, 29 predicted proteins | sample 2228351 | NCBI WGS metagenome assembly FWWM01 (sample SAMEA103939774, study PRJEB20133) | metagenome | reverse complement strand
ACCAGCTTTCTTCATAAGGCGGTGAATGGGGGCAGATGGGAGGTCAGCCTGTTTCTCCGACATCATATGTCGCTAGCAATGCCTGAATAAAACCTTTTCAAGACTTTTAGCGGCTAAAAATTATCCAAAACATCCCTAAAGACGTTTATAGCAATTATTTGAAGGATATCTGACGGTATTAAGTCTCAAACATCCGAAAAAACCTAAAAGTAAGTTTTATTAAAAGCTAATAAAAAATAGCTCTAGGTTGGCAACGACAAGAATAGAGTGTCCGAGCTGTCACAGGCTTACGATAAAAGGAAAATTCTGTATATACTGCGGTTATACCTTAGAAAAACCGCCTGAAGAGCCCAAACCTGTTATAGAAGAGCCCTTTGAACGCGTTGCAGAACAGCCTGCGGAAACAGCTCCGGAGGCTGGTATAGGGGCCCGTTCAACGGCCCCCGTAGCTGTTGAGGAGGCTGCCGTCGAGGAAAAAAGACTTGTCGACCAAATATCCGTTGTTTATTCATGGTACTTCAGGCTGATTGACCTACTTCTTGAACGTGAGGCTGACGTTGAAATTTTCGAAGAGCTATACAGCGAATATAGGTCGAGGCTGCGAACACTAAACGATAGACGCAACGCTGAAATTAAGAAAATCGAGGAGAGGATGGACTCCCTAACCTCTACGTTAGACAAGCTACGTGTGAAGCATGAAGTTGGTGAGATACCCGATAGACAGTACATAACTCAGAAGCTTGAGATAGAAAGGGAGATTGGGAGGTTGAGGCCGAAGCTAATGTATCTGAGAAATCCCTTTAACATTAGGTTGGGAGATCTTCCGGCTTTCAAGTCACAGCTAGAGGAAAGGCTTAACAAAATAAGGACTGGCTGGCGTGATTACGGGTTAAGGGAGGAAATAGTTAACCAGATTGAAGATGATATAGAGGCAGTTTTTCAGGCCCTCCAGGTCTTGATGGAACAGCATAACAAGATAAAGAAGGAGTTGAGCAAGCTTGAGCTGAGATACAAGATAGGAGAGCTGAAGCAGAGCGAATATCTCTCGATGAAGCAGAAGCTTGAAAAACAGTTGGAGTTCCCAGCGGTGTAGGTATTTAACAGCCATTGGGATGTTCAACCTGTGAAAACCATAGTAACCGCTTTACCAGGTTCAGGTAAAACGACAACGCTAAAAAAACTTGTCGAGATGATGCCGGAGGTCAAGGTTGTCAATTTCGGCGATATAATGTTCGAAGAGGCCGCTAAAAACTACGGTATAGTTCACAGAGATGAGATGAGGAAGGTGCTGTATCTGAAAGATTATCAAAAGCTTCAGCTGAAAGCTGCGGAAAAAATTTCCGTCCTCGAAAACATAGTTGTAGTAGACACACACTCGGTCATAAAAACGAGTTGGGGATATTATCCAGGTCTGCCATTTGATGCAGTAAAAATAATCAAGCCAGACCTAATTGTTTACATCGAGAGCAGACCAGAAGACATTATCGAGAGGAGAATGAAAGATGTTAAGATGGGTGTTGGACGTGAACGTGAGATCCCAACAGTTGAGGAGATTATAAAGGACCAGCAGATAGGGAGAGAGTTTGTTGTTGCAGCGGCTAACGCAGCCATGTGTTACCTTAAGATAATAGATCTCACCTATCCCCAGACATATCAATTCCAGCATTCAGAGGATGCGGCTAGACAGATTGCCCAAGCCATAAAGGAGGTTGGAAGGCTACGTAGGCTTTAATCGGCTACAACCTTCCGAGCCGTAACTATATAGGCTGTATGGCCCCTCATGATAAACTCAGGCCTTGTCATGCCTCGTTTCACACGTATATTTCTCACCAAGATCTCCACGCAGGAAAGGTCTGCGAAACCTGTGCCCTCTAACGCCTCAAAGGTTTGGACAACCTGCTCAATCGTCGGGCTCAGCGATACCCAGATCCCGCTCGGTTTTAAAGCATCGTGGCAGGATTTTGCCGCCTTCCAAGGCTCAGGCAGATCGATTATGGCCGCATCAACATCCCTCTCAACTACGTCACGCCCAACGTCACCGTGCTTCAGCTCAACATAGTCGGCTAGCCCTAGCTGTTTAAGCTTAACAGCAGCGGCCTCCAGATACTCGGCCTTCACATCATAGCTGTAGACCTTACCATCTGGTTTGACGAGGTGGGCTAACATAGCTGTCAGGACGCCTGTCCCAGTGCCGGCCTCAAGCACACGGCTTCCAGGACCGATCCCCGAAGAAACTATCACATAACCAAGGTCCTTCGGGTAAACTATCTGCGTTATACGCTTTAGAAACATCAGTCTATCAACGATGGTTGGGTTGAAGACATGCCATTTCGAGCCTGTGTTGCTGACAACACCACATCCATACTTTTTACCTATCAATGTAGATGTGTCTATGAACCCCTCGCTACAGTGGAATTTCTTGTTAGGCCTAACTTGGACCAGATATCTCTTCTTCTTCTCGGTGACTATTAAAACCCTGTCACCGTCTTTGATGAGGTATGGCTCTCCAGCCATGCCATTTAAGGTTAAGAGCAGCCTACTGATATGTGTGTATGCGGCAATGATGTATCAGAGTTAATATGATAGTATGACCTGAAGGCATTTGACTGAGCCGCCTCGGTTTAAACTTATCTTTAAGCCGTCAGGTTTAAAGACGTTGAAGCCAACCGGTACGGCCGTGTATTTGCTTCTCTTGGTCTTGGCTATTCTACCACAGAACCCCCCTCTCACCGAGTTTGAGGTCACGTTAGCCGTACTTTCCCCAGAGGCGTTTACACCGCTTCAAACGGATGGGCAAAGCATCGACTTGATAGGGGCATGGTCAAAAACATCTCTCCAAGTCTACATCAGCCCCTCCGGCTCTGACGTCCTCGACTCCGCTGCAGAGAGGGGTGTGGATGTATGGTATGGAGCGATCAGGGCGTTTACAGCCGAGTATGGGTATACCTATCTCCTAACCCTCAACTATAGTTTTGTTTTGAATGTATCCGACGCCGATGTCTCCATAACCTACGTCGACAAATTGGACGGTCAAGTCTGCGGCCTTACATCCTTAAGGTTCAACAGCGTTACTCGTTCTATCTCCAAAGCCACTATACATATATCGAAAACATGTATAAGAAACAACGCAACCATTGCCTACAAAGTGGTCGCCCACGAATACGGGCACGCCCTCGGTCTAGGCCATTCAAACTATGATGCCGACCTGATGTATGATTACGTCAACACAGCCGACCTGCCCTCCACGTTAAATCTTTATGCCCTGGCCATAGCCTACAGATGGATCTTAACATCCTCCTACATACCTCCCTCCCAGACAAGGATTAGGCTGCCTGCTGAAATTCCATATAAATATGTTTCGCCTCTGCCAGCCATGTTCAGGGTAAGAGTCATCTCTGAATCAGAGCTTGGCCAAACTGTCCTATCCACCGCGCAGATTTTGCGTGGCACAGTCTATAGATATGAGGTTAGCCGATCGCTGGATTTTGGAAATGGTACAAGGCTGTTGTTCGAGGGCTGGTATGTAAACGGTACAAGAGTGACTAATAGCACCCTCATTGAGGTCACCGTCAACTCAGACCTCAACCTAGTAGCCCGCTACAACGTTTACTACCTTGTCACTGTGAAAAAACCCGATGGAACATATGAAGGCTGGATAAGACGTGGTCAAACGCTGTCTCTGGATACGGCTGAGTATATATCTGTAACGGCGAATACTCGGCTAAGGTTCGTGAGGTGGAGCGATGGAAACACAGAACCCCAGAGAGTTATCATTGTTATGTCTCCCCTAGATTTGGAGGCTTTCTACGTCAAAGAGCACAGGGTGGAAGTGATTACGCCCTTCAACGTAGTTGACGGGGGTGGCTGGTATACTGAAGGTTCAAAGGCGATGTTAACTGTGACTCAGCTGTTCATCGTCACCGGACCTGGTGAAAGATACAGGTTTAAGACGTTAAACGCAAGCGTTGAACTCCAAATGGTTGATGAAAACGTTTTCATGCTAAATGTCAGCCAACCCATAACGTTGACAGTCGTATGGGTAAAAGAGTTTTACGTCTCTATTAAAAGCAGTCACGGCAATCTTTCAATGCTGGAACAGTGGTTACCTGAAGAAACTGAAATAGAGATAGGTGTGCCACAGATAATTGAGTGGGATAATGGTACAAAAGCTGTTTTTATAGGCTGGGATGGTTTAGAAACTGTTTCGCCGAATGTTTCAATCATCGTCAGAAAACCCATAAACGCAACAGCCAGATACCAGCTCTACTATTGGGTTGACGTTGAGTCATCCGAGCCAATCAACATCTCAAGCGGATGGTATCGACGCGGTACATACTTATTGCTTGACGCAAACCCAGTACTGCGAAGCATAGGCCAAGGATTCCGCTACAGGTTTTCCGGATGGGCAGGTTTGGGCAACAATTCAAACATGCGGCTCGTCGTAGACGGCCCAATCAAAATCAAAGCCGAATGGGTATTGGAGGTCCTGCTCAAACCATTGTTTATCTCAAGAGATGGGGAATATATTGACGCTTACGCCTCCTTAAAAACATCTGACGGTAGAATAATACAGATATATGGGGGCGAAGCTCAATGGCTTCCCATCGGGGAACATAAGATCCTCTCAGTCTTCTTCAAAGAAGTCGACGTGAAGGGTATTCAAACTTTGAATGTCACAAACCCTGGCTATGTAGAGATACCGGTTAAGGTCTATAACCTAGTTGTCAATGTACGAGACTTTTTCCTAATCCCATTTATCGGTTCAACGATCATACTTAGGAATGAGAAAGGCATCGAGGCCGTGGCCTCCGTCGACAGCAGGGGATACGCATATCTTTCGCAGATCACTTTTGAAGCCTCAAAAGCAACTTTACATTCACAAATATTAAGCTACGAATTCTCAGTCACCCATGAAAAAGGTGAGGTAAAAGTAATACTCCCGCTCACTCCATTTACAATGGTATCCCTCGTAGCAGCCGTGTTTTCGCTAGCACTTCTATCAGTAAGACATAAAAAAGATAGTGCGTAGGCTTTTAGGTTGACTGGTAACATCATAGGCAAAAGGTTTGTCGTAGTCAGCTTTGGAGAAACCACGGCAGATGTGTGGACGTCTTGATAGATTGGTACCTCCAGACCTCAGGCTATCTGAGGAAGAGATACAGGAGGGGTTTGACAAAAGAAGATCTGCCAGTCTATGGTCACGATGACGAGGTCAGAGGAAGACAAGGTGCAAATCTTGTCAGGCATCTTCGAGGGTTACACAACGGGAGCGCCGATATTGATTAAAGACATCGACTCCAACACCGTACCAGAAAATTTATAAACATCCAAAGATCTGGCATGCAGACTACCCTGCATTTATCTATAGAGGGTTCAACGACGGTGGAGCGTGGACATTCTTCGGCAGGATAACCGCTAGGTTTGCGATGGCTGGAGCTGTTGCGAAAAACTTCTATGGGAAAGCTTGGTATTTCTGGCTTATTTTCTTGAGATTGGAGGGGTTAGAGCGGGACAGTTAACACTGGGCTGAAGAAAACATCGTTACGGCAACGAGGTCCTATATCCTGACGCTGCTGCCGAGAAAAATGAAAGGGGCTATCATGAATGCTAGAGTGAGCTGTGACAGCATCGGTGGGGTTGTGGAACGCATTGCATTAAACTTGCCTGTGGGGGTTTTGGAGAACTTGTTTTCAGCCCCTCGACTCAGACATAAGCAGGGCTCTCTCCATCCCAGCCGTTAAAGGTATAGAGTTTGGGAGCGGGCTTGAAAGCGCACGGCTGAAAGGCTCCGGAAATAACGACCAGTAGACTGTGGAAGGCGGAAAAATAACAACCACCACAAACAACTGGGCGGCTTCCTCGGCGGGTTTCGACGGGGATGCCGTTAAAGGTTAAAGTAGTCTTCAAACCTGCCTCATCCATCGCAAAACCCAAAAAACAGTCGACCTTTCCAAAATGGAGGAGGCGGAGATTATTGTTCCAGGGGACACGGCCCTCAGTCATACCCAGCGCATTGGTGGTTGTCGAGCCTGTCGGCGCATCTGTTTTGGCTGATCATGTTTTAAGAGCTGGGCTTATTGGTTGAAAAGAGCTTTGTAACCTGGAAAAAATTATAACCTCCCGTCGACGTTGGTGGATTATGGGCGGTGAAGAACACCGTCTGCTAACAAATGATGAGCTGAGAGTAGAGGTTGAAAGGCTTGGCCGTGGATGGTCAGTAAGGGATGGAAAACTTTACAAAAAGTTTGTGTTTAGAGATTTTGTTGAGTGCTTCGGTTTTATGACAAAGGTTGCTCTTGAAGCCGAGAAGCTCCAGCACCATCCCGAATGGCTGAACATCTACAACACCGTCGAGATATGGCTGACCACCCATGACCTTGGTGGGATAAGCACCTACGACATCAAGCTGGCACATGCCATAGAAAACCTACTTAGGTAAGCTCTCTGCTACCAAGGTCGATGGCTGCCTCAGCTATGTCTCCAGCATATTCCGCTATCCGCCTCATGCTGTAAAGCACGGAAAACATAAGCCCACCCTTCTCCCCACGTCGACCCTGCCCATTACCAACCATCTCTACCATCGACGTTATCTCCTGTACAGCGTTGAGTACTTCGTTTGCAGCCCCTAAGTTTTGATCAAGCAACGAGTTGAGGGCTTTTCGAAATGTCGTGACGGCCAGCCCGTTTAGTTTCATTATGCTATCTTTCTCAACTGTTGTTTTCTCAGCCGACAAAGCAAGGTTACAAATTGTTACAGCATGGTCGGCGGCCCTCTCAACGTTTTTGGCCACGAGAAGGTATACAAGACATTCGCTGGGGTCTGTAAGCTGTATGGCGTTTAAAATTGTATGATCTTTCACAGCAATGTTTAACTGTCTTGCTACAAAGTGGTAAAACCTATCGACCTCGTCGTCACGGTTTATCACCTCATCCGCAAGTGAGGCATCTGCTTCGACGAAGGAAATGGTCGCATCGGTGATCATGTGGGATGCGATGCTTCCCATCCGCTCCAACGAAGCCTTCAAGGGGAGTTTGTCGTGGACAGGGAGGCATTGGGCGACTAACTCGTTGAAGGTCTCCTCAACGATCTCAACCCCTATGAGCCAACGTCTTATTCTTTCTTTCAAGATGCCTATGAGCTTGGGTGAGTAGGCTGGAAAGACAACCGTGATCTTGTCGTAGCCAGCAAGATATTTGGAGAAGAAGAGTCTGGTGACCTCTTCAGCGTTAGCTCCTTCAGGGGCCCTTATTACAGCCTGCAGTGGCCCACTTTTCTCTCCCACTGTTATCAAGAGGCCCGATGCTGTTGGAAGTAGTTTTACCTGGTCAAATTTTTTGAGGTTGTTTCTAACAACCCATTCGCGGGGAAGTGAAACTATATAGGTTGATCTGCCTGTCTGCTGTATCCTCCTTGTTATTGCTTTCACATATAATAGAATGAATATAGCGGTATATAGAATTTATGGCTCATAATATTTAAAGGGCTTAATCTATATATCATCCTCTGCCTGCCTCCAACCCGTGATGAAAAAGGGCGCATCTATAACTGCTGCCTTGATGGCTCTAGCCTTCATAGTCGGTCTCGCTATAGGTTTCGCTAGTCCATCCATCGTTGGAGCTCCTGTACAAACTGCTACCTACACGACATATGCTACTGTGACTGTAACCGAGGCGGTTACTGCCGCAACAACGCCTTTTGAGTTGTCGGGAGAGATAACGATCGATGGTTCCAGCACGGTCTATCCGTTGACTGAAGCTGCTGCTATAGCTTTCATGCAAAGATATCCAAAGGTTTCTATAACCATCGGCATCTCTGGGACCGGTGGCGGGTTTAAAAGGTTCGTTATTGGCGAGACGGACATCAACGATGCCTCCCGACCTATCCTAAAGGCTGAACATGAGAAAGCTGTTAAAAACGGGATTGGATGGATCGAAATACCCATAGCTATAGATGCATTGGTCGTAGCCGTGAACAGGGAAAACGATTGGGTTCGATGTATCACCATCTCCGAGCTGAGAAAGATATGGGAGCCCAACAGCACTGTTAGGCTGTGGAGCGATGTAAGACCAGAATGGCCAAACCAGCCGATAAAGCTCTATGGGCCAGGGCCAGACTCAGGAACCTTCGACTATTTCACCGAACGTGTAGTGGGAAAAATAAAGGCTAGCAGGACGGACTATATAGCCTCCGAAGACGATAACGTCTTGGTAGCTGGCGTAGAGGCCGAAAAATATGCACTTGGTTATTTTGGCTATGCATACTATCCCGCTGCAAAAGACAGGATAAGACCGTTGCTTATCAAAGATGACTTGGCTGGCGGGGAATGCGTCGAGCCAAACGATGAAACGGCCAGCACATTTAAATATCCACTTGCACGGCCGCTCTTTATATATGTCAGCAAGAGATCATGGGAGACCAAACCTCACCTCAGAGAATTTGTAATCTTCTACGTCGAGAACGGGGCCAATCTTGCTCGTCAGGTCGGCTACACACCTATGCCCGAACACTACTACAAGAAGGCCGCTGCCCTTCTCAAGGCTGGAATATTTGACGGGCTTTACGAGCTAACGGCCCTCAAGAATAAGAACGCTGGACCCCATTGAACGGAGATGATGGGCTCAGAAGATGTTTTCAGCCGAAAACTGCTCGACAGCGTTAAACATCGCCAGAGGGCTGCAAAACTAGTCAACATCCTCCTTCTCTTTTCGGCCTCGATCGCCTTCATAACCATAACGGTGATTATAGGGTCTCTGCTGGTCGAATCATCTATCTTCTTCAACCTAGTTCCAGTTCAGGAGTTTCTAACAGGTACAGAGTGGACAGTTTTGTTTATCGAAAAGAAATTCGGAGTTCTCCCTTTGTTGACAGCAACAGCTATCACCTCGGCCATAGCCTTACTTGTCGCAGTGCCTGTAGGGTTGGCCATCGCGATATACTTGAGCGAATACGCTAGGCCGTCGGTAAGAAGGCCAATAAAAAGCATCATAGAGCTTTTAGCTGGGATCCCTACAGTGGTGTATGGATATTTCGCCCTCTACTTTATCTCACCCAATCTCTTAATGGAGCTGATCCCTGGCATAGGGATTCACAATGCTTTAGCCGTAGGTCTTATGATAGGTGTTCTCATCATCCCGATAGTCTCTTCGCTGAGCGAGGATGCCCTCTACTCGGTTCCCGAAGATTTTAGGCATGCAGCATATTCCCTCGGCGCCAGAAAAATTGATGTTGTGTTCAGGATAGTTTTGCCTGCTGCTTTGTCGGGAATAGTAGCCTCTATCATCCTCGCCTTTACACGGGCGATGGGTGAGACCATGATAGCAGCTATCGCAGGAGGGTTCAGGGTGACTATGTCCTTTGATCCGAGAGAAGCGATGGAAACTATGACAGCGTTCATCGCTCAGATCGCCACAGGCGATGCGCCGCATGGGACTATAGAGTATCAATCAATCTTCGCCGTCGGGCTTCTTCTCTTTATAATTACTATGGCCTTTAACATAGTCGCTGTAACGGTTATGAGGAGGTGGTATATACGGTATTGAACGGCCAAATAGTTTTCAGGAGGGGCGATATGGTTAGGAGAGTTTTTGACAGGCTGGCCCCGTTTTTCCTCTCGTTAGGTGTCTTTGTTGGGGTTGCGTTCGTTGTCTCTCTGCTCTTCACCGTGCTCTCAAACGGATGGGGAAGGCTCTCGCTAAACCTGATCACAGAATATCCTCATCCAGACCCCAACAGGGCAGGAATGAGATCTGCTTTCCTAGGATCTTTATGGACGGTTGGCCTTTCTGCACTCATCTGCGTCCCATCGGGGATAGCTGCGGCCCTCTACCTGACAGAGTGGTCTCAAAACCGATTCGTCAAAAGGTTTCTTGAGTTCAACATCGCCAACCTCGCCGGTGTTCCATCCGTCGTGTTCGGCCTAGTCGGTTTAAGCGTTCTTACCTATGGCCTTGGATGGGGCAGGTCGATCATAGCGGGCGCTTTCACCTTAGCTGTGATGACCCTTCCGCTCGTCATAGTATCGGCGGCCGAAGCCGTGAAAGCGGTACCCGAGGCCCTTAAGCAGGGGGCATATGCTCTAGGTGCCACAAAGCTCCAAGTCACGCGGTACATCATACTACCAAGGGCCCTTCCGATGATGATGACTGGGGCCATCCTAGCCATCTCTAGGGCTATTGGAGAGGCTGCTCCGATCCTCGTTATAAGCGGGCTGCTCTTCATAACGCGGGACCCAACAAGCATCTTCGACAGGTTCACCGTCATGCCTTTACAGATATTCAACTGGGTCAGCAGGCCGCAGAAAGCTTTTCAAGAGCTTTCATCGGCGGCCATCGTGGTCTTGCTTCTTCTACTCTTGGCCCTCAACGCGTCGGCTATAGCGATAAGGTATAGATACCAGAGGAGGGTGATGTTATAAATGGCAGTGTTGTCCCAACTGGTGGAAGAGAAAGAGGAAACAATGTCTTACGACGGGCGTGTAATTGTTGAAACGGTTGACCTGGCTGTAAGGTATGGTAAACGTTACGCAATCATGGACATAAACTTGAAGATTGAACGTAACAAGATCACGGCAATTATAGGGCCTTCAGGATGTGGAAAATCAACGCTGTTGAGGAGCATTAACAGGATGAACGACCTCATCCCAGATGCCAAGGTGGAGGGCAGGGTGCTGTATAAAGGCATCGATATATATTCCCGTGAGATAGACCCAGTCGCAGTAAGAACAGTAATCGGAATGGTCTTCCAAAGGCCGAACCCTTTTCCGATGTCTATCTTCGACAACGTTGCCTTTGGCTTAAAGGTTAACGGAATCAAACTTTCAAAACAGGAACTAAGGGACAGGGTCAGGGATGCTTTGGAGAAGGCGGCTTTATGGGACGAGGTAAAAGATAGGCTTGATGCATCAGCCTACTCGCTCTCGGGAGGCCAGCAGCAAAGGCTCTGTATAGCCCGCGCCCTTGCGGTAGATCCGGAAGTCATTCTGCTCGACGAGCCCACGGTCTCTCTCGACCCAATATCAACGGCTAAGATAGAACAGCTGCTCCGCAACCTATCCAGCAGCTATACAATCGTCATAGTGACCCATAACATGCTTCAAGCAGCCAGGGTTTCCGACTACACTGCGGTTTTGATGCCTGACGAAAAGATGGTTGGACGACTTATAGAGTACGGCCCAACGAAAGAAATATTCACAAACCCGCGTAACAAAAGGACAGAGGACTATATCTCGGGAAGGATAGGGTGAGAGGGGATACCTAGGCTGATGGATATAGGTCTGGAAAGGCTCACCAACATGCTGAGCGATATGGCCAAGCTCAGCACAAAAGCTGTGGAGCTAGCCGTCAAAGGGTTTATCGAAGGGAAGAACCTTGAGGACGAGGTCTTTCAACTCTCCGAACAACTTAGATGGCTCCAAGACGAGGTCTCTGACCTTTCCGTTGAGTTGATAGCTAGATACCAGCCTGTTGCAGGCGACCTACGTTTCCTAAGGTCAGCGATGGAGGTTGCTTATGGTTTTTCACGTTTCGGACGGTACGCCTATGACATTTCACAGATCATACCCACTTTCGGAAAACTGGAAGAGTGTGAGAAACAGGTCGTTATAAGAGTCAGCGAAATCGTCAAGGAGATGCTTGAGATAAGCATAAGAAGCTTCATCGAAAAAAGGACCGAGCTGGTTGATAGACTTGAAGAATTTGACACGCTAGTAGACAAAGCCTACAAACAACATGTTGAACAGAGCCTTTTGCGAGCTGGTTCAAAGAAATGTGACATGGCGGTAATGTTGATACTTAGATATTTAGAGAGGATCGCTGACCACGCAACCTACATAGGCAGCTCAGTAGAATACATTGTTGAAGGGGTAAGAAAGCCGAGAAAATGAAGAGGGTGATTTTGAATAAAGACTGTGCTGGGCTTCTACTATCCATGTCGAGAGAAGTACATCCAAACGAGGTGATTGTGCTTCTCCACGGAACAGTTGAAGGGGATGTTATACATGTTAATGAGGTCTCGCTCCCTCCCCAATCGATCTTCGGTGAAGGCTTCTCCTCTTTCAACCCATATGCTTTGCCGATTGATTTTTCAATAGTTGGCGTAGCCCACTCTCACCCATCAGGGATAGGAAGCCCTTCCTTAGAAGACCTAAACAACTTCATAGGACTTATAATTGTTATAGTCACTGCTCCCTACGAAGGGATAGAGGACATACATATCTATGACAGCAACGGAAAGAGGCTAAGGTTTGAGATAGGCTAACGCTTCACACATACTTCTCAGAATTTTTTCAGGGTCTTTGCTCTTGACAAAAGCGCTTGAAAGTAAGACCCCCTCGGTCCCCAGCTGCACAGCCCTCATGACATCCTCCGGTGACGAGATGCCAGCACCGCATAATATATGAACATCCCGGTTAACAGCCTTAACCTTTTCAACAGTCCCAGCAACTACCTCGGGCTTCGCCTTCGAGACCGAGATGCCAGTACCTATAAGCTCTGGTGGCTCTATAGCCAAAACATCGGGGCGCAGGGCTGCGGTGGCGATGGCCGACCCAATGTCGTCGGCGCAGACAACGGAGACCAAACCCTCCTTACGAAGCCTCGATAGCACTGACACCAAATCGGAGAGCTTCATAGGTTTCTCAGAATGGTTGAGGAGGGAGCCTACTACACCCTTCTCCTTCAACATTTCCGCCACGACAGCTCCTGTGTAGGGGCCTGGTTCAAACGGGTCGCAGTGCTGAGCCAGCACAGGTATGGAAACCGATGAGGCAACAATTTCGAGGTCTACGAATGATGGGCAAACAGCCACCTCAACATTAGTCTCTCTGGAGACACGCTCTGCTTTTTTAGCCAGATCGACGCCCCTTCTCCCCAAAGCTTCGCCATATGATTTGAAGTTAAGCACTATTGCTGGAAACCGAAGTTTCACAAAGTCTGTTGTAGAAGCCTTGTTTTAAACACTATGATATAAGTAGCGGCATAACCTCTATCTAATCTGGTCATGGTTGAGGAATACCGGTCAAGCCCTTATCTCAGCCACCATACTTCTAAAGATATATCTGAGATGCTTGCGGCAATAGGCATATCAGACCCTATGGAGCTTTACTCGGATGTACCGTCCAAATTTATCCTTGAGAGGCCACCCGACATAGGGGCAATGTTGTCTGAGCAGGAGGTAGTTGAGAAGATAAAAGCGATTCTTAGAAAGAATAGCTCCAACTTAAAACTGTTCATCGGAGGGGGTGTTTGGCCACATTACATTCCGGCTGTGGTTAAAGAAATAGTGTCGAGGTCGGAGTTTCTGACAAGCTATACTCCATACCAGCCTGAGGCATCACAGGGCATGCTGACAGCGCTCTTCGAGTTCCAGAGCTTAGCCGCTGACCTCTACGGTGTTGACGTCGTTAATTCCTCAATGTATGACTGGGCTACAGCCCTGGGCGAGGCATTACGGTTAGCCCACAGATATACTGGAAGGAAAAAAATCGTCGTTGCAGAGTATATCAGCCCAGAACGGTTAAGGGTTGCCCAGACCTACATAGAGCCGTTAGATATGAAGGTTGTCAAAGCACCGATGGATAGAAAAGCCTTTGTCGATGAGGAGTTTCTGAAAACGCACGTCGACAGGGATACCGCGGCGATCTATGTGGAAAACCCCTGCTACCTAGGAGCGGTCGTCGGAAACGTTAAAACCGTAGCCGAGATAGCCCATGACTATGGAGCCCTTTACATAGTCGGAGCGGAGCCGACGTCGCTTGGACTCATAACACCACCTGGCTCATACGGTGCGGACATAGTTGTCGGCGAAGGGCAGCCCCTTGGGTTGCCGATGAGCTTCGGCGGCCCTCTTCTCGGAATACTGGGCTGCCGGTATGAGAAAAGGCTCCTTCATTTGATGCCTGGAAGGCTAGTTGGTATGACATATTCGTTGAAGGATAAGAAAAGAGCCTTTACGATGGTGCTTAGGGCCAGGGAGCAGGACATAAAAAGGGAAAAAGCCACATCCAACATATGCACAAATCAAGCCCTTTGCGCCGTAGCTGCAGCCGTCTATCTCTCAGCCCTCGGAAAAAACGGTTTAAAAACACTCGCCAGACATATATTCGACAAGACAAGCTACTTCATCGAGAGGTTATCCGCTGTAACCGACGTTAAAGTACCGCTCCTCGATGCACCGCATTACATGGAGTTCGCCTACGCCATCCAAAAACTTGAACATTCGATGGTCTTGGAGAGGCTGCTGGAGAAGGGCATAGTGGGTGGGCTGAGGCTTGGCGGAAATTTCCCAACACTTGGGGACGGAATTCTTACATGCGTCACTGAGGTCCACAGCAGACAAGATATCGATTACTACGTCTATTGTTTACGGGAGATGTGTGATGTTTAGACAGACAACATGGGATGAGAAACTGATATATGAGCTTTCTAAACCAGGGGCCCATGGACATAAAATACCTGAATGCGATGAAGAAATCAAGCAGGCGGGGGAGAGACATTTTAAGAAATTTCCCAAAGACCTGTTGAGGGATGAGCTGCCGTTACCTGAGGTCTCCGAGCCTGTCGTTGTTAGACACTTCACCAGGCTGAGTCAGATGAATCTCAGCATCTCTACAACGTTTTATCCTCTTGGGAGCTGCACTATGAAATATAACCCAGCGATAAACGAGCAGCTGGCTTGGCTTGACGAGGTGATTAACATGCATCCTCTTATGCCTGCAGAGGCTGTGCAGGGCTGCCTCGAAATAATGTACAACCTCGAACAAGCACTTAAAAAACTCACTGGCATGGACGCCTACTGCCTAGCACCTGCCGCAGGAGCCCATGGGGAGTTCGTGGGCTGCCTGATAATGAGAGCTTACCATACTGAAAGAGAGGGGAAGTCGAGGAAAAAAATTATCGTACCAGACTCGGCCCATGGAACAAACCCTGCAAGCGCTGCCATGGCTGGTTTTGATGTTGCCGTGGTCAGGACAAGCGAAGATGGATGCGTCGACCTTGAGGCTCTCAATAAGATGGTCGATGGCGATGTGGCGGGGATAATGCTGACAAATCCTAACACGGTCGGACTTTTTGAAAAAGATATAGAAGAAATTGTAAAGATTATGCACTCAAACGACTCGCTGCTCTACTACGATGGGGCAAATCTCAACGCTATAATGGGTATCGTAAGGCCAGGAGATATGGGATTCGACATCTTACATCTCAACCTCCACAAAACCTTCTCAACGCCGCATGGGGGTGGAGGGCCTGGGGCAGGGCCGGTAGGTGTAGTCAAAAGACTTGCAAAGTATCTTCCACCTCCAAGGATAATTAAGGACGAAGATGGAAAGTATAAAATTGTGGGTGAAGGTGGGCTTGGACCAGTTAAGATGTTTTACGGGAACTTCGGCGTCCTGCTCAGAGCATACGCTTACATTTTAGCTATGGGTGGTGAGGGTTTAAGAAGAGCCGCCATAACAGCCGTGACCGCATCAAACTACCTGCTGTCTAAAATGGTTAAACTTCGTGGCGTCAGCCTCCCCTACAACCCCTCGAGACCTAGGAAGCATGAGTTCGTCATAAGCCTTTCAAGGCTGAGGAGGGAGACAGGTTTAGGCGCTCTAGAGGTTGCCAAACGCCTCCTCGATTACGGCTTCCACGCCCCAACCATTTACTTCCCGCTCATCGTCGAAGAAGCGTTTATGGTAGAGCCGACGGAGACGGAGCCCAAAGAAGAGCTGGACAGGTTTGTAGATGCTTTTTCAAAGATTATCGATGAATGCTACAACAACCAGGAGGTCGTTAGGAAAGCCCCGCACAGCACCTCCGTCGACAGGGTTGACGAGGCTAGGGCTTCGCATCCGTTGACGCTGACGCTTAGCTGGAGGATGTACCAAGGTAGAATGAAATGAAAGAAATACCACTTCTCAAATACTACAGATCATCGATACCCTCTGCTCAGGTCGGAGAATTTGTGGGATGGAAGACCATAATAGCCTATACGACAGTTAAGGAAGAGCATAAAGCCGTAAGAGAAGATGCTGGGATCTTCGACATAAGCCATATGACGAGGATAAAGATCTCCGGGGAGGAGGCAACGTCATTTCTCCAGAAAATATTCACAGCAGATGTTGAGAAGCTCAAGCCAGGGAGAATGAAGTATGGGCTGTTGCTGAACGAGCAGGCAGGTATACTGGATGACATAACCGTCTACAAAATATCTGAGGACAGCTACATAATGGTTTCAAATGCTGTAACGAGGGAGAAGGTGATCAGATGGTTGCATGAAAACGCTCCAGAGAACCTATACATAGAAGACTTCACCGATAGCTCGGCCTTCTTCGCCGTTCAGGGGCCGAGGGCATCAACCTATGTCTCAAACCTCTTCAAAGAAGATCTCTCTGACCTCAAATGGTTCAGCGGCAAGCTCATCACTTTCAAAGGATGTAATACCCTTGTTACACGAAGCGGATATACAGGAGGTGATGGCTATGAGGTTATCCTACCATGCGGCGGAACAGCTCTATATATTGAGCTATGGGAAGGGTTTGTCGGGCAGGGTGTTAAGCCCTGCGGTCTGGCGTGCAGAGATATCTGCAGGCTTGAGGCTGGATACCCGCTTTATGGGCAAGACCTCGACGAGTCGATGACGCCTTTGGAAGCAGGCCTTATGTGGGCTGTAAAGATGGAGAAGCCCTACTTCATAGGCAAAGCAGCTCTGGAGCTAAAAGCGCAGAGAAAACCACAAACCATGATAGCGTTGTTAGAGATGGTTGAGCCTGGGGTGCCTAGACCTGGCTACCCAGTTATAGATGTAGCTGGAAAACAAATCGGAGCGGTCACCAGCGGAGGAATAATACCGTCTACAGGAAAAGGGGTTGCTTTAGCAAAGATAACTACAGATTTTTCAAAAGGGGAGATGGAGGTCTCCATAGTTATCAGGGATAAGCCTAGAAAAGCCAGGATAAGAGCTGAGCCTTTCGTCAGGCTCTCAAAAGGCTAGCGAATGGCCTCAGCTGCTTCATCCATCAGCTTTAAAGGATACCTAACAACAAACCGACCCTACAACTTTTAATTGTAGACGTCTGCTTGAATATCTTTTCCGGTTTACCTATAAAGGTCGAAATGATCGGCGGCCTCCTCTACTGCAAGTCCAGACCTATGTCTTGAAATATATCGGCATAGCTCTGCGCCGGCATCTTCGTTTATTCTTTCACCTATGTAAAAAGGTGCGTAGACCCTTTTTCGACATAGTTTTTCCCATATATTTTTAGCTCGTTGCAGATGTTTGGCCCTAGCAAGTCCAGCGTGATTGCATTGTACTTTGCTGAAGCTTTTTGTGCAGTTTTCACCAAGTTTTCGGTCCTCACCATCAAAACACGGCGCCCAGCTCTGGCCCTAAATACTTCAGCGGCTTTAAGTAACCTCTTTCCAGCCGAGGCTCTCCTCATCTTCTAGATATGCTGGTTTCCAGCTACCAAATAGACCCCTCCAAACGATGTCTGTAAAACAACCTCCAAAAGCTCGTTGAAACGTTCTTTATAGTCGCATTCTCCTAACAGCTATCGTGAGAACAGGCAGACGCATGTAACTGCTTTGGCAATACATCAACAACTTATAGTAATCGGATATTGAGACGTCGTCTACAATTCTTTCAGAGTCTATCAAAAGCATACATAACCATGCTTTGAAATCAGCTCTACTAGCTTTACAAGTTTTTGAAGCTTGTTTTCTCCTAAAACACATTGTTTAACGGCTACGCCCAGCTGGAAGACGTCCACTCTTCTGGAAGGTGTTCAGCTCCATGCCTACACCTTCAAACCAGCCGCCAATTTAAGATATATAAATATTAAGAGCAGTGCTTTATTTTAACAGGCTTACTGCGATGCATGAAGAAGAGCTGAAAAGGGCCATCCTGACTAGGTGCAAAGGGCTTGACAGTGAAGCTTTGGAGAAGCTTATCCAAGACAAACTTAAGACCACTCCTTTCCTCACAAGGCTTGGTGCATTACTGATAATTTTGGAGGAGCAGGGGCTGGCCGGTGAGGTACTTGGGAAAGGAAACGAAGAGGGGTACAACTTTACACATATCTCGTCTCTCACAACTGGTCTCCAAGATGTGAGCATAGTTGGAAGGGCTTTGGGTTTTAAGAGGATAAAACTTAGGGACGGTAGGTCTGCATACAGGTTGAGGCTCTGGGATGGGACAGGGGCCGTCGACGTCATAGTTTGGGAGAACTTTGAAAACCTTACAGGCCTAAGCTTAGGCGACGCAATAGCTGTATGGAACGGCTTTACATCTTCGCCCAAAGCAGGCCGGTCAATTACACTCCAAGCAGGTATCAGGTCTAGAGTTGAGAAACTTCCCCATTACGACAAGCTTCCAAAATTCGAAGCCAAAGCCTTCAAGCTGCCCCAGAATATATCGGAGATTAGTGGACGGGTTGATTTCTCAGCGGTTGTAGTATTTTCTGCTGGTTTTAAACGGTTGAGTGAGGAGGTGACCATCTGCGAAGTAGTCATCTCAGACGGTGAGAAAGAAGCGTTGTTCACCGCTTGGGGGGAATGGGCCAAGCTCTTCTCAGAGGCCAAGGTTGGGCAGCGTTTTTTTGCCGCCTCCACAATAGTCAGGAACGGCGAGCTTTCCACAGGCCCAACAACGTGTATCTCTTTGCTGGATGTTGAAGATGGGATTTTGGAGAAAGTGTATCAACGATGTGTTAGACTATGTTTGAGGGTGGTGGGAGTTGGTTTTGACGGCTTACACTTGGTGACTGACGGGGCTAAGATGATGAAGCTCGGTTCATATTCCGACTCGTTGAAGGGCGAATATGTAACCGTTGAAAAGGCCATTACCTTCCATCGACGTAGCATACCCTACGTCTACGGAACGGTGTTCGAAAGAGACGAATGTGAGATCCACATACCCCAGTTCAACGGAAGAATCGAGGAAAAAGAAGGTAGGATAATAGATGGAATACTTACATTCAGCATCGTAAGAAAGGCACCACTCACCTTGATCGACACAAAATATGGGCGGAAAAAAGTTGTTGGCCTCTGGGTCGGCTACGGTGGAAAAACATACAGCTGCTCGGCTTGGGGAAAGGCAGCCGATTATATAGAAAAATTAATGGAAGGAACATATGTAAAAGTTGCATTTCCATTGGTAAAGAAGAACAGAGCGGGTGAGCCGGAGCTGTCTATAGACGACCAATCGTATATCAAAGAATTGGAGAAATTATAAGACGAGGAGGTGGCTAGATATGCTTATCTTGACAAAGCCCTTCTTAGTAAAAGGGTTTGGTGAAAGGCGTTCCGCAAAGACTACCGAGTAGCTGAGTTAACAACTCTACTTTAAATAGAAAATAAAATGGTAAAGGGTTAGAAAAGATGCTTATAATATGTTTAGTAAAAGGCGTTCCTGCAAGGACAACAAAGGTAGTGAGCGTCGCAGGGGTTTTGAAGAGAGAAGAGATGGAACTAGTTTTAAACCCACACGACTCTAAAGCCATAGAGGCTGCCTACTATGTTAAGAGAACTGTAGGTGGAAAAATAATCGCTATGAGCATGGGTCCAGAACAAAAGATAACACCTATTATGAACGATATGTATGAGCCTAAAGAAGACAGCTTCTACGTCCCAAGGATATCTTATGAAGGTTTTGATGAAAGGATCATCCTCAGCGATAGACGTATGGCTGGAGCAGATACATTGGCTACGGCTTACACACTAGCATGCGGAATAAATCGCTTGATCAAAAACCATCTAGAGGCGGTAGACATGTTGATAGAAGCTGTTGATCATGGCTCGGTTGACGACGTAGTGAAGTTGGCTAAGGAACTCTACTTTAAGAATATGCTGCCCAACTATGTTTACTCGAGGCTGCCGACAATCAGGGATACGTTGGTGAACAGGTTCGTCAACGGACTTTTAAGCAGGGACGGTTTTATAAAGGAGCTTCAACATCTCAAGGATGAGATAGGACGTTTCATCATTTTAACAGGTATGAAGACTACCGACGGAGAAACAGGTAACACTGGTCCGCAGACCGCTGAAGCTTTAAGCGGGATGATTGGAAAATTGATACCCAGCATAGCTTTTGTGAGGGAGTTTGAACTGTCGGCGGAGACGAAACATGTCATCGCTGTGAGGAAGATTGGTAACGTTATCCAGAAACTACGTACCTCAACCCCCTGTCTTCTCACGCTGGACGTTCATTATGAGCCGAAGGTTCCCCAAGCCAATCTTCAGAAAAAGGCTAGGTTAAACAACTACATAGGTAGGCAGAAAAAAATTCTAGTATGGGACGCCGACTACATCGGAGCTGACACCAACAGGCTGGGCCTCATGGGGTCGCCCACAATAGTTGGCCCTGGTTATGAGATTGGAAAACCCTCAGTCCAAAAATTTGTAGGTGATACGCTTGTCTTCAAAAAAGATGTTGGAAAAGTTGAATGGGATGGTAAGACCTACGGCCCGTTTAAGAAAGGAGACCCTGTGAACAACATACCAGAAGAGCTTTTGAACAAATTCAAAGAGGAAGGGGTTGTCGGCGTTTTCAGTATAGACGACTTGGTTGAAGAAATTTTGGGGGGTTTGGGTGTTGTCGCTAGAACAGTATAGAGACGTTTGGGCCTACTGTGTGAGGGAAGGTGACAGGCTTACTAAGCCAAGTAAAGAGATTTTAGCAGCGGCACGGAAGGTTGCCGACAAAATAGGTCAAGAAGTTGGAGCGGTCATACTTGGCTACAACCTCGACGGTATTCTCGACGAGGCAATATACTATGGAGCCGACAAGGTAATCTATGCCGATGAGCCTTGGCTGAAAAACTACCTATGCTTACCCTATACAAGGGTGGTTTGCGACATGGTTGAAAAGATGAAACCCTACGCACTGCTTTTCGTAGCCGACGAGTTGGGTAGGGACCTCTCACCTAGGGTTGCTTACAGGCTTAACACGGGCTTGGCGACCGATAACATAAACCTTGAAGTGGAAGACTACTACTTCGGCCCAACAGGCACAACATACAAAAATGTTCTAGCACAGATAAGGCCCGACTTCGTAACTAGGGTTGCAAAGATATACACGCCTCGACACAGACCTCAAATAGCCAGTATAAGACCAGGGAGCTTCGAGCCGCTCCCTGAGAACAGGAATCGTAGCGGTCAAAAAATAAGGTTCCATCCCAAGCCTGTTCCAGAAGACTTTACTGTTGAGTTGTTGGAAGAAAGGGAGCTCCCAAAAAGCGAGGTCGACCTTGAGAACGCTAAAGTTATCGTCAGCATAGGTTTAGGAATACTTAGGGACGGGAAAGGTAACCCACGTAACCCTAGAGAAGGATATGAGTTAGCCAAAAAGCTTATAGAGGTCATAAGGAAGAAGCTTGGCATCCAATGCGAGCTTGGTGCGACTAGGGCGCTGATATACGCCGAGCTAAAAGAGCTCGAAGGCCTAGTCACCTCAGAGAGACAGATCGGCCAAACTGGGAAGACCGTATCCCCAGACCTATACATAGCCGTTGGAATCAGCGGATCGGTCCAGCATAGGGTAGGGATGATTAAATCGAAAAGAATAGTAGCTATAAATAACGATCCCAAGGCACCGATATTCGACATAGCCCATTATGGGGTTAAGGCAGACCTATACGAGGCCCTTCCCAAGATTTTGGAGGCTATAGAGAGAAGGACCTAATGGGCGAAAAATTCGATGTCATAGTAGTGGGTGCTGGGCCAGCCGGTTCTGCAGCAGCTATAACATTGGCCCGCAAAGGATATGATGTACTTATTTTGGAGAAGGCACAGCTGCCAGGGCAGAGAAACGTTTCGGGCGGGGTCCTCTTCGGCGGTTTTCAAAAAGGGCTCGGGCTGGTTGACCTTATCCCAAACTTCGAGGAAGAGGCGCCGCTTGAAAGAAGGATTTCAGCACATGAGCTTTATATATTAAGCAGCCCTAAGGCAGGTAGCAACGAATACAAAGTCATCAAATTCGATAAAAATTCTTTCCTAACTAGGATAGGTCTTACTATGCTGAACGCATCCAGCGGGCACGACTACACTGTACTGAGAACACGTTTCGATCGATGGTTTGCTTCAAAAGCGGTTGAGGAGGGCGCTATGTTGGCAACATCAAAAACTGTAGAAGACCTAATCTTCGAAGGGGGAAGGGTTATAGGAGTAGTTACGCCAGATGAAGAGATTTACGCCGACTTGGTTATTGACTGTAGCGGGGTCACTTCTCTTCTCCCCGAGAGGGTTGGGATTAGGCCGAAGCTTACACCGGACCAAGTTTATCACGGTGTAAAACATGTCTTCAAAGTTCCCTCAAACAGGATCGAGGAGTTCTTTAAACATAACGAGGGGTTCAAAACATTCTATCTTCTTGGACCGTTTATGCATGGCATTGTTGGAGGGGGCTTCATCTACCCCAATAAAGATACTTTATCTGTAGGTATAGTTGTTGATCTTTCTTCAGCGATAGCCGTGTTTACTGAACATTTTGACGAGGTGGGTAAACCGTTAGAACTTCTTAAAGAAATGGAGGAGCATCCCTTCGTCGCCCAGCTTATTGAAAATGCAAAGCCAGTTGAATACTCGGCCCATAACATTCCACGCGGATACAAAGTTCTCCCCGAGAAACCCTATGCTCCAGGCTTTTTAATGGCTGGCGATGCATTGGGCGTTTTCTACAAGATAGGGGCTTTGATAGACGGCATGAGGCCAGCTATAGCATCAGGGATTTTAGCAGCCCAGACCTACATCCACGCAAAAAAAAGAGGCGATTTCAGCGATTCAACCCTTTCCATATACCGACGGCTACTCGAGCCACTTTACAGCCTTGTTAAAAAATCAAAGATCAACAGCGCCCTACTTGAGAGAAAAATAGTCTACTCGACGGCTGTTTCGGCGTTTTTCAAGATGGGTTTTGGCAGGAGTGTTCGGGCAAATATTGTCAGTGCTGAGCGGGGCGCCGGCGACATGATTCAAACAGTTCAGGAGATGACTGGGTTGCTCGACTATCAAGAAGACAAACAACGGGCGCATATACTGGTCGACCAGGCCAAGGCATCCGCTGACATCAAAAAACCATGGATACCTTTATGTCCAGTTAACTGCTACACATTAATCACCGGCAAAGGTATTTTCGCCTCGTTCAAGGACCTTTATCTTTTTAACCTTGAGAAGCTGTTAAGGGAAGGGGTAGCTGGAAGGGAAGCTTCGAAGAAGGCCATGGAGATGACTCTTGAAGATGTGAGGTCTGGCCAGCTGAAGTTCGACCATGTTGCCTGCGTATCCTGTGGGACATGCGGTGTAATAGGTCCACCATCGGCTGTTAGGTTTGGTCATGAATGGTACGGTCACGGTGTTAGGTTTAGATATGGGTAAATTATACACGTATTATTTTATGATAAGAATAGTTTAAATATAACGGCAAAAATAGTCTGCCCCATGAGTTACGCCAACCCAAACGTCCTAGTTGATGTTGAATGGTTAAAAAACAACCTAGGCAAACCAAATCTAGCTATAATAGAGGTTGATTACGACCCACAACTTGCCTACGAACAAGGCCACATCCCTGGAGCATTGCTGATAGATTGGAGGAAGGATATGAATAAGCAGCGGATTAGGGACATAATCGATGCGAAGGAGTTTGAAGACCTGATGTCGCGCCTCGGCGTATCAAATGACACAAATGTGATTCTTTACGGCGACTATAACAACTGGTTCGCAACTTTTGCTTTCTGGGTCTTCCAGATGTACAACCATGAGAGGGTTCAGCTACTCAACGGCGGTAGGAAGAAATGGATAGACTCGGGCGGCGAGCTAACAAAAGAAGTCCCAAAACCCAGAACTGCAACATATCGTGTTGAGAAAGTTAACCTTGAAAACCGCATCTTTCTGGATGAGCTTTTGAAGGAAAAAATAGGCGATCCAGAACTTGTTTTAGTAGACGTAAGGTCCCCAGCAGAGTTTACCGGCGAGATAACAGCTCCGCCCGAATACCCGCAGGAACATGCACAACGCGGAGGCCATATCCCAGGCGCTTTAAACATACCATGGGGACAGGCTATCCGTGAAGATGGAACCTTTAAATCCTTTGAAGAACTCAAACAACTCTATAGCTCTAAAGGTGTAACACCTGACAAAAACATCATCACATACTGTAGAATAGGTGAGAGGGCCAGCGTAACCTGGTTTGTTTTAAAATATCTACTTGGATATCCGCGTGTAAGGGTCTACGACGGCAGCTGGACTGAATGGGGCAACCTCGTAAGGTTTCCGATAGAAAGATAAGTTGAAATATAGTGATGAGTGTTTTTTCCCCGATGACCGCTTCTACGACGTAGATCGCGACCTTTGGTTCAAACATTTAAGCAACAACATATTCAGAGTTGGAGTTACACAACCATTTTTATTTTTCTCGGGCAGACCACAGAACATAAAAATAAGAGTCAAAGGAACTTATGTAAGGAAAAACACGCCAATAGCTTTGATCGTGTCGAATAGGATGGAAGGCGCTCTGCTATCACCTGTTGACTGCCAGATACTAAAGGTTAACGAGGAGGTGATGAACAACCCCGATACATTGGCGAACGACCCTTATGGATTGGGATGGGTTGCTGAGATAATCAGCAATTCTGAACCTGCTGGGTTGAGCGATGCACAAACTGCCTCTAAACTTTATGAGAAGATCAACGTGGAAAGGGGTGTTGCCTGTTTTAAAATAGTTCCCCATTACCGGGTTACGATTTTTGGCGAGACTTGTGAGAGCATATTAACACAGATAGGTGATTTCATGACCAAGCATCTAAAACCCTCTGAAGCGCTTTACGTCATAACAGGCGACCCGGCCACAGAGGTGGATATGATTGGATGGGCTGAGAAGGCAGGGCAGGAGCTTGTTGGGTTAAAACGTATTGGGACTGTTTTACATGTTGTTTACAGGAAGAGGGGCTAAGCTCTCCACCATTCAAACATAATGTAAGTAATCTTTTCGCCCTCTGGCACAGAGATTGTGAAATGTTTCTTCACCGATGTGGCAAGCCTTCCAGACCTCACTATCTCGAGGGCGGAGATATTATCCGAGAGGTCCTTGAGTTGTATGATGAATGGGGCATGGTCTATTCCTGGCCCGTGACGGTAGGCTGCGAAGTCACTTCCAAACTTTATCCCCGGCAGAACTATAAACCCCCTTTCTCTCAAGTCGCTATACACCCTATACTTCAGTTTAAAACGTTCATCCTGAGATGTAGCTTGCTCCTCAAGCTCCTCAGACGAAACAGCTTTTCCAGACTTCACAATATTCAACCTGTTTATCCTTTGTAGATACAAAGCCTCAACGAGGTCGAGCACAAGCGGGGCGCTGAAGTTTGCGTCTTTGGGTTTTGGTATACCCAGAGGTTTTCCGTAAAACCCCTCCCTAAATAGTCTTCTAGCCTCCTCGACTTCCCAGACTATTACGCTATCTTTTAACAGCTCCCCTTTTGTCAATTTTCAGCTACAGGATTACGAATGAGAGGACGCGGAGTGTTTCTACAGCCTCTTCAGCTCTGTCGGCTATGTCTTCAAGCATCGAGACTATCTCTCTGATTAACAGCATCTGTCCGATCTTCATGTCTGTCTGGAGGATTGTTAGGTCAAGGTTTCGGTATATCTCGTCGACTATTCTTTCGGCACGTTCAGTCTCCTTAACTTTCTGTAGAAAAGTTTCGCTATTTAACGTGACTGCTAAAAGAGCCTCCCTAAGCTTCGTCACAGATTGGAGAACAGCGTCCCCAAGCTTAATGACGTTGGTAAGAATATCTTTATCTATCTTCATCTTAGCTTTTGTTAGGCCTAGAATCCTGTAGGCAACACCTTCGGTAGTGTCGGCTATTTTGTCGATTCCGTTAACCAGCCGGATAAAATCCTCTCTGTTTGTTAGTATCGCACCTATGTCTGAGACCTCTTTCTCCACAAGCCTTCTTGATTCTTTTGCAGCTTCATCAGCCTTCAACACAGAGGCATATAGTTCATCCATTTTCTTCGCATCGTATTCTTTGTTTAAAGATTCAAGCATCAGCGTTGTTTTTCTTAAAAGATCCAAAACGTTCCTTATCTGGTCCTGTGTAAGGTTGAGAAGGCGTGACCTATAATCCTCCATTCTTTCCCTCGCAGAGTACAACTTTCAGCACCATCTCTCTATCGTATTAAACATTTTTAAAGATATCGCGTCGGCCGACGAATAGATATGTGAGTTTGTGAATATATTAAATGAGAAATTTATCACATGAGGTTTGCTGGTGTTGTTATAGCTTCAGGGTTTTCCAGACGGTTTGGCGAGGATAAGTTGTTGAGCCAATTTGCTGGAAGGCCTCTGATTAAGTGGGCTCTCGATTCTGTGGCTAAACTGGATTACAAGGCAGTTGTGCTGAGAAGGTCTGACAGGAAGAGACAGCTCATCCCTCCAGATTTTACAGTTCTTGTCAACCTAAATGCTGAAAAAGGGTTAAGCCAAGGCATAAAATTGGCCGCAGCCTGGACACCTAAAGACGCTGAAGGTCTAGTGATAGTGTTAGGAGACATGCCGTTCGCCAAAAAGATCGTCGATAAACTTCTGGAAGCTTTTCAAAAAAATGACTATGATGCTGTATCGGCTGGGTTGAAGGGGAACCCTGTAACGCCCTCAGTGTTTTCACGTAGAATCCTTCATCACCTTCTCCTTCTCGAAGGTGATATAGGAGCCAGAAGCGTCCTTCGAAAAGTGAATGTATATGTCGTCGACTTTGATGAACGGCTTTTGACAGACATAGACACGTTGGATGACTTAGCCCATGCCGAGAAACTTTTTCAAGAGCTAGGTGGTTTCAAGTATTTCGACTGAGTCTATTTTCCCGTCCCCGTCCAAGTCTAATCCTTCAACAACAGCCGCCCAGCTCTCCTGTCCATGGTAAGTTGTCAAGAGTTTCTGCCAGTTTTGTGTCAAAGCTATTACTGCGGCCTTAGTCCCAGAGGCCCTGAGACCTGCCAAAACTATTACGGTTTTACTGGGCTCTACTGGGTTTGGTATTTTTGCAACGAGCCCGACGAACTCGCTCGAGTATATTTGTTTCGGTGAAGACAGGCCCGCCCAGAAATTTCTCTCATTAAAGCAGATAGGTAGGCTACTGTTGACCATTGCTGTGATTATGTTCGTACCAGGGCCCCCGAGGAGGAGCATGTTGTTGTAGTGAAGCTTTTCAGACTTGACGTCAACGTCAAGCCTCACAACAAAATCATCTGGAAAAGCTACATACCTTCCTAGAAATAACCCGAGCTGGAAACTATAATGACCGTCAGCTGCCACCGCCCTGAACGGCCCATGGGGATGGGGTGATCCGACCACAACCAACCCGTTCAGTTTCTCATCGTAGATAAATGGGTGGAGAAAGGTTGACAGAGGGGGTGGCATTTCAAGGAATTTAGCCCTTCTACGCCATCTAGGCTTTGGAAAGACAACAGCGATCCCCGAGACATCTGCCATGTAGAGCCGGGCCAGACCTCCCTTCACTTCGGTTTTCCCCACCTCCTTCAACACCCCTGCTTTAACCAACCGTTTAACATGAAAACTGACCGCTTGTTTACTTACCCCCAGCTCCTGGGCAACGTTAGAAGGGTAGTCGGGTTTTCGGAAAGCATTAATTATTTTGACCGCCAAGCTCGACGACATTACTTCAAGTACAGCTGGGTTTGCAACCCCAACTTCAACCTCTCGACCTCCATAGATAAGCTTAGCCTTCTTCAAACCAGTAAAAATATTTTTCACCGGTTAATCAATCTTTGAACTGTATTTATTAACAGGTTTTATAGCAGACCGCTATGTGCGGCATAGTTGGATATCTCGGCGAGCTGCAGGCGGCTAAGATCTTAGTAAAATCTCTCAGAAGGCTTGAGTACAGGGGGTACGACTCCGCAGGTGTTGCAACTATTTATGAAGGGAAGCTGTACGTCGAGAAGGACGCTGGAAGGATTGACGATATAAACGCGAGGCTTGGACTGGACCAATTACCTGGCTCTGTTGGGATCGCTCATACAAGGTGGGCAACACATGGAGCCCCAACAAAGCTGAACGCCCATCCCCATACCGACTGCAACAACGTGCTGGCCGTCGTACACAACGGTGTTTTGGAAAATTTTCTACAGTTGAAGAAAGAGTTAATAGATCTCAACCATGTTTTCGTATCCAAGACTGATACGGAGGTGGTGCCCCATCTTATTGAAGAGTATGAGAAAGCAGGCGATTCTTTAGAGCTGGCTTTTCTCAAGGCTTTGAGAAGGCTTGAGGGCAGCTACGCAATAGCCGTTATATCGGCCAAGTATCCTCAAACACTGTTGGCTGCCAGGAAGGAGGCCCCACTCATAATAGGTGTTGGGGAAGGGTTCAACATGGTTGCATCGGACATTACAGCATTACTGGAGATGACGAGGAAGATGGTTTTCCTTTATGATGGCGACGCTGTTGTCTTAACGAAAGATAGATACAAAATAATAAGAATCGATACAGGGGAGGCTGTTGAGAGGCCTGTCAAAATAGTCGACCTCACCGTTGAGATGGCTGAAAAACAAGGCCATCCACACTTTATGATTAAGGAAATATTTGAACAGCCACGGGCTCTGAGGGATTCGTTGAGGCTCCAGCAAGAATACGTTGATCTGTTGGCTGAGCTTCTCGACAAAGGACGTGTTATATTCCTAGTTGGAGCTGGAACATCCTACAACGCTTGTTTGGCTGGATCCTACCAATTTTCACAGATGGCCCGTCTCCCCTCCTATCCGGTCATAGCTTCTGAATTTATAGCAAATTACGGAGGTGTAATAGGGGCCGACACGGTTATCCTAGCCGTAAGCCAGTCAGGTGAGACAGCAGATGTTTTGAACACACTTGAATATGCAAGGATGAGGGCGTGCACAATACTGGGGCTGACTAACACTGTAGGCTCTACCTTGACACGTATATCAAGGGCATACATCTTACAAAACTGCGGCCCTGAGATAGGTGTGGCGGCCACCAAAACCTTTACCTCACAGGTCCTTGTGCTGGCACAGCTCGCTCTCAGGCTTGCAAGGCTTAGGGGTAAGATAGCACAGTACGAGATGGATGAGTTTAAAGCAGAACTTGCTAAAATACCCAAACTAGTCGAGGATGTGATCATGACAACGAATCCGTTGATGAAAAATTTGGCTGAAACTCTTTCATCAAAACAGTTTATGTTTATATTGGGAAGGGGGATATCGACCAGCACAGCTTACGAGGGAAGGCTGAAAATTATGGAGCTATCCTACATACCCTGCATAGCTTACCCAGCTGGTGAAAGCAAGCATGGTCCAATCAGCGTTATAGAAGAAGGTGTTCCCATAATATTTGTATCTCCTCCAGACGAGTATAGGAAGCTTAACATCGGGAACATCATGGAGATGAAGGCAAGGGGTGCATACTTGATTATCTTAGGCGACAAAGCCGACGATGAGTTGAAACAGCTAGCCGACTTCTACGTCCCAATTCCGAGGACACATCAACTATTAACACCGATAACCTATTCGGTCCCGTTCCAACTTCTCGCCTACTACCTAGCTGTGAAAAAGGGTTTTGACCCTGACAAACCAAGGAACCTAGCCAAGTCGGTGACCGTTTTATAAAGTTATCAAAAACTTCACCGATGGCGTCAAGATAACGCTTTAAGTATTCGCAGGAGATGGAAAGAACCACCTGATCTCTAAAACTATCCATCACGATACTACTGGGGGTAAAACACCTTACTGGAGGAATATCTTCCTCCAGCACTTCTATGCTGGGGAGGGGCCTGTGAACCCCAATGGCTCTGTTGACGCTAACTCCTTCCTCATTCCCGCTCTACAACTGGTCCCTGTTCAGCGAGCCTCTCCAACTACTTTATGGTCTTCGGTTTTTAAAAGGGAGAGGCCGAGCAAGGTAGAGGTTTTCAATCCTTGTTCATGGCGAATAAATTCCCGCCACCTTGGGATAGGGCCTCGCCTCCCACACCGCTTGAAGCCCGCACAGATATCTTGTAAGCCTCTCCAAACCTATTCCAAACCCAGCGCTTGGCTTAATTCCATCCCTCAGCATGTCTAGATACCATCCATATTTAGCTGGGTCTTCACCGCTCTCCCTCAGCCTCGCCAAAACCTTTCTATAGTCGTATTCCCGCTCAGCGCCTGAGGCTGCTTCGCCGTAGCCTTCAGGATATAGCAAGTCGAAGTCCTTCAAAATACCTGGTCTGGACTGGTCCTCCATGTCGTAGAAACCTCTAGCACCTTTGGGATAGTCTATTATGAAAAAGGGCTCACCAATGATGTATGATAGTTTTTCTTCCTGCGACCATGGTATCTCAGCTGTGGGATCGACCTTCTCCCCATATTGCTTAAGGATTTCGATAGCCTCGGCGTAGGTAATCTTCTTAAAAGGTGGTGTGAAACACGGAAGGCTTCTACCAAGTTCGTCCAACAGAGGTTTAGCATGTTCACGTACATAGTTGACCACATATGACAAAAGCTGTTCAGCTGTATTCATGGCTCCAAAATAATCCACGTCCGACTCTTCTACGTCTATCTGGACAAACTCAACCAAGTGTCTGCCTGTGGTGGCCGACTCGATCGGCTCCAGCCTTATGTTGGGTGAGAAGAAATAAATTTTGGAGAAGGCGGTGGCAAGCATTTGTTTGTAGAGTATAGCACTGCTCATCACCTTGTATTCTTTCCCGTAATAGTCTATAGTCGCTTGCTTGGCCCCTCTAATGCCTGGGTCTGTTACAGGACCAATTATTGGTGGGAGAAGCTCCAGAAAACCCTTTGAGTCGAGCCATTCCCTTACAGCTCTGCTTGCTATGGTCTGGACCTTTAAGACTAGGTATACTTTGCGGCTTCTGATGGTTTTGTAGTATTTCTCCAGCTGTTCAACGGGTGGTTTGAGCACGGCCATTTTTTCGTTGTTATCTATCGTTTTTATGTTTTTCACAGCTAAATCGCGGTCGAATTTGCCGAAAAATTTAATTTTTTTCGTCTTTTTGACGTTGAGTTACCATTCTTAAAATGCTAGATTATGCATTGATGGAGCTGAATAAAAAGTATTTTTTTATCTAACCCTACAATGGAGTATACTATGCTACACGTTACCATTGGCTACGAACCAATTAACCTGGAAATCAACGTGACTGGCGGTGATGAAATTAACCAACCAATTAAACGATGTACAGAGGTTGGTCTTTACGGGGAGGTTT
>FWWM01004725.1_pt1 | contig 31243 bp, 39 predicted proteins | sample 2228351 | NCBI WGS metagenome assembly FWWM01 (sample SAMEA103939774, study PRJEB20133) | metagenome | reverse complement strand
CTCTATAAAACGCGTCAACTGCTCCGGCGGTATCTCTTCTATTTTCCTTTTTATAACCAGTGTTCTGTAGACCCTCATGCCCCACTCCTCGCGTTCATAATTTTGAAACAACCCCCCGTCCTGAAATTTTTCCTGAATGGCGGATTTTTCAGCGGGAATTTCCTGAAATTTTCAGGAAGCCCCCGACGAAAAATTCGCTTTTCAGGACAAATTTCAGGAAAGCGCTGGGCTTCAAAACCCTGGGGGCGTGTTGCAGGGGTTTATGGGAGTTTTTTCAACATATACCGCCCCGCGTGGCGGGCTATGGAGGCTGGGCCGGGCGACGGGCCGCTTTTCGAGGTGGAGGTCGATGGGGAGCTCGTGTGGAAGTTTTTCCAAGACCGGGTGGAGTTCATAGACCTCTTCGAGGGGGTATTCGAGATCTACACAGAGCCGTAGCCCCTCCCAAAGCCGCTGTTGTAGTAAATACGCCGAATGACGCCTCATTGAGGCGTTTAAAGAAGTCGTGCCGAGCCCCAGCGACAGAACTGAGGCGGGGCGCAAATTCCTCGCGGAGGATCCCAACCACCCGGGTTCTCTGGGCATTGCGATTTCTGAGGCCGTGGAAGACGCCGTGAGGAGCGGGGCAAAATACGTCTTGGGCTCTGTGCTAAACCACGTCTTAATCCACCAGACTGTCATCGGGCTGGAGGCATTGGAACAAATTCGGTACTTTAACGACTACCCGGACTACGTAGTGGGGGCTTGCGGAGGCGGTAGCTCTTTCAGCGGCCTCTTCTGGCCGTTTTACTACGAGAAGAAGTCAGGCAGGGCTGAAAAAGAGGTGAAGTTCATTGCCGTGGAGCCGGCCGCCGTCCCTACCCTCACCCGCGGCAAGTATATGTACGACCTCGGCGACACCGCGGGCCTCACGCCGTTGATAAAAATGTATACCGTCGGCCACGGCTACAAGCCTCCGCCTATACACGCCGGAGGCCTGCGCTATCACGGCTGCGCCCCAACTCTCTCGCTGTTAGTGGCTGAGGGGGAAGTAGGCGCCGTTGCATATAAACAGACGGAGGTCTTCGAGGCGGCGAGACTATTCGCGGCTACTGAGGGCGTCGTCCCGGCCCCCGAGTCCGCCCACGCGGTGAAAGCCGCTGTGGATCTAGCGCTTCAAGCCAAGCGGGAGGGCAGAGAGGTTACAATACTCTTCAACATGTCTGGCCACGGCCTCTTAGACTTGACCGCATATGACGAGTATATGCGAGGAGTCTTACAAGACGTAGAGCCCTCTCCGGAGGAAATAATGGCGCATATTTTAAAGGCGGCAGAGCTTTTAAAAACACAAACTCCCTAAACCCGCCTTCCTTACCGGCGTACTATTTAAAAACACGTGGGGCGTTTAGTTTGTGAAAATCAACTACGTGTGGGCTTCCGCTGTTGCGGTCGTGGCTTTGGTACTACTCGTTTTCTGGCTCTATATGTTGAACGCGCCGGGTGAAACCGTTATTTACAACATGACGATTCCGTGGGAAATTGCAAACGGGACGAGGCTGTTAATTTTAAGCGCGTTTTTTGACAATAAAAATAAGGAGCTTGTGATAAACTTGACAAATATTGGAAAAGTCCCGGCGGTTATTGCCAAAGTTACAGCTGGAGGCCAGCCCTGCGAATTTGCCAAAACCACACTGCCCCCAAACGCTACGTTGAAACTAGTGGGTATTTGCGCCCATATAAATGCATTGCCGGGATCTGTGCTCTCCGGCGAGGTGGTTACAGATAGTGGAATTCGCTTCCCGTTTGCCATACTTGTGATGCCGCCGTCCTCTTGAAATTCTCACTCCATCCATTTGTCCCCAGGGCTTAGCTTAATTTTTTGAGGCTCTCTCCAGAGGGATATAGTGTAGGGGGCAACGTCCACCTCTTTCCCCACTTGGACGAGGCCGGCGGAGGCGAGGTAGGTGTATAATTCTTTTTGTATTAAATGCACGGCTCCTATTAACCTCAACGCCGCCACGTAGGCAGTCGCCTTTTTCGGGTCGGGCTCTGCCACAAGCGCCAGCCCTCCTGCTTTAGCAATTTCCCTAAACACCTCAATTCCCTAGCCACGTCGTGAAACCACATGGCCTTGTCTGTTAATAACAAGACGTCAACCTACTCCCTCATCTCACGCGCCGACAGCGCCTTGTACAACCTCGCGCCGGGCGCGACTTTAGAGGCGAGCTCTACGTCGGGGCCGTACCCTATATATCCGAACCCCTCCTCTGTCAAGTGGTAGGCAGAGATCCCGTCGCCTGGCAACGGCTCCAAGGCGACCAGCCTCTTGTCCAGATCCTCTACTAAAAAGGTCAACACGGCCAGCCGCCAGCTCTGTAATTGCCACGTTGCGTACAAAAGCTCCAGTAAATTTCTGTCAGCGGAGCCCTCGGCCTCAGCCTTTAACGCCCCGTCGAAATTTTCAAGAAGCTCGACGTGCTCCGCCGCATAGGGGTTTACAGGCCTGGGCGGAGGGCTCTGAGGCCTCTTCTCTAGTTACAAGCCCCAGAGGCCCCTACCCCTTATTCTCTCCGCCCATTTATGCGCTAGCCATATATTCCAGCCATATGCCTTCTCCACCTCGGCCTTGCCTCCAAATAACTCCCTTATTTTTCTCTAACTGCATATCAACACGCCGTAGTCCCTAAGCCTTAGGAAAATGGGGTATAAATAGGCAGGACCCTCACCTGCCTCAATAGCCGCTAGCACCGTTTTTTGAAGCGGAGTCGTGAGCACTGAAAAGGCCTCTAAATTCCTAATCTCGCAATCCCCTATCGCTAGCCGTCTGTAATACGGACCCTTGTGCCCATTGGGGCACTCCCCCTTCTCGAACTCCGCCCCGCACGTCGGACAACGAAAGAGGAGCTTCCCAAGCTCTCAAATCTCCACAAATATATACACTACATTATACTCTCTTTTGTATACAGAGAAGCGCCTGGCCCGTAATAGCCCCTCGTAATGCTTAAAATTTAGAAGTTGGAAGCTCCGTGGCGAAGAAATACGACGAAATTTCCGCCGGGGCTGTGGTGTTCTACCCCGGGGAGAGGGTGGAATACCTCCTTTTGCACTACCCCGCTGGCCACTGGGATTTCCCCAAGGGGAATGTGGAGCTGGGGGAGACGCCGGAGCAAGCGGCGCTGAGGGAGATAAAAGAGGAGACAGGCCTAGACGCCGAGTTGCTCCCCAGCTTTAGGGAGGAGGTGGAGTACGTATACACCCGCGGCGGGAGGAGGGTGTTGAAAAAGGTAATTTACTTCTTAGCCCAGGCCAAGTCAAGAAACGTGAAGCTCAGCTGGGAACACGTCGGCTATGCGTGGCTGCCGTTTGAACAAGCAATATCCAGAGCCACGTATAAGAGCACAAAAGAGGTCTTGGCCAAGGCCCACAAAAGGCTTATGGAGGTCTACAGTCGCCGCTGAGGCGTTATTCACGCCGTAACAAGTGATATTTTCACTGCGCCGCACCTTTTTAAACTGCGGCGTAAAATTATTCATGAAAGTCGCGGTTATAATGGGGTCGATAAACGATTTAGAGGTCATGAAAGAGGCGCTGGAGGTTTTAGAGGCCTTGGGCATTCCCTACGAGGCCAGAGTGGTGAGCGCTCACAGAACGCCCGACTTTATGTACCAATTCGCCAAGGAGGCCGAGGGGAAATTCGATGTAATTATCGCAGGGGCTGGAGGCGCGGCGCACCTCCCGGGGATGACCGCCTCCCTAACGCCGTTGCCAGTAATAGGAGTGCCCATCCCCACGAAACACTTAGGCGGGCTGGACTCCCTGTTGTCAATTGTACAAATGCCCAGGGGGACGCCCGTGGCCACAGTGGCCATAGGCAACGCCGCTAACGCCGCCTATCTTGCCGCCAGAATTCTGGGGATAAAATACCCAGAGGTGAGGCAGAAGGTTAAAGAACATATGGAGAGGATGAAAGAGGAGGTGTTGTCCAAGTCGCTTATTAAAATTTTTTAAGCAAGTAAGTAATAACAGCGGCGAGGGGAAATGAAAAAGGCGGAAATTTTTTTAAGCAGATTTTTTAAAACGCCCTATGAGGCTCTACGTCCTCGGGGGCGGGCAGTTGGCTTTAATGATGTGTTGGGAGTCCCAGAGAATCCCCGTGGAGTTCGTAGTTTACGACGAGGGGTCAGAGGCCCCCGCTTATAGATGCGCCAGGCGCGCCTCAGATCCCATGGGGGAGGTGGATAGGGCAGACGTAGTCACTTTCGAGTTTGAAAACGTAGACATCTCTATAGCCGAATACGCCGAGAGGAGTGGGAAGTTAAAGCCCCCGCTCCCCTATTTGAAAATCAAGAAGAGCCGGCTGGAGGAGAGGTCCTTCTTCCAGTCCCTCGGCGTGCCCACGATCCCCTGGAGGAGGGCTGTGGGGTGGGAGGAGGCTTTTAAAATCGCAGAGAAATGGGGGAGGGCTTATATTAAAGTGCCCGCTGGGGGCTACGACGGCAAGGGCCAGTATATCTATCCCAGAGAGGCGGAGAAGCTAGTTGGCTACAAGGGCGAGTTGTTAGTAGAGGAGTACGTTGACATAAAAAGGGAGTTTTCCCTTGTGGCGGTCAGGTCTGAGGACGGCGATGTCTATTTCTACCCTCCCGCCGAGAATTACTATGTACACGGGATTTTGGTGTGGAATTACGCCCCCACCTCAGTCCCTGAGGTTGCTTACGACATTGTATATAAAATTTTAGAGTGGGGGCGCTACGTCGGCGTAATTGCGGTGGAGTTTTTCGAAAGCCGCTCGGGGGAAATATACGTAAACGAAATCGCGCCGAGAGTTCACAACACTGGCCACTGGACTTTAGAGACAGACGCCAGCCAGTTTGAAAATCACGTGAGGGCTGTCTTGGGCCTTGGCATTAGGCGGCCGAGAGCAGTGCCCCCAACGGCCATGGTCAACATACTGGGCGTGGACTTGGGCAAACTGCCCTGGAGAGAATTAGAGCGCCTTGGCAGAGTTTATTGGTACTACAAGGCGGAGGCGAGGCCCAGGAGGAAAATGGGACATGTCAACATCGCGGGGAGCTCAGTGGGCGAGGTGGTGGAAAGGGCCAGGGAGGCCCTGAGGCTTATATACGGCCGCGATTTCCCAAGGCTAGTTATGCGGGAGCTCTCCCCAGCTCAGCCTCGGCCTGTTTTATATCTAACTTCTGGGGGTACTCCCCGGTGAAACAGGCGTAACAAGCCTCCCCAATTATCTCCCTGAACTTCTCTAGGGGGAGGTACTTGAGAGTATCAGCGCCAATTAAAGACCTGACTTGTTCCTCGCTTCTGCCGTGGGCTATGAGCTCTCTCCTGGTCTGGAAGTCCATCCCGAAAAAACAAGGCCACCTAACGGGGGGTGAGGCAATTCTCACGTGTACTTTTTTCGCCCCGGCCTCCTTCAGCTTGGCCACGACTGTCTTAATGTTAGTCCCCCTTATGATAGAGTCGTCTACTAAAGCCACGTTTTTACCCCTCACTAGCTCCGGCACGACTCTAAAGGCGTCAGAGGGTAGCCTGGCGTGGGGCGGTGCGATAAATATACGCCCGGCATATCTGTTCTTAACCACGGCGTCTACAAGCGGCTTTCCCAGCGCCGAGGCGTAAGACAAAGCGGCTAGTCTAGAAGTCTCCGGCACGTACGTAACCACGTCTATACCCTCAGTCTCCAACTCGGCCAGCGCCTTCCCCAAGGCCTCTCTCACCTCTAATACCAGCCTGCCCCCCAGCTTAGTGGCGTGGTGGGCGAAGTAGACGTATTCCAATGCGCAGATCTTCCCCACCCCCGGAGGTATTTTCCAAAACGCCACTCTCCTCCCGTATAAAAAGGCCAGCCCAGGGGGGACCTCAATGCCTCCCTCTATGGCCACGTCCTCCGAGGCGAAGACCACTCCGTCTCCAAGGTGTTTATAAGCCAACGGCCTAATCCCCCGGGGATCTCTCACGGCTAAAAGGCCCCAGGGAGTTAAAGCCAGGAGGGAGGCCGCGCCGACGATTTTAGAGTATACGCTTATAACCCCCTGCTCAACTCCCCGCTCCCAAATCTCCCTCGCCAAGGCCTTGGCCAGTGCATCGCCGTCAAAACCGGGGTTCTCCACGCCGAGTCTCCTGTAGTTAACCACTGTCCCGTTGAAAACCACTGCGATTTCTAAATCTCTATACTTGGCGAGGACTGGCTGTAGTTGTACTCCGTACTCCCCCGAGGTGCTGTATCTGGTGTGTACCAACGCCCCCTCTGCGTCGTCCCCGGGCTCTCCCAGGGCGATTTCCCCCCCTCTAATATACGCATACCCCACCCCCTCCTGTCCCCGGTGCATAAGCCAGGGGGCCATTCGCCTAACTCTCTCCCCTGCTCTGCCGCCCCAGGCCCCGCCTATGCCGCACATTGTTAAATCTTAAGGCTCATTAACTCGGATATTTCCTCCACTTTTTTCTTGTATACTATCGTCGAGCCGCACCGGAGGGCGAAATAATCGCCGCCCGCGGCGCCTACCCTAGTCCCGGGCCCCTCCTCGCCGGCCGCAATAAACCTCCCGTTAGACTCGCTGAAGAGCAAGTAGTCTAGTCTGATGGTAGTTGAGGGAGCTTTACAGATATCAATATCGGCGCCTATCCCGCTGGCCACTGCCATTTTGGCCAACGCCGCCGCCAAGCCGCCGAGACCCACGTCCTTTGCCCCGGTGAGCCTCCCCGCCCACTTTCTCACGACGGTCGCGAGCTCTCTTTCTACGCCGTAGTCAATTGACGGCGGCTCTCCAGCCACAATGCCGTGGACGCGGTGTAAGTACTCGCTTCCTCCCACTTCTCCCCTCGTCACTCCCCAGACGTACACGCCGTCGCCGTCTTTCCACACTGCCTTATTGACTTTAGAGACGTCTTCAACGACGCCGAGGACTACCACGGCCACCGTGGGCGCCACCGGCTTGCCGTTATATTCATTGTACAGACTGACCTTTCCTCCCACTATTGGCACGCCCAGGTACTCAGCCGCCTCCCTCAAGCCCTCCACAGCCTCTACGAACTGCCAGTAGACGTTGGGCCTGGAGGGGCTCCCCACGTTAATAGAGTCAACGGCGGCGAGGGGCCTCCCCCCTGCCACTGCCACGTTTCTATACGCCTTTACAAAGGCATTGGCCGCGCCTAGGCGGGGGTTTAGAGAAGTGAAGCGGGGGTTTGCGTCTCCCTTAACTACAAGGCCTAAATTACCCCTCTCGTATATTTTCAACACCGCCGCGTCTCCCTCTCCGGGCTTTAGGACGGTCCGCACGCCGACGTCAAAATCAAACCTCTCGTATATTGCCTGTTTAAACGCCACATTTGGGGAGGACAACACGGCGTCTATGGCCTTTTCAATAGGCGGCTCTGGGATGTGGGGGAGCGGGGGCGGGCTGTACGGCTCTTGAGGCCAGGGAGTTTCGGGGGCCTTTGCCACGAGGCTCAGCGGCAAGTCGCCGACAACTTCGCCGCGCCATTTTAAAACAACTCTTCCCTCTGCCGTAAAACGCCCCACTATTGAATACGGCACTTCGAATTTCTCCAACAGCCGCTCTAAACACTCCAGTTTTGAGGGGCTGGCCACAAAAACCATCCTCTCCTGGGTCTCGCTGGTGAGCACCTCGGCGGGGCCCATTTCCCTATCCGCCATGTGGATTTTGTCCAACTCGGCCACGATTCCAAGCTGGAACCACTCGGCGAGTTCCGCGAGGGCTGTCGCAAGCCCGCCCCCGCCAAGGTCTTTTATAAACTTGACGCAACTCCGGGCCTCTCTGACGAGGTCTATTAGCTTTTTCCCCATTAGAGGATCTGCCACTTGCACTGCGCCTAAGTCCTCCTCGGCCTCCTGGCTCAGCGTCTTGCTCGCGAAGGCAGATCCCCCCAAGCCGCTTTTGTCGGCGCCCAGCCCCGCCACGATGATTAAATCGCCGGGCTCAACACCGCCGGGCGGGACGCCCTCTTTTTCCACTATGCCCACGCACGTGGCCAGGACGATTGGAGTGTAGGTGAAGTCCTCGTGAAACCACGTCTCTCCCCCGACCACCGGCACCCCCACTCTATTGCCGTAGTCTGAAATACCTCTAATTACATTTACGGCGATCCACCGCGCGTGGGGGTGGGACGGGGGCCCGAAGTGTAAATTGACCAACAGGGCAATGGGCCTTGCCCCCACGGTTAGAATATCTCTAATAATGCCGCCCACCCCCGTGGCCGCTCCGTTGTACGGATCCACGGCGCTTGGGTGGTTGTGAGACTCAATTTTAAAAGTGGCGTATAGGCCCTCGGAGATCTCAACAAGAGGGGCGTCAGTGCCGGGGCCCCTCACGACCCACGGCGCCTTTGTTGGCAGCCGCCTAAGCCACATTCTAGTGGATTTATAAGAACAGTGCTCAGACCAGTGGGAGCGGAACAGGGCGTATTCCACCTCTGTGGGCTCCCTCCCCAAGACGCTTTTTATCAGCTCCAGCTCCCCCGGGCTCAAGGCCATGCCCTCCTCCCGACCCCAGTTTTAAAATATTTCTTTAAAAAAACAGGGAATTATGCAGCCCCCGTTGCCCCCTAGTTTAAATGAATAGTTAAAAGGTCTCGCCGGCCCTTAAGATTTATATGGATGTGGTTTACGCCTCTATATGAAATACGCCGTGTACCTCAACGTGACTTACAAGCCAAGTATCCGTGATCCCGAGGGGGAGACTATATCGAAAGACCTCTTGGCGAGGCTGGGCTACTCCGTTGAGGTCCGGGCCGGGAAGTGCCTAGTTTTAGTGGTCGACGCCCAGAGCCCCGACGAGGCCGCCTCAAACGCGTTGAAAATAGCCAAGGAGGCGAGGCTGGGCAATCCCAACGTCCACGTTGTGGAGGTATTAAAAGTGGCGCCATTATGAGAATAGCTGTTTTGAAATTCCCAGGTACTAACGGCGACTACGACGTGTTGAGGGCGCTGGAGCTCGCGGGGGTCAGGGGAGAGCTTGTGTGGTACCGCGACTACGCCGCCGGCAAATACGACGCGGTGGTTCTGGCGGGGGGTTTTAGCTACGGCGACAGGCTGAGGGCTGGGGCAATCGCCGCGGCCACTAAGGCGATGGACCACGTCCGCGAAGACGCAGAGAGGGGCGTGCCGGTTTTAGGCATTTGCAACGGCTTTCAAATACTCACCGAGGCCGGGCTGTTGCCTGGGGCGTTAATCCCAAACGACCCGCCAGGATTTATATCCCGGTGGGTGGCCGTGAGAGTAATAGACACCCGCACTCCCTTCACCCACTTATACGAAGAGGGGGAGGTGGTTTACATGCCCATAGCACATGGGGAGGGCCGCTACGTGCCCGCCGGGGAGTACAAAGCGGCGTTTAAATACGTGGTTAACCCCAACGGCTCTTATGACAACGTGGCGGGGATTTACGAGAAAAACGTCCTCGGCTTAATGCCGCACCCAGAGAGGGCCGTCGACCCCCACGTCTCTAGACGGGGCGTCGGCGGTTTAAAACTCTGGCTTAGCCTAATCTCTTGGCTTAAGCGCTAGGCGAGGGGAATCCCGTCTACCACCACGGGGCCCTCCGGCTTCACCCTCCCTATTATCCTCGCGGAGTAGCCCAAGTCCTCAAGCCTTTTTAACAAGTCGCCGGGGGTTTTAGTAATCAGCGCCATGCCCACGCCCATATTGAATACTCTATACGCCTCATCCCTCGGCACGCCCCTCTTCAAAACGGCCTCAGCCCAACAAGGCAGGGGGCCCAGCTCAATCTCCGCCCCGAGGCTTCCCAATGCCCTTTTGATTTTTGTAAACCCCCCTCCAGTGATATGAGCCGCCGCTTTTATCAAGCCCTCTTCATACAGATTAAGCACTTTGTCGTACAACGCCACGGGTTTTAAAAACACCTCGGCGGCAGTCGTGCCGCAGATATTTTCCCCCAGTTGGAAGAGCCTCCGCAGTAGGGAAAAGCCATTTGCGTGAGGCCCCGACGACTCCACCCCCACTATATAGTCGCCAGGCTCGGCCTCGCCCAACGCTCCCCCCTCTCTAACCGCCAGCACTGTGCACACCACGTCCACGCCAATTACGACGTCTGGCATAATTGCCGTCTCGCCCCCCAGTATGTAGACCCCGGCGGCGCGGGCCGCCTCTGAGAGCCCCCTCAGCGCCTCCTTCGCCGCGTCCTCTAGCCCCGGGGCCACCGCTATGTAATCAACGGCGGCGATGGGCTTAAAGCCGTCGCACACAACGTCGTTTATATTCACGGCGAGGCAGTCCCACCCCGCCACGTGCATTTTGCCCGCTTGTAAAAGCCACAGGGCCTTAGTCCCTACGCCGTCAACGTGAAGGGCGTATTGGCGCCCGCCCTCCTCCACCCACCTCACGTACCTCCCGGCGCCTCCCGAGAGCACTCTCTGCGCAACCGCGTGCACTTCCCTCTGCTTCTCTAAATCCACTCCGGCGTCTTTATACCTCATAAACTAGGCGGGGGGATAAAACCCGCTGCGCCACTTGATAAGTCGTCCTGATTAAGTTTTTCAACACCCTCGCCCTGGTTGCGAGGCCCACGCCGCCTATATTAGGCGTCAGATAAGAGGCCTTCTCGGCCACGGACTTCTCAACCACGTCGAAAAACCACTTCTTAGTGGCGGGGTCCACCTTTCCGCCCACGCCCACAACCACAGCCCCCTCTTTAATCATGTCCCCAGTGAGGCGCCATGGGTTGTCTTTATACAACTCCGGGGGCCTCCCCACTGCTGATATCACTACGTCAGCCCGCTTTACGTAGGGCTCTCTCTCTTTAGACAGGGCGTGTAAAACAGTCACCGTGGCGTCTAGTTGCATTAACATCACAGCCAGGGGCTTTCCCACCAGCTCCCCCTTGCCCACCACCACGACGTCTTTACCCCTTACATCTATTCCGTAGAGCCTAAAAAGCTCTAAAATCCCGGCGGGAGTGCAGGGGAGGACGTCTCTATCTAAGTCGAAATCTGTTAGAAGCCTTTTCTTATTTTCAGGGGTTAGGGCGTCTATGTCTTTTTCAGGGGACAGGGCCGAGAAAAGCGCCTTTTCGTCCACAAAGGGCGGGAGAGGCTTTTGTATAATTACGCCAGTCACGTCGTCTCTTCTGTTCAAACTCTCTATTAGCCTCAAAGCCTCTTTAGTCCTCCTCTCAGGCGGCGCGGAGTAGAGCTCGTATATCTCTACCTCGCCGCCTATCTCCCTCACGTCCCGCGCCTTGAGGGAGACAAAGCGCCTCTGCGTCTCCAGCTCCACAGGGTCGTCGTTTAATAATAACACGGCTAGTTTAGGCGTAATGCCCACCTCCTCCAGCCTCTTCACGTGGCCCCTGGCCCACTCCTTTGTCTGTGCGTGTAGCCCCTCGCCTCTTATCCACGTAACCATGGCGGCAGAATCAAGTGCAGAGGCTTGTCAGCCCACTCTTTTAGTTGAAACTCGACGTATGCCCTTTGCCTCTCCTCCCAAGACTTGCGCCAAGCCTCGTCTACTCTCAGCACGGCCCTCCTCACAACCGCCTCCTCCTCCGCCGTCAAAATCCTCCCGTCTTTTTCCACCACTTTGGGGGCCATGACTCTCTCCTCATATATCTCCAACAGCCCGTCCGCCACCGCCTGCAAAACCCTTGAGTAAAGCCTGTGTTCAAATATTAAGACTCTATCCGCTATTAGGCCGATTTTCTCCTCTCTGCTCAACGGCAGGGCATAGATATCCCCTATATACACCGGCCACTGATCCACCACAGGCCCCCCGTCTACAGACTCGTCTACTACGTGCACTGTGGGGCCCGTGACTTTTACCCCAGCTCTGTACACCTCCATGTGGACTCTCATGCCGTACATGCCCTTGCCCCCGGCGAAGGGCAGTAGCGACGGGTGAATGTTTAGCACTAGCTTAAACTGGTCAATAAAGGCCTTGCCCAGGATGTAGTCGTATCCCGCAAGCGCTACCACTTCAACTCCTGCGTTTTTCAATATCTCCGCCATTTCTTCCTCTCTCTGGCGCCTGGGAACTCCTCTGTGTTTTACGTAACGGGCCTCTACGCCGTATTTTTTGGCTATTTCCCTAACCGGGGCGTTTTCGTCGCTGTAAATTAAAACCGCCGGCTCAACGCCTCTGAGCACCCCAAGCTGTATATGGTCTAAAATAGCCTTGAAATTAGTCCCCCGCCAAGAGGCCAACACCCCCAGCCTCATGGCCTCACAAAACACCTAGTGCACACAGACATGCCCACGGCTTTTTCAAACTCCTCCACGTCTAGGTGGAAGAAGCTGTCTAACTCCAACGCTACTGTTGCCGTTTTTAAGTCGAGGTGGTTAAATATCATGTGGCTCTCAGGCGGCATTTTCACGCCGTAGGGACACTGGGATCTTAGCGGCGGGGCAGCCGTAGCGGCGTGTACCTCCTTGGCCCCCGCCTTAATGCGGAGGAGTTGGGCGATGTGCCTCAGAGTCAAGCCACTGATAATACTGTCGTCTACTACTAAAACCCTCTTCCCAGCAACGGCGTGTCTCACCACATTGGCCTTCAGCTGTATCGCCGAGATCCTCTCCTTCACCTCGTCGAGCAGGGCGCTCCTCTTTCTAATAGTTGATACAAACCCCGGCGCGTGCCACGCGCCGACAGCCCTCGCCGCCCACGCCGCGTAGTACAAGCCGGTGTCTGGGACTCCAATTACCACGTCCACTCTCCCCGCCTTCTTCCCCAACGCCTCCCCGAGCCTCGCCCTAATTTCGGCTATTTCTGCCCCGTCAATTACGCTGTCTAAACGAGAGGCGTAGATCAGCTCCATGGCGCATATCTCCCTCGGGGGGCCGCCGCCGGCGCTCTCAACGCCGAATTTATGAATTTTCAACAGCTCCCCGCCCCTCAAGCTCCTCCTCAAGTCCCCGCCTAAAATCTCTATTACTGAGCTCTCCGTGGCGATAATTGCGAAGTCAAAGCCGTGGGCCCCCACTGCCAAGTGCCAGAGGCGCGGCGGCCGGTATGCGTAGACCACGCCGTTTTTCAAAAGGCCGACGTAAACAGTATCGCCGGAGGGCGCCCCCAACTTCACCCCGTCCCGGCCGAAGGCGCAGTAAACCCCCTCCTCCGTGGCGCGGCAACAATCTTCAGTTGACACGCACCCAACGGCGGCAACTCCCCTGGCCTCCCCGGCGGCCTCTTTTGAGAAATCCACCTCCACTCTCCGCAACTCGCCGGTTTCCCCCAAGATGTACGCCACCGCCACATCGCCCCTATTGGCCATGGCCCTGAGCCCGTAGTACACAAACGGGTAAAGATTAACGGAGCCTTGAAAACTATATATTGCGAATAAGCCCGCCGACATGGCTACTTATAGCGGATAAGTCCCCTGCCGGGCTCCCAGACCAGCCTCTCCTCGGAGAGGCCCATCTGCCTCCTCCACTTGTAAACAGCCCTAACCATCTCAGCCCTACGCGCCATTTCTCTCATATACTCGGGAGATCCTATGTCCCTCCTGTAGTAAAGCCCCTCGCCCTTTACAGCCGCGGCGCACCTCTCGGCCTTCTGATAGGCCTCCTCGGGGGTGCTCCCCGGGGCTAATATCTCAAGGGCCCTTGACCCCAGCGTCTCATACCCGCCCCTCTCGCTCGGCGCTGCGGAGCCGAAAAAGACGTGGCACCCCTCCCTCTCCACTAACACCCAGTCGACGTCAAAACGCCTCCCGGCGGCCGTTTTCTTATCCAGGGGGTACCCAACGGGGGCCACCGCCTTCACTACCGTATATACGTTTTTAAACCGCCTCTCAGCTTGGTGCAATTTGCCAGTAACAGTTTTAATAAATAAGTCGTATAAGTCCCCGTCGTATAGATATATGGCGTTAAGCGCCTCCGGGTCGCCGAACCTGCTGTAGTACTCAATCACCACGGGGCCAAGCGCCGTCAACATCATCTGGCCGCTGAGCACTCCCACGTACTTCACCCCGAATTCTTTATAAACGGCCTCTACAGTGGCCTTAACCGCGGCCACAGCCTCTTCAAACTCCTCCTCCTCTATAAAGGGCAGAGGGGACACCGTGCCCATCCCCCCGCACTCGGGGCCCAGGCCCAGCTCGTAGGCGTGGGGGTTGTCTTGCACTGGGGGGAAGGGGAATACGCTCTCCCCGTCAGTCAGCACTTGCACGGTGTACTCCACTCCCCACACCCCCTCCTCCACTAACACCAGCTGGGGGGCGTCTTTATACGACGCCAATTGCTCCTTGGCCTCCCGGGCGCCTTTTGTAATCACCTCGTCCAGCGACCCCTCTAGATATTTGGCGTTGCCGTACACGAGCCTCACTCCCTTGCCCCCGGCCTGCCTCACAGGCTTTATCGCCACAGAGCCAATGGCCTTGGCGAAGGCGTAGGCCTCAGCCACGTCGCTAAAAACGTCGTATATAAGCCTGCCCGGTATGCGGTATTTCCACTGTAAGTACCTCGCCACGTCTTTCCTCTGCTCCACCACGGCCCCGCGGGAAGGCGCTCCCAACACGGCGAAGCCCCTACTGCGCAGTTCGTCAGACACGCCGGCAAATAGAGGCTCCTCGGGGCCTATGACGATTAAATCCGGCGACGCCTCCTCAGCGACTTTAACGGCCTCGGATCTGTCGGTGATTTTCCCAATTCTGTAAAACCCCCCTGTCTTTTTCACAATTTTCGCAATTCCGGGGTTGAGGTGCCCCATAAAGGCGTATATCTTAACTCCGCTTTTATCAAGACCCCACGCAATTGCGTGTTCTCTCGCCCCGTCTCCAATCACTAAGACCTTCTCCACGCCACAGGCGGTGAGGGGGATTTAAATAGTTACCTCAAACAAATACGGTAGCTGAGACGGTAGGGCGGGAAAAAGTTTAAGTAAATATTTAATTTAGGGTGAATTACAAAGGGCGTGGAGCTTGTATACGAGGGCAAGGCCAAACGGGTTTACAAACACGGCGATTTTTACATAATGGAGTTTAAAGACGAGGTGACCGCGGGAGACGGCGCGGTTAAGGCCCAGGCCCCCGGGAAAGGCGCCTTGACGGCGGAGCTATCTGCGTTGCTCTTCAAATACCTAAGCCGAGTCGTGGAGACTCACTTTGTCGAATACAAGCCTCCCAACGCCCTCGCCGTGATCCCCGCCGAGGTTATCCCAGTGGAAGTAATAGTCCGCTTTAAGGCTTACGGCAGTCAACTGAGGCGGATGCCCAGACTGAGGGAGCTCCAGCACCTGTCGAGGCCACTCGTGGAGTTCCACTACAAAGACGACGCGCTCCACGACCCCCTCGTATACCCCCAGGAGGTAGTTGAGGCCGGCCTGGCCGCCCCTCAGGAGGTTGAGGCTATTGAGGAGATGGCCGTGAGGGCCGCCTCAGCTTTGAGGGATTTATACGCAAGGGCGGGGTGCGATTTTATAGACGTCAAGTTTGAATTCGGGCGCCGCGGGGGGAGGCTTATTTTAGTGGACGAGGTGTCCGGCGACACTTTTAGGCTCTTGTGCCGCGGCGAGCATTTAGACAAGGAGTATTTTAGAAAAACTAAAGACGTCAACGGCTTAATAGAGAGATATAGAGACTTACTACAAATTACAAAAGAAACATTTACACGTATATAGGAGTGAATTATTAACTTCTGTGCTCACTTTCGTCATTATAAAACACTAGAATTATTGTATACCAAGGCAGAAATCAGCTAATTAGGGAGACTAACGCCTACTCCCCCGACGCCGTCTTCATAGCCTTTGGAGGCGACGTGCCCAGATACGCCATATCCCAAGCCACGAGGGAGGTGCTAACAGCGCTGAAAGACTCCGGGTATGAAGGCGACGTGCTCCTCCACGCCTTTGTGTTAAGAGCCACCGGGTCACTGTCCACAGTGCTAGACGAGCAGCTCTCCCAGTGGCTCGCCGGGAGGAATATTAAAGGCATAGCCCCCGACTTGGCAAACAGGAGAGTAAACATCGTCGTGTTCAGAGTAGCCGGGAACGGACTACAGCCGGCAAACGTGACGACCAGTCTCCCAATGCCGGACATATTTGCAGACATATTGACGAGAGTCCTGTCCTCTTAAACTCCCCTTTTTCCGCCGTACTTTTTCCAAGCTTCGCTCTGTGGTATTCCGCCCGCCTTGTCATTTTCTCTAATGGCTGTACTCTACGGCAACAGGCTCTACCCAGTGCAGAAAGCCGTTAAAGCTGTCTACTATGTCAGGCAAGGCGGCGCGAGAATACAACGCGGGGTCGATGCCCTGGCTCTAAACGAAGAGAAAAAATTCGCGGTGATTGCAGAGGCCATGTGGGCAGAGGTAAACCCGGGGGAGGTGCTCCCCAAGCTGAAGGAGGCCGCGCGCCACTTAATCCCCCCAGGCTGGGAGGTGAAATACGCCATATTCGCCAGGCACTTAAAGGGCGAGGCGCCGGCGGATTTATACCACGTCCAGGCGTTGATACAAACGCGGATAAGCCCACGGCGCAGGTTTAAATCTCTCTATTTGAGGCTTGGGAAGACCACTGCGAGCTTATGACGAGCAATGGACAGTAGTCGCGCTATTGGCTAGGCGTTGCGAGAATTTAAAAGCGCTGATAGTTGAAAATACCACATTCACTCTGCCCTCTATTCGTGCCAACTTGTTAATAGCGCTAAAGCATAGAGCGCACAAATCGCTTATACATGTCGGCATGTTTGAGGTATCAGCTGGGGCACTCGAGGGGGGTCGCCCTAACCACTCCTAGCCCCATCCCGCGACCAGAACCGATATTAAAAGCCTCGGCAAAGCGTAGCGTTTTCCACATATCTGCTAGTCGCCTCTTCCCGAAGGCGCGGTATAACGCCCAGCCGACGAAGCCCCTCGCGATCCCCCCGTTTGGGAGCCGTACGGTTATGATGCACCTCCCGGGGCATCCAAAATCCGTGAGAGCCACATAGGTGTGGACCCAGCGGAGGAAAGGCGCCCCAAGCCTCAAGAGGCCCAGCTCTCTGCCGTATTTAACAGCCGATTTAAAGACGGAGAGGGGGCGCGGCAAGAAGTCAAATATAGCACGTTTTCTCTTGTACAAGGGCTTCACGGCGAATCTTAGCGGTGTGAGGAACTCAAGCTTGAAACACCCCGTCTGGGGGGTGGGCTGAGAGAAAACGTCGTAGAACTCCAGCTCCTCCACTACAACGCGCCTGCCGAATAGCGTATAGCCTTGCATGATTTTTGCTATGAACTTCTCCGCAAGCTCCCTCCCGGCGAAAGACACGCGGAACTCCAACAAGTCTCCGGGAGCGACCATGGCTTTGTCAACCGCGGGCCTCCCCCCTACGAAGAATGGCGTTACTGAAAACGGCTTCGGCTTGACGTCGTGAAGCTCACGGCCGAGGAGAGATACTACAAGCGACTCCACTACAGTCCCCGTGAAGCCCAGCAGAGGAATCGCCTCGGGCGACCTTCCCCGCACCACGACGACGGACACAGCACTCAACAAGCCTATCTATAAAGTGTTTACTGCCATAAGCAACATGCCTAACATTGCGCTTTTAGCGTCTTTCTTGCTACGTAATCGGCACTACTCTCACGCTCTCCTCTACATAGTTGCATGATACATCAACATTCTGTCAATGTTGTACAAAACTCACGCAAAATTCAAGACAGTCTGTGCATTAAGTCAACTTCGATTTCTCAGCGTCGAAAGATCTTGATTAATTACGGCAACTAACCGTTAAAATGCTACGACGAGTTGATTCGCAGATCCCCACCACTGTTATATCTGAGTTTCTCCAGTTTAGTCGCACTGTATTTATTATAATCTTTCAGAAAACTTGCAGTTAACCTTATCTTACCTGCAGGGGTTAAGATATATAAGCTGGGGTAAGCTGTTTGCTATGTCCGCGAAAACCCCAGAGGAGACGAGCGAAGACGTAGTGGCCCGATTCGCCGATAAGGCGCGTTACGTCGTCCACTTGGAAATGGCATACGACATAGTCGACGAGCTGGCTAGCTCACCCGAGCGCTATATAGAATCGATATACAAACTCTCGCGTCTAGCGGCAAAGGTTCTCAACGACGTCCAGAAGCGACTAGACGAGGGGGGCTTAAGTGAAGAGGATCAGTCTACCTTGGAGGGCGTAAGGCGTAGCCTAGAGAACTGGGCGCTTGCCCAGGAAGAGTTTATTAAATATCTAGAGAGAATCAATAAGGAAGCCCTTAGGGGCGAGGTGAAAAGGTTTGCCGCGCTCGCAGTGGCGCCGAGCTATCGCGCGATAAGGGCCAAGCAAATAATGGAGAGAAAGGGGGCCGGGCGTTAGGCCATGGTCTACGTCAGAGTGACGGCCCGGGTGGAGGTGCAAGTTAGCGCGTTGTCCGGTCTTGGCGCTATCGGCAATTATAACCAGGTGGCAACCGCGAGAATCCTCCACAACGGCGCCTTGTATGAAGTGCCGGTGATCACGGGCAACGCCTTGAAGCATTGGCACGCCGTATATGCCGTAGAGGCCTATCAAGCTTTAGGGGGGAATATGCTCAACGAGCTGTGCAAGAGGGGGATTGGGCTCAGAGGATTCACTGTCAATTCCACGCTAAAAAATCCCAAACCAGTAACGGACGAGTGCGAAGCGCTGAAGGACTTCTGCAATGATCTTCACGGCTTCTTGTCCCCGCAAGAGGAGAAACCCGTAAAGCGCGACTCTTTGGTGAAGATCTCTTTCGCTGTGCCGGTGCTCGAGGAGGGGAACCTCAAGGCAGTGGCTAAGTTCGCAGTACAGCACAACCGCGTGGTGCCCCCTACTGTCAACGTGAAGCAGAAGGAGGGTGAGGGCATGATGCTGTTTAAGCAGGAATACGGCACTGGCCTCTATGCATTCGCCCTGAGGATGGACTTGGCCCATATAGGGAAACCCCTTTTCGATGAATGCAATGCAGAGTTCCAGTCAGATGAACGGAAGAGGAGAGCAAAGGCGTCTGTCTTGGCATTATTACCCTTGCTGACAGGCGCGGGCTCGAAACAAGCGAGGGCTCTGCCTATAGTGGCAGTTAGGGAAGTTTTGGTCGCTGTATCCGAGAAGCCTATGCCTAACTTAATCCACGCAGTGTATCCGGATTACTGTGAGACATCTATCGACACAGTGGGCGCCTACTTAAATGGGATAGGCGACACAGCCAAATTCTACTACTATGGAGGTAGGTGTAACGCTGACAAGGTCGGCAATAAAATAAACTTTAAGAAGGTGGGTTCATTACATGAATTGATAGACGCCGTTATTAATGACGTGCAGAGCTGGATTAGATGAATATCTTGCTGGTGAAGTTAAGGTTGCCTTTGTTTTCAATTAAGCATTACGAGACGTATCAAGTCGCCGCTACGCTTCCATTCATTCCGCCGTCCACAGTGGTGGGGGCGCTTGTCCAAGCCGCCGCCCGTGGAGGGCTCTGTGAGGGGGATTGTCTCGCGGAGGTACGCGGCTGGATCTATAAGGCAAGGGACGTGGCGGCGCCCACGGTCAAGTTCCCGGTGGTGTTAAAAAGGGCTAGGGGGGTGCTGGAGGAAGGGAAGCTACCGCTGTCTGGCGAGGAGTTAGGAGGTTATTTTGATGCCATGGTTAGAGAATACGCTTACGTAGCGGAAAAAGCAGTCCTTGTGGTGCCCAGCGCCGAGGCGCACATAGGTAGGCTTGAGAAGGCCTTATGGTTATTGGAGAGGGTTGGCGATACGGAGTCCTATGTCTCTGTGAGGGGGGTGGAAGTGCTTAACGCAAGACCGTGCGGCGCGGGGGAGGTGGACGTGGCCGTCAAGCTGGCCAAAGTTGCTGGCGGGGCGCACCTAGTGGTAAGGGCCGGAGACGAGGACGGGACGCTGTCAGACTTCGCCGTACCTCTCGCGACAGGTGGAAAAGGCTATTATACTCCTACAAAAATAGCAGTAAAGAGCGACGTCTTCTGCGCCGGAGATGTCGCGTTTCCTGCGGGTCATGACTGGTGACGTACAAGTCGAAAAGGTAGCCGAAATCGTCAAAGACTTGATAAAGGCGTGGCAAAGGGCCAATAAAAGGGAAGTCAAGGTAGATGAGGAGGCGTTGCGTCGACAAGCAGAGATAGCGGCGGAAATACTCCGGGGTTTCTACCGCAACGGCAGTGGAAGGCTTGTGTTGCTTAAGGCGCCGACTGGAGCGGGCAAGACTGAAATCTTCGCATCTCTTTACTTCTATCAAGTCGCTAGCGGTGTATGGCACACCGGCCGCATGTACGTAGTAGAGCCTGTCCATGCCCTCTTGGAGCAGATGGCAAAGCGGTTTGGAACATACGGCAAAGCCTTTAGAGTAAAAGTGGAGGAAGATCACGGTGAAGTCAAAAGACCGACCTACCTCTACACAGCGCCGATTACCCTCACAACAGTGGACTCCTATGCCTATGCATACCTAGCCCAAAGGGTGGATAAATGGATTGAACGCGGCAACTTGACGGGCAGGTTTACGATGCCCGTGGGGCTTATGATGCACGCAATCACGGTCTTCGACGAAGCCCACTTAGTGCAAGACGAGGTCTACCTAGGGCCCAGGGCGCTGGCCAGAATTATATGCTATTTGATCAACGCTGGCGCCTACGTGGTCTTCTCCTCGGCTACTCTACCTACGGCATTTATCAAAGAGTTTAAGAGCCGATGTGCGACCGTAGAGGAACGCATCCTATCTAGCAGGCCGAGAAAAGTAAATATAGAGTTCCGAAAAGCCGAGTTGACTCCAAACGACGTAGATTGCTCTAAAGGCGCATTGATAATAGTCAATACGGTGCCCAGAGCTAGGAGGTTTTACAAAGACTTAAAGGAAAAATGCAAAGGAAAGAAAATATATGTTCTTCATTCACTGCTAACCCGAGGAGATCGCGAGAGAACGCTCAGAGAGCTTGAGGAGCTGGAGGAGAAAAAAAGAATTAACGAGGCTATAGTCGTGGGCACTCAGACGCTAGAAGTTGGAATCGATTACTCCTTCACTCGGTTATACACAGACCTGTCTCCTCTGGACAGCTTGATTCAGCGAATTGGCAGGGTTGGGAGGAGGGGAGATCCGGCGGAAATCCTGGTGTTCCAGCCCGAAAGGCCGGAGCCTTATAGGAAGGATTTGTTGGAGAAGACTGCGCCTAAGCTGGACTCGCTTGAAAAAATGCTGGGTGACGCGGCCAAGCTGGGCGAGCTATTGGATGAAGTTTATGACGAAAAGATAGTGGAGGATATGTCGAAGAAAGGCGATAGCCTTTACGTGCAGTTTCTCGACTATCTGGAGAACCTCCACCTCTACTCTCTACCACCTGAGACTCACCCTCAGATCAAGCCATCTTTATACGTCGACTTATACCTCCTAACGACAAAGGATGTGGATAAAGAAACAAAAGAGTTGTTAATAAGTCGAGAAGAGCTCTTGAGGCGGAGGATGAGGATCTCCTTCTCTTATAGGCGTCTGGATAGGCTCGAAAACATACTTGGTTTATTTGACTCTTGCGAGAAGGGCGGACTGGAGAGAGACGACGAAAAATTAAAATTCAATAATTGGAACCGCGTAAGCACACGCGAGTGGATCCGCGAAGGCTCGCTTGTCATCTTATGCGACGACGTAGATAGGGTCTACGACGAAGCTGGACTAAAGGTGGAGGAAGCCTCTAGGCGGCCAGAGGAGGAAAAAAGTGTGCAAACAGCTGGCAAGAAATCAAGAAGGGGGAAAAGGACATGACGTGTCACGCTTGGAAAGGGGACCAGTGCGTTGAGGAGTACGGACGCCATATTAAAAGGGCCCTGACGGTGTGGGAAAAGCTGAGACCCATATACTTCCCGGCGGTTAGAAGAGCTATTGGGGTTGATTTAGACGTCGTGGAATATGCCATAGTAGTCCACGACTTGGGAAAGCTAGCCAAGGCGTACCAGGTAGGGAGGCGAGGGGAATATAGGCACGAAGTGGTGAGCGCCTACTTCGCCTACAAAGGCCTAGAGCCCGTCGTCGGGGGTGAGATCGCCGCGGTGGTCGCCGCGGCCGTCCTCCTTCACCACGAGCCGATACTGACCTCGGCATATATCTCAGGGCTCGGCGAGAGGTATCTGCCCATATATGCCGTGAGGAAGATGTTGGAAGAACATGACCTTTCCCCAGCCTGCGACCCGCTGGCCGAGGCAGGCGATGCGGTAAATAAGTACCCCGAGTTAAAGAAGGAGCTAGAGCGCTGGGGTAACGGCGGGTTAACGCCGCGGGATATGCTTGAGGTAGTTAAGGAGATAGTTGTACAGACCGCCGTCGGAGACTCGGCGCGTTTACACGCGATGAGGGCTAAGGCGGCAGCTGTGTTGTACCCCCTTGTAGTTTCAGACTCGGTGGCAGCCCACGTGGGTAGGTCGCTCTGCGGATGCGACGAGAGAGACAAGAAAGGGACAAAAATCGTAGATCTAGCACTGAAGGGGGCCGAGCCCTTAGATGTAGAGGCGCTGAGGAGGGAGCTATGTTGAAGGAGATATACACCCCGGGCCACGACGTATTTGCCGACACATTGATAATGCACGGCGTTGTGAGGCACCTCGCGGCCTCCGGCATCGTCGAGGGATACGTCGAAAGGCTGGGCGAGAGGTACAAGATATCGTTCGAGGGCGAACCCCGAGCCTTGGCCGATATCGAATCCGTTGAGCTCCTCTTGTTCGAAATAGAGCGTTACGTCGTAGATGGAGAAGAGCCCGTGGGCCGTCTCCGCAAGATATTTGACGCCAACATAAACATCAGCGCGACGAGAAGCTGGCTCGCCCAGCTCAGCGAGGCATTGGTGAACGCGGAACTCAGCGTATTTACCCTGGACCACAAGGCGAAATTCAGAGAGGGAAGGACAGCCTCCAGAAGGCTGTCTACGGTATACCTCACGCTGTCGCCGATATATGGTAAGTATTTTATTGAAAACAGAGTGGCAAAAGAGAATAAGGCTTTCGGCGTTTGTCATACGTGTTTCGCCTACTTGAATATAGGCTTTTTATACGGAGCGACTACAATAGTCATAATCACACGTGATGGGAGGAGGGTAGTGCAGCTGACACCAGCGCCAAGAGGGCGCATATCTATAGCCGACCTAGCTCTCCTCCAGAGACTAACGGAGGGTTATCTCGTCAGGAGCCAGGAGATGCCCACACTGGCCTATCCCCTCTACTGGCTCTCAACCGGAGAGACCCTATACGCCACGGAGGAATCTCTGGACATTTTGGTATGGGTAACCGAGAAGCGTGGGAACTTCCAACGGGTTACCGACGCGATGGCGCTCGATCTAAGCAGAATAATGGAGTTCATAGCCGAGGTCAAGAACAAGACGAGGGGATGGCCTAAATTTGTAGAATGCCTAGCCTTAGAAGGTCCCGAGATATTAGCGCAACTAACCGAGGTCGTGTTGTTCGGCGGCGATGAATACACCGTAGTGAGGGCTCTATCTACTAGTGGTAAATGCGCCGAGGATTGGAGACAAGTTGATATATTAGCTGAAATTCTATTTACATGGAAATTAAAATAAACCTGCCCGGAAGACTTGAAGTGGAGCTAGAGCTGGCCCCGGTTACGCTCTTGCTCGGACCCCCCAAGTCGGGGAAGACTACACTCCTTAGGCTAATTTACGACGCCTTCTACCTCAAGAGGGAGGGCCGTGTGCCGAAAGATCTAATACTCATAACACAGACAATCAAACGCGCTGAAGAGTGGACGCTCCTCCAAGCCAAAAGGGGCAATGAAGAGCTAGAGGTACATTGCTCTAAGGAGGAGTGCACAGCTGTGGGATCGCTTAGTCTAAACACGCTATTCTTCCCAAACGAGGTTGAGACAATTGTAAAACACCATTTTGTACCTCCTTACGAGCCGTACTACTCTTTCAATCAGCTCTTAAACTTATTAGAGATTCGTTTCACACGCAAGCCAAAGTGCCCCTTAGTAGTTGAGACCGAGTATAAAGTAGTACCTACTGGTCTCAAACTCAGCGAAGAATTAGACGGTGATTTAATAGATATTATCCACTCTTCTACTGCTGTAGTGAAACTCGGCGTGTTGCTAGCCGCTATGAACAGAGGGCTTCTTGACGATTATGATATTATCCTAATAGACGATGCCGAAGCAGGTCTTCACCCAATGGCAAAGGCGCTTATGGCATATCTTATCCACCGCCTTGCCAGTTGTGGCAAATACGTAATAGCATCCACACACGATGTCTTTTTCGTAGATATGATAGCACGTCCTCGCCGAATGAGTGAATTAGTTAAAGGTATAAGTGTTGAGGCGGATTCGGTATTATATGTTATTAAGGATAGAAAAGCAGAACGCTATAGCCCACTTACGGCATATATTGAAACATATACAGAAACTATTGCTGCAATATACGGCGTTAAAATAATAAAGATTTCATAATTTAGCAAAGAAAATTCCCCCTTCACACAAATTACTAGTTACATTACAAATATTACGTAGAGAAACAATCTTGACTTCTTTATTAAAACATTTCAAGGCAAACATATACCAATATAGGTGAGAGCTAACAAATATTACTGCTATGTTATCTACGGCTAAACCACAACCTACTTTCTTCTTTTGCTCAGACTTTTCAGTAATATACCTGCATAATTCCTCTGACAGATCCTTGTCCCTCTGACCGTCGATGCGCATGACCTCTTTGCATAATCCTTTAAACTCAATGCCTACCATCTTATCACTACATTTCAACGCACAATCGACTAGTGCATTCCCTTTGCAACATTCATTGCAACAATTAACGACATCATAGTCATATACAATTCTACTGTAGTGTTCTTTTTCATTGCAATCGTGGAGCTCCATACACGGCAATCGAAGATACAGAGTTTTAGACAGAGGACTCTTTATGTCATGTTTGTCTGTGTTGGAGTGTGTTATACCCCCATGTGACTCTGAAGATAGCCTCTCCTCACCATCTCGGCAAACTCTCGCAATACAGGGGCATTTCATGGCTCCGTCTTTAAGATTAGTGAGGAAAGTGTCGAAATCAGCTTGTCAGTGTGGTATCTTTTTCCCCTTTTACCCACACTCTTTGTTAAGCCTTCCTCCTCTAAAGTCACTAAATGGCGGTATACGGTGGAGTTGTCCAGCCCCACTTCTCGTGCAATAGTATCGACATCTTTTTCGCCGTCCAAAACGGCGAGAATTTCCAGTTTTCTTCTAGACAGCCCAAAAAGTTTTGTTACTGCGGCAAGTCCGCTGACGTCTATCGCCTCACTACTGTATTCGGGTACCACGAATATCCTCGCCTTTTTCAACGCTGCAACAACAAATCCCAGCAATATGAGGAGTCGGGGGCCGCCAGCTAGAGCAATCTCATCGAATTGGAGAGAATAAAATTGCCGTAAGCCCTCTGCAGGATCGCGGAGATTTACTACATACTCAGTGCCTTTGCCTAAAGCCTTTATAATCTCCGCTACCGCCTCCTTGGACTTGGCGTCGCCTTCGTTGCCCGTGGCACCGCGTACGAGGGTTACTTCGCGCGCCGGTATATTGGCCAAGGCTCTTACAACTAGCCGTGCGTCAAACCCCACAGTAACTGCTAGGCGCATTAAACTGCAGGCACCTGCAAATAAAACTTTTTCCACTGCAGAACTAAACGGATAATACGGGGAGATTACTAAAACTTTGTGTTAACTCTTCAGGAAATCGCCCGCCTCCTCAGGAGGGCCAAGATCACCTGGGGCCCCGTGGAGATCAGTCCCGAATACAGGGGCTGGAATTACGACAAGCCCCCCGTCAAGCCTCCGGCCTACCTAGGCCTCGCCCTATCGGACTTCGCCTACGGGTACTGCCCAACGGGGCGGAATATCTATCTGAAATATGTATTGGGAGAGAGGGGGGCGGCCGTTAAGGCCCTTGTGGAGGGCCAAGCCCTGCATCAAGCCCTGTTCAAGGCCTTGGAGGACTACAAGAAATACGCCTACTCGGGACACCCCATGTCCCCCAGTTTTGAAGGCGTGCCGGAGGATGTGAGGCCCAAGGCAGAGGCGTTGTATAAATACGTCGCCACTAGGCTCCTTGGAGAGCACAGCTACGTCTCGGCGGCTAGGCTCGCCAGGAGCAGAGACTCAGCCGTTTTTTACACCGCTCCAATAGCGACGCAAGTCGCCGTGGACGGATCACCCCTGGGCATGAGCTACGTGGTCGCAGACGGGGTGGCGCTGGGCGCGGTGATTGAGTTTAAATTCGGCCCCGCTCAAAACGTCGACGCGGCGCTGGCGGGATACGCCATGGCTATAGAGGCCGACTGGGGAGTCCCCATAGACTACGGCATCCACGTCCAAATAACAGTCAACAGCACAGTTGAGTATAAAGCCACTGCGTACCCCTTGGGAGACTCGGCGAGGACGAAATTCCTAGAGCTTAGGGATGAGGCTATTGACATTGTAATCGCCGGGAGGGATCCGGGGGTTGCGCCCGACTGCCCCAAGACCTGCCCCTTCTACCACATTTGCCATGCAGATCGTAGTCGTTAGCTACGGGGCGAGAATAAGGGCAAAGAAGGGGCTGTTAATCGTGGAGGGGAGGGAGGGGAGGCGGGAGTACCCCCTCCACCAAGTAGACGAGGTGTTGCTCTTAACTGGCGGCATTTCTATATCGACTAGGGCCTTGAGGGCCTTGCTGAGGGCAGGGGCAGTGGTGGCTGTGTTCGACCAGAGGGGCGAGCCCCTGGGCATTTTCATGAAGCCTGTGGGAGACGCCACCGGGGCCAAGAGGCTGTGCCAATACGCAGCGGCCACAGACGGGAGGGGGCTACAGCTGGCCAAGAAGTGGGTCTGGCTTAAAATCCGCGGCCAGCTGGAGAATTTAAAGAGGTGGAGGAGGCGGCTCGGGAAGTACGGCACATACGCCGAGTCTATCTCCAAGGCCATAAACGCCCTGGCCTCAGCCGCGACGCCCCGCGAGGTAATGGAGGCCGAGGCGGCCGCCGCGGAGGCCTACTGGGCCGCCTACCGGGAAATAACTGGATTCCCCGGCAGGGATCAAGAAGGCCGCGACCCTGTAAACGCAGGGCTTAACTACGGCTACGGCATTCTAAAGGCCCTATGCTTTAAGTCAATACTCCTGGCGGGGCTGGACCCCTACGTGGGCTTTCTCCACGCGGACAAATCGGGGAGGCCCTCCCTAGTCCTAGACTTCATGGAGCAGTGGAGGCCCAGAGTCGACGCCGTGGTGGCCCAATTGGCGGAGGAGCTTGAGGCGGAAAACGGCCTCTTAACTCACAAGTCCAGGCTGAGGCTGGCGGCTGCTGTGCTGGAGGAGTTCAACGCAACCGGGAGGCCCCTCTCGGCAGAGATACACAGAGAGGCGAGGTCTATTGCCAAGGCTTTATGTACGTCGTAGTTGCATACGACATAACAGAAGACGAAGTTAGGAATAAAGTGGCAGACGCCCTAAAGGCCTACGGCCTGGAGAGAATACAACGCTCTGTCTTCGTCGGCCGCATAAACCCAGCCCTTTTAAAAGACCTCGTGGAGAGGCTCAAGCGGATTACCAAAGGGGCGAATGCGGACATCACTATCTTTAAAGTCGACAGGCGGGCCATAGACACGGCGATAAGAATAGGCCCGCCCCCGCCGGCGAGGAAAAATGTCGACTTGTATTAACCCCTCGCTAATTAGACAATACCTCTACTGCCCAGCCGCGGCCTATTACATAATGACCGGCGCCGCGGAGCCCCCCACTGAGCGCATGAGGGCCGGCAAGGAGGTGCAGAGAGAGGCCGTAGAGGCGGTGGCAAAGGCCCTAGGCGCCGAGAAAATAGAACACAGCCCCCGCCTAGAGGGAGGAGGCTTGTGCGGAGTAGTAGACGCAGTGCTGTGGCTGAGAGGAAGGCCCGCCCCCCTAGAGGTAAAACTGGCCAAGCCCCCCAGGAAAATTCCCGTCCACCACAAGGCACAAGCCGCGGCCTACGCAGTCGCCGCCCAACACCACTACGGCAAAGCCGTCGCCTCGGCCTATATATACTACACGGAGACAGGAGAGGTAAAATACATAGCCCTGACCCGCGACCTCGTAGAGCTAGTAAAACATACGGCCCAGCAGATAAGGAAAATACAAAACGGCTGGACCCCCACACCCGCCTACCACCCGGCCAAATGCCCCAGTTGCTGGTACCGTAAATACTGCGGCTTCACATCTCCCCACGTAGAAAAAATCTAAGCCAACAATCCAAAATCGGCTAGACAAACTCATTGAGCTTTGTTTCCCGTAGCTTATTTCTAACTTTCAATCCTCTTTTTGAGATTCGAACAAGTGGCGCACGCAATTACTGGCATTGGGCTCGTAATAGTCTTTCAATCCTCTTTTTGAGATTCCTATCGCGTCCGCAGTCTCTTTGATGACTCTGCTCTTCTCCTCTACCTTTCAATCCTCTTTTTGAGATTCATCGCTTTCCTGAACATCTACACGCAATGTCTGCAGCTTTCAATCCTCTTTTTGAGATTCCGATGTCAGAAGAAGAAAGCAACGTTGCTTTCCCAACTCCGCGCGCGTGGGACTTTCAATCCTCTTTTTGAGATTCTGCATTGGACGCATGGGAGAGCATATGACTTGCAGAAGGGTTCTTTCAATCCTCTTTTTGAGATTCAATCGCCGATACAGTACAAATCCACCGAGGTGGCAATTTACGAAGTCTTTCAATCCTCTTTTTGAGATTCAAGGCGAGCGCCTGCCGGAGCATCCGGATTGCCCAAGCGGCATGCTTTCAATCCTCTTTTTGAGATTCTCCAGAAGAAGAAGAGAGCAACGCCGCCTTTCCCACACCCAGAACATCTTTCAATCCTCTTTTTGAGATTCAGGCACCTCGCTAGCGGTGTGCATTGTATGCCGACGCCTCTACTTTCAATCCTCTTTTTGAGATTCCCAAACCAAATATACGGTAATAATAATAAATGGAAAAGTCACAACTTTCAATCCTCTTTTTGAGATTCAAAAGTGTTAAAGTACTATAATAGAAGATACATCGCATTTACTTTCAATCCTCTTTTTGAGATTCAAGAATGGATCGAATTGTGGAGCAACTTAATAAAAGTCTTAAAGCTTTCAATCCTCTTTTTGAGATTCGAAGAATGGATCAAAATATATGAGAGTATGTCAAAAGTCTTAAAGCTTTCAATCCTCTTTTTGAGATTCCTCACATGCAGTGTCGATACCACCTTAGCGTGTGAGTTACGTGATCTTTCAATCCTCTTTTTGAGATTCCCCGAAAGGTGGCGTGCTATGGCAAGGATTAGGCACTTGTCACGCTACTTTCAATCCTCTTTTTGAGATTCTGTCGCTGAGGATCGAAGCCGTTTTGAGAGATGTCTGTCGTAGCTTTCAATCCTCTTTTTGAGATTCACATTGCAATAGTTAACGACATATACATATCAGTGCCCAAGGTCGCTTTCAATCCTCTTTTTGAGATTCTGACATGCGTATCGTTCCGCGTGTCGCGGAGGCTGTTAGAGGAGGTAGATAAGCTCTTTCAATCCTCTTTTTGAGATTCACGGGAAGGTTCATGACTGCACGCGACCAGTCGCGTTCACTATTGAGGAACTTTCAATCCTCTTTTTGAGATTCTGGGTTTGTGTTTTTTCGTCCATGTATGTACTGTATACAGCCTTTCAATCCTCTTTTTGAGATTCAAAGTAGAGAGGACGCCGCCAGAGAAGAAGCCGCCCAAGCCGCCCACTTTCAATCCTCTTTTTGAGATTCCAACAGCCGTCTTGCTACACCAACACGATATGGAACGAATTGTGCTTTCAATCCTCTTTTTGAGATTCAAAGTGACGCCAGGCATTTACAACATTTACACTTTGATGACCATAGCTTTCAATCCTCTTTTTGAGATTCTCGTAGAGAGTAGTCCAGCCAAAAAATACCCTTGGAACACGATGGCACCTTTCAATCCTCTTTTTGAGATTCCGAGAGATTGTTGCATGAGAGAGACGCCGCATTCCTATTCACCTTTCAATCCTCTTTTTGAGATTCGCAGTCCACATACTAGGCGTGAACTACGCGATAGGCGATAAGATCTTTCAATCCTCTTTTTGAGATTCTGCGGATAGGCATGGACTCTAGCACTTCATTAGCCCAGTCTTTCAATCCTCTTTTTGAGATTCCGGAGCTCGGCGTGCAGTCGGCGAGGGAGGCCGCCGGGGCGCCTTTCAATCCTCTTTTTGAGATTCGGCGGAACTCGTGAACGACGACTACGACGCCACTATATACGAGACTCTTTCAATCCTCTTTTTGAGATTCCCGTTTCAGTTTCAGAAAGACTTCAAGTGCCACGAGGTATACTCTTTCAATCCTCTTTTTGAGATTCCCCGCTTGTGTATTCCCTACGCCGCCGAAGTTGCACGTCTTACTTTCAATCCTCTTTTTGAGATTCACCAGACATCTAGCGGTCCTGGTAACCGCGTCGTGTTGCAGGACTTTCAATCCTCTTTTTGAGATTCCGTCGTCGGGCGGCTTCTTCTTCGACGCCTTGTGCAAGATGTATCTTTCAATCCTCTTTTTGAGATTCGTATTGAGTAAGTCTGGTCACCATGGCGAGGAGATATACCATATAGTCTTTCAATCCTCTTTTTGAGATTCCTGGGCGGATCTCCCGGGGCCACCACGCCGGCGAAAGACCACCCTTTCAATCCTCTTTTTGAGATTCTATAAATTTTTAGTCCCCCGTCCCCGTCCCTGCCCCGTCCCCTTTCAATCCTCTTTTTGAGATTCTTCTGCTTTCGATGAACTTCTTGATGAACTGCAGAGCATACTTTCAATCCTCTTTTTGAGATTCAAGCAGGCCATGAACCGCGTTAGAGCTTGCATAAGTGACATCTTTCAATCCTCTTTTTGAGATTCTTCTTCTCTAACTCCCAACTGTTCCAACCTTAGAATGAGTGCGGCTTTCAATCCTCTTTTTGAGATTCGTAGTGAACTGGCGACTTTATAAACTTCTCGCCCCTTAGAAACTTTCAATCCTCTTTTTGAGATTCGTTTGACGTGCGCAACATTATACCACGGCTGGAGAGCTTCTTTCAATCCTCTTTTTGAGATTCAACATGCCCAGAAACAAAAGATACAGGGCTTACAAAAAAAGCTTTCAATCCTCTTTTTGAGATTCGCGATAACGGCGCAGTTGAAGTATGGAGCGCAGGGCGGAAAGTGCTTTCAATCCTCTTTTTGAGATTCGGTCTTGGGCCGGCGTCCTGGCCCCAGGGGACCCGCCGCGGTTTTCTTTCAATCCTCTTTTTGAGATTCAAGTTGTCTGCAATTTCCTGAACGGC
>FWWM01004633.1_pt1 | contig 31243 bp, 23 predicted proteins | sample 2228351 | NCBI WGS metagenome assembly FWWM01 (sample SAMEA103939774, study PRJEB20133) | metagenome | reverse complement strand
TGCCTTTTGGAGAACTGTCTCGTCGATCTTGATTGTCAATAACACGAAAAGACCTTCTGCTTCGAGGAGAAGAGCCGACAGCTCTTCCGAGAGGCGATCGGCATCCGCAGGACCAACGACTGTCCTGCATTTGCCCAAGAGTGGATCGAGCCAGCCTTCGGGTAAGGTGTGGGAGATGAGAACGAGAGGTAGCTGTGTCTCTTGCATGGTTTCCTCCTTAAAATGCAAAAAGGAGAATGAGATCATTGACATTGGTCCTGGTCGGACCGGTTATGAGCAAATCATCGAGATCTTTGAAGAAGTGGTAAGAGTCATTATTTTTCAAATAGGCGGTCGGAATCAGGTCTACCTTTTTTGCCCGTGAGAGAGTCTCTCCGGTGACGATCGCGCCAGCGGCATCGGTTGGCCCATCACCACCATCCGTCGCCAGAGAAATCAGGGCGACATTATCGATCCCAGCCAGGTCTTCGACAGCCGAAAGAGCCAGCTCGAGGTTGCGGCCACCTAACCCTGAACCCCTGATTGTCACGGTAGTTTCTCCGCCGAGGATAAGACACGCCGGACGATCGAGGGGTTGCTTGTAATTCGTGATCTGACGCAAAAAAGCAGCAGCCACACGCCCGACCTGGCTGGCTTCTCCCTGTAGATAATTTGTCAGAATCTGAACATTGAACCCCAGTTCTCGAGCCTCATGAGCAGCGGCTTCTGAAGCCAGGTGATTGCTACCAATAATAACATTGTGAACCTTTGAAAAGAGATGATCTCCGGGTTTGGGGGTTTCAGCGATCAAACCCTCCATCCCATTCAGTAACACAGCCCTGATTGAAGAGTCCAGACTCTCGAACAAGTCATACTTACGGAGAATCTCGATCGCATCCATATAAGTCGACCAATCTGGTACTGTTGGCCCTGAGGCGATGACATCCAGATCATCTCCTACGACATCCGAAAGAATCAGACTCAGGACTGAGGCAGGCGAGGCCTGACGCGCCAGCTGACCTCCTTTGACCTGGTCGAGGTGTTTTCTGATTGAATTGATCTCATGGATAGTCGCCCCAGATGCCAGGAGGGCGCTGGTCAGGTTTTGCAGAGCGGCTAGAGTCACACCCGGCATAGGGGCGGTCAGCAGAGCTGAACCACCCCCAGAGATCAGGCAGATCACCAGATCATCCGGTTGAGTGTTTTCTAGCAACGAAAGAATCTTGTGAGTCGCCTGCACGCCGCGCTCATCCGGGATCGGATGGGCTGCTTCGAGGATCTCGAAATTAATTCGCAGGAACCGCGTTGCTGCATGCCCGTCTTTAGTTATGATCAGCCCATTGGTGATGCGATCGCCTATGACTTCTATTATCCCTTTCGCCATCGGCTCAGCTGCTTTTCCGGCACCAATGACATAGATGTGATCGATTTTCGATAAATCGAAAATCTTGCCGTTCACTCTCAAGCTGTTTCCGTCACGTGAAACCTTGTCGAGCAGAGCTCTTTCTGGATCGACTGCGTTCAATGCAGCACTTATAATCTTCTCCACCAGAGAGCCCCAAGGGTTCGTATGCAATGAGTATGGCCTGGATTTGAGAATACGCATATCAGCCTTGTGTTGAAAGCCAAAAGGTTTCGAATGGTTCCAGTTGGAGTGATAATCCCTGAGGATCTGATCGATATTCACGACCGCTCAACAGTTCGATCCAGCGATCGGAGAGCAAACCATATGTTTTATTCGGGATTTGGCATACCTGTCTCTCTGGTGAAACATTTATCAGGCAGAGGATCTTCTGAGCATTGTCGATCGCCGATCGGAGAAGACAGAGAACATGGGGGTGGCAATTAAGCACTTTTTGAGGAGCAGAGGGATGGAACGCAGGTTGCAAGCGCCTGATTCTCAGTAATTTCTTGTATCCCTCGAAAACCTTGTGCTTGAGATGATTCTTGTTTTGCAGCTCTTGCTCTAATTTTTCGAGGTCGAATCTTTCGCGGTTGATCGATCGGGGCTGCCCTGTCTCCTCGACGCATCTCCGGCAATTTTGGGAACCGAACAGGCTGTGGATATAGATCCCTGGCACACCAGCTAGCGAGAGCATCAACGCCTGTGAAGCCAGAAATCTCCTCACGTCCAAGGCTTCGTCGGGGTTTGCAGGATCGTTGAGGAAGTCGTAGAGAGTGATGTTGAGTTCGTAAACGCTCTGAGTTCCATCCGGGTTGGAGCGGTACGAGACAAGACCACCGTGCTTCTGCGTTTGGGCGATAAGTGCCTGTATTTCTGCCTGTCTCAAAATCCCTTTCGCAGGGACAATGCCAATCCCATCATGAGAAGCGATGAAATTGAAAAAATACGCCTCGCCGGGAGGGGTTGAGAGGGAATCCAGCCATTTTGTAATTGCATCGACTTTTGAGGACTGGAACGTGTGGAGCACAAGGGGAGCCAGTGAGAACAGGTAGACCATTTGAGCTTCGTCCCCTCGTAAAGCCCCTCCTCTTTCATTTGAGATCAGCTCTCCGAAATAAGCGACATTTTCTTCATGGGGGACATTAGTCTCGGTGATCAAAATCACATTTGGACAGGCTATATCGAGTGCTGCTCGAAATATCTTCACCAGCGTGTGTGCCTGCGGCAGATTTAAACAACTTGTCCCCGATTCCTTCCAGATGTAACCGATGGCATCCAGACGAATAATGTTCGCCCCTTTTTCGATGTAAAAAAGAAGTACATCGATGATCTCGAGGAGCACCAACGGGTTTGCGAAATTCAAGTCGAATTGGTCAGCGCTGAAAGTCGTCCAGACATTTTTCCAGCCTTGGTGAGTTTTTACCGGCGTCAACAGTGGATGATTTCTGGGTCGGAACACTCGCGAATAGTCGAAGGATGGCTCCGGGACGATAAAAAAATCCTTATAAGGGTCTTTTCCCTGTTTTAAAGCCTCTGCCCACGCGCTTTGGCTGGAGACATGGTTCATGACAGCATCGACCATCAGCCGGAAATGGTATCCAAGCTCCTCGATCTCCTTCCATGAACCGAGTCTGGGGTCGACACGGTAATAATCGACCACCGAAAATCCATCATCTGATGAATAAGGAAAAAATGGCAAAATATGGACTCCAGTTATCAGATCATCGAGATAGTTTCGAAGGAATGCAAGCAAGGTTCTTAGTGGTTTCTCCGAAGATCTCTGAAATTGATCGCCGTAAGTGATGAGAATGACATCTTTTTGGCTGAGGCCGGTCTGGTTTTCGTGGAGGAGGGGGTGGCGTTGTCGAAAATCCTGAAGCCGCTCGATCAACTTCTCCCAGAGCCAATCAGCCCGATCGGGATATAAAGCAGATAAAAGTGAATGCAATCGGTCTTCAAGATTCATCTATTTTAGAATCTCCGGACTAATGATCGATGGATCTAAATCGATCAATTTCTTCGCAGCTGGCTGTCTGGGATTTTAACTATTTCCCAATAAGTATTTGGGAGATCGATCATCCTGACGATATCTGGATCGAGGTGCTGAAATCGCATCTTGATCAACGCGAGCGGGATACGGTGGGTGACCACTCCGATAATTCCGTGATGATCTTGCTGCAAAATCTCATCGATCGCTTGATAGACACGCGTCTTGACTTTGTGGAGGTTTTCTCCTCCTGGAGGCGTGACTTCCCATGGTCTTGTCTGCCAGGCTCGGAAGAGTTCTGGATAATCGTGTTCGATCTCTGATCTCAGACGAGTCTCCCACTCCCCTTGATTGATTTCCATCAATCGGGGATCTGTTATCACAGGAATATTAAGCCTTTCAGATAATATCTGGGCGGTGTGAAGAGCTCTTTTTAATGGGCTGGAATACAAAACCTCTGGCCTGATCTTCCGAAGAGCCTCTGCGAGCTCCTCAGCTTGTTTTATTCCGACAGTATTTAAGGGGGGATCCGCTTGACCTTGATATCGTCCTTCGATGTTCCAATCGGTTTCGCCGTGGCGGATCAGGACAAGCCTTATCATCTGTATCATCCATCTGAGGTGCTCATGAGATCTCGGATATATAGTGTTTACGTCTCTCCCTGTACTCGGGTATCTCGATCATGGGTGGACGTTCGTGTTCCTGGATCTCTTCTTGCTCCAGGTAATAGCCTCGCCTCTGGCTGAATCGAATCAAGTTCATGGTTAGGTTGGCGTGGTCGAGCAGGTGTATATTATGACGGCGCTCGAGTCGGCGAAAAACAACCTGCATGATCGCAAATGACATCTTGGAGAGAGAGGGTAGCGGCTGGTTGTGGTGGATACGTTCCAGCAGGTCGACCTGGGCGATGCTTTCCAACCCAAATTCCTCCAGAAGGTCGATTAATAACCCGGTTTCGACGCCGTACCCTGTAAAGAACGGCAATTTCTCCAACGCCGTTCTCCGTCCCGCGTACTCACCAGAAAGAGGTTGGATTAACCCGGAAAGCTCCGGGAAGAATAAATTGATAAATGGGCGCGCGGTCAATTCAGTCACCCTTCCCCCACCTCCGGCAACGATTTTATCATCTCGTTTTATCGGCCTTTGATAAAAACCCTTGACATACTGAATCCGTGGATTGATGAGCAATGGCCCCACAATACCGTACACAAAACGGGGATGTATATTGATGATGTCTGTATCGATCCAGGCGATTATGTCCCCGGTGAGAATATGAAGGCTCTTCCATAATGCTTCTCCTTTCCCAACATAGGACCCGCATTCTGGCAATATTTCTCCATGGACGTAAACCGGTATACCCAAATCACAGGCAATTTCACGGGTACGGTCTTCCGAACCCGAATCTATCAGCACGATCTCGTCCAGGAGTCCATAGTCTTCCATCAGGGCTGATTTGATCGTCTGGATGACCTGGCCGACGGTACTTTCTTCATTGAGAGCTGGCAGTCCGAGACTGATGCGCAACCCCTGATCCTTCTTAAATGCCAGCAATCGATCCAGATCAGCGAATTCATTGCTGTGATAGGTATTTTCGGCAAACCACTCATCGACAATGATTGCGAGCGGATGTTCCTTGACCGGAAAGTATTTTTGCACTTCGATTTTCGGTGCTTCGAAGTGAGGTTCTTTTACGATAATCAGGGTCTTATCTGGAGATGCCAACACTTGATCGAGAAATGATCGCTGCCATGTCGCTTCCGTTTGCCTGGTGGAAGGTGCACCCATGACAATTGCTTCGTGATCCTGGGCTTCGGCTATGATCGCAGTAGAAATATCTCCCTTGGCTGTGATCGTGCGCGTGACGGGTTCGAGGTCATAGAGGGCTGGTGAAAATTCTTCGATGAAGCGGATTTTCTCCCCTTTTTTCTTCTGCGAGGTGACATGGAGGAGCGTAATGGATCCTCCAGTAAGGCGTGCCAGGGAATAACCGATGCGCAGAGTCAATGTAGAGTTCACCCCTCCTCTGATAGGCAGCAATATTTTGGTAATGAAGGACCATTGTTCGCTACTGGTAACCTGGGAAGAGGGTCGCAGAAGGATCACCTCACAGGGCATTCCGAGCAACGGAGAGGCTGTCAATGCTCGGTCTGGGAGGTCACCAATGGAGAGGACGTTCCAGTGGGCGATGAGGATATCGATTTTTTCTTTACCGATGAAATCAGCAATCCCCTCCCAGATCTCGGACTCAGGCCTGACGATGGTCTTCACCGGAATAGGTTTAGGATATTCTTCTTTGAGCTGACGGGTCAACTCCCGTCTGAGTTGACTGGCTTTGGCAGCGACGACGCTTATCTGATCCCCTTGAGGTATCGCCAGGCCTGATAGGATCATAAGCCTGGCATGTCTGTCGCTGGTGACCTGACGAGCGAATGGCAGAAGCACTTTTGCGTCTGCGAGATTGGTTTCTAATAACGCGATCCGAACAATCCGTGGGATCCTTTTCTGTTCTCTTATCTCATTCTGTTGGTTCATTATCTCATCAAGACATTTTCGAATAATGGAATAATTTTCTTGAACACGATCGCTTGCCAGGTGTAGTTGTCGAGGATACGTCTGCGCAGCTGATAAGCCCTGCTGGCAGTGAATCTATCGAAGATCAATCTGGACACCTCACGCGGATCTCCACGAGGATCGAAAAGTGTTGCCATCCCGCTGCTGCTTTCCCGGATCGGTGGGATATCCGAGGCAAATATTTCATTGCGCGCCAGAGCCGCTTCCAGGATGGGAATCCCAAACCCCTCCCGGATACTGGGAAAGAACAATCCATCTGCCAACATATATAAATCTGCGATCATCTCATCTGTTATCTCTTTTGATCGCTCCTCAGCTGCCCACTCATAGAGGAGTAAAACATTTTTCTCGATCCCCAACCTGAGCCGCTCATCATTGAGCTCTTTCAAATAAAGGAGATTTTTTGGATTGTGAGGTCCTGGCGGACCTGTAACAATCAACAAGACTTGCGGATATGATTTCTTTAACTCAGCGATCACTTTGAACGCGAATTCGATGTTCTTGCGTCGTGTTATACGGGCTGGCAGGAGAAGCAGCGGTTCTGCATCGAGGATTTTTAAATCTTTAATAATTTGCAGCGTCAAAGGCTCGAGTTTGTAAAAGCGTTCGAAATCGATCCCAGGAGGGATGACGTCGATCTCCTTTGCGGAAATCCCGAAAAGCTCAGCCAGTTTCCTTTGCCTGTGCAAAGACACGGTCACATATCTGACACCTGGCCAGGGAGTTCTGAGCAGCTCCCAAGGGTAGCCGGGGTGAAGATCTGTGGTATAGAGATTATCTTTCCAGGCGAAATCATGGCACCACGCCACTATCTGGGTGTCACTTTGTTGGTAATATTCATATAGCGCCGCGGTCAAAGGGAGATTCTTATGCAGGGTGAGGACATTGTGGACGATACAGAATGATGTATCGCTGATAAGCATCTCAAGATCATGAAGTAGTTTCTCTTTTAGAATTGAGAAATCTTCCGTGATGATCCCTTGAGCAAGCTCCTGTCCGATTTCGATAATTTTGGGGTGGCGGGAATCGAACTCCGGAACCAGGTGGAATTCTATACCCTCATGGAAGGATGCCCCTCTCCCTGCGATCACCTTTACATTAAACCCGTGGTGCGAGAGTAAACGGCTATGATGAAAAATCGTGCTCTCGACGCCTCCAACGATAGGCGGGGCAGCGTAGTGGATTATCGAAATCTTCATTCTAGTATGCTGTTTGAGGTAACAGAACGTTGTCGGTCAGGTCTGACTATTACGAGAGGAGTCACCGATAGCGGCTCCCAGATACGCTCCAAAGATAATAATCAGACTATCTAAGTATACCCAAAACATGAAGGCAGCGAGCGTTCCAAGGGATCCATAAAGGAAATTGTAAAGTTCTAAACCTGCTTGTAAGTACCAACCGAATGCACGCGCGGTGATCTCCCAGGCAATACTGGCGAACAAAGCTGCTACTGTCGCGGCAAGTTTACCGACCCTGGCTTTGGGGATCCAATAATAAAGAGCGAAGAATAACAAGCAACGCAATGTGAAAAATGCCAGATCGGAGAAAATATCCAGTGTGGGATCAATACCAAGGTGAATGAGATTAAGCTGGACAATGACACTGTATATAGTATTGAATACAGATGTCGATACCAGCAGCAGGATTAGTGTCCCAATCATCATCATGCTGATCAAGCGTTTTTCGATGATGTTCCTGCTTTGAGCCGTTGGCCAAGCTCGATTGATGTTAGCGATCAGACTCGATAATGCACCTGAGCCTGACCAGGCGAAACCGAGGATACCCAGGATCCCCAGAGCATTGCGTTGGACAAGCAGCTGATCGAACATTTCCACAATGATTTCGTTACGCATTGGAACGGTTTCCTGGATAGTTCGAGTGATTATCTGACGAATTTCGGATCCTTTCAGGTAAAAGCTGGTTATTGATACAATGACGATCAGCATCGGTGGCAGACTGAAAATGGCAAAAAACGAAACACTGGCAGCGCCTTCAGCGCCGTGTAATTTAGAAAAGCGTACGATCGCTGATCGGATAATGCTCAGAATACCAAAGCATCTACGATCTACCAGGGTGAAGGCATTGTTGATTAGTGCGAGGTACTTGCCAGCAGCCTTTTTTGGATTAAGCATTAATTATCCCATGCCAAAACACTCGGTCAGTAGAGCGCTCAGCTGGTTTTGCAACATGTCAAAAGAGTAGTGTTTTTGAGCAATTTGAAAATTAAGGCTGGTCATTTCTCGCGCTCGTTCCGGATTCAAGAGGACAGATCGCGCCCGGTGTATGCAATCCTGATCGATGAAACTATTAAAGCCGATTATTTTGAACCCCTTCGGTTCGATATCAGTATAGAAAATCTCATACATACTCATGACTATTGGACGCTGATAATAAATAGACTCTAAAAAGGCATTACCAAACCCTTCGACGATAGAGGGATAAGTGACGAGATCGGATGCCTGATACGCATCTGCCAGAGAGTAAATTTTCTCGCCATTTTCAGTGAACTTTCTTCTAGTGGAAAACCGGTCGGCTGCAAATCTTACTTTTACTCCTAACAGTCTTGAATACTCCCGAAGATATTCTTCGTATGTTTTCCCCTCGTCACCAGATCCGTGTGAAATAACAAGTGTGCAGGGGAGCTCGAGGCGGCGTGCAAATTCGATCGCAAGTTCGATTCTCTTCCGGGGAACGATCCGCGTTGGTTGAAGAAGCAGGAAATCGTCTTTTTCGACACCGAGATTGACCCTAAGGTCTGAGACATAATCGTTCGGTTTGCTCGGGGGTCGATCGAAATCCATTACATTCGGGATCAATTTCGAGCTGACCCCTGTTCTTAAAGCCAGCTGTTGTTGTCCATATGAGTTGATGACTACATGCCTGATCTGGCGCGCTGTCGGTGGGAATGCAGCCCGCAAAAAATCATCTGCACCTGACCTGGCAAACCTCGATCGTTCCCAGCTAAAGTCATGGTGATGACCTATGGTCGGCAATCCTGTTTCGATGATAAATTCGGTTAATGCAAGACCAAGGGGAACGTTCATCGGTAATGACAGGACATTTTCAGCAATGAGAAGATCCGGCTTGAATAGTCGGTTGAATTTTTCAAGATGTCCTTTGATGTGCTGGGTCAGTTGATGGATCCGCCTCGAGGTTTCATCACTTCGATTGAAGTTATCGAATAAATCTTCATTGATTTTTACGATATCCGGATGTATAAAATGCGCTTCTGGGAGTAAATAAGTTCGATCTTCAGGCCATTCGGATTCTGCTGTGAAGAAATGCGAATCATGACCAAGGTGAGCCAGGATCCTGACCCATTTTGCAGTTTCCAGAGAGACTCCATCTGTACCTGAAAGGCGAGTCGCTATGAATCCGACCCTTATATTTTTATTCATGTTCATGAGGCTAGAAAATTGCCAGAATCTGCTTGAGCTTCTCTTCGAGAACCTGGAATGAGAAGAATTCTCTTCCAAGCTGATAATTTTTCTCTGCCATTTCGCGCACCTGACTTTGATCCTTCAGCAATCGCCGGGTTTCCTCGATCGCATGCTCATCGACAAATCCGTCGAGTTCGATAAACTGAAATCCAAGAGGTTTGATGTCAGCGTTATAGACGGGATAACGGTTCACTACGGTCAATTTCTTGAAATACACTGCTTCCAACAAGGCATTGCCAAAACCCTCATAAAGGCTTGGAAAAGTGATCAGGTCGGCATGAGAATAGGCATCCCATAAGGAATAGATCTTGTGACCGTTCATTTTTCCACGTTCGGCAGCGACCATATGGTCGATCAAAGCAATATGTACACCCATGACTGCAGCTTCCCGTTTCAGCCAGCGCCAGTAGGCAAGGCCCTCATCATCGGCGCGATGGCTGATAAAAAGTGCAGGGTTTTGCAGTTGCAGATCTCTGACCAGCTCGATCGCCAGCTCGATACCTTTTCTTTGTACCACCCGGGTTGGCTGCAAGATAAACAGGTCATTGGGCGATAATCCTAATTTCTCTCTGAAATCCCGGTTGTATTCATCAATGCTTGGCGGAGGGGTGGCGAAATCCAGGACATTAGGAACGATAATTGAATCGATCCCTCTCCGGGCTTTCAATCTTGCCTGAGCGATCGAGTTGATGGTCACATGCACTATGTTTGGAAGTTTCGCCGGGAAAGCAGTGTCCAGCAAATCGAGGATAGCGTTAGTCTGGTATTTTTGCCGTTCCCAGTAGAAATCGTGGTGGTGAGCGATAGTATTGATGCCCAGTTCGGCGATCAAACCTGTCAGACACACCCCCAGGGGTAAGTTCATCGGGATCGTGAGTGCGTTTTGTACGATGATCAAATCTAAACGATTTGAGCGGATGAATTGCCGCAGTGGAGCCCGCATTTCGTCGGCGCGGGAGTAGATCTCATCAGCGATCTTTTCTCCATCCTGATCAGGATTTTCGGAGAAAGCACGCCGGCTGAGCGCCTGGATAGTTTGATCGGCGAAGTGGAGCTCTGGGATCAACGTTCCGTCTTTGGCATAACCTCCCAATTCACCTGCACAATAGAAGATCTCATGGCCAAGTCGCTGTAAGACTTTTGACCACTTCCCGACCTCGAGGGTAACCCCATCGGTGCCGCGCAGCCTGGTTGCGATGAAACCTATCCGCATCTATATCACCTCTCCCACCGGCAGAATGCATTCAGGAGTGTCATTCTGCGGGTCATTGACCGTCCTGGAGACGGGGTATGCCACCATTTCTTCCGCCGGGTACGGTGATATTACTGTACTCAATCGGTTGGTATCTTTCATCTGAGGATCCAACCAGATCTCGTAGGCCTCAGGTTTCAGGATTGCGGGCATTCGATTGTGGATCTGCGCCACCAATGAATTCGGTTCTGTTGTGATGATGGTACACGACTTGATCTCTGAGCCATCAGGTGAATGCCAGAGATCCCACAACCCTGCAAACGCGAATGGTTTTTTCGATCTCAGGCAGATATAAATCGGGGTTTTCGACCTGGAGTCGGGGTCCTGGCGCCACTCGTAGAAGCCATCTGCCAGGATCAGACACCGTTTATATCGGAAGGGACCCCTGAATGCCGGTTTCTCAGCCAGGGTTTCTGCCCGGGCGTTAATCATGCGAGAACCGATCTTAGGGTCTTTTGCCCAGGAAGGGATCATTCCCCAGACATAGAAATCGAGCCGGCGGCTTCCGTCATTGGGTACCACGGCCACAGGTTGGCTTGGAGCGACGTTATATCGGGGGATGAAATCTCCTTGAATCTCTAGCCATGGAAAATTTTCCTGGAGCTGACCAGGGTCAACTGTGAGGGTAAACCTACCACACATAAGCTTCGTTCCTCTCTATTCGTCTGCCTGCTCGATGATCCCCCCTCCGAGGCAGATCTCATCATCGTAAAAAACAGCTGCTTGCCCTGGCGTGATATCCCTGATCGGCTGTTCAAATGTCACATGAACCCGATCCGCTGTCTGTGGTTCGATCAGCGCTGGGGCAAAAGGAGCCTTGTATCTGATTTTCAACTGGACTTTGATCGGTTGGTCAGGCGGATCGATCGAAACCCAATTGATGTTCTTGACTGACATATTGCGCTTACCCAGCTCAGCTTGCTCTGCGAGAACAAGGGCGTTCTCGGCGGGTATTTTTTCCTTGACATACAGCGGTTTGGTCGTAGAAACTGGCAGACCTTTTCTCTGGCCGATGGTATAAAACGCCAGTCCCTGGTGAAAACCGATGACCTGCCCCCGATTGTTTAGAACTGGTCCTGGTTTGATGGCATCATGTGCATGCCTTTTTAGAAGATTGCGATAATCGTCACCCGCCAGGAAACACAGATCCTGGCTTTCTGGTCTGTCTGCGACCGGCAGATCCAATGCATGCGCCAGCGAACGGACGGTTTCTTTGGTCAGATGACCGAGGGGGAAGATTGTTCTGGAGAGCTGTTCCTGATTGAGGACATGCAGAATGTAAGATTGGTCTTTGGAGTGGTCACAGCCGCGCATGAGTTGGATTCTGCTGTTTTCCGCTTGGGCGAGGCGGGCATAGTGTCCGGTGGCCAGATAGTCGGCACCAAACGCCCTGGCGTGAGAAAGTAGAATGGTCCAACGAATATGCTGGTTACAGACCAGACAGGGGTTAGGGGTGATCCCCTGCGTATAGCCATTGATAAAATATTGTACCACAGTTCTGCGGAACTCTTCTTGGGCATCGATGGCATAGAATGGAATTCCCAATTGGGCAGCCACGCGACGGGCTTGAGCCATGGCGTCAGGGGTACAACAACGATTGGAATCTTCCCTGCCTGGCTCGCTCCACAAACGCAGCATCATGCCGATTACCTCATGACCTTCCTTCACAAGCAATGCAGCTGCTACTGAGCTGTCCACTCCGCCGCTCATGGCGACCGCGATCTTTTTGCGGTCAGCTTCTGAAAATCTATGCGCAGGTTTGTCGAGCATGACGAGGGGATAGAAACGCTTTCAATTTATCTTAGTGGTTTGTAATTGTCGACAATTTTCCACAAGACCGGGGAGTAATGACAGAAATCGATCCACCTCTGCCTGCGTTGTGTATCTTCCAATCGAGACCCGTAATGAACCTAATGCCCTCCCGGGAGAGAGACCCAACGCCAGAAGGACATCAGAGGGTTTTGGATCCCCGGACTTGCAGGCTGACCCAGAAGAGCAGGCTATTCCATTGGCATCCAGCATCATCAGCAGGGTATTCCCGTCGACTCCTGCGAAGATGAAACTGGCGTGGTTGGGGAGACGCAATCTGGGATGACCAGTGAGCTGAACATCAGGTATCAGCGTCTGTACATTCTCGATCACTTGATCCCGGAGAAGGGTAAGATGGGCCTGATCCTTTTCGCGATTCTTAATAGTAATCTCCAGGGCTTTTGCCATGCCGACGATATAGGGCACATTATGTGTACCAGCCCGCAGACCGAATTCCTGGCTGCCACCTGTCTGGGTGGGCAGTAAAGATGTGCCTTTCCGGATGTAGAGTGCCCCGACACCTTTCGGCCCATAGAATTTATGGGCGCCAATACTCATTAAATCGACGTTCAAGCCTTCCACATCAATATCCAGATGAGCGGCTCCTTGAACTGCATCGGTATGAAAAGGAATCCCTCTCTCCCGGCATAAAGAACCGATCTCGGCGATAGGATTGATGGTTCCAATCTCATTGTTCCCATAAATCACCGAAACGATTGCAGTATCTGGCCTAAGATATTTTTTAACATCTGCCGGATCGACCATACCGTGCATATCCACGGGCAAGAATTCTAGCTCGAAACCGTACCACTCAGATAATTGACGAGCTGTCATTGAGACGGCGTGGTGTTCAACGGGGCTGATCAGGATATGGGCCGCACCCCTGGCTCTTTTTTGTGAGAGGGCAACCCCTCGAATGGCCAGATTGTCGCTCTCAGATCCACCCGAGGTGAAGATAATTTCCTCTGGGCGGCAGTTCATCAACTCTGCGATCCGTTGTCTGGCATCCTCGAGTGCTGCCTCTGCTTGCTGCCCAAATGTATGAACCGAGGATGGATTGCCGAACTCTTCATTGAAGTATGGTAACATCGCCTCGAGCACCGATTTTTCTATCGGTGTGGTTGCGGCATAATCCAGGTAAATTCGATCGTTATTTGACTGACCAAACAAGATGCTTATATCTCCCGATTGAGGTATTCTTCTGCGAGGATTGGGAACTTTATCAATGAGAACCGACCAACCTGTGATACCTAAGCTTCTTGGATTATTCTTGTCTTAAATTATAGCACGTAAGCTTATAATACCATTCCAGATGGATTGTTTCACTTGTTATAATAGGATTTGTAATTATTCTCACTTTTTGGAGGCCTTATGTCGGTTAAAATCCGATTCGGCACCGACGGATGGAGAGGGGTAATCGCTGAAGACTACACCTTCGATAATGTCCGGCGGTGTGCGCAGGGATTCGCCCGGTTCTTGATTTCGAAAGGATATCAGGGGGGATGGGTGGTTATCGGCTACGATAAACGCTTTCAGTCTGAGAATTTCGCTGGCGCCTGTGCCGAGGTGATGACGGCAAACGGTATGAATGTATATTTGACCGAAGGACCGACTCCAACTCCGGTCATCTCTTATTCAATTGTCAATAAGGGTGCTGTTGGCGGGATAAACATCACAGCCTCTCATAACCCTCCCACAGACAATGGATTTAAGGTGAGAGACAGACATGGAGGAGCAATAGACCCGGCTGGGTTGACCGAGATCGAAGGGTTCATTCCCGAAACAGTCAAAGTTGTGAAACGGATGCCATTATCAGAGGCTGAAGGATCGGGAAAGGTGGTGAAATTTGATCCAACACCAGCATATATCGAGCAGATCAATCATTTGGTCGATCTCGAACCGATAAGAAATGCAGGTCTCAAGATCCTGGTAGATCCCATGTGGGGAAATGGAGCCGGCTGGTTTCCCAGGCTATTGGGCGGGGGGAAGACAACGGTCATGGAGATCCATAATGTGAGAAATCCGATCTTCCCCGAGATGTCACGCCCGGAACCGATTCCCCCGAATATCGACATAGGGTTGAAACAGGCAGTTGAACAGGGTGCAGATATCCTGATTGTCACAGACGGAGATGCAGACCGGCTTGGCCTGGGTGACGAACATGGTAATTTCATCAACCAATTACGCGTGTATGGATTGTTGGCTTATTACTTGCTGGAGATCCGGGGAGAGAAAGGCGCGATCGTCAAGACACTTTCGACGACTGATATGTTGAATAAGTTGGGAAGGATTTATAATGTCCAGGTCATCGAGACAGGTGTTGGTTTCAAATACGTCGCCCCGGCAATGTTGGAACATAATGCGATGATCGGTGGCGAAGAATCCGGAGGTTATGCTTTTCGCGGACATGTTCCGGAGCGGGATGGTATCCTGGCAGGTTTATATATCCTTGACTTGATGGTTAAATTGAATTGCAAACCTTCGAAGCTGATCGACATCCTGTTCGATAAAGTCGGCGCTCATTATTATGACCGGATTGATACACGTTTTACGGGCGATGCCGATTCGCGTCGGGAAAGGATCAGGAGAGCAAACCCAAAGACCATTGGAGGTTTACCGGTTACAGGTATTAATACCAAGGACGGTTTTAAATTCCTGTTGGGCGATTACGGCTGGCTGCTGATCCGCTTTTCGGGTACAGAACCGATCATTCGCGTTTATACTGAAACTACGGAAAAAGATCGAGTGCAGGCGATTCTCGAAGATGGATTGCGTATTGCTGGTTTGAAATAGTGTTCATTGATTCGCATTGTCATCTGGACTTTAACAGTTTCGATGATGATCGGGTGCAGGTCATCCACCGTGCCCTCGATCGAGGCGTCGGGTTCCTGATCAATCCCGGGATCAACGTGGTATCGAGTCAGAAAGCCATCCGTTTGGCTGAAAGTTATCCAGAGGTTCTGGCTGCGGTCGGAGTACATCCGAACGAGGCCTTGACATGGGGCGAAACCACCCTGGAAGAACTTGCCAGGATGGCAGACCACCCGAGAGTGGTTGCAATCGGTGAGATCGGGCTTGATTATTATCGGGATTATTCGCCAAGAGAGTTGCAAGTACATATATTCAGAGAGCAGCTCCATCTGGCAGCCCGATTAGAATTGCCCGTGATCATTCATAATCGGCAGGCTGCCGGTGATCTTCTGACCATCCTGGCAGAATGGTGCTCTACGCTCAGTCAAAGTTCACCGAATCTGGTCGACAGGCCCGGTGTGTTACACTCATTTTCAGAAGACAGGCGCATGGCTCGATCGGCTGTAGACATGGGCTTTTATCTCGGGATCGGCGGACCAGTAACTTATCGAAAAGCTGAGGGCTTGAGGGCTGTTGTGAGCGACCTGGACTTAACTAAAATATTGTTGGAAACCGATTCTCCATTCTTGCCACCTCAGGGACATAGAGGCGAAAGAAATGAACCAGCGTATTTGAAAATCATCGCCGAAAGAGTCGCTGAAATTCGCAAAGTGCCCTTGGAGACGATTCGCACGCAAACGTTCCTGAACGCACGAACCTTATTTCAATGGTGAAATTGAATTGAACGCAACTACATTCCTAGCACCTGTCCAAGAACAAATCAGACTCGTCGAGCTTAAAATGCGGGACGTTTCGAATGGTCACCATCCAGACCTGAAGGCTGCCCTGGATCATTTGTTATCTGCAGGGGGCAAAAGGATTCGACCAGCCGTCGCTTTGCTAACAGGCGAAATGCTTGGTGCCGATGAAGATAAATTGATCACACTGGCAGCAGCCATCGAGCTTCTCCATACTGCTACTCTGGTGCATGACGATCTAATCGATGGTTCTTTACTCCGCAGAGGCAATCCGACCCTCAATTCTCAATGGTCACCAGCCGCGACGGTCCTGACCGGAGATTTTATATTTGCCCGGGCCGCAAAACTGGCTGCAGATACAGAGTCAGTTGAGGTCATGCGCATATTCGCTGAGACGCTCTCTACGATTGTCAATGGTGAGATCACGCAATTATTTCCGAGAGCCGAGGAAGATTATAAAAGTGAATATTTCAAGCGCATCTATGCCAAGACGGCCTCTATGTTTGTGCTTGCCACCACCGCAGCTGCGGTCTTGAGTCCTCATCCAGATCAATTTCTCCCAGCAGTCCACCAATATGGTTATGGGATAGGGATGGCCTTTCAAATCATCGACGATATCTTAGATTTTACAGGATCTCAAGGCATTGTTGGAAAGCCGGTTGCCAGTGATCTTCGGCAAGGCTTGATCACATTACCAACCATTTACTACATGCATGTAAAACCTCATGATCTGGATCTCGAACTGGTGCTGAAAGGTGCAAACTTCGATGAAGGACGCCTTGGCAGGATTACTGCTGCCATCCTGGACTCAGGTGCGATCAATATGAGTCTGGATGATGCCAATGAATATATCTGCCAGGCTCTGGATGCTTTGAACACGCTCCCGTTCTCACCGGAAAGGCAGGCACTTGAAGACCTGGCGAAATATATTGTCAATCGGCATTTATGAAAGCATTCGGAAACCTCTCCCGGCCTCACCCACCATAGGTCGGGAAACAAAGGAAAGGGGAAAGGCGGTGTAAATGAACATTTTTCAGGTAGTTGCTTGACTATTGATCGGCTTGATGATATATTTTCGGACGAAATGAACTCGACAGGGAAAATCACCAGCTCCGCGATCAATACTATCATTGTCAATAACCGTGCTCAGGGGTTGGGGCGTGGTTATTTCGGCGCGCTGCGATGAAGTGTCTACGTATCCGCAAAGATAACCAACGCCCCGAGATTTCGGGGCGTTTTATTATCGCAACCAATCCAATTATCAAAGGGAGTAGCTCCAATGGAATTTGCACGCGATTACGAACCGATATACGCAGTTGGAGATGAGACACTTGTCCCAGTCAGTGACCACCTGGCACGTCTGACACCCATTCCTCCGTCCAAAATGTTTCTGATCAATAAATCACTGAGTGTTTATAGCGAGAAACATCCTGACAGCCCGATCTTCGACGCTTCCCAGGGAGATGGCGGGGCAAGCCTGCCCGGAACACCGCCGGAAATACTCGAGAGAGCCGCCCGGCTCCAGATCGATCATGGTACTGCTTATGATATGCCTTATGGAACGGAAGCATTTCGCAGAGCGGTCGTGGAAAACTATTGGCAGCTCGATTCACGCACAGGTATCGGACCGGCGAATGTTGTTGCTACTGTAGGAGGACGGGATGCTCTGGTCAAAGCTTATCAGGCGATGTTAGCTCTCGGGCATGGTCGCCAGGGTGATGTATTAATCGTCTCTCGGGTGCCCTGGATTTCATACAACTGGGGACCATATGGTGTTGGCGCGAATGTCCTTTGGGCACCAGGAGACCCTGATCAAGGTTGGGCTTACACCGAAGATGGTCTCCGAGCCTGCTTCGAGTATGTTGAAAAAAGCGGGCGGAAAGTTGCCGGTCTGGTGATCACCTGCCCTGATAATCCAACAGGCCTGACAATATCCCCAGCACAGCAGGCTCACCTCGCAAAATTTGCCCTGAAATCTGGTGCAGCCTTCGTGCTTTTCGATTGGATGTACCACTTCATTACCGATGAACAGCCAATGGACCTCAATGCATTTCTAGACCTATTCGATCCGGATGAGCGTCCTCGCTTGATGTTTCTGGATGGGATCACGAAAAGTCTTGGGGCTTCTAATGTTCGAAACTCGCACCTGATAGCCTCTCAAGAAGTCATTAAATATATTACCGCGATGGCATCCCACAGCGTCATACCCTCTTTCTATTCCATGGCGGTTGCAATGGCAGCCTATGAGACGGGATACCATGCAGCCAGCCGCTCGATTGTCGAGCCAACGAACGCAAGCCGGCAAGTGCTCCATCAATTTCTTGAAAAAAAACAATTCCAGTATATTTTAGGCAAAGGATATTATGCATTCATCAATGTAGGAAAGTGGCTAAAAGCAGCTGGCTGGCCAGATAGTGAACCTTTAGGCCGCTTCCTGGCAGAAGAATTTGGCCTTGCCATAGTTCCAGGTGCTTATTTTTCGCCATTCGGCGGTGATTGGATTCGCTTTTCTTATGCAACACCGGTTGAAAGAACTCTTGGGGCAGCCAATCGCTTGCTGGAAGGTCTAAATGCCCTGGTGAGTGATTAATACCTGAATGAGGTCCGATACCTTTTCACGCTCAGTGACTTTAACGTATTCAAACGAGCTTTTCCTATGGTTGCTTCGCAGTTACCCTCAGATGGTGATATATGATGGTAAATCACAATAAGCTCATCGACAGATATTTCCTTGCTTTGGAGAATGCCATTCAAAGAAATCCACAAGGGGGCCTATGCGGGCTTGAACTGGAATGGAATTTGCTCGATTCACAGTTTAGGCCCCTCCTCTTGGTGGGAAGTGGACCGAATCGTCTCTCATTTGTCGATTATTTGAGGCAGGAGTGTCTGCCAAATCGTTTGAAAGCATACAGCCAGCTAGAGGTTTTCCATTGGATGATCGAGTGGGCGACCAAGCCCTATTTCAGCCCAAAAGCAGCGGTCTATGAAGGGCGACTTCTCGAGGCAGTGCTGATCAATGGGTTGGATAAGGCAGGGAGGGAGTTCAATGAGAGGCTATATACCTGGCATGGGAATCTTCCATTGCCTGTCACGGTGAGCTTTGATTCGATTCCTGGATCATGGCACATTGCCAAAAGGCGATATCTCGAAAGGTGTGTCCAGCTTTATGGTGAATCGCTCGCGACAGCCGGCACCCATAGTAACCTTTCCTTACCGTATCCGTTATTCGAATGGGATTTTTTGCAACGTTCTGCTGCCAAAAGAAGCGGCAAAGAGGAAATTCATCATCTGGATGAATTCAAAAGCCAATTTTATGTCACAGCAACCCGCCTGATGAGGGCGTTTGCCTGTCTGTTTATCGCCACGAGTGCCTCCACCCCGTTCCGTCCTGGCTGGAGGGGAAAAGAACCTACAGTCTTTCTCACCACCTTCGACTCGATTCGAAATCTTACATTTCCGAACCCCAAAGCGCTCGATCTACCGGATTTATATCGCTCGTTGGAAGATTATTTGCGCCTCAGCTATGGTCTGGTGCGAAGCGGTATACGCTTTGGGAACAATAACTGGACACCGGTGAGGGCGCGTTCGTTTGCGGAACCCGTCGAGCGTCTGATCGCCCTCACAAGCGAACAACTCCAGGAACTGTATCAGAAAGGATTATTTGTACTGGGGGAAGAACAGCCCTTCGAGGATCTTGCGAAAGAGATCGAAATGCAGAATCTGATCGCCCGCATTAACCTCCCCATGGCCAGGGTTGAAGTGAGGACGGATGATGGCAATCTACCTCTCGAGCTCGAGGTAGCCAACCTGACCTTGAAGCATCTCCTCCTGGTTCGTTTTTACTTCGATGAAGACTTTGCGCGTGCGTTTCGATATGATTCGGAAGACATCACCCGCGCCCGACGGAATGAGGAGCTTGCAGCCCGTTTCGGATTGCGGGCAGAGATCAGCCATCCCTTGACCGGCAAGCCCATCGCTATGCGGGATTTCCTCGCCTGGGTGTTGTCAGAACTTGAACCATTAGCAACCGGTTTGAATATGGCTGATGAACTAATCCCTCTCAAACTTATGGCTGCTGGTGGTCCTAATACATCCGATGTGATCCGGTCGAAAATTCTCGCACGGATGGGTCTCGCTCGAGATCAATTGAGGGGGGAGATCGAGATCCCACATTCGCTGCTCCAGGAGATGGCGGAAGAACGGGAGGCTCAGGTGGTTAAGGACGTAGAATCGATCACAGCCACATATCCCAAGTTTGGCAGCGATGCAGATAAATTGAACGAAGTGATCCTTGCTGCGCGGGAATCTATTCTCACTGATCCCCTTTCTCCAATCCGGTTCTTACCTCGCGCTGATTCTTTCGTCGAAATGACGTTTTCGGACAAGACAGCAGAGATCCTGGCACTTGCCAGAAAGCTGATCGAGATCCCTTCTGTGACCACTGGCTCTGATGAACGCCTGGATGAAGTCCGCCGAGCGGCAGTGTTCATCTACGATTATCTGCGCAACCACGGATTGGGAGTGCGTTATTACAATCAGAGTAAATACCCGGCGATCCTGGCAGGCTTCCCGGCTAATATGCATGCTCCAGTCATGTTATCCGGACATTTCGATGTCGTCGCCCCTGAACCCGATGACTGCCAGTTCATCCCCAGGGTCGAAGGTGATTACCTCTGGGGCAGGGGAGCAGCAGACATGAAGACAGTAGTCGCCACCTTCCTGGTTTGGATGAAAGACACCTTTCACACCTCCCAACGGTTTCCTCCGATCAATCTCCTGTTGGTGGGGAATGAGGAAAATGGTGAAGTCGATCCCATGGGCACCCCACACGTCCTGAAATTGCTCGAGCAAGACAACTATGCTCCTGAAATTCTCATTGCAGGAGAGAGGACAGATGAAACTGGAAAGGAATTGTGGGGTGAGATCTGTACTGAAAACCGTGGGGTGATGCGTCTGGAGATGTTGCTTCGGGGAACGCGCGGGCACACTGGCACCTCAGCGAGTAAAAAAAGCCTGGTGCAGTCGATGATTGCGATCATCGAAGATTTGAATGATATATTTGAGGCTAATCTCACTTGCAAGTCTAAAGATGACTGGTGTTCCTCCATCAATTATTCATACATACAGGTCGGAACACCCGAGGTGTTCAATATCACACCAGACTGTGGGGTTCTTGGTGTCGAGATCAGACCAATCCCACAGGACGATCTGGAGGGAGTGCTCCTTGAGCTGTGGAAACTTTGTGAGGCGCAAAAAATCGAAATGCGGGTGCTTGTCAAAGAGAACGGTGTGGCTTGCAGTTTGAGAAACCCTTACCTGCTGGCACTAATCGAGGCTGTCAGGCAGGCTTCGGGATCGGATCCGCAGATCGGGAAAAAACTGCCTGCCACAAGTGCGCGATTTGCGCCGTTTGGTAATGGAATTGTTTGGGGGCAATCAGGGATAGGTCCTCACTCGCGAGAGGAACGCCATTACATCCCCAGCATCATGCCGTATTACCAGGCATTGAGTGTGTTTGGGAACAATTTGACGGGGAGTGAATTGACAAATCCACCATCACATAGTAATATTTTGCCGCTCCAGTGATTGGCGAGGTAGCTCAGCGGTAGAGCAGGGGACTCATAAGCCTCGTGTCGTGGGTTCGAATCCCACCCTCGCCATGTTTCTGTTGCTGTCATTCGCCTGCACTCCAATGTGAATAGAAATTTTAGCCCTTCTGGAAGGTGCCATCTCTGGATATCTTCGCTTCACTCTCGGGTAGTTTCGCCAGACACCGGAATGGAGGCAGATCGATGATTGTTATAGACACACTGCTCGTTTGGATCATCATTGGCGCGATCATGGGGGTGTTAATGGACAGCTTTGTAGGGGGCATGCGCATAGGATTGGCTGGCGCGATGATGATCGGTATCCTGGGCGCCATTATCAGCGGGTGGTTATTCCAACAACTTGATGTGCGGACCCTTCCAGGGATATGGGGTCCGATCTTCGAATCGATGACGGGTTCTCTGGTTCTATTGCTGATATTCAGTTTGCTAAGGAGATCCTGATATTCCTATGGATACGGATACGGTGGGGGTGTCCCAACAGGCGGTTCCGTTGGCGGTGGTTCAGGATTCTCTTCGTTATCGTCCGGCCTTCCTCCTGACCTTTTATTTTGCGCCGAGAGATAGGGGGAAGGAGGGATACCGGCCTGAGTGATGAATACCGCATTTTTTGTCGTGGAATGAACTAACCTGAGGGTAACGACTTTGCCTGCAAACTCTGTCGGACCGTGGCAATAAAGGCGGTTAGGATATTCTTCCAGCACTACGCATTTCAAGACTTCATTCTCGATATTCAACTCATAAACATCATGCAGATCTCCCGCTGCGCCAGGTACTTCGATAGTCACCAGGAGCTGACCGTTTGCCAGGTGGGCGAACGAGTAGATGTTTGCGCTGGTGAAATCCGGGACAGGATCTGCGATGATTGTAGCAATATTGATAGCGGGCTGAGTTGGTGTGGGTGTGGATCTTTTTTGCTCAGTCGGTGAAGGGGTTGGTGATGGATCGGGAGTATGACTTATGGCGATATCTGGTAAACTGCTGTGAGAACTCTGCAATGGAACCTGTTCAGTTTGGAATAACCCGGTCGGTGAGGTTCCAGCAAACATGTTGCAGGCAGACACACCGAGACCAATGAGGAAAATAATCAATTTTCTCATAGTTCTTTCCCCTCCAGGGAAAAGGGATTACAAGAAATGCATCCTGGATAAATATTATCTGGTTAAATCGCCGGGTCAATAGTGTAAAAGTACCGATCTCTCTTATTGATCCAGGAAATTACCCCCTTAAATGTTCTCAGATCAATACCTAACTGATCTCGATAGATTGTTCTGATCGAAGATTTTCGCGTAATTCGTTGATTGGTTTAAATGTTCCATCGTCATTTCGATAGAACCAGTGCTCCCACCCATTACAAGGTTTGCCATTCATCAATAGACTGCCAAGCTGATGAATAGAGCCGCTCATTCCATTCATAACGAGCTGACCATCAGCAGCGATTAAGGCGATCATATCAGGGTTCCCATTGAAGTAGAGTTGCTGTCCTGGAGAAAGCAAACCATATTCCATCAGATTACCGAAGGGGATCCGCACTCGCCTGGTTTTTCTGCCTTCGAAGAGCGATAAATCATAAGAGGCCGGGGATATTTGATCGATCCTCTCTTTTGCCAGCCTGACATAACTGGCATCTTTTTCGATCCCAATCCAATGCCTGTGGAGTTTCTTTGCGACGGCTCCAGTTGTCCCGGTTCCAAAAAAAGGATCAAGAATGATATCACCAGGGTTTGTTGTTGCGATGATGATTCGATAAAGCAACGCCTCTGGTTTTTGCGTGGAGTGAACTTTTCTCCCTTTCGATTTTATACGCTCTCCACCTGAGCAAATCGGAATATGCCAATCGCTACGCATTTGAAGTCCTTCGTTCAAAGACTTCAGGCTGTGGTAATTGAACGTGTATCGCTCTTTTTTGGATTTTATCGCCCATATCAGAGTTTCATGTGCGTTGGTGAAACGCACACCATGAAAATTTGGCATAGGATTTGCTTTGATCCAGATGATATCGTTCAGGAACCAAAAACCCATATCTTGCATGATTTTCCCCAGGCGAAAGATATTATGATAGGTACCGATGACCCAGATGGAGCCGGAATCCTTGAGCACTCGTTTAGATGCCGCCAACCAGGCAGCGCTGAATTTATCGTACTCCTCCCAATCTGCGAATCGATCCCAATCATCTTGAACAGCATCGACTTTGGATAGATTTGGTCTCCAGAGCTCGTTTTGTAATTGTAAAAAGTAAGGTGGGTCCGCAAATACCAGATCGATAGATTTGTCTGGAAAGGACTTGAGCACCTCGACACAATCACCGGTGATGATTTGATCTACTGGGAGATGATTTATCGTCATAAGGATGAATATAATGGAAAAACCTGCGAAAGACAAGTCGATATCTATTAAGGTGAATTGACGCAGGTGAGCTGCTCTGGGTTACTGGAAATTCAGCGATTTAAGGATATTTTTACCAGCGTATCTGTGCTGGTGAACAGGTAAAGCTCATCACCATACAGAGTTCCCCTAAACAAATAAATGGCGCCATGAATTTCGGTCTGGAATACCGGTGGTTCCTTTCCTGGTGCCAATATAGAGCATTGGATAGTTTGATCCTCCGAGATCAAGCTGCATTCAATTAACTGTGATTTCGCATAGTCCTCATAAAGAAAATGCCCAGAGATGCCAAACTCACCTAGATCAACTGAATGACTGCCTAATAGACTGCCATCTTTGGCAAGCCAGACAATATCATAATTTCTAAAGGAGGTCCCCTGCGGGTAGAAGAGCCAGATGACACTGTTCGCATCAACGTGGGCGAAGAAAGGCGGGCGGAGATTCAAGCCGGAATCACCAAGTGTCGCGGTATTGACAACCTCCATGCCATCTGAGCTCAGATCGAACTCGATCACGGTGTGCAGCGAACGAAAATAATAACCTCCATCATCGCCGAGTAGATATTCATGCACAGGGAGTGGTGGATCCACCTCGATGATCTCACCAGTCCCTGCGTCGATCAATACATCCGTAAGAGCCAGGACATTCCCATCACGACTGATTTGCAAATCATCATAAAAATTATCGGTTGGTGCCATTACAGACCAGAGACCTTTTCCATCTTTTGATACAGCCTCAACAAACGCTCTGCCGCGATTGGTGATAGTATAGTACACCGAGCCGTCAGGGCTGACTGCCAGGCCTCCAGCGGATATTCTGGTAGCCTCCGATTGATAATACCAGCGCAATCCTTCAGAACCGAATGCGTAGACACCACCCTGATCGTCCAGAAGGAACACGATCCCATTTTCCCCGGTTCTGAAAAATGAGGCGGGATTTGAATCAAGCGCATAGTACCAGATCTCTTGACCCTGGGTGTCAAACGCCCTGACGACTCTCTCCTGATCGATGAAAATAAACATAGATTCACCCAGAATATCTGCAAGTGATTGTGGGAGATTGATACTCACTTCAGGCGAGCTGAGCAAGTATGTATTCAGAGAGACGGAGGTGCGCTGGCTGCCATCCGGATTGAGAATTTCCAATTCCGGAATTGAATTGATCAGAAATATATATCCATCTTGAGTGATAAACGGGCCGTAGCTGATATCAGCTCTGGATTGATAAGACCATACGACGTTTTGACCTGTGATCGCATCTTCGGATGAGGCGATCTCGGTGGGCAAGCTGGATGATTCGGGTGAGCCTGCCTGCTTTTCCCCTTGTGTATCTATGGCGATGATCTTACCGGTATGGGTCGTTATGAATACCATGTCATTAATTGCAACACCCCCGCCGATCGGACCATTTTTCCCTAAATCTATTTTCCAGAGAGGGTTGATACTCATCGGTGACACTGCATAGCAATTCAAGGTTAGTTTATCGAAGGGTCTCCCACCGCAGACCAGATAAGTCTGGTCAGATAAGGCAGCAGTGATTTTCCCTGAGCTTGATGGAATGCGCGCGGTTCCCAGGAATTCATCATCCAGGGAAATCCAGACCATTCGAGAGCTTCCACCGGACGTCGTGAAGAGCATCCTGGCGATCCCATTTTCCGAGACACCAAAATCGTTGGCGACAATTTGCGGATTGAAGGTCCTTGAATCCCATTCGGTGATATCGATGACTTCGATTTGATTGTCGACCAGTTGCCATTGAATGATATTCAATCCTGAGATCAGGTAATTGTTTCCATCCTCGCCTGAAAAATAGCGGATGATTTTGAGGTTCGTTTCAGGCTGGATGAATACACCACTTCTTGCATCGAACAAATCGTTCTTCAGAAAAAGGTAATCACCGTGCTTGCTAGGCATCGGAGCTTCATGGAATGATGGCGTGTGAATTTGAGCATTCCAGAGTGCCTCACCTTGTTCTGAAACCGCCTGGATGAACCCGGTTGCGGCTGTGCCGACTGTGTAATAAATAACATCGTTTGGTCCGATCACTGGTCCTGAATGGGTTCGATTGCCTGCTGTGGATTGAAAATGCCAGAGGATCACCCCGCCCTGATTGATCTTATATAGCCCACCACTCTTATCGGCAACATATATGTTACCTGTCCGATCAAGTGCAGGCGAACCTGTTGTGCCTGATTCTAAAGTCACATGCCATAGTTCTTCGCCAGAAGGTGTCAGCGCATAAAGGGTGCCGTCCGTACTCGCTGCGTATAGTTTTTCATCTTCATGGATTGTCGGACCACCATCGAACCCGCTGTCAGCGGCGAATTCCCAGACGATTCCAGGCTGATAGGTTTGCTGATCGGTAATTTGCCCCGATTTCGCACTCGGTTTATGTGTAGGCTGCACACTCGATTCTAATGTGGTCAAGGGAGAAACCGGCATATTCGTCAAGAAAGCAAGTGATTTTTGTAAGATGGCTGTTGATGCAAGCCACTGATTCACTTGATAGCCAGCGATACCCAGCACCAGGAATGCCGATATACCGATCACTGCCTTCCGGACGTTCCTGATACGAATAAATTGGGCGAGCGGATGTGTGATATTTTGATCGACCCAAAAGCTCAGTCTTATCCAGGTTTCGATAAGGAGACCTTTTTGTCTCACTCGGATGATATTCGCGTTATGGCGTAGACCTTCACCGATCAGATTGAATCCAAGAATTGCTAAAAATATCGTCGTTCCGACCACAACCATCGCCCATGGTTTCGTCAAAGAGACCCAGGAGGTCGCGAGCATCTGTCCCAGCTCGGGCATTCCACTAATCCGCCGGGCAACGAAATCACCCACCGTCACCCAGACATCACCCCCAATGTAATATCCAAGGAAACCAAGACCTGCGGTCGCCATAAGGGTATTACTCACCTCGAATGCGAAGAGCATGAACAAAACCGGTAGGAGCTGTTTCAGGATATGCTGTCGCAAGATCTGAGAATTTGAAGATCCAAGTGCCCTGGCTGCTTCGATGAATTCCTGCGTTTTCACGATCCGGGTCTGCTCTCGCACCTGAATAGCTGTGTCCACCCAACCGGTCAAAGACAGACCTATGATAAAAGCCCAGATTCCCAACTCGATCCCAACAACGGCAATAGCTCCCAGAGCTACCAGAAGGACTGGCAGGGCGGTTGCCAGCTGTATCAGGCTATCGAACAGCCGGGCATTCCTGCCTCCGGCCCAACCAGCCAGTAAACCAATCCAGATCCCGATAATCAGTCTCACCAATGCCACGGTGATGACCATTGCCATCGTCGGCCGGATCCCCCAAAGTAACCGGCTGAATAGATCCCGTCCAAACTCATCAGATCCGAGCGGAAAGCCTGGGGTGCCCAAATCGAAAGGAGGGATATACCATTTTCCATCAATCTGGATGATGTTATTTTCTTCCAGTGGGTCGCGCGGAGCGATCTTCGGACCGATAATTCCCAGGGATAGTATGACAACCACCAATAACAACCCCACAATTAGAGGCCAATTCTGCCTCTTACTCGCTGAGAGGCCAGTTTCGGCCTCATGCTGAATTGACGAGTCACCTGGAAGTGTCGAGCTTTTCATGTTTGTAAGAGATAGAAATTCATAATGATAGCTTCTGTGCGAGTTGTTCTTCTCGCTCGCGCAGGCGTGGATCTAAAATTCTGACCGAAATAGCTGCTGAAAAGTCGATTATCAAGAATAGCCCTGCGATGATTGTAAGTACACCCGCCATGACAGTTGGATTCAGGAACAGCGGCGACCCACGCGATGAGGATAGTTGTGCAGGGACAAGGCTCCAGGCTAATAGACGGCCTAATCCAGGCCATCGAAACAACCATTCAACCAGAATGAGTTCACCGACCAAGAATCTCTGCATACCTGCTATCGTTAGGATGACAGGGGTGATGACATTTTTCATCGCATGCCTGAGTCGGATCGATCTCCAGGTATGACCAAAACTGCGCGCGGCAATGACGTATTGTTTTCCAAGTTCTCCTGTCAGGACTCCGGCAGTCAATTGAGCAACTTGAAAGGTCGGTCTTGCCATCAATGCCAGAACGGGCAAAATCAAATGTTCATCCCAGCCGAAACCATCGAGTGGCAATGGCATTTCAGTTCCCGGTCCCCGCCAGATCACATACGTAACCAGAGCGATGATAAACAGACTGCCGATATAGAATGAGGGCATCGCAAGACCTACAGTCGAGCTGATTGTCAGCCAGCGGGAAGCCTGTGGGGGATCATTCTGGGTCGCCTTGAACGCGATCAATAACCCGAGCGGAAGGCTGGCGGCTAGGGAAATCAGGATTAAACTCAAACTTGCCAGTGTGGCGTTGCCAAGAGTATCGCCCAAGGAAATTGGTTGAGCGGACCGGGAAGCGCCGGGGAGAGCGATTTCTTCAGAGAAATCCATATTGATGAGTGAATTGATGTAATCCAGGTAAGCAGGCAAGAAAGGCGTTGTGGATTCTTTCTGAGTGAAAGGTGTTCTGGCAGTGCGTAAAGGTCTGGCATAGTGCGCATAGGCAAATCCGAGAAAATTCACCAATCCCAGAAAGATCGGAAATAAAGCCAGCCGTTGAACAACGAATTTCGTCATTCGGTTTCTCCTGAACCTCTTCCTCTATGGACTTGAGTCGTGCAGGATGAAAGCATTTTTCTGTAACAAGGTTTATTACAAGGTAGTTACTATTTTCAGTTTATCAAAGAGATTTAAAGAAAATGTGAAGAAGGAAAAATGCCTCCCCCCCAAAAATCAAGGCTGGATGATCTCTAGTTCTTCGATTGGAATGTCATTGATGAAAATGTCCACAGTTGAGATCTCTGGGAATTGCAATGCGGTCTGTTCGATTTGAGATCTCACCCGGGGGTAATCACAACTCTCATTGACTACCAGTTCACCGACCAGCCGAATTGTGGCTCTCCCTGCAAAAACTTCGATAGATTGGATGGTTAGATTGGATTTGTAGAGGGAATGATAGTATTGAGTGTTTTGGATAGTTGGGTTTTTTATGGATAACAATTCCCGGATAGCTGAGACCAATGGTGCCTGAGTCGATGGAACGGTCCATTGCATCGGGACGATAGCGTCGCCACACCCAACCGTACCTTTGCCTTTCTCGATGAAATATAGCGCCACACTGGTCACTGAAGGGGCTGCCTCTTCGACGACGAAAAACACAGGTGATTTAGCTTCGATAGTGGGCTCTGTGACCGTTTTAACTGTAATGATCAGGTTGGTACCAATGTTTGTGCCCTCTGGAATTCTGATTTCAGCAGCGACGGTGCCGTTAATCTCGGTCCAGGAGGTCGAGATGAATTCCGGTTCAGTAGTAGGCGTGCCAATACCAAAGTGCACCTGGTTCCGTGGGGGGAAATTATAGCCCACGACACTGAGCTTCGAGCCAGGTGGACCGCTGAGCGGCCAGATGCTCACCCGTGGTTCGAGAGGAGGTAAGGGTCTGTTTATCGTAAAATCGTTCGAGATGATCTTGGGTTTCGATCCAGCTTCGGCTGATTCGAATGAAGCCACGACCCAGATCTCTCCTGGACTGGCTGATTGGGGAATGAACACCTGAGTTCGGAAGATTCCGCTTGCATCGGTTGTGAACGTACCCAGGAAAGTGAATGAACCATCTTTTTTCCCCATTCCCAGGATTACTGGTGAGTTTAACGGGAAACCAAAGCCAGCGATTTGTATTTGCGTGCCGGGCAATCCACTCGAAGGTGAAATAACAATCGTTTCTTTTTGCGGTGGGATGATGATTTTTTCGCCAATATTGAGCTGATTTGGATTGAAGATTTGCGGGTTTGCATCGAGAATGGCAGCGATCGATCGGTTATAACTGGTCGCGATTTCATTGAGAGTGTCGCCTGCTTTGACAACATAATAAGAAGGATCATTCGGATTTCTGGGCGGTGTCACTGTGAAGATATTTGAAAATGACCTGAGGGACAGTGTGAGGCCACTCTGGGCAACAATTATCCAAAGCTCTTTAGGTTGAGCTGTTTCTGGAATGAATACACTTGTTGCAAATGACCTGTCTGGATTAACCTGTGCGGAACCAGCGAGTTGATATGAAATTGGGTATCGGCCTACCTGTAGGCTCAACTCGTCTGCTGGCGCGAAACCCCGCCCTGATACCTGCAATAGCGTGTTAGGGGGACCACAAACAGGCCTTATTGAAACGGTGGGATGACCTCTTTCCTGCGGTGGGATGAAGATCACCTGTCCAGCGACCAGCCGGGTTGCCTCTCCCAGCTGGGGATTAGCATTCAAGATGCTTTCATCTTTACGGTTGAATCGTTCTGCCAGGATTGTCAGGGTATCTCCCTCCTGAACAGTATATGTTGTGGAATCGTTCGGATCGCCTGGAGGTGCGATCAGGTGAAACTCACTCGAGGTGGCAGTGAATCGGGCGCTGCCGATGCGCGCTTCCGCAGTGAAAATCCAGGAAGTGCCTGGGACTGCATCGGATGGGATGACTAGGGATGTATCGATCCTGCCATATGTGTCACTATTCGTGGTGCTCGTCACCGATGTTGGTTTATTCTTCTCACCTGCGGTGACAGAGACATTGATGTTGGAAGGGAAACCGCTGCCCAATACCTGGATCGTTGTCCCTGGCAATCCACACTCGGGTGTAAATGCGATGATCGGTGTGGGTGCTCTTTCAACAGGAGGAATGCGGATAATCTGCCCAGCATAGATCCGGGATGGATCGGTGATCTCAGGATTGAGGCGCAAAATCGCTTCGACAGTTGTCTCACAGAGTTCAGCAATTTCGCTCAATGTATCGTTGGGAAGGACCACATAATAATCGCCACAAGGGCCTTGAGCCTGGCTAACAAAATACCAGGGCGCAAACCCGGCAAGGAATATTGTAATCAGCATTCCGATCCGAACCCAGATGCGCACTTCAACCATTGGAGCCCCAGGCAGGATTCACGATAAGATATTTTGACGATGACTCAATATTTGCGAGCAATGGTGTAATTCCAAATAATCATATCATGATCAAGTCGGAAAGTGATTCGATCAAAGAACTCTGTAACAAAAACGAAACACATTCGTTTTATAGTACGTAGATATCGGAAGAGATACCAGGGGGCGGGAATCAGTTGGGTGGGACCCGCCCTGCATTTATTTAGAGATCGGGGGTGGGAAAAAGCCC